>Ga0181527_1000313_pt1 | contig 57124 bp, 45 predicted proteins | sample PEATcosm2014_Bin_30_FD_119762 | JGI IMG/M metagenome (GOLD analysis project Ga0181527, IMG submission 119762) | Peatland microbial communities from MTU Mesocosm Facility, Houghton, MI, USA - PEATcosm2014_Bin06_60_metaG | ecosystem: Environmental > Terrestrial > Soil > Wetlands > Peat | place...
GGCCTACCCGCAGCTGAGCGGCCTCACCAAGACCCAGTACAAGAACCTGATCAGCGCCGGGCTCAACACCTTCCTCAACCTGATCTACGTCCTGCTCGGGCTGGCCATCATCATCGCCGTGGTCGGCATCGTCAACACCCTCGCGCTCAGCGTCCTGGAGCGCACCCGAGAGCTCGGGCTGCTGCGTGCCCTGGGGATGACCCGGGGCCAGACCCGCGAGATGGTGGCATGGGAGTCCGTCATCATCGCCCTGCTGGGGGCGGTCCTCGGCCTCGCGGTCGGCGCCGGGTTGGGGATCGCCCTGGTGAGCTCGCTGCATAGCGACGGGATCAGCCAGACCGCCGTCCCGGGCAACAACCTGATCCTCTACGCCGTCGCCGCCGCCCTGTTCGGGATCATCGCCTCCATCTTCCCGGCGATCCGGGCCTCGCGGGTCGACATCCTGCGCGCGGTGACCAGCGAGTAAGCGCAACCCCCAAGCCGGGAGCCGGGCCTCCCGGCGCGGTCGCTCTCGTGCCTGGCGCTCGCTCCAGCGGGTCATCGCTAGGGCAGACTCGACGCATGCCCGACCCCGCAGACCGGCAGGCGTTCGCCGAGAGGATGCGGCTCCAGCTCCAGTCGCGCTACCGGGGCGTCGAGGTCGCCATCGATGGCCCGGCCTTCGCGCTGCGACTGCACGGCGCCGGCGTCGACGTGAGCCTGCCCCTCGCGCCGCTTCACCAGGCCTGCTGTCGCGAACCAGAGCGCAGCGGCAGCCTGATCGCCGACTACGTGCGGCTCGCCGAACGGCAGCTCAGCCCTCGGACCGGCACCGAGGTCCACCCGAGCCGGCTGGTCTGGTGCGTGCGCGGCACCCGGTACCTCGAGGGCCTCAACCGGGCGACCGAGCTGGTCAGCCGCCCCCTCGGCGCCGCCATGGTCGCCTTCGTCGCGGAGGCCCTGCCCGGCTCTCTGATGCGCGGCGTGCCGGCCGCCGACCTGGCCGCCGCGGGTCTCGACGAGACCTCCGCTCGCGCCCACGCCGACGCCAACACCACAGCCCGTTTCTCGTCCCTGCCGGAGCGCATTCGGGCGGCGGCCCGCATCCCCGCCGACGGCTGGCGGCTGGGCAGCGACATCCTCTTCCAGGGCAGCGTGCTGCTGGTGGAGGATGTCCTCGCCGCCTTCGCGGAGCGGTCCGGGGGCGATGTCCTGCTGGCGGTGCCGGACCGGGCCGAGGTGCTGGCCCTTCCCGCCGGCCTCCCGACCGCAGATCGCTTCCGGATGAGGGTGCTCCGCGCCTGGCGCGAGGCGCCGAACCCGGTCTCCCACGGCATCCTGGTCACCGACGGCGTCTCCCTCGTCGAGCTGGGACGCGTCACCCGCCGGCATGGATTCGAGCTGCTGGGCTGGCTCCGCAGCTGAGGGCGGGGTCAGGTGCCCGACGTGGACCGGCTGCGCGGGGGAGCCGCCAGCGTCGCGACCGGCCGGGCGGCCGCCAGCCTGCGCTCCTGCTCGCGCTGCGCCGCCAGGGTCGAGGCGGCGGCCACCGCGGCGGCCCCCATCAGCGTCATGCCCAGGCCCGCCATGGCTCTCCAGGGGGAGCGTGAGAGAGCCGGCGCGGGGAGGGAGGGCCCCTCACCCAGCCAGACCGTGATCGCCGTCTGGTCCGCGGTCTCCGCTCCCCGCCGAGCCCGGGTCCTCTCCACCCTCACCGCCGCCGGTGTCAGCGGATGGCGGTCCGGGCGCCCCAGGCCCGCGCCCTTGACGGCGGCCCTGACCAGCGGTGATCCGACGGCGCGGAGCTGGTCCAGCGTTGCCATGCCCGGACAGGATACCGTTCGGGCATGAGCGGCGACGAGGGGGTCGGGGAGGTCCCGGGGCCTCCCGAGCTCCCCGGCGACCCGAGCAGCGTGCACGGCGCGCGCGTCGAGGCCGCGTTCCTCGGCGCCCTGGCCGGTGAGCACGCCGCGCAGGCTCCGGCCGCCGCCGGCGACCTCCTCGAGGTGGCCGACTCGATCGCCACCATGGGTGGCTTCGACGCTGACGACCTCCGCCGCCGGGGCCTGGCCGGCTCGTCCCAGGCGGGCCCCGCCGGGCTCCTGCTGAGGGCCGTTCCCTTCGCCCTGCTGGCGCCTCTCGACCGTCCCCGGATCCGCCGCGACGCCTATCGGGTGGCGGCCCTCGCGGGCGCCGACGAGGGCACGGCGATCGCGGCCATCGCCGCGGCCCTCCTGACCGCCGACCTCACCCGGTTCGACCCCGCCACCGCGGTCGTGCGCGTGTACCAATCCCTCCTCGAGGACGCGCCCTTCGCCCTCCTGGAGCGCCTGCGGCCAGGCGAGGCGGCACCGCCTGCCGAGGCGGACGACGACCCCGGCGCCGCTCTCCAGCTGGCGATGGCCGCCGTCCTCGGGGCCGGGCACATCGCCGCCGCCATCGAGGCCGCCGTCGCACCCGGCCGGAGGGCGGCCGTCAGCCTCGCCGGCGCGCTGGCGGGAGCCCACCTGGGGGGCGCCGGCCTCGACCCCGCCTGGCGGGCCGCCGTTCCGCATGCCCATCGGGCCGTGACCCTGGCTGCCGCCGTCGCCGCGAGGGCGGCGGACCTCGTCGCGGCGTCCCCCGCTCCGGGGTGATCAGCGCGCCGATCGCGGCTCCCGGGCCGGTCCGGGACGCCGCACCCGCCCGACCCGGTAGAGTCCAGGCCTCGTGGCAGCTCTGACCCTCACCGCGCACACCCGCTCCGAGCGGGGACGTCATGTCCAGGCGATGCGCCGGCTTGGCCGGGTTCCCGCCGTGCTCTACGGACGCGATCTCCCCGCCCAGGCCATCTTCGCCGAGACCGGGGCGCTGGTCCGGGTGTGGCGGCGCGCCGGCCGCACCCACCTCATCGACCTGAGCGTCGACGGCGGTGGGCCCCGCAAGGTGCTCTTTCACGACCTCCAGATCGACCCTCGCACGGCGAGGCCGCTGCACGCCGACTTCCTCGCGGTCAACCTCCGCGAGCGGCTGGCGGTGGACGTGCCGGTGCGGACCGTGGGCGACCCCCCGGCCGTCACCCAGCTCAAGGTCGGTTCGCTGCAGCAGGTGCTCGTCACCCTCCGCGTTGAGGCGCTCCCCGGCAACCTCCCCGATCACCTGACCGTGGACGTGAGCGGGCTGGCGGAGGTGGACGCCGCCCTGCGCGTGCGCGACGTGGTCCTGCCCGAAGGGGTGAGCCTGGCCGCCCACGTCGACCCCGACGAGGTGGTCGTCAAGATCGCCGCGCTGCGGGCCGTGGTCGTCGAGGAGGCCGCCCCTGCCGCCGTCGAGGCCGAGGCCCCCGCAGCGGAGACGGAGGAGCCCGAGCAGGGCTGACCCGCCGGAGGTTGTCGCGCCGCGGTCACGGCCGGACGACGCTCCTGCAGCTTGCGCCACAACCGCAGGCCCAGTCGCGACGCCGTTTCACGGTGTTCAAACGCGCGATTCACCCCACCCGGGGCAGAGCTAGCATCTGAGGTGCGGGGGCTCGCTCTCGCGAGCGACCCCCGCCCGGATGACGCCCCAGGGGGGGGCCCGGTCGCTCGACCAGGTCCCGAGTGGGGGGTGGCGCGACCGTTGTGGAGCGCCACCCCAGCGGCCTCGAGCCCGATGCGTGCGCTCGGTGACCGCATACGACGGCCGGGCGCCAGTGCCGCTCCGCACGGTACGGTATGGGCATGCCGGGTCTGATCCTGCTCGCCGTCCTCGTGGTCATCGCGCTGGCGGTGTGGGCGGGGGTGGTGGCGGTCCACCATCTGCTCACCTGGCTGATCATCGGGCTGATCGCAGGCGCCCTGGCCGGGCGGCTGGTCCGCGGCCGCGGCCTCGGCTGCCTGCTGGACATAGCCGTCGGTCTCGCCGGCGCGATCATCGGCGGGTTGATCATCCACTGGCTCGATCCCTCTCTGATCGCCGGCGGCGGGCTGGTTGGCCTCGTCGAGGACGTCGTGGTCGCCTTCCTCGGGGCGGTGATCCTGCTCTGCGTGGTCCGCCTGTTCACCCCACGACGGGGACGCCGGCGGATCAGCGGCCGAGCCTGACCCGCCGGTGACGGGCAGCCTCTCCGCGCCCCCCTCCCGGTCCCCGTCCACTGGCCCCCATACCCAGCGGGTGGTGCTGGTGCGCCACGGCGAGACCGAGTGGAGCCGGACCGCACGTCACACCGGCCGGAGCGACGTCCCGCTCGACCCCGAGGGTGAGGCGCAGGCTCTTCGCCTCGGGCCCCGCCTCCGCGAGTGGAGGTTCGCCGCGGTGCTGTGCAGCCCGCTCCGGCGGGCCCGTCGCACCTGCGAGCTCGCCGGCCTAGCGGACGCCGCCCTCCCCGACCCCGAGATCCAGGAGTGGGACTACGGCAGCTACGAGGGACGCACCGCCGACGAGATCCGTGGCGAGCGTCCCGGCTGGGTGATCTGGGTCGACGGTGTTGTCGGCGGCGAGAGCCTCGGCGATGTGGGCCGGCGTGCCGACTCGGTGATCGAGCGGGTGCGCAGGGTGGAGGGCGACGTGGCCCTTTTCGCCCACGGCCACTTCCTGCGCATCATGGCCTCCCGGTGGTGCCTTCTCCCTCCGGTGGCGGGAGAGCGGCTGGCCCTCTCCCCGGCGTCGCTGTCGGTGCTCGGGTACGAGCGCGACAACCCGGTCGTCTGGCTCTGGGACGACACCTGCCACCTCCGCGGGTGACCGGCTGCGGCGTTTTCCTCCCCCGAGCCGCCGGCCCCGGCTGGCGCAGCCCACGTCTCCCGCGGCGTGACCGGGGGGTCAGCCGCGCGGGGCGCGGGCGCGTCCGGGCTGCGGCGACGGTGGTGAGAAGCTGCGCTCACAGTCGACCCCGAGGGTCGCCAGCAACTCGCCGACGAAGTAGACCGGCCCGAGCGCGAGGACCAGCGGGCCGAGGGCGTCGAGGTTGATCGCCTCCAGACGCATCACCGCCCCCGCCCCCGGGACCCCGGCGGGCGGGCCACCCGGGACCGCGACCAGGGGCTGGCCGCGCAGGGCCTCGAGCAGGGGCGTCGCATCCCGATGGCGCGGGATGAAGCTGAGCACCGAGCTGAGCGGGCCGGCTGTGGCCGCGGTGTGGGCCAGGGCCGCGGCGATCGCGCCCGGGTTGGTGGCGCAGTCGACGATCCATATCTGGTCGCCGCGCCGGTGCTGGCTGAGGCGGCCCGGCAGGCGGACGCTCCCGAGGACCTCCTCCAGCACCGCGGGGTGGGGCACCGGCCGCCCTCCCGCCGCGAGCAGGAGGTTGGCCGCGGTCAGGCCGAGGCGGGCGTTGACCGCGCCCAGACCGGGCACCGAGGGCAGCGGGCCGTTCCCCGCCTCGGGCCCGCTCTCCCCGCGGTCCGGGTGATACCCGCACCCGTGGGCTCGCGCCGCCTCCCGCACCGCGGCATCCGCCGCGGGGTCCTGCTGCACCGCCGCGATCACGTCGCGGGTGGCATCGGTGACGACCCCCGCCTTCTCGGCGGCGATCGCGCCCACGCTGTCACCAAGGACCCCCAGGTGCTCTGCGAGGACGGCGGTGACCACCACCGCCGCGGGGGCGACCAGCGAGACCTCATCGGAGGCGCCGCCCATCCCCGCCTCCAGCACGACCGCGTCGCAGCCGCGGTCGGTGAAGTGGCGCAGCGCGCTGAGGGTGAAGAGCCCGCTCGGGGAGAGGTAGCCGTCGTCCGGGAGCGACCCCGACACGCGGCGGAGGGTCGAAGCCACCCGGGTGACCAGGGCCTCGTAGTCGGGGCGGGCGATGGCGGCCCCGTCGACCCTGATGCGCTCGCGGTTGCTGCGCAGCCCCGGGCTGGTCAGGGTCCCCACCCGGAGCCCGCCGGCGGCGAGCGCCGCCGAGGCGAAGGTGGCCGCGGTCCCCTTGCCCTTGGACCCGACCACGGTGACGACCCGCTCGGGATGGGCTCGCCAGCCGTCGAGGTCGACGCCCAGATGCGGGGCGAGAGCCCGGGCACGCGGCAGGCTGCGCCGCAGCCCGGACGGCCGCCCCGCGATCCGCTCGGCGAAGAACGCCTGGTCGGTCTCAATCCGCTCGCGCCGCATCCCGGGTCGACCGTACACGGAATCGTCCCCGCCTCCGGGCTCCCCGGTCGACGAATTGGCGGCGGCAACGTCCTGTTCCTTACGGGTATCATCCGCCGGGTTGGGACCCGCCCGGGGGGAGCGGTGTCAGGTCTCAGCAGCCGGGGTCGCCGCAGGCGACCCCCGGGTCGAAACCGGCGTCGACCGTGCCGGGTGAACCGGTGCCCGAGACGGAGGTCGTACCAGCATGAGCCAGGGTCGCTCCCCCGGAGGCCCGCCGCCCCCCGACCAGACGCAGCCCGGCCCCGCCGGGCCCTCGCGAGGCACCGCCCCCCGACGTCGGTCACGCCACTCCCGGCGCCGCGTCTCCCGCTGTGCGGTCCCGCTGCCCCGACTGCGCTGGGTCGCGCTGGTGGTCATCGGCTTCCTCCTCTCCGGGGTGGGCGGCGCGGTCAGCTTCTTCTGGCCGACCATCACCGCGGCGGTCGGCGCCACCGGTCACACCATCCAGGTGACCATCCCCTCCCCGGTTCCGGGGAGCCCCACCGCCAACCCGACCGCCGTGCCCGGGTCGGGCGCCCCCTTCACCGTGCTGCTGATGGGCTCCGACAACGACGGCAAGTTCACCGCCGCCGGCGGCACCTCCGGCTTCTGCTGCACCCAGTCGATGATCCTGATCCGAATCGACCCCATGGCGGGGAGCGTGACCATGCTCTCCCTCCCCCGCGACCTCTACGTGCCGCTCTCGACCGGCGGCGAGGGCAAGGTCTCGACGGCGTTCGGGTTCGCCGGTGGTGGCACCAAGGGGATCGACGCCGAGATCGCCACCGTCGAGCGGGACTTCCAGGTGCAGGTGGACCACTACGTCTGGATCGGCCTGCAGGGTCTCATCAACCTCATCGACGAGGTGGGCGGCATCGACATCGTGGCCAGCCACCCGGTGATGGACGACGACTACCCGTATGACGTCGAGGGCAGCACCAACCCCTTCGCCGCCGACCGGGTCGCGGTGCTCCCCGGCGCCCAGCACATGGACGGGGTGGAGGCGATGGAGTACGTGCGCTCGCGGCACGACGACATCTCCGAGGATCTCGGGCGCACCGTGCGCCAGCAGCAGGTCCTGGTCGCGCTGCGTCAGAAGCTCTCCGGGCTCAGCATCGGGGACATCAACGACATCGCCTCGGCGCTGAGCGGCGAGGTGCTCACCGACGTGCCGCTCACCCAGTTCCCCACCCTCCTTGGTCTGGCCAAGGACATCGATCAGGGGAACATCCAGCACGTCTTCCTCACCCAGTTCAGCTCGGCCACCCTGCCCGTGGTGGGGGACGTCGAGGTGCCCGACATGAGCGCCATCCTCCAGGTGGTCCACCAGTACTTCCCCGCGACGTGAGCCGCCCGCGCAAACTGCTGACCGGGATCGTGCTGCTGGCGCTGATGGCCGCCTTCGGCGTCGGGGTCAACCGGTTCCTGGCGAGCCGCGACGGCAGCGCCTTCGTCCGCCCCAAGGACCCGACCCAGGTCCACGTGGCGCCCCAGCTCAGCCTCCCCGGGACCATCTTCTTCGCCGACGGCGGGGGGCTCTTCTCCCTCACCGGCACCAAGGTGACCCAGCTCCAGCCGCAGGGCAAGGGGTGGACGGAGCCGGTGCTCCTCCCCGACGGCACCGGTCTGCTGGCGGTCAAGGTCACCCCCGGCTACTACTCGGACCTCTACGAGCTCCGCCTGACCGGTGCCGTCGAGGAGCAGCTCAGCCACGACTCGGGCAAGGTCACCGCCACCAGCCTGGGGGCGGACGACTGGCTCTCCTACCCGGCGGTGGGGCCCGGCAACACTCTCTACTTCAGCTACGACTACCCCAAGGGGAATGTCGACGACCCCTCGCAGTGCTGCTACCAGGTGGACCTCTCGATCTGGGAGACGGCGCTCGGCACCGAGATCGACCGCAGCAACGTGCAGAAGCAGGACGGCATCACCCAGGAGAGCTGGGCCAATTACTACACCGGCGGGGACGTCAGCCCGGTGCCCTTGGACGGCGGCGGTCTCCTCTACGTCGACTACGAGTCGGCGTACGGCGACACCGGTCAGCTCAGCACCCCCATGCCCAGCGCGGTCCCGGGCACCGAGGTCAGCCAGATCCGCATGGATCCCAAACCCCTCTACAACACCGAGGGCTCCGACGGCGCCGCCCTGACCCAGCCGGAGGACGACTGCGCCCAGCCGGCGCTGAACCCCGCCCAGACCGAGATCGCGATGATCTGCACCCCCGTCGTGAACGGGGCGCCGAGCAGCACTGAGTCCGACCTGGTGGTGGCCAGCTTCGACGCCGCCACCGGCACTCTCGGCCCCCTGGACCGCCTGGTCGTCGGGACCATGGCGGCCTCGCCGGCGTGGTCGCCCGACGGCACCGACCTCATCTACCTGGCCCCCGAGGCGGGGGACGGGTACTTCGAGCTCTGGTACCTCAAGGGGGCGGCGACCGCCACCCCGTCCCTGGCGAAGCAGGTCACCAGCGACCTGGACCTCGACGGCTCGGCACCGGTCTGGACCACCTGAGCCCGCCGGGCATCCCCGCGGCCGCCTCTCCGTGCAGCTCAGACCCGGTCCAGAGACCGGAGAGGCCCGGCCCTGAGGGGTCGGGCCTCCGGCGAAGGAGAAGGCGCCCAGCCGGCTTCAAGATGTAGTGGGTCTTACCGGCTGCTGGCACAACATCTTGATAACTTCTGAGGGGGTGTGTCAAGCGCCGTCCGGCGGGGTCGCCCTCTCCCGCCCGGCCCCCCCGAGAGTGACCCGGACCTACCCCGACAGCCCGCCCGGCCCGGGGTGTCCCCCCAGGGCGGAGGCGGCGGCGCGGAGGAGCGTGCGCAGCCAGGGTGGCGGACCGCTGGGCCGCGTGCCTGTCCCGGCGGGGACGGTGGCCGGCCTCGGTGGGGGCGGGCTCGCCGCCCGAGCGACGGCGGCCACCGCCGGTTCGACCGGCGGCCGGGGCGGGACGAGCGCGACGACTCCACGCAGCTCGACCGTGGCGTGCGAGGCGATCACCTCGACCAGCTCCGCCCCGGTCATCGTCTCCACCTCCAGCAGCCGAGCCGCCAGGTCGTCGAGGAGATCTCTCCGGGCGCCGAGGATGGTGCGGGCCCGACCCAGGGCCTCATCGAGGAGCCGGTCGACCTCGGCGTCCACCCGGCGGCCCAGCTCGTCCGAATGGAGGTGGGCAAGCGCCGCCTCCCCCGCCTCCACGACGCGCACCCCGAGGCCTGACATCCCCAGCTCGGTCACCATCTGGCGGGCGAGCTGGGTCGCCTTGAGGAGGTCGTCGGCGCCTCCGGTGGTGATGTCGTCCTGACCCAGCACGAGCTCCTCCGCGACGCGGCCCCCGAGCAGGCCGGCGAGCCGGTTGCGCAGCTGCGACTTCGAGCCCAGGGCTCGGTCGTTCTCGGGGACGGTGAGCGTCCAACCCAGGGAGCGCCCCCGGCCGACGATGCTGACCCGGCGCACCGGGTCGGTGCCCGGCAGCGCGGTGAGGACCAGGGCGTGGCCCATCTCGTGGTACGCGATGGTGCGCCGCTCGTCGAGGCTGAGCAGCCGTCCTCGGCGCTCGGGGCCGGCGAGCACCCGGTCGACCGCCGCCTCGAGCTGGCGCATGCCGATCTCGGGGAGCTGTTCGCGTGCCGCCAGCAGCGCCGCCTCGTTGATCAGGTTGGCGAGGTCGGCTCCGGTGAAGCCGGCGGTCCGACGGGCCAGCAGACCGAGGTCGGCGTCGGGGGCCAGGGGCTTGCCGCGGGCGTGGACGGCGAGGATCGCCTCCCGGCCGGTGACGTCGGGCGGGTCGACCGTCACCTGGCGGTCGAATCTCCCCGGTCGCAGCAGCGCCTCGTCGAGCACGTCGGCTCGGTTGGTGGCCCCGATGACCACGATCCGAGCCCCCTGGTCGAAGCCGTCCAGCTCGACGAGGAGCTGGTTGAGGGTCTGCTCGCGCTCCTCGTGGCCGAGGTGCACCCCCACGCCGGCCCGGCGCCGGCCCACCGCGTCGATCTCATCCACGAAGACGATGCAGGGCGCCGCCTTCCGGGCCTTCCGGAAGAGGTCGCGCACCCGCGCCGCGCCCACCCCGACGAACATCTCGACGAACTCCGACCCGGAGACCGAGAGGAAGGCGCAATCGGCCTCGCCGGCGACGGCTCGTGCCAGCAGGGTCTTGCCGGTGCCCGGCGGCCCGATCAGGAGGACCCCCTTGGGCACCCGGGCACCCAGCTCGCGGTAGCGATCGGGGTCGCGGAGGAAGGCGACCAGCTCGCCCATCTCGAGCTTGGCATCGTCGCAGCCGGCGACGTCGGCGAAGCAGCTGAGCGGCTGGTCGCCGCCGACCACCCGCGTCCGCGAGCGCAGCAGCCGCACCGTGCCTCCGCCCGGCCGCCAGTAGAGGATGACGATGACCATCACGATGATCAGCGTCGGCACCAGCACCAGCAGGAGGGTGCTGGTGGGGATCCCGTTGTCGGTGGTGAAGTTGCTGAAGTGATCGGTGGCGAAGACGCTGAGCACCAGCCCCTGCCCGTCCTGGGGCAGCGGGGTCACGTGCTCGCCTCCGGCCGCGTCCCACCAGGTCACCTGGCCGGTCCCCACCTGGGCGGCCTGGGCGGCGTTGAGCGAGATCTGGTCCTGGAGCGACCCCGTCCCGTCCTCGCTGTTGAGCACGGCCTGGGTTAGCGTTCCCAGGCTGGCCTGGGGCGGCGCCGGCGGCTGATCCCGGATGTTGACGAAGACCAGCACCACCAGGGCGAGGAAGGCCGCCCAGAGGCTGAGCAGGAGCACCTGCCGGCGCGTGGACATCAGGCTCGCGCCGCCCGTGGAGTGGAGATGGGCATCGCCCTACGCGCTCGCACTTCCCCTCGCATCTTCCGCAACGCCGGCAGGGGCGACAAGGATGAGGGGCGAGGACCGCGGGTCACCGCCCCCGAGCGCGGGAGCCCCTGGTTCCGTTCATCGAGTATACGGGGCTGTTCCTCAACGCGCCAGTCGCTGCGAAACGGATGCGATGAGCCGGGCTGCCTGTCGCGCCGGTGTGGGAAACCCGAGCCCGGATCTCACCCCGGGGGCGAGGTAGCTCGGAGGAGCAGCATCTCCATCCCCGGGGTCCACACCATCCGGCGATCCGCCGTGATCGCCAGCGCGTGGTAGCCGTCGATCCCCGCCACCCACGCCAGGCCCTCCTCGCCCATGACGAAGGCGGCCGTCGCGAAGGCGTCGGCGTAGGTGAGGCTGGGCCCGGCGACGGTCATGCTGAGCAGACCGACGGGTGCGCGACCGGTACGCGGGTCGACGATGTGCTCGCCGCGCTCGTAGGCGCCGCTGGTCGCGACCGCGAGGTCACCGGCCTCGAGCACCGCGGCCACGCGGTCACCAAGCTCGGGGTGACGGATCCCGACCCGCCAGCGCTGCTCGCCGGCCGGCCTGCCGCGGGTCACGACGTCGCCCCCCGCCCCGATGAAGAAGTTCCGGGCGCCGGACCCCTGGAGCATCTCGGCAGCGCGCTGCACCGACCAGCCCTTGACCAGGCCCGACGGGTCCAGCCCACCGCCCAGGTGGATGTCGAAGCATCCCCCGCTCCGTCGCGTGACCTCGGCGCACAGACCGAGCACCTCGTGCACCTCCGCCGAGCAGTCGCTCCGGCCCAGCTCGCCGCGGGAGATGCGGCTGATCTCGCTCTCCGCCCTGTAGGTGCTGAAGGTGGCATCGACCTCGTGGAACCAGGCGATGGCCCCATCGACGGCCGCGTCGGGAACGCCTTCGTCGCGGATGTCGACGGTGACCACCGTCCCCATCACCGGCTCCGCGCGCACCATGCCGCGCGCCGCCGGACCGCGATCAGGCACGCGCCAGGTCCAGCGCCGACTGCACCGACGCGGCGTAATTCTCACTGGTGAAGGTCGCGCCGCTGATGGCGTCAATCTTCGCGCTCTGAGCCTGGAGCACCTCCTCGCGGAGCAGTGGCAGAGCCTGTGAGCTGATGAACGACGACTGCGGCTCGTTCCGTGGGTACTGCAGCAGCTTGACGTCGGTGATCCTGCCGCCGGAGATCACCACCTGGACCTGCAGGTTCCCGTACTGGTCGGAGTACGTCTGACCGGTGAAGGTGCCCGACCTCAGTCCGCTGGCGGCCGGCGTGGGCGTCGCGGTGGGCGTGGGCGACGAGCCCGCCAACGGTGGCGCACCGGACGGCGTGGCGGTGGGGGTCGGGTTCGACGACGGCGACGTGGCGGGAGTCGTCACGGCGGTCGCCGGGGGCGCCGCCTGCGGCGTGCGGAAGGCGAAGAGGAGGACGACCCCGATGGCGGTGGCGGCAAGGGTGGCGGCTGGGCGGATGGGCATGGCGGAGGGCATCAGGTGAGGAACGCGAAGCGCTCGCAGTGGACCTGGGCCGGGGGGACGCGCAGCGCGCGCAGGCTGCCCAGCACCTCGCCGACCATCTCCCGCGGGCCGCAGACGAAGACGTCGCGCTCCTTCAGGTCGGGGACCGAGCGGGCCAGGAAGCCGGGTGCGAGCGGCTGCGGATGCACCTCGCGCCCGCGCCTGCCGACGATGTAGTGGACGACCCCGCCTCGCGCCGCGACCAGCTGGTCGAGCTCATCCCTGAAGAGCACGTCGTCCCAGGTGCGGGCCCGGTAGAGAAGGGTGACCGAGTTCTTGCGCTGCGGCATCTCCTCGATGAGGGCCCGCAGCGGGGTGATGCCGATTCCCCCGGCGATGAGGAGCGCCCGCGGCTTGCGGCGGCGAACCGAGGTGAAGATGCCGTGCGGCCCGTCCAGGATGACCCTGGTGCCCGGACGCAGCCCACTCAGAGAGCGCGTGTAGTCCCCCACCTGCTTGACGGTGATGCGCAGGTGCCGGCCGTTAGGTGCCGCCGACAGCGAGAAGGGGTGGACCTGCCACCACAGCTCGCGGGTCAGGAAGCGGAACTTGAAGAACTGGCCGGCACGCATCGGCAGCTCGACGAGGTCGCGCCCGGTGATGTAGATGGAGAGCACGTCCGGGGACTCGGCCACCAGCCGTTGCACGCGAAGTCGATGGCGGAGCGCCATCCGAGCCGGGATCACCAGGCGGAAGGTGATCACCAGGGCGGCCGCCATCGCGTACAGCGCCACCCAGTAGCCGACCGCCACCGGGTCGTTGACGAAGTCGGTGCCCACCGCCAGCTGGTGGGCGAAGGTGAGCGCGATGGCCAGGTAGACGGAGAGGTGGATGAAGTGCCAGGCCTGGTGCGAGACGTGCCGCCGCGCCGCTCTCACCGACGTGACCGCGACCAGGATGAAGAGGCCGAAGCCCACGTAGGTCATCAGCATGTAGGGGTAGGTGGTGAGGAAGACCCAGGTCTGAGCGAGGAACGAGCGGCCGTCGGTCATCGCGTACCCGGCGGTGGTCAGGACGACGTGCGCGGAGAGCAGGTACAGGGTGCTGAAGCCGAGCCATCGGTGCCAAGCGGCGAGCCGGTCGATCCCGAAGAGGTCGTCCAGCCACGGGCTGCGCGACATCAGCACCACCTGGACCAGCGCGCTATAGGTGCCGAGCAGGGCGGCGATCTGGCCGACCCCGGTGAGCACCGCCGCGGGATGGGTGAGGTTCGGGAACTGGCCGTGGCGGACCCACATGGCCACGATCAGGACGGCGTTGCCGAGCACGATCAGAGCGGCGTCGCGAGGCAGCAGCCCCCAGCGGCGCGGCACGCGCTGCACCCGCCTGTCGGCTGCGGGAGGAACGGCCAGGTCAGGGGCCTCAGTCGTGATGGTGGCGGAGGATTGCGAGGGCATCTGCCGAAAGGGTCACGCATCCCTTCTTGCGAAACCCTGACGGGCCGGGTTCAGAGACGCCGCGGAGCTTCACCTCACGTCGAGCAGCACCTTGCCCGTCGCCCCGCCCTGCACGGCGTCCTGGGCGGCGGCGCACTCCTCGAGCGGGAAGCGGTGGGCCGGCAGCTCGCTGAGGGCGCCGGCGTCGAGCGCCGCGCTGACATCCCGTACGCCGCGGAGCAGGTCGGCGACCGGCACTCCGTAGAGGAGCACGAAGCGGAGCACCACGTTGGCGGTCATGCAGGCCCGGACCGGCAGCTCCGGGTCGGCGGTGTCGGCCGCATAGACCGCCACCACGGTGCCCGGGCCGGCGAGGCCGAGATCGAGGCTCAGGTTGGCCGCCAGGTTCACCTCGACCACCCGGTCGACACGCTCGGTGTAGGCGCGGATCCGCTCCAGGACGCCCGGCTCCCGGTAGTTCACCACCAGGTTGGCGCCGGCTGCGCGGGCGAGCTCCGCCTTCTTCTCACCGCTCACCGTGGTGACCACCCGGGCTCCGCGGTGCCGGGCCAGCTCGATGGCGAAGTGGCCGACCGCGCCGGCTCCCCCCGCCACCAGGACGGCGCGACCGTCCAGGTCACCGTCGGCGAACAGGCACCGGTGGGCGGTCAGCGCCGGCACCCCGAGGCTCGCCCCCAGCTCCAGCGACGCGGCGTCCGGCAGTTTTACCGCCTGCTGCTCCGAGACTACGGTCCATTCGGCCGCCGTGCCCCACTGGCTTCCGGCCGCGGCCATCCAGACCCAGACCCGCTCTCCCAGCCTGCTCTCGTCGACACCCGGCCCGACGGCGTCGATGACCCCCGACCCGTCGTGATGGGGGATCTGGAAGCGGTCGAGAGGCCGCGGCGTGGCGCCGCTTCGCGATTTCCAATCGGTGGGGTTGATCCCCGAGAAGCTGACCCGCACCCGGACCTCGCCCGGACCCGGTTCCGGGCGGGGGAGATCGACGACCTGCAGCACCTCCCCGGCCGCGCCCTGGCGCTCGTATATCACGGCCTTCATCAGCGATCCCTCCGTGCCGGTCCCTCTCGGGGCAGCCCCGTGACCTCAGAGCGCAAGCTCCCAGGCGGGTTCGAACCCGATCCGCCTCAGCATGATCGCATTGCGGTCGAGAGCGGCCCCCGCGGCACCGGCGCCGAAGCCCGCCCAGCTCACGTTGGCGGCAAGCTGGCAGTGGAGGGCCGCCATCTCCGCGGTGGTCTCGGCGCGGCCGGGGTCCACCGGGCCGTCGTGGTCGATCATGCTGCTGGCGATCCCGGGTTATGGCGCGGTGGTGATCGGCAGCGCCATCTGAGCCCGGGGGGAGGACGTCCGAGCCTGAGAAACGGACCACCTATATTTGCGTGATTCAGATACTATCTTGGTTAATTTCACCCCGGGCGGGTGGCCTCTGGTAGCAGGAGACCGAAGAGCGTGCTGAGCAGCGGCCCAGACCAGCGGGCGGCCGCGACCGGCGGCGCGGCCGAGGTCCGCTCCCTGGCCGAGGCCCTGCGGCTGGCGATGATCCATCTCGGCCGCCAGGTCCGACGGCATGACCCCGCGGAGCTGAGTATCGCCCAGGTGTCGGGGCTCGCCAGCGTGGTGCACCAGGGCCCGCCCGGGGTGGGGCGCCTCGCCGAGCTCGAGAGCCTGCCCTCCTCGGCCGCGACCCGCCTCACCGACAAGCTCGAGGCGGCCGGCCTGGTGGTGCGCCGGGCGACGCCCGGAGACCGGCGTGGCGTCCGGTTGGGGCCACCGAGGCGGGCGTCACGCTGCTCGCCCGCTACGCTCAGGCCGGCAACGCCTGGCTGGCCGGCCGCCTCGTGCTGCTCAGCGACTCCGACCGCAAGGTGCTCGAGCGCGCCGTGGTCGTGCTGCGCTCCCTCGCATCCGATCACCCCGGCGCAGCTCCCATCGCGGGAGGGGGATCGCGCCCCACGGAGGAACTGAAGGCATGATCGACGCAGCTCCCACCGGCACTCCGAGGGTCGGGCCCCACTACAAGTGGGTGGTCCTCTCCAACACCACCGTCGGAGTGCTGCTGTCGTCGATGACGGGCACGGGCCTGATGCTCGCCCTGCCCAAGATCTTCGACGGTATCAAGCTGAACCCGCTGGCGCCCGGCAGCTCGTCGTACCTGCTCTGGATCATGATGGGCTACGTCCTGGTGTCGGCCGTCGTGGTGGTGACCGTCGGGCGCATCGGCGACATCTTCGGCCGGGTGAAGATGTACAACCTCGGCTTCGCCTGGTTCACCGTCGCGGCGATCCTGCTGTCGTGCGTCTGGAGCACCGGCCCCAACGGTGCCCTGGAGCTGGTCCTACTGCGCATGTTCCAGGCCATCGGCGGGGCGCTTCTGATGGCCAACTCCGCCGCCATCATCACCGACGCCTTCCCCTCGGATCAGCTTGGATTCGCGCTCGGTATCAACATGGTGGCCGCCATCATCGGCTCCTTCCTCGGCATCATCGTCGGGGGTCTGCTCTCCCTGCTGGGCTGGCGCTGGGTGTTCCTCGCCAACATCCCGATCGGGACCTTCGGCACCATCTGGGCCTACCTCAAGCTCAAGGACATCGGAGTCCGGATCCCCGCGCGGATCGACTGGGCCGGCAACGTCGCCTTCGCCGGCGGCCTGGGCATGGTGCTGGTGGGCATGACCTACGGTATCGAGCCGTATGGGACATCGCTCTCCGGGTGGGGCAACCCGTTTGTCATCTCCATGATCGCGAGTGGCATCATCCTGCTGGCGGCGTTCGCGGTCATCGAGAGCCGGGTCAAGGATCCGATGTTCCGGCTCTCCCTCTTCCGCATCCGGCCTTTCGCCTTCGGCAACCTCGCCTCGTTCCTGGGATCGATTGGTCGCGGCGGCCTGATGTTCATGCTGATGATCTGGTTCCAGGGCATCTGGCTGCCCCAGCACGGCTACAGCTTCGCCGACACCCCGCTCTGGGCGGGCATCTACATGATCCCGTTCACCCTCGGCTTCGTGATCGCCGGGCCCATCTCCGGAAAGCTGTCGGACCGGTACGGAGCACGGCCCTTCGCCACCGGCGGGATGCTGCTGGCGGCGGTGACCTACGCGCTGATGATGACCTTCCCGGCCAACTTCAACTACTGGCCGTTCGGCGCCGTCATGCTCCTCTCCGGGATCGGTGGAGGCCTCTTCGCGTCGCCCAACACCTCGTCGATCATGAACTCGGTGCCGGCCCGCGACCGCGGAGCGGCGTCCGGCATGCGAGTGACCTTCGCTCAGACCGGCATGCCGCTGTCCATGGGCCTCTTCTTCACGCTGCTGGTGTCCGGCCTCAACGCCAAGGTCCCAGCGGCCATGCTCAAGGGGCTGGTCGCCAATGGCGTCCCGGCGAGCAGCGCCGCGGCCCTCTCGCACGTGCCCCCGCTCGGCTACGTCTTCGCCGCCTTCCTCGGTTACAACCCGCTCAAGACGCTGCTCCCGCCCGCCGTCCTCTCGCATCTGACGGTCGCCCAGGCTGCTCATCTCACCAGCCGGGCGTTCTTCCCCCAGCTGATCGGGCCGGCCTTCGTGAGCAGCCTCGGGATCATCCTCGGCTTCGCCGTCTTCATGAGCCTGGTGGCCGCGCTGGCCTCCGCCTTCCGGGGCGCCAAGTACGTCCACGTGGATGAGGAGTCGAAGGCCCAGCGGCACGTGGCACGGGGGATGAGGCACGCGCCGATCGGGAAGTAGAGGACGGGCAGAGGGGTGGTGGCGACGCGCACCATTGCACGGATGCACCAGGCAGCCGCTGAGCTCCGGGCCCCGATCCCGAAGGCCGAGCTGCATCTCCACATCGAGGGCACGCTCGAGCCGGAGCTGGCATTCGAGATCGCGGCGCGCAACCGCATGTCCCTCCCCTGCGCGGACGCCGGGGAGCTGCGACGCCGCTACCGGTTCCACAACCTCCAGTCGTTCCTCGACGTCTACTACGCGACCATGGCGGTGCTGCGGACCGAGCAGGACTTCGCGGACCTGGCCACCGCCTACCTGGAGCGCGCCCGCTCCCAGGGCGTCCGCCACGCAGAGATCTTCTTCGACCCCCAGGCGCACTCCGAGCGCGGCGTCGGGATGGCGACCGTGGTGGAGGGTCTCTGGTCGGTGCTCGGGAGCAGCGAGCAGCGCTACGGCATCTCGACCGCGCTGATCGCCTGCTTCCTGAGGGATCGGAGCGCCGACGCGGCGATGGAGGCGCTGCTCGCGGCGATGCCCTTCCGGGACCGGATCGCCGCAGTCGGGCTGGATTCCGCCGAGGTGGGCCACCCCCCGTCGAAGTTCGTCGACGTCTTCGACCGGGCTCGCGCCGAGGGCTTCCGGTGCGTCGCCCACGCCGGCGAGGAGGGGCCGGCCAGCTACATCTGGGAGGCCCTCGACGTGCTCCAGGTCGCCCGGATCGACCACGGGATCCGCTGCCTGGACGACCCGGCGCTGGTCGCCCGGCTGCGCGACCAGCAGGTCCCGCTTACCGTCTGCCCGCTCTCCAACGTCCGGCTCGCCGCCGTCGACCGGATCGAGCACCACCGCCTGCCCGACTTGATCGAAGCCGGGCTTCTGGTCACCGTCAACTCCGACGACCCCGCCTACTTCGGCGGCTACATCGACGACAACTACGAGCTCATCCGGAACCGGCTCGGCATCGATGACCGGCAGCTCGTGAGGCTGGCCGAGAACTCCTTCCGGGCCGCCTTCCTCGCCCCGCAGACGCGGGACGGTTACCTGGCGGAGCTGGCGGAGTTCTCGGCCACCGTCTCCTGAGCCCGGATGCGGGGCCGGCATCGCCAGGCGGGAGGCCTCGGAGGCCGTCGCGGAGCGTCCGGACAGCACGTCGGCGTCAGGTCACAACCGTGACGACCCGATCACGCCTCGACGCGTTCCTGGCGACGACGCGAATGACCCGCTCGGAGCGTCGATAGACTGGCGCCGTGAGCAGTGTCACCGCCGAAGCGGCCCCCGGAGCGGACCTTCTGGTGTGGGCGGATTCGGAGTGTCACGCGATCGCAACCGCGACCGCGGAGACCCTCGCGACCCGCATGTGGCGGGTCCGCATGGCGCTGGAGGCGCGCCGGCGCCACGAGCCGGATCCCATCGCCAGGCAGCGCCTCTCAGAGAGGATCGCGGCCATCCAGGAGGCCGAGGCGGATCTCACCTCGGTCTCGGCGATCCTCGCCACCATGGGCGGCCCGATCACCTGGCGGGACCCGTCCCAGCGCGTGGGTGAGCCCGCCTTCTGACCGCACCACCCACCGCTCCGGGGGTGAGGGATGTCTAGCCGGGTCGGGGTGTCCTGAGCAGGTCGCGCGTCAGCGCCGCCAGCAGCGCGGCCCGCTCCGGCATCCTGTCTATCTCGACCCACTCCCCCTCGGCGTGGGCGTTGCCGCCCACCGCCCCGAGCCCGTCGAGGGTCGGGATGCCGAGGGCGGCGGTGAGCTGACCGTCCGACCCACCGGGGGCGAGCACTCCCCGGAGTGGGGACAGCCCGAGGGTCGCCGCCAGCCGCTCCGCCCTCTCGAACAGGCCGCTCGAGATCTCGCGGGTCATCGGCAGCCTCTCCACCCCGCCGCTCACCGCCACCTCGGTCCCCTCCAGGTGCGGCCGCAGCCCGAGCATCGCCCCCCGGACCCTCTCGAGCTCGGCGATCGTCGCCGCTCGTGAATCCACCCGGAGCTCCGCGCGGGCCGGCACGGTGTTGGTGGTCGTCCCGGCGACGGCCAGGGTGGGGGTGACGGTGGTCCCGGCAGCGGCGTCGGCGAGCCCTGCGATGTCCAGGATCTGGCGCGCCATCTCGAGGGTCGCATTGGCCCCGCGGGCGGGCTCCGACGCGTGAGCCGCGCGTCCGGCGATCCGCACGGTGTACTGGGCGGTGCCCTTGCGGGCGACCTTGAGTGCACCGTCATAGGCGCCCTCGAGGACCAGGGCCGCCTCCAGCCCGGCGGCGGACTCCTCGATGAGCGCCCGGGAGCCGGGCGAACCCATCTCCTCGTCGGTGGTGACGAGCAGCCGGATCCCCCCGGGTGCGCCGAGGGCGGAGAGGGCGAAGAGCGCCTGGACGAGCCCCGCCTTCATGTCCACGACCCCGGGCCCCGTGGCCCGGCCGCCCTCGACCCCGAAGGCCCAGCGCTCCAGGGTGCCGCGCGGCCAGACGGTGTCGAGATGGCAGAGGAGGAGCACCCTCGGCCGTCCCGACTCCCAGAGGAGGTGGGCCGTGCCGCCGGCATCGATCAGCTGGCCCCGGCTCCCCACGAGGCGCTCCAGCATCGCGTCGACGGTGTCCAGCGCCGACCTCAGCAGGGTGGGCTCGCCGCTCGGCGATTCCTGTTTCACCAGCGCCTCCAGGCAGTCGAGCATCTCCGCCTGGCGGCCGCGCAGGCCGTCGAGGAGCGCCAGGAGGGGGGTGCCCGGCGAGCTCTCGGTCACGCCGGCCAGTCTGACCCCTCCGGGCCGAAGACGTACCACCCGGGGGTCAGCGCGGCGAGCGGCCGCAGACCCCGGGCGAAGAGCGAGGTCATGGCCTGACGGAGGGCCAGACGCCAGGCGCCGGCGAGCTCCGCGTCCCCGCTGCGAAGGGTGGAGATGTCGCCGGGAATGCGCAGGAGCGCGCGGTCGGGGCCGGTCCGCGCCGGCTCCGCTGCGGGACCGGGGCCGGCGAGCGCCGGCCGCCCGCCCGCGTCGATGTCGAGGACCACCGGGTCGCCGCTCTCGCGAAGGGCGTCGATCACCGGGATGCGCAGCCGCCCGGAGAGAGCCCGGGTGGCCCGCCGTCCGGTGAGCCTCCAGGCGGCGAGCAGACGATCCGTCGCGTCGTCGCGGTTGACCTCGTCACGGAGCGGGCCGTAGAAGTCCACCAGGTACTCGTCCGCGTCCGCCCCCAGCTTGGTGAGGTTGAAATGGGCGTTGCGCGCGACCAGCGGATCGAAGGTCCAGGTGATCTCCTCGATGCCGGCGGCGAGCGCCCAGGCCCGCTGGTGGAGCTTGAGGGCGTGGCCGGCGCCGCGCAGCTGGAATTCCGGGAGCACCCCGGTGATGTGCGAGTGGAGGCATGGCCGTCCCTCGTGAAGGCCTCGAAAGGCGACGCTGGCACCCACCATCCGCCCGGCGGCCCACCCCGCCAGGATGCAGTTGCCACTGTGGTCGAGGGCCCGGAGCAGGTCGACGGCGACCGGGTCCCCCGGCCGGTGCCAGATGGCGTCGATGACTCGGGTCAGCTCCTCGAGCTGGTCGAGCTCGTGCACCTCGCCCACGGCGACACCGGCAGCCTCCGCCGCGCCCGTCGCGAGAGCACGCGCGGCACCGACGAACCCGCTCACGTCCTCCGGCTCACCCATCCCGCCGGATCACCGTGCGCCGGGTGGTCAGGCTGTCCACCACGTCCCGCCTCACCTCGACGCCCAGCCCCGGTCCGGTGGGAACCCGCAACCGGCCGTTCTCGAGGACGAAGGCTTGGGTGATGTCCTGGCGGAAGTAGCGGTCCGAGGCGGAGGTGTCGCCGGGGAGGGTGAAGTCGGGGAGTGCCGCCAGGGCGAGGTTGGCGGCCCGTCCGATGCCCGTCTCCAGCATGCCGCCGCACCAGACCGGGACGCCCCGGGCGGCGCAGACATCGTGGATGCGCCGGGCCTCGAGGTACCCGCCGACCCGCCCCGGCTTGATGTTGACGATGCTGCACGCCCTCATCTCGATCGCCTCCGCCGCCACGGCGGCCGAGGTGATGGACTCGTCGAGGCAGATCGGCGTGGTCAGCCTCCGGGCCAGCTTGGCATGGGCAAGAAGCTGCTCTTCGGGAAGGGGCTGCTCGATCAGCAGCAGGTCGAATTCGTCGAGCCGGGCGAGGTGGTCCGCGTCATCGAGCGTGTAGGCCGCGTTGGCATCGACCTGGAGGAGGACCTGGCGTCCGCACCGCTCGCGCACCGCCCGCACACGCTCGATGTCGAGGCCGGGCTCGATCTTGAGCTTGATCCGGCGGTACCCCTGGTCCAGATAGCCGGCGACGGTCTCCAGCAGCTCCTCGGTGGTGTCCGCGATGCCCACCGAGACGCCGCAGTCCACCTCGGTGCGCACCGCCCCGAGGTACTCGGCGAGGGACCGGCCCGCCGCCCGGAGCTCGAGGTCCAGCCACGCCATCTCCAACGCGGCCTTGGCCATTCGGTGCCCCCGGACCGGGGCCAGCGCGCCCTCCAGCTCGGCGGCCCCGATCCGGTCCCGGGCCAGGATGCGGGGGAGGAGGTGGTGCTCGATCACCTGCTGGGCGCCTTCGGTGTACTCGGACGAGTAACCGGGCTCCTGCATCGCGACGCACTCCCCCCAACCCTCACCGGCATCGCCGAGGAGGTGGACCAGGAGGACGTCGCGCTCCGTCTGCACCCCGAAGGAGGTGCGGAAGGGCGCCACCAGCGGCATGGCGATCCGGACCAGCTCGACGGCCTCGACGCGCGGCACCGCCCGAGCACCGCCTCCGGCCGGCGCTGGGAAGACGGGGGTTGCGGGCTGGCTCATCGCGTCGCGAGTCTATCCGCGTCGCCTCCGGCCCCGTGGCTCTGCAGGCGCCGCATGCCCTCGCCGTCGCGGCGGCGGTGGCGCAACCCGGGCCCGGCTTCTGCCGGACGGTGAGTGCATCGATGGACCGGGGAGCGATGTCGACCGGGGGAGGCCGGGGCGTCGACCAGCCCCGGTTCTCGTCAACGGTGGGATGCGTCCTCCAGCTCGAGCCGGTCCGGGTACTCGAGCTGGAAGGTCGAGTGCTCGATGTCGAAGTGACCCGACAGGCAGTGACAGAGGGACTCCAGCACAGCGGCCTGATCCGCCTCCGACCGGAGGACGACATGCGCCGACACCACGTTCACGCCGGAGGTGATGGTCCAGGCATGGAGGTCGTGGACACCCGCCACCCCCGCGGCCTCGAGGATGTGGGCCCGGACGTCGTCGAGGTCCACGCCCTTCGGGGTCGCCTCGAGAAGGACGTCGGTTGCGTCGCGGAGAAGGCGCCAGGTCCGCGGCAGGATGAGCAGGGCGATGACCATCGAAGCCACGGCATCAGCCCGCTCCCAGCCGGTGAGCGCAATCACCACGGCGGCAACGATGACCGCCGCCGATCCGGCGAGGTCACCCATGACCTCGATGTGCGCCGCGCGGAGGTTGAGGCTTCTGGATTGAGCGTCGCGCAGCAGCCACAGCGACATGGCGTTGATCACCAGGCCGGCGGCGGCCACGGCGAGCATCAGCTGCGAGGTGACATGGGGCGGCGCCCAGAGCCGCATGCATGCCTCGATCAGGATGAACACCGCGACCCCGAACCACGCCACCGCATTGACGGCGGCTGCGAGGATCTCGAGACGGAGGTAGCCGTAGGTGCGCTCGGTGCTCGCCGGGCGCGAGGCGATCCAGATGGTCAACAGGGCGAGACCGATGCCGCCGGCGTCAGTGAGGACGTGGGCGGCGTCGGCGAGCAGGGCAAGGCTGTGGGAGAGCACGCCCCCGGCGATCTCGATCGCGAGGATCGCAAGCGATAGGCAGAGGACCCAGACCAGGCGCCCAACATCGGACCGGGCTGCCGAATGGGCGTGGGGCACGTTCGAAGCTTACCCTCCGTCCCAGATGCGGCCGGGGGTCGGGAGCCGGCGTTCAACACCGGCGGGCCCTCGCTGCCGGATCACCCGGTCCCGTCTCCCGCCGACGTCCGCGCCCATGCCGCACACTCGGAGGCGAGCTGGTCGAGGCCGACGGGGCCGAGGTCGAGCGCGGCGGAGTGGAAGGCCTTCAGAGCGAAAGCTGGACCGAGACGGCGCCGCGCGTCGTCGCGAGCCCCGAGCCAGGCACGCTCTCCGACCTTGTAGGCGATTGCCTGACCCGGACGGCCAAGGTAGCGATCGAGCTCGCTGGCCAGGAAGCTGCGTGGAGAGCAGGTCCGCGTGAACAGGAACTCCCGTCCGAGCTCGGGGGTCCACATCTCCGCCGGGTGAAATCGCTCCTCGACGGGGATCCGGAGCTCGAGGTGCATGCCGATGTCGACCACCACACGGACGGCGCGCAGCAGCTGCGCACGGAAGAAGCCGAGCCGGTGCTCGGGCCTCTCGAAGTAGCCGAATTCGTCCATCAGACGCTCCGCATACAGCGCCCACCCCTCGCCGTGGCCGCTGATCCAGACGGCGCGCTGGAACCGCGTGAGCTGGTCCTTCCGGTAGCGCACCTGCCCGATCTGGAGGTGGTGGCCGGGGACCCCCTCGTGGTAGCAGGTGGAGATCTCACCCCAGAGGGGGAAGACGGTCCTGCCCTGGGTCGGATACCAGGTCCGGCCGGGCCGGCTGAAGTCCTCCGACGGGCCGGTGTAGTAGGCCGCCGCTGCGCCGCCGGGTGGGGCGATCATGGCCTCGACCTTCCTCACCGGCTCCGGGATGTCGAAGTGGGTTCCGTCGAGAGAGGCGACCGTCCGGTCCATCAGATCCTGGAGGAATCCGCGCAGTGCGTCCTCCCCGTGCACGGCCCGTGCCGGGTCCGACTCGAGGAGCTCGATGACCTCCGCCAGTGGCGCGCCGGGGATGATTCGGGTGGCCTCCTCGGCCATCGCCTGCTCGATGCGGTGCAACTCCTCCCAGCCCCAGGCATACGTCTCCGGAAGGTCGATGCTCGCGCCGAGATGCTGGCGGGCGGAGCGGGAGTAGCGATCCGGACCGACCGCGTCACGCTCCGCGGGGACGGGCGCGAGCTCGTCGCGCAGCCAGTCGCTGGCGGTCGCGTAGGCCTCACTGGCTCGCCTCGCCGCCCCATCCAGCCGCCGTCGCAAGGCGTCGTCACCCCCGGGATACTTCGCCACCAGCTCGGCGAAGAAGGACGGCCGGCCGCTCTGGCCGGCCCATGTGGCCCCCTGCTCGGCACAGGCGAGCACCTGCCGGCGCGCCGGCGGGAGGCCGCGCTGCGTCGACTCCTCGAGCGATGCGCGCAGGCCCAGGACGCTCCCGGGCACGCGCTCCAAACGCGTGGCAATCGTCTCCCAGTCCCGCTCGCTCTGGCGGGGCATGAGATCGAAGACCTGCCGGATCGACTGCCATGGACTGCCCAGGACGCACAGCGTTCTCTGGGTCTCACCCGAGTCGTCGAGAGCCAGCCTCGACTCCAGCCATTCGGCGAGCACCGCCGCAGTCACACCATCCCGGCCGTTCTCGACACGCAGTGACCGCAGCTCGCGCAATGTCGATCGGTCCAGATCACGACGCGACACCACGCCGTCGGGCGAGTAGTCGGTCAGCTCGGCGTCGTGGCCGAGCAGGCCGCGCTGGGTGGCCATCGCCGGATCGAGCGCCATCAGGCGCTCGATGTACCTGTCGCTCAGCTCATGGATCGGGCTGCCCACGGTTCAAGGTTACGCCGGAGCGGCATCTAACCCCCCGCGCTCGTACCGTCAGCCAAGGCCGGCGATGGCCACCCGTCGGTCGGGCCGGCACCACCGGTGAACTCGGCCCGGGACCGCCACTGTCAGTCCGCAGTTCGCGTCGCATCCGCGCCGCATTCAGGATGCAGTCGGCACCACCTCCTGGTACGAACGGGCGCTTCGATTCACGCCATGGGTTCACTCCCTTTGGATTGGCTTACTCTCGGTGGCCAGCTGGATGCTCCTGCTGGCCTTCTACATCCACAGCGCCCTGACCGGCGGAACCTTCTTGCTCACCGGAGCCTCGTTCTGGGGTTTGGCGGTCACCTTCGTCGGGATCGCCGTCGCCGTCGAGGTCCTGTACTTCGGGGTGCTCGTCTCACTCTGGGGACGCACCGTGGGAGACGTTGCCGTCGGCATCCGGGTGGTGCGGGAGGAGGCCTGGGATCGGAACCTGCCGCTCGGCCGTGCCGTCCTTCGCGCCATCATCTGGTGGGGTCCACCACTCCTCTCGTTGCTGCCCGGCCCACTCGGGGTATTCGCCGTACTCGGGGAGATCCTTTCCCTCATCTCAGGGCTGCGGGTGGCCTGGGATGTTGACCACCAAGGGTTTCACGACCAGCTGGGTCGAGCGTTGGTGGTGCGGACACGAGACGTTGTCGTCTTGGTCCCGGCGGATGGTGGGGCCCTCGCGCACCTCACGCGAACCCACGTCAGCCGGTGAGGGGGACGGGGACCTCGGGACGCTACCCCTGGCGGAGCACGGCGCTGTGGTCGGGCACGTAGGTGTAGGCGTCGCGGCTCGGGCGCACGTAGCCGTCGTCTGACTGGCGTGGCGGCAGCTTGATGGGGGTTTGCAGCACGTCCTTGTAGGGCACCTTCGACAGCAGGTGGGCGATGCAGTTCAGGCGCGCCCGCTGCTTGTCGTCGGCCTCCACCACGAACCACGGCGACGCGCGCGTGTCGGTGTGGGCGAACATGATGTCCTTGGCGCGCGAGTACTCCACCCATCGCGATCGCGACTCCAGGTCCATCTGGCTCAGCTTCCATTGCTTCAGGGGGTCGCTGAGGCGGAGCTGGAAGCGTCGCTCCTGCTCCTGGTCGCTCACCGAGAACCAGTACTTGATGAGGATGATCCCCGACGAGATCAGCAGCCTCTCGAAGATGGGGCACTGCTGCAGGAACAGCCGGTGCTCGTCGGCGGTGCAGAAGCCCATCACGTACTCGACCCCGGCCCGGTTGTACCAGGAGCGGTCAAAGAGGACCATCTCGCCGGCGGACGGCAGCTGCCCGACGTAACGCTGGAAGTACCACTGGGAGCGCTCCCGGTCGGACGGCGCCGGAAGCGCCGCCACCCTGACCACCCTCGGGTTCAGGTACTGCGTGATGCGGCTGATGGTTCCGCCCTTGCCCGCGCCGTCCCGACCCTCGAAGATCACCGCCACACGGGCGCCGCTGGCCCGCACCCATTCCTGGAGCTTGACCAGCTCCACCTGCAGCCGCCGCAGCTCCTTCTCGTACACCTTGGTGGACAGGCCGACGGCGGCCCCATCCTTTGGGGCTCCCTTGGTGGACGGGCCGGCGGCGGCCCTGCCCTTGGAGGATCCCTTGGTGGACGGGCCGGCCGCGGCCCTGTCCTTGGAGGATCCCTTGGTGGACGGGCCGGCGGCGGGCCCGTCCCCGGACGACGCCTTCTTGGCCACGGACGCCATTCTGACGCCCATCGACGAGCCTTGTCGACAGCCGGGTCGGGGTCGATCGGCGGAGTCGAGCAGGGTGCCGTCCACCATGAAATGCTCTGCTTGGACGTGTCCCCGCAGCGAGCTCCGCCCCGAAGCGGAGCTCAGAGGGTCGGCGATTCGCCGCGACAGTGGATCTCGACGAGCGCGGTGGCCGCGTCCTTGGCGGCCTGAGCTGCCGAGGGTTCGGCGGCGAGCACGCCCTCGGCGAGCGCGCCATCGAGGAGCAGGGTGAGGGCTCGCGCAAGTGCGTCGGGGCTATCGGCACCGGCTCGCTCGGCAGTGTCGCGGACCCATGCCCGCACGCTCGCCTTGTGCTCGACGGTGCGCGCATGGACCGCGCTTCCCATCGCCGATTCGGCCGCGGTGTTGATGAACGCGCAACCGTGATAGCCGCCCTGATGGCAGACCTCCACCAGAGCGTCGAACATGCCCACCAGCCGTGCGCGGGGTTCGGCACCGGCCGCCCCGGCCGCGGCTTCCAGCCGCCCCCGCCACAGCTCGTCGACCCGGCTCAGGTAGGCAACGGCGAGGTCGTCCTTGCTCGGGAAATGCCTGTAGAACGTGGCCTTGGCCACCCCGGACTCCGCGATGATCGTGTCGACGCCCACACCCCGCACGCCGTGAGCGTAGAAGAGGCGGAACGCGGTCTGAAGAATGCGCTCCCTCGCCCCGCCGGGAGGAGTGACGGTCAACCGGTGGATGCCGGCCGGAGCCATGCTGGCGACTCTATCCGGTCACGCTCGGGCGATGGCGAAGTTGAAGTCCGCAGTGCCCAGCTTCTGCATGACGGACAACCACAGCGGCAGGATCATCTCCGTGCCGCGGGCCGCCCCCAGACCGCCCAGGTCGAGGATGGCGCCCTGAGCCCAGCCGAGCTGGCGCAGCAGCCCTTCCACGGCCACCTTCGCGGCGGTGTCGTCGCCACAGACGAACACCAGGTGGTCGCCGGGAACGCCGGCCGGGTTCACCATCACCTTGCAGCTCATGGTGTTCAAGGACTTGACGACCTTCGCCGTGGGGTGGGCTCGCTGAATCTGCTCGGCGAGGCTGTCGGTGTTCGCCACCGACAGCGACGGCGGGAAGCCATGGGAAAAGTCCAATGTGTTGGCCAGGTCGAGGACGACCTTGCCCTCGAGGTTCTCGGCGCCGGCGGCCGCCAGAGCACCGAGCGACGCCACTCCGGCGGTCGCATTGATGATCAGGTCGGCATGCTCGGTGGCGGTGGCGAAGGTCGACAGCGTGACCCGGGGGTGCTCCGCCTGCCAGACGCTGAACGGCGGGGTCCCCGACTCGCCAGGCGTGGCGCGAGCGCGGGTCGCCTCCGGATCACGCGTGCCGACGGTCACGTCGTGGTCAAGCTCGTCCAGCCGGCCGGCCAGGGTCTGACCGACCATGCCTGTGCCCAGAACGGCGATCTTCACGGTGCAGTGTCTCCTTCGCGAGGGTGATGGTCCGCGATAGGCTAACAGACAGGTCTGTCTACGTCAAGCGCCCACGGCAGGGGGTGCCAACGCAGCCGGCGTACCCTTGAACCGTGAGCAGCCCGATCCACGAGCTGAGCGACACGTATCTCGAGCGCCTGATGGCGCTCGACCCGGCGATGGCGACCCAGCGGGGCCTGCTCGGCCACGACGCCGAGCTGACCGACCACTCGCCCGGCGGCATGGCGTCCCGCAGCGATCTGGACCGATCGACGTTGCGCGAGCTGCGGTCACTGGGTGTCGAGAATGACCGCGATGCGGTGACCGCGGCGGTGCTCACCGAATGGCTGGAGTCGAGGCTGGCCCTCGACGACTCGGGCGAGACCCAGAGGACGCTGTGCGTCCTGGGCAGTCCATGGCAGTCGATCCGGCAGGTCTTCGATCTCATGCCGCGCGAGCGCGAGTCGGACTGGGAGACGATTGCCACGCGGTTGGAGCGCGTGCCCGGGAGCGTCCTGGGACTGCGCGCATCGCTCGGGGAGTCGACGCAGCGCGGCCTGCCGCCGGCACGCCGGCAGGTGCTCGCCTGTGCCGAGCAGGGGGCCACCTGGGCCGGCCAAGGCGGCCGGCCGTCCTTCTTCGCGGACCTGGTGGCGAAGTATCCCGGGGGTGACGGCGCCCTGCGACGCCGGCTGGATGGAGCGGCGCGGCGAGCCGGCGAGGCCTACGGGACAGCCAGCGACTGGCTGCGCGAGGAGCTCGCGGCGGTCGCCGCGGAGCGTGACCCGGTCGGTCCGAACCGTTACGCCCTCTGCGCCCGCCAGCATCTCGGCGCGAGCATCGACCTTCCGGAGACCTATGCCTGGGGCTGGGAGGAGCTGCGCCGCATCGAGCAGGCGATGGCCGAGGAGGCCACTCGAATCGTCCCCGGCGCGTCTCTGGCTGAGGTCGTCGACCTCCTCGAGTCGGACCCGGCTCGGGCGGTCCACGGAGAGGACGCGCTGCGCGGATTCCTCCAGGACCTGATGGACCGGACCGTCGCCTCTCTCGACGGACCCCACTTCGACATCCCGGCACCGGTGAGGAAGGTCGAGGCCATGATCGCCCCACCCGGCGGCGCCGCGGCGCCCTACTACACCGGTCCGTCGGAGGACTTCAGCCGGCCCGGCCGCACCTGGTATCCGACCCAGGGCAGGACCGTCTTCCCCCTCTGGGGTGAGATCTCCACCTGCTATCACGAGGGGGTCCCCGGCCACCACCTCCAGATCGGTCAGGTGCGCTACCGGAAGGACCAGCTCACGCGATTCCAGCGCACCGTCTGGATCAGCGGCCACGGCGAGGGGTGGGCGCTGTATGCGGAGCGGCTGATGGACGAGCTCGGCTACTTCGAGAGCCCCGAGCACCGGCTCGGCTTCCTGCATGCCCAGCTGCTGCGGGCCGTCCGGGTGGTGGTGGACATCGGCATGCACCTCGAGCTCCGGATCCCCGCCGAGGAGCGATTCCACCCCGGGGAGATGTGGACCCCCGACCTGGGCCGGGAGTTCCTCTTCAGCCGGACCCGCTCTCCACGCAGCTTCCTGGCCAGCGAGCTCGACCGCTACCTTGGGCGTCCGGGTCAGGCCATCGCCTACAAGGTCGGCGAGCGTGCCTGGCTCGCGGCTCGCGACGAGGCGCGGCGCCGCCTCGGTCCCGCCTTTGCTCTGATGGCCTTCCACTCCGCCGCGCTCGACCTCGGACCGGTCGGCCTGGACCAGCTCGCCTCCGAATGTGCGGCATGGGCGCGGAGGTCGGCGGCCGGCGCGACCGGGTGATCCGGCAGCGGGCCGGCGGCGGCGCGGATAGACTCGCGACGCGATGAACCAGCCAGCAACCCCCGTCTTCCCGGCGCCGGCCGGGCGTGGTGCCCGGGCGGTCCCGCGCGTCGAGGCCGTCGAGCTGGTCCGGATCGCCATGCCGCTGGTGGCGCCATTCCGCACCTCCTTCGGGGTGCAGACGGAGCGCGACGTCCTCCTGGTCCACCTCCTCGGCGACGCCGGCGAGGGCTGGGGCGAGTGCGTCGCGATGCAGGAGCCCGGCTACTCGTCCGAGTACACCGAGGGAGCTCAGCAGGTGATCGAGCACCACCTTCTCCCCCGCATCCTGGCCCGGGACCGGGTCGGCGCCGCCGAGCTGGAGAGCGCGCTGGCCCCGGTCCGGGGCCACCGGATGGCCAAGGCCGCGCTGGAGATGGCGTGGCTGGACCTCGAGCTGCGGGCAGCCGGCCGATCCCTGGCCGCGTACCTCGGAGCGGTGCGCAGCGAGGTGGACTGCGGCGTCTCCGTGGGCATCGCCGCCACCACCCAGGAGCTGCTCGAGACCGTGGCCGGCTACCTGGACCAGGGGTACCGCCGGATCAAGCTCAAGATCGAGCCCGGCCTGGACATCGAGCGGGTGCGGGCGGTGCGCGAGGGGTGCGGGCCTGACCTCCTCCTCCAGGTCGACGCCAACGCGGCCTACACGCTCGACGACGCGGACCACCTCGCCCGGCTCGACGAATTCAACCTGGTGCTGATCGAGCAGCCGCTGCCGGAGGAGGAGCTGCTCGGCCACGCCAAGCTGGCCCGGCGGCTGACCACCCCGATCTGCCTCGACGAGTCGATCACCTCGGCCGCGGTGGCGGCGGAGGCGATCGAGATGGGGGCGTGCGGCATCGTCAACATCAAGCCCGGGCGGGTCGGCGGGTACCTCGAGGCCCGACGCGTGCACGATGTCTGCGCCACCCGTGGCGTCCCGGTCTGGTGCGGCGGCATGCTGGAGACGGGGATCGGGCGGGCTGCCAACCTCGCCCTGGCTGCACTCCCCGATTTCACCCTCCCCGGCGACACCTCGGCATCCGACCGCTACTTCCACCAGGACATCACCGAGCCGTTCGTCCTCGAGAACGGCCGTCTGCGGGTCCCCACCGGGCCGGGGCTGGGCGTCGAGGTGAGAAGAGACGTGGTGGACAGCCTGACCACCCGGCGCACCGTGATACGGCGGCCATGAGCGAACCCGACGTCGGGCCCCCCCGGGGGGATGTCCTGGACAGCTCCCCCGCGGTTCCGACGCCGCCGAGCAAGGATCCGGTTGAGCTGATCGACGCCGCCGCCGGCCTGGCCGGGGCCGCCGCGGAGGCGGCCGGGGTGGTCGTCGGCGAGGTGCACGTGCTCGACCAGCTCGAGGAGCTCACCAGGGTCATCGATGCCGTGTGGCACCGCCCGGCGGCCGCGGTCGCCGTCGATCTGCTCCGGGCCCTCGACCACAGTGGCAACTGCATCCTGGCGGCGTGGAACGCCGGCCGGATGGTGGGCGCCAGCGTCGCCTTTCGCGGCCTTCACGACGGGCAGCCCTGCCTCCATTCGCACATCACCGGGGTCCTTCCGGCCCTCCAGCAGCGCGGCGCGGGCCATGCCCTCAAGCTCCACCAGCGAGCCTGGGCGATGGCCGCCGGCATCGAGGAGGTCACCTGGACCTTCGATCCGCTGGTCGCGCGCAACGCGCATTTCAACCTCACCAAGCTGGGAGCGGACGCGGGCGAGTACCTGGTTGACTTCTACGGGCCGCTCCGTGACGCGGTCAACCGCGACGACGCGACGGATCGCCTGCTCGCCGTGTGGAGGCTCACCGGACCGCGGGCCACCCGGGCCCTCTCAGGGCGGCTGCGCGTCCCGGGGATCGACGCCCTTCGCGAGAGCGGCGACCCGGTGGTCCTCGACATCGGCGCCGGCGGACGGCCCTCGCTCGCCGGCCTCGATCCGGCGGCTGTGCCCGCGAGGGCCGGCTCCGACCGCGCGCTTCTGCGCATCCCCGGCGACATCGCCTCGCTTCGCGGCGAGGACGCGGAGCTCGCCGCCAGCTGGCGTCGGGCCCTCCGCCAGGCCATGACCTCGCTCTTCGCCCGGGGTCTGAGACCCCTGGCCGCCGTGGCCCCCGGCTGGTACGTCTTCGGCCCGGAGGGATCAGACTGGCCGGCGTGACCGAGAGCTCGCCGGGCACCCCCCTTAAGGCGCTCCTCGACGGCCTGCGCGGCCGCCGAGCGGAGATGCTCGGCTGCCTGGAGGCGCTGGTGAACCGGGAATCGCCGAGCGGCGATGCCCCCCTGCTGAGATCGGCGCTCGACACCGTCGATGCGATGCTGGGACGCCTGGTGGGGAGCCGGGGCCGGCTGATCGAGGCCGGCGGCACCGCCCACCTGGTCTGGGAGTCGGGACGGCCAAGGGTGCTTCTCCTCTGCCATCTCGACACCGTCTGGCCGCTCGGCACGCTGGAGCGCTGGCCTTTCCGGATCGAGGGCGATCGGGCCACCGGGCCCGGGGTCGTGGACATGAAGGCGGGTCTCGTCCAGGCGCTCTTCGCCCTCGCCACGATGGGAACCGCCACAGGCGTCAGGCTGCTGGTCACCACCGATGAGGAGGTGGGCTCCCCCGGCTCTCGGGTGCTCATCGAGGAGTCCGCCGCCGGGCTGGAGGCGGTCCTGGTCCTGGAGGGCGCCTATGACGGTGCGCTCAAGGTCGCCCGCAAGGGCACCGCCCAGTACACCGTGCGGATCGCCGGACGCGCGGCTCACGCGTCGGAGCCCGCGCGCGGGGCCAATGCCACCCTCGAGATGGCGCGCCAGATCCTGGACGTCGCCGGGCTCGCCGACCCCGCGGCCGGGACCACCGTCACCCCCACCCTGGCCTTCGCCGGGACCACCAGCAACACCGTGCCGGCCCACGCGGAGCTCCGGGTGGATTCGCGAGCGGCAACGCTCGCCGAGCTCGAAAGGGTCCGGGAGGCGATGCTGGGGCTGCGCCCTCACCTGGAGGGGACCGAGGTGGCGGTGAGCGGCGGCATCGAGAGGCTGCCCATGAGCAGGGAGATCTCGAGCAGACTGTTCGAGAGGGCGGAGCGGCTGGCGGCGACCCTCGGCCTCTCCCCACTCCGGGGAGTGCTCGCCCCCGGCGGGTCGGACGGTCAGCTCACCGCCGCCCTCGGCATACCGACCCTGGACGGCCTCGGGGCGGTGGGCGGCAACGCTCATGCCGAGGGGGAGTGGGTCGAGATCGACGGAATGCCGGAGCGGGCCGCGCTGCTGGCGGCGCTGACGGGCGAGCTGCTCAGGGAGCCCCGACCCGGCTAGTGCACTGGCCCCATGCCTCAGAAGGCGGGCTCGCCCACCCGTCTGGAGGTGTCCCGCCAGGTGATCGGGCCGCCCATGGTGGCAAGGATCGCCGACACCGAGGTGAGATCCGCCTCGGCCTCCTGGATGGCCGCCATCCGCTCCGAGAGGCGCTGCCTGGCGACGGGGTCCGGCTCGTGGCGCCGGCGCGCCTCCAGCGCCATGCGGACCCGCCACATGCGGGTCGCGAGGGTCTCAGCGGTCGAGGTTGCGATCGCGTGGCACTCCGAATCCGCCCACTCCAGAAGGTCCGCTCCGGCGGCCGCTTCGGCGGTGACACTGCTCACGGCGCCAGTCTATCGGCGCTCCGAGCGGGTCATTCGCGTCGTCGCCAGGAATGCGTCGAGGCGTGATCGGGTCGTGACGCGTGTGACCTGACGCCGACGTGGTCTCCAGACGTTCCGCGGCGACCTCCGGGCTTCCCGCCCGGCGATGCCGGCCCCGCATCCGGGCTCAGGCGACGATGGCAGAGAACTCCGCCAACTCCGCCAGGTGGCGGTCCCGCGCCTGCGGGGCGAGGAACGCGGCCCGGAAGGAGTTCTCGGCCAGCCTCACGAGCTGCCGGTCATCGATGCCGAGACCGTCCCGGATGAGCTGGTAGTTGTCGTCGATGTAGCCGCCGAAGTAGGCGGGGTCGTCGGAGTTGACGGTGACCAGAAGCCCGGCTTCGATCATCTCGGGGAGGCGGTGGTGCTCGATCCGGTCGACGGCGGCGAGCCGGACGTTGGAGAGCGGGCAGACGGTGAGCGGAACCTGCTGGTCGCGCAGCCGGGCAACCAGTTCCGGGTCGTCCAGGCAGCGGATCCCGTGGTCGATCCGGACCGCCCTGAGCATGTCGAGGGCCTCCCAGATGTAGCCGGCCGGTCCCTCCTCGCCGGCGTGGGCGACGCATCGGAAGCCCTCGGCGCGAGCCCGGTCGAAGACGTCGGCGAACTTCGACGGGGGGTGGCCCACCTCGGCGGAGTCCAGCCCGACCGCCACGATCCGATCCCGGTAGGGCATCGCCGCGAGCAGCGCCTCCATCGCCGCGCCGGCGCTCCGATCCCTCAGGAAGCAGGCGATCAGCGCGGTCGAGATGCCGTAGCGCTGCTCGCTGCTCCCGAGCACCGACCAGAGCCCCTCCACCACGGTCGCCATGCCGACGCCGCGCTCGGAGTGCGCCTGGGGGTCGAAGAAGATCTCCGCATGGCGGACGCCCTGGGAGCGGGCGTGCTCCAGGTAGGCGGCGGCCAGGTCCGCGAAGTCCTGCTCGGTCCGCAGCACGGCCATGGTCGCGTAGTAGACGTCGAGGAACGACTGGAGGTTGTGGAACCGGTAGCGGCGTCGCAGCGCAGCGGCGTCAGCGCAGGGGAGGGACAGCCGGTTGCGGGCCGCGATCTCGAAGGCCAGCTCCGGCTCGAGCGTGCCCTCGATGTGCAGGTGCAGCTCGGCCTTCGGGATCGGGGCCCGGAGCTCAGCGGCTGCCATGGCTCACCCGTGCATCGGTGCGCATCGCATCACCCCGTGCCCGTCTACTTGCCGATCGGCACGTGCCTCATCCCCCGCGCCACGTGCCGTTGGGCCGTCGACTCCTCGTCCACGTGGACGAACCTGGCGCCCCGGAAGGCGGAGGCGACGGCGGCCACCAGGCTCATGAAGACGGCGAAGCCGAGGATGATCCCGAGGCTGCCCACGAAGGCCGGGCCGATCAGCTGGGGGAAGAACGCCCGGCTGGTGAGGTGGGCCGCCTGGGCCGCGGAGAGGTGGGCGAGCACGCTCGGCCCGAGCAGGGTCTTGAGCGGGTTGTAGCCGAGGAACGCGGCGAAGACGTAGCCGAGGGGTGGCACGTGCGAGAGCGCTGTCGCGGTGGGCCCCGGGATCCCGTTGGCGGTCAGCCCGCGGAGCATCGCGGCGGGAACCTTGGCGTTGAGCCCCGCCACCAGGAGGGTGAAGAAGAGCCCCATGGAGAGCGGCATCCCGGTGGTCTGGAAGGTCACCCTCATCCCCGACGCCGCTCCGCGATGGCGGGCGGGCACCGAGTTCATGATCGACGCCGTGTTGGGGGCGGCGAACAGGCCGCCGGCGATCCCTGAGACCAGCATCACCGCGCCGAACGGCCAGTAGTTGAAGTTGGCGGGGAAGGTCATCATCACCGCGTACGTCGCCGCCGCCAGCAGCATCCCCCCGGTCGCGAAGGGGCGCGCCCCGTAGCGATCGGACAGCTTCCCGGAGATCGGACCGGCGATCACGAATCCGAGCGTGAAGGGAATCATGTAGATGCCCGCCCAGAGCGGGGTGTCGGCGAAGCTGTAGCCGTGCTGGGGCAGCCAGATCCCCTGGAACCAGATCATCAGCATGAACATCAGGCCGCCGCGGCCGATCGATCCCAGGAAGCCGGCCAGGTTGCCGAAGGCGAAGGCCCGGATGCGGAACAGCGAGAGCCGGAACATCGGGTCCTCGACGTGCATCTCGATGACGACGAAGGCGGCCAGCAGGGCCACGCCCCCCGCCATCATCCCCAGCACGAAGGGGTTGCCCCAGCCCGACTGAGAGGTGCCGTAGGGCTCGATGCCGTAGGTCACGCCCACCAGGAGCATGGCCAGCCCGCCGGCGAAGGCGAGGTTGCCCGCCCAGTCGATCCGGGCCCTGATGCGAACCCCGATGTCCTTCAGCATCATGTAGGCCCAGACGGTCCCGAAGGCCCCGATCGGGACGTTGGCAAGGAACACCCAGCGCCACCCGAGCTGAGACAGCAACCCGCCCACGACGATCCCGAGGAAGGAACCGACGATGGCCGCCACCATGTTGATGCCGAGCGCGAACCCCAGCTGATCCGAGGGGAAGGCGTCGGTGATGATGGCGGCAGAGTTGGCCATCAGGAGAGCGCCACCGACGGCCTGCACCATCCGCAGGATGACCAGCTCCAGAGCTCCGTTGGCACCGGTGCTCCACACCAGGGAGAGCAGGACCGCGCTGAGGGTGAACCAGGCGAAGCCGAGGTTGTACATCCTCACCCGCCCGAAGATGTCGCCGATGCGGCCGACGGTCACCACCACGGAGGCCGAGACCAGCATGTAACCCATCATGATCCAGAGCAGATACGACGAATTCGCCGGGACCAGCGGGTTAAGCTGGATGCCGCGGAAGATGACGGGCAGGGCGATGATCAGGCTGGTCCCGGTCATCGACGAGAGCAGCACTCCGACGGTGGTGTTGGAGAGGACCACCCACTTGTAGTGGCGCCCGACCCTCGGAGTGCCGGTGGGAACTGCGTCGATCATGCCTTCAATTCCTCCGTGGGGCGCGATCCCTCTCCCGCGGTGGGAGCAGCGCCGGGGTGATCGGATGCGAGGGTGCGCAGCACGACCACGGCGCGCTCGAGCACCCTGCGGTCGGACTCACTGAGCAGCACGAGGCGGTCGGCCAGCCAGGCGTGGCCGGCCCCGGCGTAGCGGGCGAGCAGGGCGACGCCCGCCTCGGTGGCCGCAACCTGGACACCGCGCCGGTCTCCGGGCGTGGCCCGGCGCACCACCAGGCCGGCCGCCTCGAGCTTGTCGGTGAGGCGGGTCGCCGCCGAGGAGGGCAGGCTCTCGAGCTCGGCGAGGCGTCCCACCCCGAGCGGGCCGTGGTGCACCACGCTGGCGAGCCCCGAAACCTGGGCGATGCTCAGCTCCGCGGGGTCGTGCCGGCGGACCTGGCGGCCGAGATGGATCATGGCCAGCCGCAGGGCCTCGGCCAGGGAGCGGATCTCGGCCGGGACGCCGGATGTGACCACGTTCCACTCGTCTGCCCCGCCGGTCAGCACGCTCCTCGGTCTCCTACTTTGAGAGGGCCACCCGCTCGGGTGAGATTAACCAAGATAGTATATGCCTCAAGCAATCGAATTGGCCGGAGCGGCACCTCAGGCTCGGATGCCGTCTCCCAGAGCTCCGAGGGGTCGAGCGGGCGCGGCCCCCGTCAGAGCGGCCCGCCCTCGGGAGCAGGTGGTCGCCGTCTCCAGCGGACCGCTGCTGAGCATCCACACCCGCGTCGTGGAGAGCTCGTTCCACTGAGCGGAGACGGCCCTGGTCGGGCTGAGCCAGGAGCCCAGGTGGATGGCTCTGCCGATCACCACCGCCTCATAACCCGCGGGGTCGCCGGCGTCCGTCACCGGGCCCAGCTCCACCCGCGGGCCGGCGGCGGTCAGCCTGGCGGTCATGCGCTGGCGCTCTCCCGGGAAGCCCCGTACCTGATGGCGTGGGCAACAAGCGTGGAGATGGATTCTTCCTCCTGCCCCATCCTCGGCTTTCCTCGCCCCGCGTGAACAGAGCCCACGCTGGCCTCGACGGCCGGGGCGTTGGACAGGGGGCGGGCTCGGCGCCATCCCGCGAGTTCCAACCGTGCCGACCGGCGGGGCTCAGACGCCGGGGGCGCCGTCCCGCCGTCCACCGCAAACGTCCCGACGGCGCGTAACCAGATTGTCAAACCGCTAACGGTTGGCGAAGAGCTGGATAGCGCTGCGCTGCAACGCTTCCGCGCGCTTGCGGACCCGAAACGCCGCCCGCCATGATCCCGAGGGAAACACCAGCATTGGCAAAGGGGAAGGAGGCACATGAACAGGACGGCAGCAAGAGGGACGCGCCTCGCGCTCGGCATGGGAGCCATGGCGGTGATCGCCGCGTGCGGATCGACGTCATCCAGCGGCGCCTCGTGGTCAACCGCGACCTCGGCGTCCGCCAATGGGGGAATGAGCGCGCTGGTGAGCGCGGCCAAGGCGGAGGGCCAGCTCAACGTCATCGCGCTACCCCTCAACTGGGCCAACTACGGCACCATCATCAAGGACTTCGAAGCCAAGTACGGCATCAAGGTCAACCAGGCCAACCCGCAGGGCAGTAGCCAGGATGAGGTCAACGCGGTCAAGTCCGAGGCCGGCACCAGCAACGCGCCCGACGTCCTCGACATCGGGATGGCGGTGGCCTGGGCGAACACCAGCCTCTTCGCCCCGTACAAGGTTGCCGAGTGGTCCGACATCCCGGCCGATCAGAAGGATGCCGGCGGCCTCTGGTACCAGGACTACGGCGGTTACATGTCGATCGGCTACGACTCCAGCAAGTACACGGTGACCTCGGTCTCCGACCTGCTCACCTCCGCCTTCAAGAGCGCCGTGGCACTCAACGGTGACCCCACCGAGGCCAACGCGGCGCTCAACGGGGTGATGATGGCGTCGCTCGCCAACGGCGGCACCCTGAGCAACATCGGACCGGGTGTGAGCTTCTTCAAGCAGCTCAACGCGGACGGGAACTTCGTGCCGGTCACCGCCACCGCGGCCACCATCGACAACGGGACCACCCCGGTCGTGTTCGACTGGGACTACCTCAACTCGGCGAGCGTGGTCAACCTTCCGAGCTGGAAGGTGTTCGTGCCGTCCGACGCCGTGCTCGGTGGCTACTACGCCCAGGCGATCACCAAGACCGCACCCCACCCCGCGGCCGCACGGCTGTGGGAGGAGTACCTCTACTCCGCGACCGGGCAGAACCTCTGGCTCCAGGGCGGCGCCCGCCCCGTGGAGATGAGCGCGATGCAGGCCAACGGCACCCTCAACCAGACCTACGCCGCGGCCCTGCCCGCTGTCAGCGGGGACCCGGTGACCCTGGATGAGAGCCAGGCGGCGGCGGCTGCCAGCTACCTGGCCAGCAACTGGTCCGCGGCCGTCGGCAGTTGACGGCTGTCGCCAGCACCGAAGCAGAGTTGGTGAGGCGCCCCCTCGGGGGGCGCCTCCGCCTCTCCTCGACCTGGCTCGGCGCCGCGCCGTTCCTCGTCTACGCGGGAGCCTTCCTGCTCCTCCCCACCGTCCTGGTGGCGGTGGGGGCTTTCAGTGGCACTCACGGACCGACCTTCTCCAATCTGGCTCAGCTGAGCCAGCCGTACATCGTCAGCGCCTTCGTCAACAGCCTGGTGCTGTCGGCGGTGAGCGCCAGCATCGGGGCCGTGGTCGGCGCCGTCCTCGCCTACGCGGTGGCAACCGGATCGCCCGACGGGATCATGCGCCGGCTGGTGACCGCGCTCTGCGGGGTGCTCTCCCAGTTTGGTGGCGTCACGCTCGCCTTCGCCTTCATCGCCACCATCGGCACCGAGGGCTTCATCGTCATCTGGCTCCGCCAGCACGGCATCGACTTCTATCCCAACGGGGTCTGGCTCTTCTCGCTGACCGGCCTCACCCTGATCTACACCTACTTCCAGATCCCGCTCATGGTGATCGTCTTCATGCCGGCGCTCGACGGCGTCCGCCCGCAATGGCGGGAGGCCACCGAGACCCTGGGCGGGGCCACCTGGCACTACTGGCGGCATGTGGCCGGGCCGCTGCTCCTGCCGGCGTTCCTGGGAGCGTGGCTGCTGCTCTTCGCCAACGCCTTCTCCGCGTATGCGACCGCGGCCGCCCTGCTGGACATCGGCGGAGTCATCGTGCCGCTGCAGATCAGCCGGGCACTGAGCAGCGAGGTCGGGCTGGACCAGGCCAACCTCGCCGCCGCGCTGGCGCTCGGCATGGTGGTGGTGGTGGCCGTGATCACGGTCGGCTACTCGTGGCTGCAGCGCCGTTCGGCGCGCTGGCTTCCGCGATGACGGTCGTGAGGGCTCGCCGGTCATGAACCGCCGCCGCCGCCGGCGTCTGGCCGCCTTCAAGACTGCCGTCTACGTCGTGCTCGGCCTCTTCTTCCTCTTGCCGATCGCCGCCATGGTGGAGTTCGCCACCCGCGGGGTCGGCATCAGCAGCCCACGCACGGTGAGCGCCTTCACCAGCATCGGCTCCGATCCGGAGCTGGTCGACGCCATCACGGCCTCGCTGGAGCTGGCTGTGATCACCTCGGTGGGGATGCTGGCGCTGCTCCTCCCCACCATGATCTGGATCCGCCTGCGCATGCCCCGGATGGTGCGCCCCGTCGAGCTGATCTGCCTGACCCCGCTCACCATCCCGGCGATCGTCCTGGTGGTCGGCTTCGCGCCCATCTACCGATGGATCGAGATCAACGTCAGCGACTCCATCCTCACCCTGGCGTTCGCATACCTCATCCTGGTCCTCCCCTACTGCTATCGCGCCCTCGACGCCGGGCTTTCCGCGGTCGACATCCGCACCCTGTCCGAGGCGGCGCGCAGCCTGGGTGCGGGCTGGGGCACGGTGATGTGGAGGATCGTCGTGCCCAACATGTCGAGCGCTGTCTCGAACGCCTGCCTGCTCTGCGTGGCCGTCGTGCTCGGCGAGTTCACCGTCGCCAACCTGCTCAACTTCGAGAACCTGCAGGTGGCGATCTCCATCCTGGGCACCGGGAACGCCAGCGTCTCCATCGCCCTGGCCGTGCTCTCGCTGGTGTTCGTCTTCGTCTTCCTGCTCGTCCTCTCCTTCCTCGCGCGGTCCCTGTCACGCCGCCGGGGCGCAGCGAGGGCCTGAGATGAGCGCGCTCGACACGCGACCGATCGGCGCCGTCTCGGGTGGGACGCGCACCGCCGCCGAGGTGCGTCTCGAGGAGCTGCGCCGGCAGTACGGGTCCACGGTCGCGCTCGACGGGCTCAGCCTCTCCATCCGGGCCGGCGAGCTGGTCGCCCTGCTGGGTCCCTCCGGGTGCGGCAAGACCACGGCGCTCCGCCTGGTCGCCGGGCTGGAGGACGCGGACGGAGGGCGGGTCGTGATCGACGGCCGGGACGTCACCCACCTGCCGCCCAACCGGCGTGACACCGGCATGGTCTTCCAGGCCTACTCGCTCTTCCCGCACATGACCGCACGCGAGAACGTCGCCTTCGGGCTGCGGATGCGCAAGGTCGGCGCGGCGGAGCGCCGGCGCCGCGCCGGCGAGATGCTGGAGCTGGTCGGCCTGGCCACCCAGGCCGACCGGTACGCGCACCAGCTCTCAGGAGGCCAGCAGCAGCGCGTGGCGCTGGCACGCGCCCTCGCCATCCGACCCTCGGTGCTGCTCCTCGACGAACCCCTCTCCGCGCTCGACGCCCGGGTCCGCAGCCAGCTCCGCGACGAGATCCGCCGCGTCCAGCGCGAGGTCGGGATCACCACCCTCTTCGTCACCCACGACCAGGAGGAGGCCCTCGCCATCGCGGACCGGGTCGGGGTCATGCGCGCCGGCCGGCTGGAGCAGATGGGGCCGCCCACCAGCATCTACTCTCAGCCCGCGACGGCCTTCGTCGCCGAGTTCGTCGGGCTGACCAACCGGCTCGCCGGGGTGGTGACCGGCGGGGCGGTCGACGTCCGCGGCGTCCGCCTGCCCCTGATAGCGCCCGACACGCCGGATGGGCCCGCGGTCGCCCTGGTGCGGCCGGAGGCGGTCTCCGTCGCAGCCGCGGCCGAGAGCTCCAACGGGCCGCTGTCGGGAACCGTGATCGCCGTCTCCTTCCTCGGTGCGGTGAGCCGGCTGACCGTCGACCTCGGTGACACCCGGGTGCTGGTCCAGATCCCGACCGCCGACGCTGCCGCCCATCCCGGGGGTTCGCGGGTCCGCATCGCGCTGCGCCAGGACCCGGTGCTGATCACCCGCGACGGCGGCGCGGAGCGCCGGTGAGGGGCAGGCCGTGGCCCTGACCGACCGTCAGACCCTCACCACCGGCGCGGTCGTGAATGCCGGCAGACGCTCCCCCTACCGGGCGCTGGCGAGGGGAGCCGGGGAGGATCACCTGGTCCGCACCGAGCTGCTCGACCCGGCCCGCGCCGCGACCCCGCCACGGGGCCGGCGGCCCATCGCCTGCGTGGCCCACATGACCGACCTGCATGTCGGCGACGTCCAATCGCCGGCGCGCTTCGAGTTCCTCAATCGCGAGTACGGCGACCCGCGCTTTGCCGAGCTGGTCCCGGTCCAGCGCCCCCAGGAGGCGCTGACGCCGCATGCCCTCGATGCGCTCACCCGCACCCTGAATGGAGAGCTGGCGGGGCCGGTCAGCGGTGCTCCCCTGGAGCTGGTCCTCACCGGGGGCGACGCGATCGACAACGGGCAGCACAACGAGGTGCGCAGCCTCATCCGGCTCCTCGACGGCGGGCTGGTCCAGCCCAACTCGGGCGCCCCCTGGTACGAGGGGGTGCAGTCGCCCGCGTGGCCGGACGACATCTTCTGGGTGCCCGACGGCCGGCCGGCCGGGGCCGACCCCTTCCAGCGCGACCACGGCTTCCCCGTTCTCCCGGGCCTGCTGGAGCGCGCCACCCGGCCGTTCGAGGCCCCTGGCCTGCGGCTCCCCTGGCTCGGCTGCCACGGCAACCACGACTCGCTCTGCCAGGGCGTCGGGGTGATGACGCCGGAGCTGCTGGCGGCCCTGGTCGCCGGACGCAAGCCGGTCGCGCTGCCCGAGGGCTTCGAGCGCGGCGCCGCCCATGAGACGTTCGTGACCCACCCGGAGGCGTTCTTCGGAGGTCCTTGCATCGACGTCACCCCCGACCTCGAGCGGCGCCACTGCACTCTGGGAGAGTTCGTCACCGCCCACGACGGGGTGGGCGGAGGGGGACGGCACGGCTTCGACGATCGGAACCGGCGAGAGCGGACCGCCTTCTACGTCCACGACACCGCCGCCGTCCGCTTCATCGTGCTGGACACCGCCTGCCCGGCCGGGTCGGCCGACCTCTGCATGGACGATGCCCAGTTCCTCTGGCTCGAGGAGCGGCTGATGGAGGTCCACTCCTCGTTCCGCGCTCACGACGGGCGGCCGGTGCGGACCCAGGCCGAGGACCGGATCGCGGTGGTCATCTCCCACCACGGGTCGCAGGCGGCCACCAGCATCCGCCGGCACCGGCACGGTTCGACGCCGGAGGCGGACGGCCGGTTGCTGTCCACCCTGCTCCGCTTCGACAACGTCGTCCTCTGGCTCAATGGACACACCCATGGTCACGCCATCCGCCCACGCCCCGACCCGCGCGGTAGGGGCGAGGGGTTGTGGGAGGTGACCACCGGATCGCTGGTGGACTGGCCCTGCCAGGCCCGCATGATCGAGCTGTTCGACGCCGGCGGCGGCGTGCTGGGGATCGCCAGCAGCATGATCGACCACGACGGCCCGGTGGACCCGGGCCGGGCCGAGACCACCGCGGAGATGGCGGCCCTCCACCGCCAGCTTGCCGCCAACGTGAGCTGGGCGGGCTTCGGCGCCGGTGCCGCGGGAGACGCTCTCGACCGCAATGCGATCATGCTGAGGCGGATCGGGTTCGCACCCGCCTAGGCTGCCCCGGGAGGGAACGGCACGGAGGGATCGGTGATGAGGGCCGTGATGTACGACCGCCAGGGCGCGGCTGGCGAGGTGCTGCAGGTCGTCGATCTCCCCCGCCCGGAGCCGGGGCCGGGCGAGGTCCGGGTGCGGGTCAGCTTCTCGGGGATCAACCCCACCGATTGGAAATCGCGAAGTGGCGCCACGCCGCGGCCTCTCGACCGCTTCCAGATCCCCCATCACGACGGGTCGGGGACCATCGACGCGGTGGGGCCGGGTGTCGACGACAGCAGGGTGGGCCAGCGGGTGTGGGTCTGGATGGCCGCGGCCGGAAGCCAGTGGGGCACCGCGGCCGAATGGACCGTCGTCTCGGAGCAGCGGGCGGTGGCGCTACCGGACGGCGCGTCGCTGGAGCTGGGGGCGAGCCTCGGGGTGCCGGCGCTGACCGCCCACCGGTGCCTGTTCGCCGACGGTGACCTGGACGGCCGCACCGTGCTGGTGGCGGGGGGAGCCGGCGCGGTCGGCCACTTCGCCATCGAGCTGGCCCGGCACCGCGGAGCCCGGGTGGTCACCACGGTGAGCGGCGCCGAGAAGGCGGAGCTCGCCCGCGCCGCCGGCGCCGAGCTGGTGGTGAACTACCGGGAGCCGGACGCCCTGGGGCGGATCCGCGCCTACAGCGATCGGGTCGACCGGGTGGTCGAGGTGAACCTGGCGGCCAACCTCAGCCTCGATCTCGGCCTCGCGGGGCCGGGCACCGTGGTGGCGGTCTATGCGGCCGACGGAGCCGATCCGGCGCTGCCGGTCCGGGCCTGCATGAACGCCAACGTGGTGCTCCGCTTCGTGCTCCTCTACGGGGTGCCGGCCGCGGACCTGCTCCGCGGCGTGCGGGAGGTCAGCGCCGCGCTCGACGCCGGAGCGCTCAGCGAGCTGCCGGCCCACCGCTTCCCGCTCGAGGAGTGCGCCGCCGCCCAGGACGCCGTCCAGGGGGGGACGACGGGCAAGGTGCTGCTCGAGGTCGGGCGACCTCCGCGGCGCCCCTGAACGCGGCTCGTCAGGGTTTCGTAAGCAGGGATGCGTGACCCTTTCGGCAGATGTCCTCGCAGTCCTCCGGCACCGGCGCAACTGGGGCCACTGACCTGACCGTTCCTCCCGCAACCGCCCGGCGGGGCCAGCGCGTGCCGCGCCGCTGGGGGTTCCTGCCCCGCGACGCCGCTCTGATCGCGCTCGGCAACGCCGTCCTGATCGTGGCCATGTGGGTCCGCCACGGCCAGTTTCCGGACCTCACCCATCCCGCGGCGGTGCTCACCGGGGCCGGCCAGATCACCGCTCTGCTCGGCACCTACAGCGCACTGGTCCAGGTGGTGCTGATGTCGCGGAGCCCGTGGCTGGACGACCTCTTCGGGATCGACCGTCTCGCCGGTTGGCACCGATGGCTCGGCTTCGCCACCCTCTACCTGCTCTCCGCCCACGTCGTCCTGACCACCGCCGGGTACGCGATCACCGACGGCCGCTCCTTCCTCGCCCAGACCTGGGTCTTCCTCACCACCTACCCCTACATGCTGATGACCTATGTGGGCTTCGGCCTCTTCATCCTGGTGGCGGTCACGTCGGTGAGAGCGGCGCGGCAGCACGTCTCGCACCAGACCTGGCACCTGATCCACCTCGCCGTCTATCTGGCCATCGCGCTCACCTTCGCCCACCAGCTGGCGGTGGGCACCGACTTCGTCAACGACCCGGTGGCGGTCGGCTACTGGGTGGCGCTGTACGCGGTCGCGGCCGCCCTGGTGCTCACCTTCCGCCTGGTCATCCCGGCACGGATGGCACTCCGCCATCGGCTTCGCGTGCAACGGCTGGTGGCCGAGTCCCCGGACGTGCTCTCCATCTACATGACCGGGCGCGACCTCGGCGAGCTGCCGATGCGGGCCGGCCAGTTCTTCAAGTTCCGCTTCCTGACCCGCGAGCTGGGGTGGCAGGTCCACCCCTTCTCGCTCTCGGCGGCGCCGAACAGCCGGTATCTGCGCATCACCGTCAAGCAGGTGGGCGACTACACGCGGTCTCTGAGCGGGCTGCGTCCGGGCACCAGGGTCATCCTGGACGGGCCGCACGGCATCTTCACCTCGGTTCGCCGCCGCAAGCCGCGGGCGCTGCTCATCGCCGGGGGAATCGGCATCACCCCGCTGCGGGCCCTGATCGAGGAGATGCCGCAGCGCAGGAACTCGATCACCCTCCTCTACCGGGCCCATTCCTGGAGCGACGTGATCTTCAAGGAGGAGCTCGACCGGTTGGTCGCGGCGCGAGGCGGGGTCGTCCACTACATCGTCGGCCGTCGCGGGCACGAGGTGCATCCGCAGCCGCTCGCACCCGGCTTCCTGGCCCGCTCGGTCCCCGACCTGAAGGAGCGCGACGTCTTCGTCTGCGGCCCGCGGGAGATGGTCGGTGAGGTGCTGGCCAGCCTGCGCGCGCTGCGTGTCCCCCCGGCCCAGGTCCACTGCGAGCGCTTCGCGTTCCTCACCTGATGCCCTCCGCCATGCCGATCCGCCCCGTCGCCACCCTGGCCGCCACCGCCATCGGGGTCGTCCTCCTCTTCGCCTTCCGAACGCCGCAGGCTCCACCGCCGGCGACCGCCGTGACCACTCCCGCCACGTCGCCGTCGTCGAACCCGACCCCCACCCCGACGCCGTCCGGTGCGCCACCCTCGGCGGGCTCGTCGTCCACGCCCGCGGCGGCGACCCCGACGCCCACGCCGGCGGCCAGCGGACTGAAGTCGGGCACCTTCACCGGTCAGACGTACTCCGACCAGTACGGGAACCTGCAGGTCCAGGTGGTGATCTCCGGCGGCCGGATCACCGACGTCAAGCTGCTGCAGTACCCGCAGAACGAGCCGCAGTCGTCGTTCATCAGCTCGCGGGCTCTGCCACTGCTCCGCGAGGAGGTGCTCCAGGCGCAGAGCGCGAAGATCGACGCCATCAGCGGCGCGACCTTCACCAGTGAGAATTACGCTGCGTCGGTGCAGTCGGCGCTGGACCTGGCGCGTGCCTGAACGCGCTCCGGCGGCGCGCGGCGTGGTGCGTGCGGAGCCGGTGATGGGGACGGTGGTCACCCTCGACATCCGCGACCGAGACCTTCCCGAGGCGGCCGTCGATGAGGCCATCGCCTGGTTTCACGAGGTCGACGCCACCTTCAGCACCTACCGGCCGGAGAGCGAGATCAGCCGCATCTCCCGCGGCGAGCTGAGCCCGAGAGAGTGCTCGGCGGAGGTGCACGAGGTGCTCGGTCTCTGTGCCGAGGTCACGCGACGCAGCCGGGGCTGCTTCGACATCCAGCTGGGCGGCCGCCTGGACCCGTCCGGCCTGGTCAAGGGTTGGTCGGTGCAGCGCGCGGCCGAGATGCTCCAGGCCTCCGGCGCCCGGAACTTCTTCATCGGGGCGGGGGGCGACATCGTGACCCGCGGCGTGCCGGCCGGCCAGCAGCGCTGGCGGGTCGGGATACGCCACCCGGAGATCGGTGACCGCGTGGCCGCGGTGCTCGAGGCCGGTGACCTGGCGGTCGCCACCAGCGGCGCCTACGAGCGCGGCGAGCACATCGTCGACCCGCGCACCGGTCGCGCCCCCGTCGGTCTGCTCAGCATGACCGTCGCCGGGCCGAGCCTCACCTACGCCGACGCCTTCGCGACCGCCGCCTTCGTGATGGGCGAGGCGGGCCTGGCGTGGGTGGCGGGGATCGACGGCTACGACGCCCTGGCCATCACCGGTGATCGCCGGATGGCGTGGACCCCGGGGATGGAGACGCGGCTGTCCGGGCCCACCCCGCCGCCGCGGTGACATCGGAGCCCGCGTTCCCTACAGGGGCGCGACAGGCACGCCGGCTCATCGCATGCATTTCGCCGCGACTGGCGCGTTGACCGACATCCACCTATACTCGGGTGACGGAACCAGGGGCTCCCGCGCTCGGGGGCGGTGACCCGCGGTCCTCGCCCCTCATCTTGTCGCCCCTGCCGCCGTCGGGGAAGATGCGAGGGGAAGTGCGAGCGCGCAGGGCGATGCCCATCACCACTCCGCGGGGGGCGCGGGCCGGATGACCACGCGCCGGCAGGTGCTCCTGCTCAGCCTCTGGGCGGCCTTCCTCGCCCTGGTGGTGCTGGTCTTCGTGCACTTCAGGGACCAGCCCCCCGCACCGCCCCAGGCCAGCCTGGGAACCCTCACCCAGGCCGTGCTCAACACGGAGGACGGCGGCGGGGCGCCCCAGGACCAGATCTCGCTCAACGCCGCCCAGGCCGCCGAGGTCGGCACCGGCCAGGTGACCTGGTGGGACGCGGCCGGAGGCGAGCATGTGACCCCGCTGCCCCAGGATGGGCAGGGGCTGGTGCTCAGCGTCTTCACCTCCAATCACTTCGGCAACTTCACCACCGACAACGGGATCCCGGCCAGCACCCTGCTCCTGGTGCTGATCCCGACCCTGATCATCGTGATGGTCATCGTCATCCTCTACTGGCGGCCCGGCGGAGGCACGGTGCGACTGCTGCGCTCGCGGACCAGGGTGGTCGGCGGCGATCAGCCGCTCAGCTGCTTCGCCGACGTCGCCGGTTGCGACGATGCCAAGCTCGAGATGGGCGAGCTGGTCGCCTTCCTCCGCGACCCCGATCGCTACCGGCAGCTGGGTGCCCGGGTGCCCAAGGGGGTTCTCCTGGTCGGGCCGCCGGGCACCGGCAAGACCCTGCTGGCACGAGCCGTTGCCGGTGAGGCCGATTGCGCCTTCCTCTCGGTCTCCGGGTCGGAGTTCGTCGAGATGTTCGTCGGGGTGGGTGCGGCGAGGGTGCGCGACCTCTTCCGGAAGGCCCGGAAGGCGGCGCCCTGCATCGTCTTCGTGGACGAGATCGACGCGGTGGGCCGGCGCCGGGCCGGCATCGGAGTGCACCTCGGCCATGAGGAGCGCGAGCAGACCCTCAACCAGCTCCTGGTCGAGCTGGACGGCTTCGACCAGGGGGCGCGGATCGTGGTCATCGGGGCCACCAACCGAGCCGACGTGCTCGATGAGGCGCTGCTGCGGCCGGGGAGATTCGACCGCCAGGTGACCGTCGACCCACCCGACGTCGGCGGCCGGGAGGCGATCCTCGCCGTCCACGCCCGCGGCAAGCCACTGGCACCCGACGCCGACCTCGGCCTGCTGGCGCGCCGCACCGCCGGCTTCACCGGGGCCGACCTGGCCAACCTGATCAACGAGGCAGCGCTGCTGGCGGCACGCGAACAGCTGCCCGAGATCGGCATCCGCCAGCTTGAGGCGGCGGTCGACCGGGTGCTCGCCGGCCCCGAGCGCCGGGGCCGGCTGCTCAGCCTCGACGAGCGTCGCACCATCGCGTACCACGAGATGGGCCACGCCCTGGTCCTGACCGCCCTGCCGGGCACCGACCCGGTGCGCCGGGTCAGCATCGTCGGCCGGGGGCGCTCCCTGGGGTGGACGCTCACCGTCCCCGAGAACGACCGAGCCCTGGGCTCGAAGTCGCAGCTCCGCAACCGGCTCGCCGGCCTGCTCGGGGGCCGGGTCGCCGAGGAGCTGGTCCTGGGTGAGGACGACATCACCACCGGGGGGGCCGACGACCTCCTCAAGGCGACCCAGCTGGCCCGCCAGATGGTCACGGAGCTGGGGATGTCGGGCCTCGGCGTGCGCGTGGTTCAGGTGGGAGAGACCGGACTGGCCCCCCTGCATTCCGACGAGCTGGGCCGCCGGGTGGACGCCGAGGTCGACCGGCTCCTCGATGAGGCGCTGGGCCGGGCCCGCGCCATCCTGGGCGCCCGGAGAGGTCTCCTCGACGACCTGGCGGCGCGGCTGCTCGAGGTGGAGACGATGACCGGGGCGGAGCTGGCCGAGGTGATCGCCTCCCACGCCACCGTCGAGCTGCGGGGGGTCGTCGCGGTCCCGAGGCCGGCGCCACCGGCCGAGCCTGCGCTGGTCGCCGTCTCCCGGGTGACCAGCGCGCCCCCACCCCGGGCGGCCACGGTTCCGGCCCGCACGGGGACGCGCACCACCGGGCCGCCGCCCTGGTTGCGCACCCTGCTGCGCGTCGCCGCCTCCGCCCTGGGGGGACACCCCGGGCAGGGTGGGGTGTCGGGGTAGGTCCGGGCGCTCCTCGGGGCCTTCAGCACCGAACCACCACCGGCCTCTCGCGGCGCTTGACACAACCCCTCAGAAGTTATCAAGATGTTGTGCCAGCAGCCGGCAAGACCCACTACATCTTGAAGCCGGCTGGGCGCCTTCTCCTTCGCCGGAGGCCCGACCCTCAGGGCCGGGCCTCTCCGTTCTCAGGGCCGGTGGCCCCTCTCTCGGGCGGGCGACCTCGGGATGACGGGGTCTCAGCTGGTCCAGACCGGGGCCGAGCCATCGAGGTCCAGGTCGCTGGTGATCTGCTTCGGCTCCGACGGGGTGGGCGTGGCCGCCCCCTTGAGGTACCAGAGCTCGAGGTACCCGTCTCCCGCCTCAGGGGCCAGGTAGACGAGGTCGGTGCCGTCCGGCGACCACGCCGGCGAGGCCGCCATGGTCCCGACGACGAGACGGTCGAGGGGACCGAGGGTGCCGGTGGCGGCGTCGAAGCTGGCCACCACCAGGTCGGACTCGGTGCTGCTCGGTGCCCCGTTCACGACCGGGGTGCAGATCATGGCGATCTCGGTCTGGGTGGCGTTCAGCGCCGGCTGGGCGCAGTCGTCCCCCGGCTGGGTCAGGGCCGGGCCGTCGGAGCCCTCGGTGTTGTAGAGGGGTTTCGGGTCCATCCTGATCTGGCTCACCTCGGTGCCCGGGACGGCGCCCGGCAGCGGTGTGCTGAGCTGGCCGCTGTCGCCGTACGCCGACTCGTAGTCCACGTAGAGGAGGCCGCCGCCGGTGAGCGGCACCGGGCTGACGTCCCCGCCGGTGTAATAATTGGCCCAGCTCTCCTGGGTGATGCCCTCCTTCTTCTCGATGGCGGTGCGGGTGATCTGCGTCCCGAGCGCCGTCTCCCAGATCGAGAGGTCCACCTGGAAGCCATTCCCGGGATCGTCAACGCCGCCCTTGGGGTAGTCGTAGCTGAAGTAGAGGGTGTTGCCGGGCCCCACCGCCGGGTAGTAGATCCAGTCGTCCGCCCCCAAACTGGTGGCGGTGACCTTGCCCGAGTCGCTGCTGAGCTGCTGCTCGACCGCGCCGGTGAGGCTGAGCCGGTAGAGGTCTGAGTAGTAGTTGGCGGTGACCTTGACGGCCAGCAACCCCGTGCCGTCGGGGAGGAGCACCGGCTCCGTCCACCCCCGGCCCTCGGGCTGGAGCTGGGTCACCTTGGTGCCGGTGAGCGAGAAGAGCCCACCGCCGTCGGCGAAGTAGATGGTCCCGGGGAGGACGAGCTGGGGCGCCACGTGGACCTGGGTCGGGTCCTGGGGGCGGGCGCTCGCGCTGCCGTCCCGGCTGGCCAGGAAGCGGTTGACCCCGGCGCCGAAGGCGGCCATCAGGGCCAGCAGCACGACCCCGGTCAGCAGCCTGCGCGAGCGACTCACGGCGCCGGGAAGTAGCGGTGCACCACCTGGAGGATGGCGCTCATGTCGGGCAGCAGCACGTCCTGACCGTCCTCCGTGCCGTCGCTGTACTGGGTCAGGAAGACGTGCTGGATGTCGCCCTGGTCGATATCCTTGGCCAGTCCGAGAAGGGTGGGGAACTGGGTGAGCGGGACGTCGGTGAGCACCTGGCCGCTCAGCGCCGAGGCGATGTCGTTGATGTCCCCGATGCTGAGCCCCGAGAGCTTCTGGCGCAGCGCGACCAGGACCTGCTGTTGGCGCACGGTGCGCCCGAGGTCCTCGGAGATGTCGTCGTGCCGCGAGCGGACGTACTCCATCGCCTCCACCCCGTCCATGTGCTGGGCGCCGGGCAGCACCGCCACACGGTCGGCGGCGAAGGGGTTGGTGCTGCCCTCGACGTCATACGGGTAGTTGTCGTCCATCACCGGGTGGCTGGCCACGATGTCGATGCCCCCCACCTCGTCGATGAGGCTGATGAGACCTTGCAGCCCGATCCAGACGTAGTGGTCGACCTGGACCTGGAAGTCCTGCTCCACGGTGGCGATCTCGGCGTTGATGCCGTTGGTTCCGCCGTTGACCTCGCCGAAGGCCTGGGAGACCTTGCCGCTGCCGATCGAACGGCCGCTCCCCGAGTACAGGGGCACCCAGAGGTCGCGCGGCAGGGAGAGCATGGTCACGCTCCCCGCCGTGGGGTCGACCCGGACCAGGATCATCGACTGGGTGCAGCAGAAGCCGGAGGTGCCGCCGGCGGCGGTGAACTTGCCGTCGTTGTCGGAGCCCATCAGCAGCACGGTGAAGGGGGCCCCCGACCCGGGCACGGCGGTGGGAGTGGCGGTGGGGCTCCCGGGTACCGGGGTGGGGGTGGTCACCTGGATGGTGTGACCGGTGATGCCGACGGCCGCGGTGATGGTCGGCCAGAAGAAGCTGACCGCGCCGCCCACCCCGGAGAGGAGGAAGCCGATGACCACCAGCGCGACCCAGCGCAACCGCGGTAGTGGGATTGCATAGCGGGAGACGCGGCGGCGGGAGTGGCGTGAAGGGCGGCGGGCGCCGGTACCGCGTGGGGGCCCGGCGACCCCGGTGCGTGTCTGGTCGGGGGGCGGCGGGTCTCCGGGGGAGCGACCCTGACTCATGGGTGGTACGACCTCCGTCTCGGCACCGGCTCATCCGGCACGGTCGACGCCGGTTGCGAACCTGGGGGTCGCCTGCGACGGCCCCCGCTGCTGAGACCTGACACCGCTCCCCCCGGGCGGGTCTCAACCTGCCGGATGATACCTGTAAGGAACGGGACGTCGCCGCCACCAACTCGTCGACAGGGCCGCCGGCCAAGGGGTGGATTCCATGTACGGTCGACCCGGGATGCGGCGCGAGCGGATCGAGACCGACCAGGCGTTCTTCGCCGAGCGGATCGCGGGGCGGCCGTCCGGGCTGCGGCGCAGCCTGCCGCGTGCCCGGGCCCTCGCGCCGCACCTGGGCCTCGACCTCGACGGCTGGCGAGCCCATCCCGAGCGGGTCGTCACGGTGGTCGGGTCCAAGGGCAAGGGGACCGCGGCCACCTTCGCCTCGGCGGCGCTCGCCGCCGCAGGTCTGCAGGTGGGGACGCTGACCAGCCCTGGGCTGCGCAGCAACCGCGAGCGCATCAGGGTCGATGGGGCCGCCATCGCCCGCTCCGACTACGAGGCCCTGGTCACCCGGGTCGCATCGACCCTCCGCCGCGTCTCCGGGTCGCTCCCGGACGATGGCTATCTCTCCCCGAGCGGGCTCTTCACCCTCAGCGCACTGCGCCACTTCGCCGACCTCGGGTGCGACGCGGTCGTGCTGGAGGCGGGCATGGGCGGCGCCTCCGACGAGGTCTCGCTGCTCGCGCCCGCGGTGGTGGTGGTCACCGCCGTCCTCGCCGAGCACCTGGGGGTCCTGGGCGACAGCGTGGGCGCGATCGCCACCGAGAAGGCGGGGGTCGTCACCGACGCCACCCGCGACGTGGTCGCGGCCGTGCAGCAGGATCCTGCGGCGGACGCCGCGGTGCGAGCGGCGGCGCGGGTCCACGGGTGCGGGTATCACGCGGACGGCGGGGCCCAGGCGGGGGCCGCCGCGCTGCCCTCGGCGCCGGGTCTGGGGGCCCTGAACGCCCGCCTCGGCCTCGCCGCCGCCAACCTCCTGCTCGCGGCCGGGGGCCGTCCGGCACCCCGGCCGGCGGTGCTCGAGGCGGTCCTCGGGAGCGTGCGGCTGCCGGGACGGCTCAGCCGTCACCGGCGCGGCGACCAGGTGTGGATCATCGACTGCGCCACCAACCCGGTCGCGATCGCCGCCGCCCTGGCCCACACCACGGCCGGGGCCGTACCGCCCAGCTCGGTGCTCACCTTCATCCCGCGCCATCGGGACGCGGCCCCTCTGCTCGATGCCCTGCGCGGCCAGCCCCTGGTCGTGGTCCCGGGTGGCCCACCTGCCGGGATCCCGGGGGCCGGGGCGGTGATGCGTCTCGAGGCGATCGACCTCGACTCCCTGGGCCCGCGGGTCCTTGCCATCGGACCGGTCTACTTCGTCGGCGAGCTGCTGGCGAGCCTCGGCATCGACTGCGAGCGGAGCTTCAGCGTGCCGGCGGGTCGGCGGTGAGGTGGGAGGTGTCGTTCCAGAGCGCGATCACGGCGCTCTCGTGCTCGTATCCCAGCACCGACACCGACGCCGGCGAGAGGGCGAGCCGTTCGCCGGCCACGGCGGGGAGCCGACACCAGCGGGCGGCCAGGATGCGCAGGAGGTGCCCGTGGGCGAAGAGGGCCACGTCGCCCTCCACGGCCAGAACTCGCGCGATCACCGAGTCGGCGCGCCGGCCGACGTCGGAGAGGGTCTCGCCGCCGACCACTCCGTCCCGCCAGATCGCCCAGCCCGGACGGCCGGAGCGGATCTCCTCGGCGGTGCGTCCCTCGTAGTCACCGTAATCCCACTCCTGGAGGTCGGGGTCGGGACGGGCGCTGGCGGCCAGGCCGGCGAGCTCGCAGGTGCGCCGGGCCCGCTGCAGCGGGCTGTAAAGCACCTCGGCGAACCTCCACCCCCGCAGGCGGTAACCGAGGCGAGCGGCCTGAGCCTCGCCCTCGGGGTCGAGCGGGACATCACTGCGCCCGGTGTGGCGCGTGGTCCGGCTCCACTCGGTCTCGCCGTGCCGCACCAGCACCACCCGCTGGGTGCGAGGACCGCTGGGCGCGGACGCGGACGGGGGCGCCGAGAGGCCGTCCGTCACCGGCAGATCAGGCTCGGCCGCCGATCCGCCGGGATCCCCGTCGCGGGGTGAGCAGGCGGACCACGCAGAGCAGGATCACCGCTCCGAGGAAGGAGACCACGACATCCTCGACGAGGCCGAGCAGACCGCCGGCGGCGATCAGCGAGGGATCGAGCCAGTGGATGAGCAACCCGCCGATGAGCGCGCCGGCCAGGCCCACGACAATGTCGAGCAGGCAGCCGAGCCCGCGGCCGCGGACCAGCCGCCCGGCCAGGGCGCCCGCGATCAGCCCGATGATGAGCCAGGTGAGCAGATGGTGGACCGCCACCAGCCCCGCCCACACCGCCAGCGCGATGAGCACGAGGACGGCGAGCAAGATCAGGCCCGGCATGCCTATATACCGTACCCTGCGGAGCGGCCCTGACGCCTGCCGTCGGATGCGGGCACTGAGCCGCCCGCATCGCCGGTCACGGCCGGAGGGGTGGCGCTCCGCAACGGTCGCGCCACCCCCGCACTCCGGCCCGGTCGAGCGGCCGGCACCCCCCCGGGGCGTCATCCGGGCGGGGATCGCTCGGGAGGGCGAGACCCCGCACCTCAGAGGTTAGCTCTGACCTGAGTGGGACGAAACGCCTGTTTGAACACCGTGAAGCGTCGTCATGCCTGGACCTACTGTTGTGGCGCAAGCTGCAGGAGCGTCGCCCGGCCGTGGCCGGGGCGCGACAACCCCCGCGGTTCAGCCCTGCTCGGGGGCCTCCGCCTCCGCGGCTTCCGCCTCGGCCTCGACGGCGGCCGGAGCCGCCTCCTCCGCGGCAACGGCGCGCAGCGCGGCGACCTTGACGACCACCTCGTCGGGGTCGACGTGAGCCGCCAGGCTCACGCCCTCGGGGAGCACCACGTCGCGCACCCGGATGGCCGCGTCCACCTCGGCAAGCTCGCTCACGTCGACGGTCAGGTGATCGGGAAGGTTACCGGGGAGGGCCTCGATACGGAGGGTGACCAGCACCTGCTGCAGCGATCCGACCTTGAGCTGGCTGACCGCCGGCGCGTCGCCCACGGTGCGCACCGGAACGTCGACCTCCAGCCGCTCGCGGAGGTTGACCGCGAAGAAGTCGGCGTGCAACGGCCTCGCGGTGCGAGGGTCGATCTGGAGGTCGTGAAAGAGCACCTTGCGCGGTCCGGCCCCGTCGATGCTGAGGTCGATGAGGTGGGTGCGACCGGCGCGCTGCCACACCCGGACGAGGGCGGCGGTGTCGGTGCAGATGGCCTGGGACGGGAGATCACGTCCGTACAGCACGGCAGGAACCTGGCCAAGCCGGCGCATCGCCTGGACATGACGTCCCCGCTCGGAGCGGGTGTGCGCGGTGAGGGTCAGATCTGCCACGAGGCCTGGACTCTACCGGGTCCGGTGGGTGCGGCGTCCCGTACCGGCCCTGGAACCGCCAGGACCGGCCCTTGGAACCGCGATCGGCCCGCCGATCACCCCGGAGCGGGGGACGCCGCCGCCAGGTCCGCGGCCCTCGCGGCGACGGCGGCAGCCAGGGTCACGGCCCGCTGGGCATGCGGAACGGCGGCCCGCCAGGCAGCGTCGAGGCCGGCGCCCCCCAGGTGGGCACCCGCCAGCGCGCCGGCCAGGCTGACGGCCGCCCTCCGGCCGGGTGCGAGGGCGGCCGCGATGGCGGCGGCGATCTCCCCGGCGCCGAGCACGGCTGCCATTGCCAGCTGGAGGGCGGCTCCGGGGTCGTCGTCGGCCTCCGAGGGGGGGGGCCCTTCACCCGGCCGAAGGCGCTCCAGGAGGGCGAAGGGCGCGTCCTCGAGGAGGGATTGGTACACGCGCACGACCGCGGTGGCCGGGTCGAACCGGGTGAGGTCCGCAGCCAGGAGGGCCGCGGCCATGGCCGCGATCGCCGTGCCCTCGTCGGCACCCGCGAGGGCCGCCACCCGGTAGGCGTCGCGGCGGATCCGGGGACGGTCGAGAGGTGCCAGCAGGGCGAAGGGAACGGCCCGCAACAGGAGCCCGGCGGGGCCCGCCTGGGACGAGCCGACCAGGCCCCGGCGGCGGAGGTCGTCAGCGTCGAAGCCACCCACGGTGGCGATCGAGTCGGCCACCTCCAAGAGGTCGCCGGCGGCCGCCGGAGCCTGCGCGGCGTGCTCACCGGCCAGGGCGCCGAGGAATGCGGCCTCGACGCGCGCGCCGTAATCGCTGCTCGGATCGCCGGGGAGCTCGGGAGGCCCCGGGATCTCCCCGACCCCCTCGTCGCCGCTCATGCCCGAACGGTATCCTGTCCAGGCATGGCAACGCTGGACCAGTTCCGCGCCGTCGGGCCACCGCTGGTCAGGGCCGTCGTCAAGGGCGCTGGCCTGGCGCGCCCGGACCATCACCCGCTGACGCCGGCGGCGGTGAGGGTGGAGAGGACCAGGGCTCGGCGAGGGGCGGAGACCGCGGACCAGACGGCGATCACGGTCTGGCTGGGTGAGGGGCCGCCGCTCCCAGCGCCGGCTCTCCCCCGCTCCCCCTGGAGAGCCGTGGCGGGCCTGGGCGTGACACTGATGGGGGCCGCCGCGGTGGCCGCCGCCTCGACCCTGGCGGCGCAGCGCGAGCAGGAGCGCAGGCTGGCCGCCGCCCGGCCGGTCGCGACGCTGGCGGCTCCCGCGCGCAGCCGGTCCACGTCCGGCACCTGACCCGCCC
>Ga0181527_1000315_pt1 | contig 57036 bp, 40 predicted proteins | sample PEATcosm2014_Bin_30_FD_119762 | JGI IMG/M metagenome (GOLD analysis project Ga0181527, IMG submission 119762) | Peatland microbial communities from MTU Mesocosm Facility, Houghton, MI, USA - PEATcosm2014_Bin06_60_metaG | ecosystem: Environmental > Terrestrial > Soil > Wetlands > Peat | place...
ATTGTCCTTCATGGACCAGCCGGCGGAGTCGATGCGGATGGCGAGGGCGGGGTCGATCCTGAGATTGATTTCCCTGGCTACCTGCTGGATTGCTTCCCAGCGGAAGTCGGAATCGGGGATGGCGTGGGGGCCGCGCATGTAGGCGATGCGGCGATGGCCGAGCGCGTAGAGGTGAGTGAGAGCCTGCTCGACGGCGAGGTGATGGTCGAGGACGATGTTGGTTACGTTTTCAACCACGCTGTGGGCAGAGATGGCGACGACGGGAACGGGGACAGCAATGCGGTCGGCCGGGGTGTTGAGGAGCAGAAAGCCATCGACGGCGCGCTCGACCAACATGCGCGGGTATTTTTCGATGAGGTCGCGCTTCCAATCGTGGCAGGCGGTGAAGTAGAAGTAGTGGGCGGCGGTGAGCTCCTGGACGACGCCGCTCATGACGCGGGTGAAGTAACCTTCGCTGAGGTCGGGGGCGAGGACGCCGACGCTCATGGAGCGGCTCTGGCGCAGGGAACGGGCGAAGTAGTTGGGGCGGTAATTGAGCCGGGCGGCTGCTTCGATGACCCGATTGCGGGTCTCCTGGGGGATGGACTTGGCGGAGGGGGAGTTATTCAGGACCAGAGAGACGGTGGTTGGCGAAAGCTCCAGGTGCTCGGCGAGCATCCTGAGGTTGACGTGTGCTGGCGGCGTAGAAAGCTTTCCCTTTGCCATGTTGGAGTTGTAACACGTTTTCTGCAAATGGGAAACAGTGTTTCCCCTCTAATACATCGATTTTCCAGTTATGGAATACAGAATGCCTACGGGTGATTGAGTTTTCGGTCAAGAAATCGGGTTCCCAGCGACCTCTCCTGGCCGCCGGGGTCGAAACGAGGGACGGACTGTCAGGGGGCCTGCATGTGGTTGAGTCCGGGATTGAGGGGCCAGGTTTTGCCGTTGAGGACGAAGGTGCCGGTGAGTTTGCCGGGCAGGGTGATGGATGCGTTCAGACCGGCTCCCTGGCGCTGATATTCGACCGTGATTGTGCCCTGGGGATGCGGGTAGGTGGCGGTGAGGGAGGGTAGAGTGCCCAGGTGAGGCGCGATGCGGACGGTGGCAAAGCCGGGGCTGGCGGGCTCGATGCCGGCTACCAGGGTGAGCAGGTCGTAGATGGGATGGGCGCTCCAGGCGTGGGAGTCAGAGCGGGTGTTTCCTGGGACTTCAGGCCAGGTGCTGAAGTGAAGGGCGAGGAGTTTGCGCCAGGGGTCGATGGAAGGCAGGTATTGGTCCGCAAGGCCGGCGTGGTCCAGGGCGCGGGCAAGGTAGAAGCGGAAGTAGTAGGAGGCGCTGAGGGTGCCGTCGGGGGTGGTGCCGGGGTCGATGGCCAGCATCTGGCGCAGGACCTCCTGCCGGCGGTCTTTGGGGATGACGTCGTAGAGGACGGCGAGGATGTTGGCTTGCTGGCTGAAGTTCTTCTGGTCGGGGGTGTCGGCGATGAGTCCGCGCGAGGCGGACCAGCATTTGTCGTAGAGGCCGGCGCGGACGTGGGCGGCGCGAGACTGATAACGAGTGGCGAGGAGCGGGTCGCCGAGGGCCTTTTCGAGATCGGCGGCTTCGCCGAGGGCGCCGAGGTATTCGAGCGTCGTGACGCAGGATTCGCCGTGGGCGTCGTAGGTGGGGATCTCCTGCTTGTCACCGACCCAGTCAATGAAGCTCCACCAGGGGAGATGGTGCAGCAGGCCATCCGAATCCTCGTAGCCGCCAAACCAGCTGAGCACGGTGCGGGTTCCGGGAAGCAGCGAGCGGGCGAAGCCGCCGTCGTCGGGGCGGTAGAGCCAGTAGTCGTGGAGCATGCCCACATAAAGCAGCGAGAAGGTGGGGATGGATTGCGGCAGGGAACTGGGGTAGCGGCTGCGGGTAATTCCTTCCGGAACGCGGGAGAGGTCGAAGGCCTGGAGCGCCTGGCGGGCAAGGCGGTCGTCGCCGGCTACGGTGTAGGAGATGAGAGCCTGGATGCGAGTGTCGCCGACGTATTGGAGCTGCTCGTAGTAGGGCGTGTCCATGTAGGTTTCATGGGCGTCGAGGCGGGCGGTGCGCCAACTGATCTCCCAGATTTTGGCCAGGCCGGGGTCGGGGGAGTTGAAGGTGGCGCGTTCCTGAAAGGGGTAGGCGGTGAACTGGGCGGTGAGGGATTCGAGGGTGATGGGGTCGGCGCCGGTCTGAATGTCGAGGTCGAGATAGCGCCAGGTGCGCCACCAGAGGGGCTCGAAGGTGCGATGTTGGCCGCCGTCGGGAAGAAAACTGTCGGTGATGCCGATGGCTTTGCGGTCGCCGACATCGTCGCGGTCGCCCTTGTGCTGATCCTTGTCGTAGAGGGCTTCGGCGTAGGTGAGAGTGATTTTGGCGCCTTTGCCGCCGGAGACGGTCAACTGGGGATAGGCGGTGGTGAGGGTTTTGCGGTCGAGCAGGATGTGGATTTGGATTCCGGGCGCGAGGGTTACGGGCGCGCTCGGAAAGCGGCTCAAGCCCGGCTGCTCCGCACCGATCATATCAAGCCGCACAATATCACCGGGACTGGTGGGCGCGTACTCCGTGTGCGGAAGCTCATCCGGGATCAGGCCCCAGGGGTTGTCGGCTTCGGTGTCGGCGGAGTGGGCTCTGCCGATGTCTTCGAAGATGCTCTCGCGGATGGGCGAGGCGGCGGGGAGCCATCCCGAGCCGGCGGCTGCGGGCGTCTGCCAGTTCCAGTCGTAGAGCGCGGCGTTGATCTCCTCGCCGGGGCCGGAAGCCATGTACTCCCAGGACCCATTTTTGGGACGCGACAACGGGCGCTGGCCGGGCTCGATTTCGACGAACCAGTCCTTCGGCGTGCTGATGGACGCGTCGCCGGCTGCCTCGCTTTCGAGCAGAAAGGCGGTGCGGTCTGTCATCTGGGCGACCGGCGCGTAGACGCCGAAGTTCCAGACGGTTGCGGTGATCAGGTTTTTCCCCGGCTGAAGCAGGGGCGCGAGATCGAAGCGCTGGTAGCGCCAATGAGCCAGATCGCCGCGGGCGGGGCCGTCGCCGGCGCGGTGGCCGTTGACGTAGAGGATGAAGCGGTTGTCGGCGCTGACGCGGACGACGTAGGTGGCGGGAACGGCGGAAAGCGTAAGGGTGCGGCGGAAGTGGAGCGCCACGGGCTCGCGCAAAGGGGCCGTGGGGTGGGTGATCCACGAGGCTTTCCAGTCGCGGTGGGGCGGGTCTGGCTGGGCAGGGGTTTGGACCGGAGTTGAAGCCGGGCTGGGGGCGGGGGTTTGAGCTTGAAAGGCGATGGCGGCAAGGACGAGGGCGAAAAGGGTCAAAACTGGGCGCATGGGATCGGGCTTTCCGTTGAACAAGCCTTAGCTTAACGGAAATGGAAAACCATTGGAGGAATGATTTCAGTTTTTTTGGTTGAGGATGGGGGAGGGGAGTTGAGGATGGAAGCCTAGATGAGGCGCAGGAAGCGGTCGGGGTGGAGTTGGGCGCCGGGGAAGACTAGCTCCAGGTTAGCGGCGCCGATGGTTTTGGCGACGGCTTCGCCGAGGACCTGGCGGAAGTCGGTGGTGACGGCGAGGTCGCGCCCTTCGTTGAGCTGCTCGTTGGCGAGGCCGGGCCAGCGGCCGTAGACCTTGCCGCCTTTGACGGGTCCGCCGAGGACGAACATGGCGTTGGCGTGGCCGTGGTCGGTGCCGCCGGTGCCGTTCTGGCGGGCGGTGCGGCCGAACTCGGACATGGTGACGAGGGTGACGTTTTCCGCGCTGTCGCCGAGATCGCGCCAGAAGGCGGCAATGCTCAAGGAGAAGTCGCGCAGGCGGTCGGCGAGCTGGCCGTTGACGCCGCCCTGGTTCTGATGCGTGTCCCAGCCGCCGATGTCGGTGAAGGCAGCTTCAATGCCGAGGTTGGACTTGAGCAGTTGGGCGATCTGCTTCATGTTGTTGCCGAATTCGGAGTTGGGATAGTCGACGCCGGGGGCGGGCTTGTACTGGGCGGGATTGGCGTCGTGGAGCATTTTGACGGCTGCGAAGGTCTCTTCGCCGGTGGCGTGGAAGATGCTGTCGCCGCTTTCTCCGTACATGGCCTCGAAGGCGGCGGCGGCCGGTGAGGGAGTTGGTCCTTTGTTGGAGCCGCCGACGGCGAAGTTGTTGACGCTGGAGAGGGCGATGGCGGGGATTTTGCCGGCCAGAGTGCGCGGAACCTGGGAGCCGAGGGCCAGGGCGCGAAAGGCGGTGTGCTGCCGGCGATGGCGGAGGTCTTCCGATTGCAGGGCGCGGTTGAGCCAGCCATCCTCGGTGCTCTTGACGCCGGGCGTGCCGGATTCCATGAAGTCCTGGGCATCGAAGTGGGAGCGGGACATATCGGGCGAGCCGGCGGCGTGGATGACGGCGAGATGGCCCTGTTCGTAGAGCGGCTTGAAGGCGGCCAAAGAGGGGTGGAGGCCGAAGAAGCCGTCGAGATCGAGGACCTGGTTCTGGGGAATGGCAATGCCGGGGCGCATGGAGTAGTAATTCTGCTCGCGGTGGGGGACGACGATGTTGAGGCCATCGGCCGCGCCGCGCTGGAAGACGACGACGAGGCGGCGGGCGGGGGCGGTGGAGGCTTGGGCCAGTACCGAGCGGACGAGGAAGCTGGGGATGGCCGCGGTGCCGGCGATGGCGAGAGCGCCGTTGCGCAGGAAAAATCTCCGGTTGGTCTGCATGGTGTGCCTTCCTATGTTGTGGGGAATACAAATTCTTCTTCTTGACTTCGCATTCCCTCAGGGGTTAAAACCCTTCGTCTTTCCGGCCCTTTTCGGCACGACTGAAGTCGTGCCCTGACACAAAGCAGGTTTATGAAACACGCTCCTGGAGAAGACTTACAAAGCGCTTGCGACTAACCTGAGACGTACTTACAATGGACTTACAACTTACTTACAATGGACTTACCGGCGTTGAAACTCCGGAGAGCCGAGCAATAGCCCGGCCAGCAGTTGGTCCTGTTTTTCGAGTGCGGCGGCGGCCTGAGCCGGAGTTATTGGCTTGGCGGATGCCAAAACTGGAATGACCGGAGCCGCGTTTTGCGCACTCTGGGCTTGGAATTGCTCGAGGAGGGCGGCGCGGGTGGAGTCGCTTATGCCGCCGGCGACGAGCAGGGATTCCAGACGCTGTTCTTCGGCCGCAGAACTGGAAACGATGCCGGCCGGCATGTAGCTCCCATCCTGTTGCGCCGTCCAGGTTACGGAGACGCCGGGGAGCTTGTTGGCGGCCAAGGCGAGCGCGAAGTTCATGCGGTTGACGAGGGCGCCGGTGCTCACCCAGGTGGAAGACTGCCAGTTGTAGCCGGTGGGAGGGACCGAGCCGTAGAGGGGCATGCCCATTTCGCGGAGGGCGTTGACCAGCGGCTGCAGATTGTCAGTGGCAGCATTGCCGGCGCGGGCGGCGGAGACGACGAACTCGATGGGGGTTTTGACCTTGGCGCGATAGGCGTTGGTGGACCAGAACTCGGGGGAGTGGAAGAGAGTGGTGAGCACGGCGGAGATGTCGCCGCCGCTGGAAAGGTAAGACTTGGCCATGCGATCGACGAGGCTCTGCGGAGGGTCGTCGCCGGCGAAGCGGACGGCCAGCTTGCGGGAGAGGAAACGGGCCGTGGCGGGGCGCGTGGCGAGCATGTGCAGTAGCTGGCGGCCTTCCTGCTCGCCGTGCTCCTTGATCTTCTTGCCGAGGACTTTCTTGGCGCCTGGTTCGTGGCGATTGTCGTCGAATTTGAATCCCCCGCCGCGCTGCGGGCGATCGACGGTCCAGCCGGTGAAGACGCGCGCCACCTGGGTGACGTCGGCCTGGGTATAACCGCCGTTCACGCCCAGGGTGTGCAGCTCCATGAGCTCGCGGGCGTAGTTTTCGTTGAGGCCCTCGGGGGCTTTTTTCTGGTTGCCGGGGTTGCGCGCTTCCTTGAGCTTGTTGCGCTCGGCGGCGGGCGAATCGGGGCCCATGCTGCTGGAGTTATCGAGATAGAGGAGCATGGCCGGGCTGTGCGCCGTGGCCTCAAGCAGGTCTTCGAACTTGCCCAAAGCGCGGGGGCGAATGACGTCGCGCTCGTAGCTGACCAGGTAGTAAGGGGTTTCGTCGTTCTTGTGCAGGTAGACGTTGAAGTGATTGAGCCAGAAATCGGTCATGACTTCCTGGAGCTGGGCGTTGGAGTAGATGTCGCGGGTGAGGCGCTGAGCGGCGAGTTCCTCGTTGACCACGCGCTGAGGGTTTTCGAGCGCGGCGACGACCTCCTTTTGGGCGGGCGTGAGACCGGCAGCGAGGGCGGCGCGCTGCGGGGGTTTGAGGGCTTTGCGGAAGCTGTCGTAGTCCGGCTGCTGCATGGTGGCCAGACGGGCAACGCGCTGCTGGGGCGGGAGGGCCAGGATGCGCGCGATCTGGGCTTCGTCAGGGGTCGGTTGCTCGGGACGGGCTTCGGCGGCAGGGATCATGATCATCTGGGCTGAGTCGGGTTGGGCCGGGTTGGGTTGGGGCGGTTCGAGGGCCATTCTTGCGGCGTCGCCGTTCATGGACTGACCGCTCTCGGCATGGGCGTTCATGGATGGGCTGGGCATGGCGGCGTTGGCGGACAGGGAGGCCTGCTGCTGCTTTTGCTGTTCTTTCTGCTGCTGGCGAACCTGGTAGCGGGCAATCTCGTTGACGTAAACGGCATGGAGTGCGCCGCCTTCGGGGATGGGCCCTTTGCCGTCGGCTGCCTGGCGAATTACCGCGTTGCTGGGCAGACGGAAGAGCAGGTCCTGCGGGCTCCATTGCATGGCGGGAAACTGGGCGAGGCGGGCTGCGAGATCGGACTGGTCGAGGGCTTCGGGGTGCAACTGCCGGGCGAACCACTTCTCCAGACCCATGGCGCGGACGGCTTCCAGATCGCCGGGGCGGGGGCCGAAGGTGAAGCGGTTGAGGGCGTGGAGAATGCGCTGGTCGCCGCGCAGCTGGCCGGCTTGATAGGCGGGCCGGGCAGGGGAGTGGTTCGTGGTCTGGTTTGCCGGAGGTGGAGCGGTCTCGGCCAATACGGAGGCGGAAGGGATGGAGAGGATGAGGCACAAAAGAACGGCGAGCGATTCTCTGAGTCGTTCCATCGATGGGGCTCCTGACTTCTCTTGTCCCTTCAGGTTCTTGCGGGGATGGTTGGAGGCCGCAGGCGCGGCGCACGCTTCTCTGTCAGCTTGAACCCAGCTTACGCCGGGAAGTTGTTGCGTGGGGGTGTGACAGGGCAATCTTATGCGCGTGATTCACCCAAAGTGATGGGGTCAGGGCATTTGGCGGAGAGATTTTTGAGCGAATGCGCGAACGATTGCGGGAGAGGTCGAGTCAATCCCTTTGACTTCACGGCATGGCTCTGAATGTTGCGGCGGTTTTTAGGGGAAAAGGAATCCTCCGGCTTCGGGCAAGACCCGCTTGTGCAGTTGAAATGAGTTTGACGTAATTGCCCTAGGCCGGGAGGACTGAGTTATCCTTGGGGCGCAGAGTCGCCCCACGGAATTCGACCTCTGTACCGCTCAAGCCGAAGCCCGGCAAACCAGAAACCAGCCCGAAAGGCCCAGCAAACCAGAAACCAGCCCAAGGAGATCCCGCATCCATGAGATTCATTTACGGCGTACTCATGCTTTCCGCGCTCAGCCTTTGCCACCCAACCAGTTATGCCGCGCTCGCGGCGCAGGCAGCCGGGGCCCCACAGGCTCAGGCGCAGCAATCGACGCATGCGCCGGAGATTCGCTATGAGCGCTACAAGCTGAGCAACGGGCTGGAGGTGCTGCTGCACGAAGATCACAAGCTGCCGATTGTGGCGGTGGACATCTGGTATCACGTGGGTCCGGTGAAGGAGCGCGCGGGGCGGACGGGGTTTGCGCACCTGTTCGAGCACATGATGTTCGAGGGGTCGAAGCACGTGGGCGAGAAGGCGCACTTCAAGTATCTTGAGGCGGCGGGAGCGACGGACATCAACGGCACGACGTCGTTCGACCGGACGAATTACTTCGAGACCGTTCCCGCCAACCAGTTGGAGACGGCTCTGTGGCTGGAGAGCGACCGGATGGGGTTTCTGCTGGACACGCTGGACCGGGCCAAGCTGACCAACCAGCGCGACGTGGTGCGCAACGAGAAGCGGCAAGGCGAGGGGCGGCCGTACGGGATCGTGGATGAAGAGGCTTATCACCAACTGTTTCCCAAGACGCATCCTTACTACGCGGACGTGATGGGCTCGCACGCCGATATCGAGGCTGCGCGGCTGGCCGATATCCGGGAGTTCTTTACGCAGTACTACGCGCCCAACAACGCCACCATGGCGATTGCGGGAGACTATGATGCGGCGACGATCAAGGCGCTGATCGAGAAGTATTTCGGGCCGATTCCGGAGGGTCCGGCGGTGCCGGTTACGCCGGTGGTGACGCCGGCGATCACGGCGGAACGGCGGACGGTGGTTACCGACACGGTGCAACTGCCGAAGGTGATCCTGGCGTGGCTTGCGGCGCCGGCGTTCACGCCTGGGGACGCGGAAGGCGATTTGTCCGCGCGCATTCTGGGCTCGGGCAAGTCCAGCCGGCTGTACCGGGAGCTGGTGTACAAGCAGCAGATCGCGCAATCCGCTTTCTGCTATAACTTTTCGCTGGCGCTGACATCCACCTTCGAGTGCCAGATGATCGCCAAGCCGGGAGTGACGCCGGAAAAGCTGGAAGCCGAGGCGGAGAAGATCATCGATGGGTTCGCGGACGCCGGTCCCACGGCTGCCGAGGTGGAGTGGGCGCGCAACAAGGAAGAGACCGAGTTGATTTCAGGATTGCAGCGGCTGGGCGGGTTTGGCGGGATCGCCGACCAGTTGAACTATTACAACCAGTACACGGGCGACCCAGGGTACCTGCCCAAGGACCTGGCGCGCTATGACGCGGTGACGCCGGCCAGCGTGCAGAAGATGGCCAAAGAGACGCTGGGCAAGGATCACCGGGTGGTGGTGTATGGAGTTCCAGGCAAAAAGGTGCTGAACGATGTGCCGCGCAGCCCGGAAGACACGGACGCGAACGTGAAGATCAGTCCGCAGCACACCGCGGAGTTCGAGGCGGCGCAGACGTGGCGGGCAACGCCTCCCAAGGCCGGCCCGGAGCGGGCGCTGGTGTTGCCCAAGCCCACGGTGTTTACGCTCCAGAATGGGCTGACGGTTTACCTGGTGGAGCGGCACGAGCTGCCGATCGTCTCAGTGCAACTGCTGACCCTGGCGGGTAGCGAAGGAAACCCGCCCGAGCGCCCCGGCCTGGCGGGGATCACGGCCGCGCTGCTGACCGAGGGCACGGCGAAGCGGTCGGCGGAGGAGATTGCCAACGAAGCCAGCCTGCTGGGGACGGATCTGTATTCGTCGAGTAATACCGACAGCGCGGAGCTGGGGCTGTCGCTGCTATCAAGACACATTGGGCGGGGGCTGGAGCTGCTGGCGGACTCGGCCGAGCACCCGGCGTTTCCGGCGGCGGATCTGGAACGGATTCGCGCCAACCGGCTGACTTCGCTGTTGCAACAGCAGGACAATCCGATCCAGTTGGCCTTTCGCGCGGGAGCGCTGAACCTGTTCGGCGCGGCGAGCCCCTATGGGTACGACGCGCTGGGGACGGCGGCCTCGCTGCACGCGATCACGCGCGAGGAGATTGCGGGCTTTTATGCCGGCCACTACGGGCCGAAGAGCAGCCTGCTGGAGTTGACCGGGGACGTGACGCCCGCCGAGGCGCGCAAGCTGGCGGAAGAGGCTTTCGGCAAATGGAATTCGAGCGCCGCGCCGGCCAGCGTGCCGCAGGCTCCGGCGGCTCCGGAGCGCAAAATCCTGCTGGTGGACAAGCCGGGGTCGCCGCAGACGGCGCTGCTGACGTTTGGGGTGGGCATGAAGCGGAACTCGCCCGACTACGCGGCGGTGACGGTGATGAACACCATGCTGGGCGGGCTGTTCTCCTCGCGCATCAACATGAACCTGCGCGAAGAACACGGGTACACGTACGGCGCGTTTTCGTTCTTCCGGTTCTATCGCGGCACGGGTCCGTTCATTGCGGGAGCGCAGGTCAGGTCGGACGTGACCGCGCCGGCTGCGGAACAGTTGTTCAAGGAGCTGGACGGCATCCACGCCAGGCCGCTGACGGATGCGGAGCTGCGGCTGGCAAAGGACTCGATCATTCGCAGCTTGCCGGGCGAATTTGAGAGCGCCTCCAGCGTGAATGGGCAATTGGCCGATCTGTGGCTCTACGGATTGCCGATCGACTACTACACTAGGCTGCCGGCCGAGATCGAGGGCGTAACGTCGGCTGAGGCGCAGGCGGCGGCGGCGAATTACATTCATGCGGAGAACCTGCTGGTGATTGCGGTGGGGGACAAGGGGAAGATCGAGGCGGGATTGAAGGAGCTGAAGCTGGGGCCGGTGGAGTCGTGGAGCGAAAGCGGGGCGGGGGCGAAGTAGGGTTGGTCTGAGGCTTTGGCTTTTGTGGGTGGGGCAGCGCGGAAAGGCATGGAGGGTTGAGGTTCGTGGCTTCCCACCCTTTCGCCAGAATAAAGGCGAAAGGATGGGGCACGGGGCTGTTTGGGCTGGGGAAGGGCGAAAAGGGTTGGAGGGTTGAGGTTCGTGGCTTCCCACCCTTTCGCCAGAAAAAGGCTAAAGGATGGGGCACGGGGCTTTTTGGGCTGGGGAAGGGCGAAAAGGGTTGGAGGGTTGAGGTTCGTGGCTTCCCACCCTTTCGCCAGAAAAAAGGCGAAAGGATGGGGCGCGGGGCTTTTTGGGCTGGGGAAGGGCGAAAAGGGTTGGAGGGTTGAGGTTCGTGGCTTCCCGCCCTTTCGCCAGAATAAAGGCGAAAGGATGGGGCACGGGGCTGTCTGGGCTGGGGAAGGGCGAAAAGGGTTGGAGGGTTGAGGTTCGTGGCTTCCCACCCTTTCGCCAGAAAAAAGGCGAAAGGATGGGGCACGGGGCTTTTTGGTTCAGGAAGGGCGAAAAGGCTTGCTCAGCAGCCTTTTTTGCAGCGGGCCATGATGGCGGCGTGGAGGCGCTCGCGCAGGCCGGCGGGCAGGTCATAAATCTCGTGTGAGCGGTAGATTTCGATGGTCTTGCGCGTGGTGTTGAGGATGACCTCGCAGTGCTCGCAGCCGCGCAGGTGCTGTTGCAGCCCGGCGCGGAGCTCGGGAGTTACCGAGTCGTCGATCAGGTCGTCGAGCAAAGCGAGAAACTGAGAGCAGGTCACTTCTCACCAACCTTGTTTCTGCGGAAGTAACGGCTCAGGCGTTCGCGCAGTTGCAGCCGGGCGCGCAAAAGACGCGACTTGACGGCGGGGATGCTGAGACCGAGGGTTTCGGCCGTTTCCTCGGTGGAAAGACCTTCCACATCGCGCAGGACAAAGACGATGCGGAAGCCCTGAGGAAGCCCCTGGATGGTCTTGCGCAGAATCTCGGCCAACTCGGCCTGGTTGTAATTCTGCTCCGGGTCGGGCGCCCAGTCGGCCAGATCGCGAGGGACGCTTCCCTCCTCGGTCTCGACATCCTCGTCGATCGAGACCATTTTTCCGGTGCGGCGCTTGCGCAGGCGCATCAGGCTTTCGTTGACTGCAATGCGGACCAACCATGTGTAAAACTTCGAATTCCCCTGGAACTGATCGAGCTTTTCGTAGGCCTTGAGGAACGCGTCCTGCATAACGTCCTCAGCGTCTTCGCGATTTTGCGTGATGTGCTGCGCAATGCGGAAGATCTGGCGGTCGTATTTGCGGACCAGCTCATCGTAGGCCGAGACATCTCCGGCGCGGACCCTGTCGACCAGGGCTACGTCGGGATGGGGCTCGAGTTCACCTGCAATAGGTTGGATGGTCGCCATGGGGGTTGGATGCGGGAAATCGTTCGGGGCCGGCTGAGGACGATTGCAGCAGGCCGCAGAAGATGAGTTTACCGGACGGGGGGGCGGAGAACCAAACGCAGACCAAAGATGCGGGGCCGTACGGGTTTCCGCACCACGGGATGCAGGCCCAGAATGGGCGGCTGGTTCACATTGCAGTAACGCGACTGGTTCCGGGTTGTACCCGGTGGGCGAAAGCAGCATAGAGTGGAGAGATGAGGGTTTCGATTTCCCCAACACCCACTTCAAGATGGGTGCTATTGCTGGCCGCCACACTTGCCGTGCTGCTGGCGGTGGCTCCGGTTGCCGGCCAAAGCACCGGCGGTTCCTCCACGCAGGCAGCGGGCTCCGCCGCGGCCAAAACAAAAAAGACCAGGAAACCGGCCAAGGCGGGCAAGAAGGGCAAGAAGCGAGGGAGCAAGGCGGCAAGAGCGGCGCGGACGGCGCGCATCAAGCAGGCCTTTGTGGCTTCGGCGGAGCTACGCCCGATGGCCCAGCAACTGGCGACCATGCGCACGCCGGCGGCCTATGCGGGGGTGAGCAAGTATGCCCACCAGCACAGCGGCGAGGCAGCGGCGGCGGCCTACCTTGCGCTGGGGCACGCCTATCTGCTGGACAAGCGTTACGCCGAGGCGGAAACGAGCCTGCGTCAGGCCCGGCAGGCCGGCCAGGAACTGGCCGACTACGCGGATTTTCTGGGCGCCGAGGCGGAACACGATGCGGGCAATGAGCAAGCTGCCGAAGCCTTGCTGCGGGGCTTCGCGGATCGCTATCCGGACAGCATCTTCGCTGCCGGGGCGCCTGAACTGGAGGCCAACGTGCTGCTGTCGCTGGGGGATGCGGCGGGTGCGCAGCGGGTGCTGGCGGCAGGCGCAGACTCCGCGGACCGCGTTGGCTACCAGCTTGCGCAGGGGCAGGTGGCGTTGACCCTGGGGCAGACGCAGGAGGCGGAGCGGGACTTCAAGCGCCTGCTGCTGGGGCACCCCTTGAGTTCCGAGGCGCAGATCGCGCGCGCCAAACTGACGGCCATGGGCGCCGAGTCAACCCTGACCGCGGCCGAATTGCGCAGCCTGGGCGATGCCTACTACAACGCAGGACGCTACGAGGAGGCAGCGGAGCACTATCGCGTTCTGGCGCGGGCGCCCGGACTCGATGCCGCGGCCCGCAACGGTTTTGCCGTGGCTGAGGCGGCATGCGACCTGAAACTGAAGCGGGCGAGCACGGCGGAGGTGGAGGCGCTGGCCAACACCCACGACGAGAACGGCGCGCGGCGGCTTTACCTGCTGATGGAACTAGCCCGGAACCGGAACGACCTCGATTATCAGCAGCAGGTGGTTGCCCAGATGGAGTCGAGTTTCCCGCGCAGTCCGTGGCTGGCGGAGGCGCTGTTTTCCAGTGGGAACATGTACATGCTGCGGCACGACTATCCCGCCGCGGTGAACTATTACAGCTACCTGGCCACGCACTTTCCTGAGAATACGAATGCCGCGGCGGCACACTGGCGGGCCGGTTGGCTGAGCTACCGGCAGGGGCTCTACGCCGAGGCCGAGCATATGTTCGACGAACAGATCAGGCTTTATCCCGGCGCCAAGGAGACAGTTTCCGCCATCTATTGGCGAGGACGGCTGTATGAGATACAGGATCACAAACCGGCCAACGCGGCGGCCAACTACCGCACTGTGATCCGCGCCTACCAGCACTTTTTCTATGCGCAAATGGCCAAGGAACGGCTGGCTGCGCTAGGCAATGCACAGCCGGTGGCGCAACCGCAGCTCGATCGGTTGCAGGCGCCTTCCGTGCCGATTCTGGAGGAGAGCTTTCCGGTCGACAGCCCGCACCTGGCCAAGGCGCGGTTGCTGGCCAATGCGGGGTTGAACGACTACATCGCGCAGGAGATAGCCGCCGATCCCGACTCCTCGTCGTGGAGCGCGCTGGCCGAGGCGCAGATTTATGCGTCCTATGGCGAGACGTATCGGGCCTTGCGGGCGCTGAAGAGGGGACTGCCCTATGCGGCAACGGCTCCGATCAAGTCCATCCCGCTGGTCTACTGGCGGATCCTTTTCCCGGAGCCGTGGTGGGCGACGATCAAGGCGGAGTCGGCAAAGAACAATCTCGATCCCTACCTGGTGGCTTCGCTGATACGCCAGGAGTCGGAGTTCAACCCCTCGGTCATCTCCTATGCCAATGCCTACGGGCTGATGCAACTGCTGCCTTCAACCGGCAAGGCGATGGCGCGGGAAGAGGGAATCAGCCATTTCCAGACCTTCCAACTGCTCGACCCGGAGATGAATATCCGGCTGGGGACGCGGTATCTGCGCCAGATGCTGGATAAGGTTGGCGGGGTGCAGGAGTACGCTCTCGCGGCCTACAACGCGGGCGACGAGCGCGTGGTGGACTGGCAGGCTGCCGGCCCCTACAGCGGCATCGACGAGTTTGTGGAATCCATTCCTTTCACACAGACCCGCGAGTACGTTGAGGCGATCCTGCGCAACGAGGAGATGTACAAGGCGATCGACGAGTTTTCCGGTTCCCAGGGTAGGACAGGGATGGGGGCATCGCGATAGGGAGGAGCGGTTCCGATGCGGGCCGGGGAACCCCCCTCGATACTCTCCGGCTTCGATTCCAGTTGACTTCAACGGCCCTCTCCATGAACACTGGGTTCGACCGGAGGCATGTCAGCCCCCGGAATGCCATTCGCTGCCTGCTGTTGTTCGACAACGGAGCCGGCCGGAAGCCATCGGATGCGGCTCGGGTTACATCAACCTCACCGGAGGGCAGGATGTCAGCCGACTTGCAGTTTCTGGAAGAATGGATTCCCGAAAGAATGGACCCTGGAACGGTTTTCGTGCTGGAAAACCAGGCCAAGCTGGGTCATGCGCAAAACCCGTTTGTGGCCGTGATGTCGTGCCCGCGTTGCGGAACGTTGGGGCTCATCACGCGCCGTCAGCTTTGCGGAGGAGAGGCGATGATCTGCGGCGGCGACGTCTGCTCGGCCGAGTACCGGCTGGACGGCGAGAATATCTGCTTCCGCAGGGTTCAATAGAGGCCCTGGTCAAGGGTTGGGGTTGGGATCGGTCCGGCATGAGCGCGCAGTTGTGGACGAATCTGTGCGAGGGCCAAGCTACGCTTGAGATTTGAGGCCGGAACGGCGCACTGGCCAAGCGCTCTCGATCTGCTGTCAAAATAAGCGCACGGATGCCGCAGATTGTCATTTGGCGAGAACTGGCGATAACAGGGAGATAATCGGCCAATTTCTCTGAATCACAGCGCAAAAAGCTGTATGTAATAAGAAGCTTTCAGGGTAGATGTTACATGAAATACCGATGAAACTTATTCTTGTAGATATGCTTTAGACAGTCTCCACCGAGTTAGTTGCAGCTGCGGCCAATTGCGATCGAGTTCTGAAATGCATCTTGAACCAGCCTGATGCCATTGCACTGACTGGAAAGGTTCCGGGTATGCTGATTGCGAATGCCCGCAGAATCCAGCGCACGTACGCCCCTGGACTGAGCACAGTGAACATGCTATATAATTTCGCTTTTTACGCATTTTACTCACAGAGTTTCCTGTTTGGTGACGCAATGAATGCAATGAATCGTATCGCGCTCAATCGGTTTTACGTCACAGCCTGTTTTGCCGTGCTCGCAGGCTTCGCGCCCCTGCTCCTGGCGGCTGACGTTTCGTCCGTCCGGGCCTGGGAGGAAGATATCGTCATCCCTACATACCTCGCGGGCGCGCCGGAGCCGAATCCGATTTTCGATCTGGGACGAAACTCCCAGGGTGCGCGGGGGATTATTTACCCGTATCCGCTTTACGATTCCCTCACCCACCAAAAGGTCGACAAGACGTATAAGATCGTTTACCTCGAGAACGAATACATCCGCATCGGAGTCCTTCCGGAGATCGGCGGCCGACTTTTCGAGGGCATCGACAAGACGAACGGTTATAACTTCATTTACCGCCAGCACGTGATCAAGCCAGCGCTGATCGGGCTGATCGGCGCCTGGATTTCCGGCGGCATCGAATGGAATATTCCGCATCATCACCGGGCCTCCACGTTTCTCCCCGTGCAGTACAGCATCGAGGAGAATGCCGATGGCAGCAAGACCGTCTGGGTGGGTGAACTGGAAGTGCGACAGCGCATGCGTTGGGCTGTCGGATATACTCTGCGGCCCGGCAAGTCGTATGTCGAAGCCCGCGTGCGGATCCTGAACCGCACACCCGTGGTGAACACGATGCTCTGCTTTGCCAACGTGGCAGTACACGTGAACGAGAGTTATCAAGTCATCTTCCCGCCCAGCACGCAATATGGAACTTTTCATGGAAAGCGTGAGTTCGTGAACTGGCCTATCGCCAGCACTGTCTACGACGGCGCGGACTTCACGAAGGGCGTGGACGTGAGTTGGTATAAGAACCATATCCAGGCGAATTCGATTTTTGCATGGAATTACACCGACGATTTTTTCGCTGGATATGACCACGGCAAGGGGGCCGGAACAATGGCGGTGGCCGATCACAACATGGTGCCGGGGAAAAAGGTCTGGACGTGGGGCGACGGGCCGCGTGGCAGGATGTGGGATCGTATTCTAACCGACACAGACGGCCCATACGACGAACTGATGGTGGGTGCATATTCCGACAACCAGCCAGACTACAGCTGGCTCCAGCCCTTCGACGTGAAGTCGTTTTCCATGAATTGGTATCCGTTCCGCGACATTGGCGGAGTGAAGAAAGCGAATCTCGAAGCCGCGGTAAACCTGGAGGTCGGCAAGGACGGCACGGCGAAGGTAGGTTTCAATACGACTTCGGCGCACGCCGCGGCGACCGTCCGGCTTGAGGCGGGATCGAAGGTGCTGCTGGAAGAGACGGTCGCCATCGATCCTGGAAAGCCCTACGTCAAGCAGGTAGCTATCCCGACAGGCATCGATGAGCACGATCTGCGGGCGTCGATTTCGGCGGATGGGAAGGAACTCGTTTCTTATTCTCCGATCCGTCTGACAGCGGAACCCATGCCAAAACCCGTAACCTCGCCGTTGCCTCCGGCGCAGGTTAAAACGGTTGAGGAACTCTATTTGATAGGGCTTCGAGCCGATCAGTTTCACGATCCGTCCATTGCTCCAGAGCCTTATTGGGAAGAAGCCTTGCGCCGCGATCCCAAAGACGTTCGCGTAAACACGGCATTTGGCATTGACTACTTCAGGAAGGCGCGCTTTGCCGAAGCCGAGCAGTTTTTTCGCACGTCCCTGGAGCGGCTGACCGATCGCTATACAACGCCAAAGGACGCCGAGCCGATCTACTATCTGGGGCTCACGCTAAAGGCGGAAGGGAAGTTCGACGAGGCGTACAAATACTTGTACAACGCCACGTGGAACCTGTCCTGGCGTGCTGCCGGATACTACGGCGCAGCCGAAATCGCTACGATGCGCGGCGAGTTTGACACGGCGCTGGATCTGGTGGACAGGTCGATCGATAACAACGCTTTGAACATTCGGGCGCTGAATCTGAAAGCTGCCCTGTTGCGGCATCTTGGCCGCCCTGAAGAGGCGTTGCAGGTGCTTGCCGGCGCGCATCGCAAGTCAGATCCACTGGATGTCCGTTCGATGGCGGAGCGTTGGCTGGCTTCGAATGACCCGGCTGCGCGAAGCATTCTGACCGGCACGATGAACGCGCATCCTGCCACCGCAACGGAAACGGCTGCCGAGTACTTGAACGCCGGCTTGTGGCAGGACGGCAGCGACGTTCTGTCCCAAGCCGTCACCGATGCGCCCGACAAAAACAAGATCGACGCGATGGTGTACTACTATCTGGGCTACTTCGCGGGAAAGCTGCAACAGCCGGCGAAGGCCTCTGAATATTTTGCGCTCGCGGCCAAGATGCCGTCCGACTATGTTTTCCCGTTCCAGAGCGAGGAGATCGAGGTGCTGCGCCAGGCAATGAAAGCGAACTCGCAGGATGCGCATGCACCGTATTACCTGGGCAACCTGCTGTTCGACGGGCAGCCATCGGAGGCAGCCAGGTTGTGGCAGGCGTCGATTGCAATCGACCCTTCGATCGCTATCGTTCATCGCAATCTGGCAATCGCCTATGCATACCGCAAGTCCGGACCCTCGATGGACCAGGCGATCGCACAGTTGGAACAAGCCGTGTCGTCAAGTCATCCATATGCTCGCCACTTCAGAGAATTAGACGAGTTTTATGAAGCTGCCGGAGCCGCTCCCGCCAAGCGGCTGGAGGTTCTGGAGAGGAATCGGACGGTCGTCGGCCAGAGCGATGGATCTCTTGCACGCGAGATTGGATTGCTTGTCTCGCTGGGCAAACTCGACGAGGCCATTGGACTTCTCAGCGGCCACGAGTTCGCCATTGCGGAAGGCGCAAATCTGAATGTCGCCGATATGTGGACGGACGCCCACGTTCTGCTCGGCAGGAAGGAACTTGCGAGCAAGCATCCCAACGAGGCGCTGTCGGAATTCGAGGGCGCGCTTGCGATCCCGGCGACTCTTCCCATGGAAGGATTCGACGCAAGCGCGCGCGAACCGGAGGTCGATTACTGGATTGGCGCGGCTTACTCCGCCGCGGGCAACCAGGCGCAGGCAAAGGTGTACTGGCAGAAGTCGGCCGGTGCGAATCCGGCACAGGGACGGCAGAGTTCCGGCGACTTGACCCTGCAACATGTCCAGTCTTACTACCAGGCGCTCTCGCGTCGTCAACTCGGGCAGACGGATCAGGCTGCCAGCATGCTTCAGAATCTCGTGACCGCGGCACATCAGGCGCTTCAGCAGGGGCCGGCGGAACTCGACCCCAATATGTCGCCGGATACATTGCGCTCCCAGCGGTCCAGTCTGGGCTCCGCGCACTACGCTGCCGCTCTCGGCTATATAGGATTGGACGAGAGACAGAATGCAAAGCGAGAGCTGGCAAGAGCGTTAGAGATAAGTCCGGACAACGTGGGTGCGAGATCCGCAATGGAAGACCTCGAGTAAGCGCATTTTCATGTGCTTTGGGGAGGATTCCCGACTCAATGAACTGTTTCCATCGGGAGAACCCCCGGCTTTGCCGGGGTGGCAGTAGACGTTTTGACAATTCCGGGAGTCGTCCCGGGTCTTGTCCGTTCTTTGAATCGGTCGTAATAGCTTCCCGCAGGGGTTAAAGCACGGGGCATTTTGGGATGAGGCCTCGGCACGCGACCCCGACCCTGAAGGGTGCCCCGGTACCCCGGTCGTGCCCTGTTACTTTGCGGCTGGCGACATCAATGTCTGCTTTACCCCTCAGATGCGCAGGGCAATCGCATTTGGATTTTTTGCATGATGAATGAAGGGCACGGACTTTAGAGGCTGCGGAAAGATTTCGATGTTTTGAAAGGGCGCGGCTTCAAAGCCTGCCCTGAGCTTGCCGAAGGGTGCCGATGACGGGGCCAATTTTGGCGGCTTTAGCCGCTGAGGGACGTACTGAATACATCCAAACCATCCCTCAGGGGCTAAAGCCCAGGAGAATTCTGGCTGTTTTGCGGCACGGCTGAAGCCGTGCCCTTTCAAAACAGGCTGGATGATGGCGGCTGAAGCCGCCCCTTTCAAAGCGCCGACTTGTTCGGCATTTGCGGCACGGCTGAAGCCGTGCCCTTTCAATAAAACTCAACGTTTCAAATGCGATTGCCCTGCTCAGATGCGGGTCTGGTCCCTCGAAACCGGCCCATCGGCGGTACAATCTGAGCCAATCAGTTTTGTAAGAGGAGATTCCTCATGACAGAGAATCTTAGACTGGATCGCCGGGATTTCCTCAAGCAGGCGGCTGGAGCGGTGGGCGCGGCGACGCAGGCGGAGCATTGGACTGCGCTGGCGGCAGGGCAGGAGTCTCACGGCGGGGAAGAGCGGAGCCAGGCAGGCGAGGACCTGAGTTATCCGCGCCGGTTTCGAGGACGGCAACTGCGGATGATCTCGTTTCCGCTGGGAGGGGTAGCCGCGGGGAGCATTGGGCTGGGCGGGCGCGGGCAGCTTGTGAACTGGGAGATCTTCAACCGCCCGAACATGGGATTTCGCCCACCGTATGCGTTTCCGTCAATCTGGGCACAGGCGGGAAGCGGGGAGCCGGTGGCGCGCGTGCTTGAGTCGGGCATTCTGCCGCCTTACGAGGGGCAGGATGGCCTGGGTTCGAGCAATGTTCCAGGGCTGAGCCGGCTGGAGTCGGCAACGTTTACCGGGGAGTATCCGCTGGCGCATATCGATTTTCTTGATCGCTCACTGCCGGTGAAGGTTGAATTGGACGCCTTTTCGCCCTTCATTCCTCACGAGCCGGACGACTCGGGACTGCCGGTGGCTATTCTGCGCTATCGCGTGACCAACCCGGGCCCTGCTGCAGCCAGGGTGGGCATTGCGTTCTCCATTGAAAACCCCGTGACCACGAAAGAAGACAATGGCGGAGCCGCGAAACAAAAGGCGGATGAGGGACGTCGGAACGCGTATCGCTCGGGAGATGGCGTCGCGGGGCTCGCAATGAGCAATCCTGGGTTGGCTGCAGACGACCCCATGGCGGGAGAGTTGGTGCTGGCCGCGACACTGGATGGCGTCGTGGAGGCTTCGCATTGGGAGGGGTGGCCCGCAGGCCGCTGGTGGAACTCTCCGCTGCAGTTCTGGGACCGGTTTTCAAAGACGGGCGACCTGGGCACACAGCCGGAATCGCACAATGCCGTGGGCGTGCTCTGCCTGAGGAGGACGATCCCTCCTGGGCAGACGGCGAGCTTTGAGTTTTTGCTCGGCTGGCGGTTCCCCAATCGCACTCCGGACTGGATCGGGTGGGCGGCGCCGCCGGGCGAAGGCAAGATCATCATCGGCAATTACTATGCGGTCCGCTTCAAGGATGCATGGGAAGCCGTGAGTTACACGGCGGCACATTTGGAAGAGTTAGAAGCGCGCACCCGCATGTTTACTAATGCCTTGCGCGAGAGCACGCTGCCTGGGGCGGTGAAGGAGGCGGCGAGCGCAAACCTTTCCACGCTGGCGACAACCACCTGCTTCCGCACCGCGGATGGCGAGTTTCACGGCTTTGAGGGCAGCGACGACACGCAGGGATGCTGCTTTGGTAACTGCACCCACGTGTGGAACTACGAGACGGTAACTCCGTTCTTGTTCCCCTCGTTTGCCAGGTCGCTGCGCCGGAGCGCTTTTGGCCACTCGATGGACGATGCGGGCGCGATTCATTTCCGGCAGCTGCTGCCAGAGGGTAAGGCGCGCTCAGGATTCGCGGCAGCGGACGGGCAGATGGGGCAGATTATCCATGCCTGGCTGGACTGGAAGATCTGCGGAGACGAAGCGCTGCTGCGCAGCACCTGGCCGCGGGTGAAGAAGGCGCTGGAGTTTGCGTGGGTCAAAGGCGGATGGGACGGCAACCGGGATGGCGTGATGGAAGGCGTGCAACACAATACCTACGATGTTGAGTTTTATGGTCCCAACCCGATGTGCGGAATCTACTATCTAGGGGCGTTGCGGGCCGGCGAGGAGATGGCGCGCGCGGCCGGCGACACGTCGTCGGCGGAGGCATACAGGATGCTGTTCGAGCAGGGAAGCCGGTGGATCGACGCCAATCTGTTCAACGGCGAGTTTTACATACAGAAGGTTCGTGGATTTCGCCAAGACGAGATTGCGAACAACCTGCGCAGCGACATGGGTTCGGAGAACTCGGAGACTCCGGAATACCAGGTGGGCGGCGGTTGCCTGGCCGATCAACTGATCGGCCAATATCTGGCGGAGATTGGAGGGATGGGACCTCTCGTCTCGCCGGAGAACATTCGCAGGACGCTCGGCTCAATTTACAAGTACAACTACAAGCCAACGCTCAAGGATCACGATAATGTGGAGCGAACCTATGTGCTGAACGATGAGGCGGCGGTCGTAGTCTGCGACTATGGCAAGGCCGAGCGCCCCCGGATTCCCTTTCCCTACTATGCGGAGGCGTGGACCGGGCAAGAGTACCTGGTAGCCGCTCTCATGATGAATTGGGGCATGGTGAAGGAAGGTCTGGAGTGCGTCGGGAATATTCGTTCCCGCTATGACGGAGAGAAACGGAACCCGTGGGACGAACCAGAGTGCGGCCACCACTATGCTCGCGCCATGTCTTCGTGGTCCGCCGTCGTTGCTCTAAGCGGTTTCCTCTATGATGGGGCCAAAGCATCCGTGGTGGCAGTGCCGCGAATCCCGCGGGACGACTTCGAATGCTTCTGGTCGACGGGGACGGGATGGGGCACGTTTTCACTGCGCCGGCAGGCCGGCGGCACACTTTTTGCCGTCAAGGTGCTGGCCGGAACGCTCACCTGTCGTTCCTGCGAGATTGCCGCGTCGGGCACGACGGCTTCAGTCGAAAGTGGCGGAAGGGCGGTTGAAAACCGGTTGGAGAAGCACGAAGAACGGATGGTGGTGACATTCGATCAAACCCTGCGCCTGGCCGCGAAGGACGAGATTCGGATCGAGGTGCGCGGATGAGCTTCGGCTCACAACTGCAGAGGCCATGGATTGTACTCGTCGGCGGCTTCCTGGGGTCGGGAAAGACCAGCCTGATCCTGGCGGCGGTCCATTTGCTGGAGCAGCGCGGGTTGCGCTGCGCCATGATCCTCAACGACCAGAGCGATGAGCTGGTGGACACGCGCCATGCCGAGAGGCAAGGTGTGCTTTCGCGCGAAGTGACCGGCGGATGCTTTTGTTGCAGGTATTCCGGATTGATATCGGTCATCGAGGAACTGCGGACATGGTCCCCGGATGTGATCTTTGCCGAGCCTGTGGGAAGCTGCACGGACATCTCGGCGACAGTGTTCGGTCCGCTGCGGGAGCAGTTCGATCGTTACAGAGTGGCGCCGTATACCGTGCTTGCCGATCCGGCCCGCGCCGCCGCGCTGCGGAGCGAAGATGCGGATTCCGACCTGGCCTTCCTGTTTCAAAAGCAGTTGCAGGAGGCCGACCTGGTCTGTATGAGCAAGGCCGATCTCTATCCGGACGCAGCAGGCATTCCCGGGCAAGAGGCGCGGTGCTTGAGTGCAAAGACAGGCCAGGGCGTTCAGGAATGGCTGGATGAGATTCTGTTGGGATCTCTCGAAGCGGGAAGGACAACCCTGGAGATCGACTACGCACGCTACGCGCGCGCGGAAGCAGCTCTTGCGTGGCTCAATCTAAGCTTCGTTCTTGAGCCCGCCTCTCCCGTGTCTCCAGCCCTGGCGGTTGGGCCATTTCTGGACCGCATGGACGAGGCGCTGACCGCGGCCGGAATTTCCATTGTGCACCTGAAGGTCTTCGACAGCTCAGCGACGGGCTGGCTGAAGGCGGCGGTGTGCGCGAACCGCGAAGAGCCGAGAGTGGAGGGGAATCTGGATGCGTCTCCCGCAGACCGGCATGAAGTGCTCGTGAATCTTCGCGCAAAAGGCAGCCCCACCCTGGTGCGGAAGATTGTTGAAGAGCAGCTGCGGGAAGTGGAGGGGAGGACGCTCGGGGTGCGCCTCGAGTGCTTCAGCCCTGCTCCACCGAAGCCGGAACGGAGAGTGCCCAGAGCGCGCCTCTGATGGGTATGATCGCGAAAACCAGCCATGGTTGCTGCCGGGCGTTGCTGCCTTAAGATCTCCAACCGTTCAAGAAACGCGTCGCGCAGGCCAGCAACGGCGACGTGGCTGCGCTTCGGCGTATTCTGGCTGCCGGAGCCAAGATCAACCAATCCTACCAATGCGGCGCCACTCCGCCCATGGCCGCAGCCCTGAATGGCCAAACCGCCGCCGTCAAAGCCCTCATCGCCAGGCGTTCCCATGCCTCCATTTCTCACCCTCGAAAAAGAAGAAATGCTAAACGATCGAAGGCGGCCTGTCCATGCAAGGCATGGTTTGCGTCTGAATGGGAGGATGATGTGCGAGCGAAGGGAGCCGATAGGACTTGAGAAGGAGGAAACGGCAGGCGGCGTCAGCCGGCTGCGGGTCCTGGAGCGGGCCGGGAAGGATTTCCAGGGTGGGTGGCCGCGGATTTTTCTCATCCAGCTGATTCTCGGCATATACTGACCTGTCTCTACCTCGAATTTGAAAGCCGGTCTGGTGATCCGGCATTCGAGATACGGCGACAGCAATGCGCAGTTCAACGCAGTTGAACAACGGATGAAGAATCCGAAACACTCCAGCTGAAAGACGTGCTGGAATGACGAGGAGCGGAGGCTGACCATGGAAGTGGAGTTCACCGCCAGACAAGTGAAGATCTCCAAGGCGCTACGCACGCTGGCCGAGGAGGGGATGGAACGTATTACCCGCATTCTGGGCAAGACCGCGCGCGCCAGCATCACCTTCAGCGCGCAGAGGCACATGCAGATCGTGGAGCTGACCGTCCAGGTGCGGCTGCAGACGATTGCGGCCACCGGCAAGGCCGACACCCTGGATGCGGCGCTGCGGGAGGCGATGGAGCACGCCGAGAACCAGGCGCGGCGCTACCGGGACCGGCGGCTGGAGCGTAAACGGCTGCCCAAGGAAGAAAAGGTGCTGACGGCGCCCCCGGTGGCCCGGCCCAAGTCTCGCGCCGCCCAGCCGCCTGCCGACGCCGGCGAGGGGAAGCCTGCCCCTGGGACGGCCCGCGCGTCGATCGCCGTGCACTCGTTTCCCAACCGCGCCACGGTGGTCGAGCCGCACATTCTCAAGAGCGCCGAAGCGATTTCCCTGCGGCCGATGACCATCGAAGAGGCCGTGAAAGACGCGGAGTTTCGCGACCGCGACCTGCTGATCTTCCGCAATCCTTCCGGAGAGACGTTTGTGCTCCATCGCCGCCGCGACGGGCAGATGGAACTGGTGGAGATTCCTTAAGAGCAATTTCAGGGTTAATGGGACGTGGCGGAGGGCCGGCAGGGCGGCTTTTACTTGAACCCCACGGACGAAGACCTGTCCGTGGGGGCCGAGGTGGTGAAGAAGCTACTTGAGTTCATTGGCCCCCCTTGCGGCAGCCCTCAATTGCTGTTGCCGTTTCGAACATCGCGATTTCGATTGCAGCCGGAACGCCTGGCCCCTTGGTGTGCGCTGCCGGGACGGCTGGTTCCGGTGCGGCAGGCCGGTCATTGCCCGGTATTCGCTCTTCAAGTTTCGAACTTGTGATTTGCGCCCGAGCGCAGGGTGGAATTGTGCCCGCAAACGAGACATCCCGCGGACTTTGGTTGCACCGAATACCCCGGTTTAGGGGATGGAGGCCGGGCTGTTTCCGGCCTACGATTTTGGATATGGCTGCGCCGATCTGGAAGGCTGCTATCAAGCGGCAAGATACCACCGGAGTCGGGGATCGACGCGGTTCCCAGGGAGACGACGAGCTTGAATCTGCCGGAAAACTCTGACTCCGTCCAACAGCAGGAGATCCTCGACGCCTTGCCGGTTCTGGTTTTTCTGGAGCGGGCGGGCAGGGTGGTCTACGTCAATACGGAGGCGCGGCAGATGCTGGGCGTGGGCGAGGACGAGTGGATCCAGCGCCCGGTCGAAGACGTTTTGTGGGGACTGTTTCCGGGTACGGCCGAGCCGCAAACGCTTCTGCTCGCAACCAGGCGGAACAGCCCGTTCCATGCCACGCTGCCGGCCAGAAATGGTCGCCTGTTGCCGGTCGAAGGCACCTATAGCATTCTGAATGCGGAACTGCGCCAGGCGGTGATTGTGGCTCATCCCAGTGGACGGGCGCGGGCGCCGAAGTCGCGGCTGATAGAGGATGTGCTGGCCAGCATTCCCGAGGCGGTGGTGATCGAGCATGGCAGCCATGTGCTGTACACCAATCCGGCCTTTACTGAGATGTTCGGTTACACCGCGGAGGAAGCGAGCGGCGGAGAACTTCGGGAACTGATCGTGCCGGAGACGCGCCAGCACGAGCTTGCCATGCTGGAAAAGAGAGTGGATCGGCAGGGCCGCGCCAGCATCGAGACGGTGCGCATGAACAAAGACGGCGAGCTGGTGGATGTTGCCCTGGTGATTGGGCCGTTGCGGGTGGACGGCGCCAGTGTGGGCTACGTGCTGAGCTTCCGCGACATTGGCGAGCGCAAGCAGTTGGAAGCCAAGCTGCAGCACGATGCGATGTACGACGTGCTCACGGGACTGGCCAACCGCGCGCTGTTTCTGGATCGGCTGACCCTGGCGCTATCGCGCAGCTCGCGGCGGCGGGACCAGGGATGCGGCGTGCTGATTCTCGACCTGGACCGCTTCAAGGAGATTAACGATGCGCTGGGTCGCGCCGCGGGCGATGTTTTGCTGGAAGCGGTGGCCGATCGGCTGAGCGCGTCGCTGCGTCCGCAGGACTCGGCTTGCCGGATGGGCGGCGACAAGTTTGCCGTGCTGGTGGAAAACCTGCTGGACGGCGGCGACCTGGAGGTGGTGGCCAGCCGCATTGTGCATGCGATGGACCGGCCGTTTGAAATTTTTGGGAACTCTGTCAGGGTCAGCGCCAGCATGGGCGCGGCCATGGCCGGACCGGAACACACCGGCGCCGAGATGCTCGTCCAGGACGCGGATTTTGCCATGTGCCGGGCCAAGCAGGATGGGGGCGGGTGTTTCGAGGTCTTCGACAAGCACCTGGAAACGCCCTCCAAGAAGAGCCATCAGGAGCCGGAGCGGGAACTGCGCCGGGTGCTGGGCAAGCGGCAGTTCGAAGTCTGGTATCAGCCCATCTATCGGCTCGATGGCGGCAAGCTGGAGGGCTTCGAGTCCCTGTTGCGTTGGCGCCGGCCAGACGGCTCGGTGGACAGTTTCCGCAACCTGCTGTGCGTGGCCGAGGCCACCGGGCTCTCGATTACTGTGGGCCGGGAGACGATCGATACCGTGTGCAGGCAGTTGCGGATCTGGACCGATGGCCTGTCGCAAAACGACCTGACCCTGACCATCAACGTGACCGAGCGGCAGTTCTACCATCCCGAAATGGTGACGCAGTTGAAGAAGGCGCTGGCGGCCAACGCGGTCGATCCCTCGCGGCTGCTGTTTGAGGTAGCGGAGACCACGCTGAACCATAATCCCGATGCGGCTTTGGGCATTCTTGAGCGCATGGCGGAGTGCAATGTGCGCATTGCGGTAGACAACTTCGGCTTCAGCCTGGCGCCGCTCAGTCATCTGCTGAAGATGCCCATCGATGTGGTGAAGATTGCCCCCAAGCTGACCATGGCCGCGACTTCCACAGGCCGCCAGCCAGCGGTGCTGGAGTCGCTGATCCATCTGGGCCGCTCGCTGGGGATGCAGGTGATTGCGCAGGGGATCGAGACCCCAGAGCAACTGGACGCGCTGTGCCGCATGGGTTGCGAATTGGGCCAGGGCCACCTGCTGTCGTATGCGCTGGAGCCGGCGCGGGCGGCGAAACTGGCGGGACTGGGACGGTGGGCGCTGGCGCGGGGAGCCTGAGCCGCGCCCCGCAGTGTAGGATGATGCTCATGACGCCCCCGAAACCGGCTACCCAGCCGCCAGCGCCCGCCAAGCGCGCCAGCAACTTCAAGAAGCCGGACAAGGAACTGGTGATCGTCACCGGAATCTCCGGCGCGGGCAAGGCCTCGGCACTCAAGGCGTTTGAGGACCTGGGCTTTCACGCCGTGGACAACCTGCCCCTGGAATTGCTCAAGGAGTTTTCCGGACTGGTGGACAAGTCCGCCGAGGTGGAGAGGGCAGCCATCGTGGTGGACGTTCGCGAGGGCGCTACGCTGGACCGCCTCCCGGAGATCCTCAAAAGCGTAAGGAAGCTTCTGCCCACTCGGGTGGTCTTTCTGGACGCGCAGGACGCGGTGCTGGTGCGGCGCTACTCCGAGACCCGCCGGCCTCACCCTCTGGGCCGGTCGGAGACGGTTTCGCGCTCCATCGTGGAAGAGCGGCAACTGCTGGACCCCATCCGCAATGTGGCGGACACGCTGATCGACACGTCGAACTTCAACGTGCATGAACTGCGCGCCCACATTCTCGACCGCTTCGGCCACGAGGACCAGGCCAAGCAACTGCTGGTCTCCTGCCTGAGCTTTGGCTTCAAGAATGGCGTGCCGCTGGACGCGGATATGGTCTTCGATGTCAGGTTCCTGCCCAATCCCCACTTTGTGCCGGAGTTTCGCAAGCTTACCGGCCTCGACCCCCAGGTGGCTGCCTATGTGCGCAGGTTTCCGCAGACCAGGGAGTTTCTGGCGCGTGTGACCAACCTGATGCTTTACCTGCTGCCGCACTACGTGGAGGAGGGGAAAAGCTACCTGACCGTGGCCTTCGGCTGCACCGGCGGCCAGCACCGGAGCGTGATGATGGTCGAGGAGATAGCCAAGGAACTCAAGCGCTCCGGCTACCAGGTGAAGGCGCTGCACCGGGATATACCGCGGTGAGTCAGCGAGCCAGCGAGTCAGCAAGTCGAACATATAACCGCACGTGCAGCTTTCAGAGATCGCCGTCCTTCTGCGGCAGATCGTCGAGCCAGCGGGTCAGCGCGAAGTAATAGTTCTTCGTTGCGTCCGGTGATTCCGTAAGCCAAACCTGCTCTTTGCGCGCTGTCACCCGCTGGTAAGCTTCCTGTCTGTTCTGCTGCGCCTGGCCGTGCGCGGGTGTCCCATAAAACCACAATGAAGGTATGCGCAGGCTTGTCGCAGGCGGGTTCGAGTCCCAACGGTCACGCACCAACGCATGAGCCGGAATCAGCCTCGAGCGCGGGTCGCGAAAGATAGCGTCCTCCGGCTCGGACAGCGGCTCATCCATCACCAGGCCTGCCAACTCGGGATGTGCGGCGGCCACTTCGAGTGCAAGGTTCGCGCCCAGGCCCCGTCCGAAGAGCACGAGAGAACCGGCGGCGATGTGGCGCGTGTTTGTCAGGTATTCGATTGCGGACTCCGCATCTTCGCGCCAGTGCGCTTCGCTAGGCCGCTGAAAGCTGCTAAGCCCGTAGCCCCGATAGTCGAAGGCGAACACGTTCAGCCCCGCGCCGTGCAGCGGGATCAGCGCGTCAACCATGTTGCCGAGGTTGCCATCTGCGCCGTGCAGGTATATCGCGGTGTAGCGGCTTTCAGGATGGCCTGGAATCCACCATCCGTGAAGTTGCGGCGAGCCCGATGCGGTCGCTGCGAAACCGACAGAGTCATACGGCAGGCCGATGCTGATCGGCGTGCGCGTGACGGCCGAAGTGGGGTGGTATAGCAACTGCCAGCTCCCCTGCCAAAACAGAAGACAAAGAGTGAGCCAGGCGCAGGCTGCCGCGGCCACAATCGCCAGGCTCACAGCGATGAGCAGCCACCGGGCGGAGACGGTGGGCGGCGGCGCGGACGAGGGCGCTTGAGGAGCGCGCAGGCTGCTCCAGGCTTGCTCGAAGGCGGACGCGGACAGCGGTGTAACGGGCTTTGGCTGGGCCTTCTTGCGCGGCATCGGGGTGGTCTTTCGTCTGCAGCCGGAGTCGACGGCTCACTTCTATGCTAACCGGCGTAGCTTTACACCACGCTGCGTACGCCCGGCAAACGGACCAGTGGATCGGCTAGAAGCCAGGTGGCCGTGCAGGCCAGCAGGCCGACGGCGCCGAATTTGACCAGCGCGGGCGCGGCCCAGCCATGCAAAAGCAGGCTGATGCCCACCAGGACCGGCGGATGGATGATGTAGACGGCGTAGGCGCGCCGGTTGAGCCACGCCCAGAGGGCCGAAGGCTGGTTCATGTGCGCGCGGAAAGCCAGCAGCCAGGCGGCGATCAGGCCCCAGGCAACGAACGGCTCCCAGAGAGCATAAAGGATCGCGGTCCAGGAGAAGCCGCCGGAGAAATTAAATTTTCCGGGGCCGTTGAGCGCGTGGGCAACAGCGCTGCCGACCGGCATGAGCGGCCAGGCGACCAACAGAGCTATGACCGCTGCCCGCGCATTCTTCCAGTTGAGTTGCCGCAGCCAGTCGTAGCGCCACGCGGAAATGCCTGCGGCGAAGAGAAAGATGTACGTGGCGAAGTAGCCAAGCTGCAGGCCGAAGACGTTCACACCGGTGGGAACGAACTGGCGAATAGCCAGTGCGGCGGCGCCGACTCCGAGAGCGCTCAGGAGCCACCAGCGGCGTGGCGGAACCGGCCTGGGCGTGCGTTGGGACGAGGCCAGCGGGGAACCGGCAACCGCTCTCCAGGCGCAGTATGCGAGGCTGAAGATCAGGAGAGCCTGCGCGAACCAGAGCGGGCCGTTGATGAACTGCTTGTGGCGCCAGAGCCAGACGATGGCGGACCAGAAGCCGTCGCCCTCAGCGAAATTCACAATGGCCGCGGTGAGCGGTCCGAGGATCAGGCCGAACCCAAGCAGCGGCAGGCCGAGACGCAGGAAGCGGTCGCCGATGAAACGCGCATAACCTTTTCGCTCCAGCGAGGCGGGCGTGAAATAGCCGGCCAGCAGGAAGAAGAAGCCCATGAAATAGGCCTGGTTGGTGGTGCAAAAGAGTATGAGCAGTTGGCTGGAGGGCGCGCCGGAGGGGTCGATCTCGTGCCAGAACCAGCCGCCGATGGCGCCGTAGGTGATGGCGGTGTGGTGCAGGATGACCAGTGCGGTCACCACGGAGCGGAGGCGGTCGATGTAGAGGTCGCGCTGGGCCATGAGCCATCATACGGGCAGCCGCTGTCTCTTTTAGTGCAGCGTGGTCTCCCAGGTCTCAGAAACGAGACTTGGGGCACCCGCACGACGCACACTTCGCTGCACAATTACGCTGTCAAAGCACTAGAGGCGATTAGTACTTGACGATGGCGGTGAAGGAGTCGGGCTTGAGGCTGGCGCCGCCTACCAGGGCGCCGTCGATCTCTTCCTCGCTGATGAGGGCGGTGGCGTTGTCGGGCTTGACACTGCCGCCGTATAGGATGCGCATGGCCGCGGCCACTTTGGCGCCCAGGAGTTTGGCCACTTCGGCGCGGATGATTAGGTGCGCTTCGACGGCCATTTCGGGCGTGGCGGTCCTGCCGGTGCCGATGGCCCACACCGGCTCATAGGCGATGACGATGGGCGCGGCGGCCACAGCGGTGATGCCGGCAAAGGCGCCCGCGATCTGGGTCTTGAGCACTTCCTCGGTCTTGCCGGCTTCGCGCTCGGCGAGCACTTCGCCGATGCAGACGACCGGAATGACGCCGTGCTTGAGCGCGGAGTGCAGCTTCTTGTTGACGATCGCGTCAGTCTCGGCAAAGTACTGACGGCGCTCGGAGTGACCGATCAGGGTGTGCGTTCCGCCCACGGCCAGGAGCTGGCCCACAGAGGTCTCGCCGGTGTAGGCGCCCTCCTCGGCAAAGTGGATGTTCTGCGCGCCGACGGAGACGTTGGAGCCCCTGGCGGCTTCAATCACCGTGGGCAGCAGCACGGGCGAGGGAAACAGGGCGATCTCGTCGCGGTCGTGCCCGGCAACGAGGGGCAAAAAGGCATCGACGAACGCCTTGGCCTGGCCAGGCGTCTTGTACATCTTCCAATTGGCGGCGATTAACGCTTTACGTGACATTTTGCAGGGTTCCTCAAACGAATCTTAGTTGATGGCAACTTGCTGCCAGAGTGACAGCGGGCACAACGTGGACATTTCCGGAGGTCGCAGCCGATCTTGCACTGGGCCAGACCGGCTGCATTTGCCACTACTTATCCGTCAGCGCTTCGACGCCGGGGAGCTTCTTGCCTTCGAGGAATTCGAGGCTGGCGCCGCCGCCGGTGCTGATGTGGGTGATCTGGTCGGCTACGCCGGCCTGGTTGATGGCGGAGACCGAGTCGCCGCCGCCGATGATGGAGATGGCTGCTTTGTTGGCCGCTACGGCGTGGGCGATGGCGTTGGTGCCCACAGCAAACCTGGGGAACTCGAAGACGCCGGCGGGGCCGTTCCAGACGATGGTGCGGGCCGTCGAAACCACTTCTTCAATGGCCGCAATGGACTTGGGACCGATGTCCAGACCCATCCAGTCGGCGGGGAAATCTACGGAGCAATCCCAAACCTGGGTGTTGGCGTCGGGGGCGAACTTGTCGGCCAGAATGTTATCGACGGGCAGCAGAAGGTTGACGCCCTTGGCTTTGGCCTTGTCGAGGGCCGCTTTGGCCATGTCGATCTTGTCTTCTTCGACCAGGCTCTTGCCGGTGGAGACGCCTAGCGCGCGCTCGAACGTGTAGGCCATGCCGCCAACGATGACCAGGGTGTTTACCTTGTCGAGAAGATTGTCGATAACGTCGATCTTGCCGGAGATCTTGGAGCCGCCGATGATGGCGACAAAGGGCTTCTCGGGCGATTCCAGGGCCTTGCCGAGATAGGTGATCTCCTTTTCCATCAGCAGGCCGGCCACGGCGGGCTGGAGGAAGTGGGTGATTCCTTCGGTGGAGGCGTGGGCGCGATGGGCGGAGCCGAAGGCGTCGTTGACGTAGACCTCGGCCAGCGAGGCCAGCGCCTTGGAGAAGGCCGGATCGTTGGCTTCCTCCTCGGGGTGGAAGCGCAGGTTTTCAAGCAGCAGCACCTGGCCGGATTCGAGCTGGCGGGCCAACTCAGTGGCTACTTCGCCGATGCAGTCGGGAGCGAAAGCCACGTTGACGGACTCGCCGAGTTCCTTGTCGAGCAGTTCGCGCAGCCGGCGAACCACTGGGCGCAGCGAGTACTTGGGATTGGGTTTGCCCTTGGGACGGCCCAGGTGCGAGGACAGAATCACCTTGGCCTTGTGGCGGAGAGCGTAGACGATGGTGGGCAGCGTGGCCACGATGCGGGTGTCGTCGGTGATGGCTGAGCCGTCTTCGGTGAGCGGCACGTTGAAATCGACGCGGATGAACACGCGCTTGTTGGCCAGATCGATGTCGCGAATGGAGAGCTTGGGCATGGGAGTGCGCCTTCCTTGAAAATGCGGCTTCTAGCCGGTTGCGGCGCCGGTTTCGGGGCCGGATAGGGAGTCGGGAATGATGGCGTCCATCTCGATCTCAACACGCCAGGCGGGATTGAGCAACTGGGCGACGACCACCATGGTGGCCGCGGGACGAATCTGGGAGAAGAACTCGCCATGGACGCGGCCGACCGCTTCCCAGTCTTGCTGGCGGGTGAGGAACATGCGGGTGCGGACCACGTGGTCCAGCGAGGAGCCGGCTTTCAAGAGAGCGTCCGCGGCAATAGCGAAGATGCGGCGGGTCTGGCCGGCGGCGTCCTCGTTATCGGCGCCCACCGGGCCGGTTCCGGCAAGATGCACGGCCTTGCCCACGCGCACTGCGCGGGAGAAGCCGATGATGGGCTCGTAGGGAGAACCGCCACTGATGTTCTGGCGCATGGTGTGTGGGTGGGGGCGTGGGCTCCCACCCTAGCCGCATTGAGAACGAAACGCAGGTTCTTCGACTTCGCTGCGCTGCGCTCAGAATGACAGGCGAGGGTGGGGCACCCGGCATTGTGAGGTTGCGGTTTACAGGCCCTTTTCGGCCAGGAAGCCGATCAGGTCGACGACGCGGCTGGAGTAGCCCCACTCGTTGTCGTACCAGCTCAGCACCTTGACGAGGTTACCGACCACCTTGGTGAGCGGCGTGTCCACGATCGAACTGCGCGCATCGCCCTTGAAGTCGGAGCTGACCAGCAGGTTGGCGTCAACGCCCAGAATGCCCTTGAGTTCGCCCTCGGAGGCGGCCTTGAAGGCGGCGTTCAGAGCTTCGGCCGAGGTGGGCTTCTCGGCGATGTAAGTCAAATCGACGAGCGAGACGTTGGGGGTGGGGACGCGGATGGCGAAGCCGTCGAGCTTGCCGGCGGTCGCAGGGATGACCAGCTTGAGGGCCTTGGCGGCTCCGGTCGAAGTCGGAATCATCGACAGGGCGGCGGCACGGGCGCGGCGCAGGTCCTTGTGTGGGAAGTCGAGGATGACCTGGTCGTTGGTGTAGCTGTGAATGGTGGTCATGAGGCCGGAGACGAGGCCGGTGGTCTCGAGGACCACCTTCACTACGGGCGCCAGGCAGTTGGTGGTGCAACTGGCGTTGGAGAGAATGTTGTGCTTGGCCGGGTCATACTTGTCCTGGTTCACGCCCAACACGATGGTGAGGTCTTCGTTGGTGGCGGGAGCGGAGATGATGACCTTCTTCACGGTCGCGCCCAGGTGCGCCTTGGCCTTGTTGGCGTCGGTGAAGTGGCCAGTGGATTCGATGACGATCTGCGCGCCGACTTCAGCCCAGGGCAGCTTGGCGGGGTCGCGCTCGGCCCAGACCTTGATCTTCTTGCCATCGACGGAGATGAAGTCGTCGCCAGCGCTGATCTCATTCTTCAGGTTGCCCAGGATCGAGTCGTACTTGAGCAGGTGGGCCAGCGTGGCCGGGCTGGTCAAGTCGTTGACGGCCACAAAATCAATCTCGGGGTTGCCCAGTGCGGCGCGCAAAACGTTGCGGCCAATGCGGCCGAAGCCGTTGATACCGACCTTAACTGCCATGTGTGTATTCTCCTTTGCAAACGGTGAGGCTGTGGTTTGAGCCTGGTTCTTTCGGCCTCTGGAATGCGTCCAGAGGGCGGTTCCACCAAACCCATGATGGTAACACTCCTGTCAACGGAAATGAGGTCAAAATCGGTCGATTCCCGTCTTCGGAGCGGAAACTTCCTCAAGCATAGTGTGCCTTTCCAGATACGGGCCGGTATGTGATGCTGTGCACACCATTTGCAGCGCCCTCGGGCAGTATGGTATTCGGGTATTACGATTGAAGGTGTACAAGGCGGCATGAGAAGACGCTCCAGACGCGCTCCCAATACTTCGGAATCCACAGGCAAAATTGGCCAGGAACTCCCATCGAATCAACCGGCTCCGCTGGTTCCGTTCTATCCGGACGCCCCTCCGGCGGCGGCGCCGGCACAGCAGCCCCGTCCGCAGCGGCCCCAGCAACCCCGGCCTGCGGTGCCGCTCCGGCCCGTTCCGGCGCGGCCAGCGAAGACGGAGTGGCCCGCGAAGCAGGACTGGAATGAGCCGCCCGGCTCCGGGCGCTTCGAGCTGGAAACCCAGCCGGAGACGCCCAGCGTGCCACCGCCGGAGGCCGAGGCGGCCGAACGCTCGCCCCAGGCGCCCAAGGGGTATGTGGTGCTGGCCATCGGGCTGCCCGGCTCGGGTAAGACCACCTGGTTCCGGCGCCGCGGGGTTACGCCGCTTTCGAGCGACCTGCTGCGCAACATCCTCTTCGACGATGTGGAGGAGCAGCGCTACCAGGGGCTGGTCTTCTCCACCTTGCGGTCGCTGCTGCGGGCCAGGCTGATTGCGCGCATGCCGTGGAACTATGTGGACGCGACGAATTTGTCGATCCATGAACGCCGCCAGTGGATCAAGATGTCCAAGAGCTTCGGCTACGAGGTGCAGGCGGTCTTCTTCGATGTGCCGCTGGAGGTGTGCCTGGAGCGCAACAGCAAGCGCGACCGCTCAGTGAGCGAGGACGTGATGCGCAAGATGGCCGAAAAGCTGAAGCCGCCGGTGTTTGAAGAGGGGTTTGAGAAGATCACCGTGGTGAGGGTGAAGAGCGCTGGGTGAGCGCCGCGCATTCGAAGGCAGAACTCGCCGGCATCGTCCGAAAAGTGAGGTCATCCCCATGAGCACTTCCCCTGTGCCTCAACCGTATGTCGAGCCGTGGCTGCGTGGAACCTACGCCGAGGTTCCGGCGGTGGGCCGCGCTGTGCTGCATGCGCTCGATCTGGCGCTCGACGACCTGACCAAGTGGACCGAAGGGCTGACCAATGCCGAGGTTCACGCGAAGCCGCTGGGACTGACTTCGGTGGCCTTCCATCTGCGCCACATCGCGCGCTCGACGGACCGGCTGCTGAGTTATGCGGAAGGCAAGCAGCTTTCGGCCGAGCAGTTGAAGACGTTCAGGGCGGAGCAGGCTGGACCCGAACTGCAGGAAATGGAGCCGCTGGCCGTGCTGCTGGCCGAGGTTGAGGCTTCGTTCAGCAATGCGGCGGAGCGGGTGCGCGTGCTGGCCACGGCCGACCTCGACGTCTTTCGCGGCGTGGGCCGCAAGCAGTTGCCGACCAGCATTGGCGGCGCGCTGATCCACGTGGCCGACCACACGCAGCGGCACGTGGGGCAGGTGATGACGACGGCGAAGGTGCTGAGGGCGCTGCGGGGATAGCCGGCATTCCCCAATCCAGTGCGGCGATCAGGCCTGCGCGTGCAGCGCCGCCGCGCGTTTCCGCGCCTGGCTCACGAAGGCTTCGTCCTCGGTCGAGTTCGGCTTGATCGATTCGAGGTTAATCGCAACGTTTGCCAGCGCTCCTTCAAGAGCGGCTTTTGCCAGGGCGATCGCGGTGGTCAGGTCGGAGTTCATGCTGGGGTTGGTGATGGGCTTCAGGCGTGCGGCGATCTGCGCCACTTCGGCGGCTCCTTCGGCCACGCTCAGAGGCACACTGGTGGCCTGTTGGAGCGCGGCGTTGATCGCACGGCCGCCGTCGGAGGATTCCTTCGCCGACTTGTAAGCTTTCATGACGACGTTGTAGGCGCCGGCGTCGGCGTCGATCGCGGACTTCAGTTCCTCGCGAAGCGGAGTGAGCCTGGCGATGGCTTCGCTGAGCTGGCTTTCGTGCTGCGCGTAGGCTTTCTTGCCGCGGGACATGGACGCAACCATGGCGGCCAGGGCGGCTGCCATGGCGCCACCAGCGGCGGCGGCGCTGCCTCCTCCTGGGGTCGCGGCGGGGGCGGCCAGTTGCTCGATAAAGGGCTCGATGCCGGCGCGCAGGCCGCCGACGGCCGTCTTGCCGCTCATCACCGCGGCGAGGCGGTTTTCCAGGATGAGCGAGGAATCGAAGTTCTCCACTTGCAGGAACCACTCCGCGGCCTGTTCCAATGCCTGTTTGGGAATCAGTCCGACGATCTCGCTCGAAACCGGCAGGACGCCGTAACGCGCGGCCTCCCGTTTGATGAACTCGAAGACGCGGTGGACCGGAGTCTGCTCGAAGTCGGTCAGGTTCATCGAAACCTGGGCCATTCCGCGCACCAGAAATCCCGCTGCCTTGACGAAGCGCAGGCCGCCGGTGGAAAAGCGCACGGCCTTGGCGATCTTTTTGGCGATGGCGACGTCGGGCGTATTCAAAAAGACGTTGTAGGCAATGAGAAACTTGCGCGCGCCCACCACGGTGGCTCCGGCCGTGGGATGCACGCGCGGCTCGCCGAAATCGGGCTTGCGGGCGGGATTGGTGGCAATTTCGTCGCGAATTCCCTCGAACTGGCCGCGGCGAATGTTTTCGAGGTTCTGCCGTTCGGGCGTGGCGGCGGCGGCTTCGTAAAGATAGACCGGGATCTCGAAGCGCCTGGAGATTTCGGCTCCGACGTGGCGGGCCATGGCGACGCAGTCATCAATGGTGACGCCGTCGATGGGGATGAAGGGAACCACATCGGCCGCTCCCATGCGCGGGTGCGCACCCTGATGCCGGGTGAGGTCGATCAACTCGGCGGCCTTCCCCACGCCGCGAATCGCGGCCTCCTGAATAGCTTCGCGCTCGCCGACGAGCGTGATCACGCAGCGGTTGTGGTCAGCGTCCATCTCCCGGTCGAGCAGATACACGCCGGGAATCTTCATGGCTTCGACGATGGCATCGACCTTGGCTGCGTCGCGGCCTTCGGAGAAATTGGGAACGCATTCAACGAGAGTGTTGGGCACGAAAGAAGGATAAAGAGCGGCGGGGCGGGAGGGCAAACCGGGGGGGCTTCTGGCTGCCAGCTTCCAGCTTTTAGCCTGGGCTGTGGCTGGGTGGGGGCGGTGGTTTGCCACCCTTTCTGCGTGTGAGTGGGGAAAGGATGGGGCGGGGCGGTTTGTTCCAGGCATGCAACGCGTCATCGTGTTGATGGAGCACACAGCGCAGGATGGCGGTGCCAAGCTGCTTCGCGAATGCACCCTGCCGCTGACAGCTACGCGCGTAGTCAAACGAGTGATTACCGATCTGTGCGTGCTCGATGTTACCCCGTCGGGTTTTGAAGTTATCGAGCTGGCGAGCGGTGTTACGCGCGAGCAAGTGGAGCAACTGACAGAGGCTCCCGTGCACTTCAACGACGCGGTCCTGTAGCGGCAATCATCGTTCTTTTGCCCACACGGGCTTTCTTTTCTCCAGAAACGACCGAATCCCCTCGCGAAAATCCGCCGTCTCCCGAGCCCGCGCGTTGGCCTCCATCGCCTGAGCGATCGCCGCATCCAGCCAGGGCTTATTCTGCGCGGCCAGCAACCGCTTGGTTGCTGCCAACGAGTCCGGACTATTTGCCACCAGCACCTGCGCCAACGCCCGTACACGTTCCTCCAGAGCATCCGGCGACACCACCTCATTTACCAGCCCCAGCCGATACGCCTCTGGGGCATCAAAGAGCCGGCCGGTGAGCAGCAGGTCGCGAGCCCGTTTGTCGCCAACTTGAAGGGCGAGAAACGTAGACACAAGCGCGGGCACAAACCCGATCCTTACTTCCGTGAAGCCGAACTTCGCCGCCGGCACCGCCAGGGTAAAGTCGCAGATGGTCGCCAGCCCCGTTCCCCCGGCGATTGCCGCTCCATGCACCGCCGCGATCGTAGGCTTGGGCAATTCATACAATGTGCGGAACAGCCTGGCGGCTCGCTCCACATCCGCCTTGTGCTCGGCCGCCGATTTATCCTCCATCCCTTGCAATGCCGCCAAATCCAGACCCGAACAGAACGCATCGCCCGCGCCTCTGAACACGACCACTCGGCAGTTACTGGCCGACGCTACTTCCATCGCGGCAATCAACTCCGCCTGCATCTCAGGAGTCATTGCATTGCGACGCTCCGGCCGATTCAGAGTAATCGTCCGAACGCCATCGTCATCCGCAACCAGAATCGTCACAAAACCCAAATCGATCCTCCCCGCCTGGCCGCTAATCTCTACCGAATGAACGCCGGTCGCTGCCCTGCAGCCCCAAAGCTCCGGGCAATCTCTGCGCTCAAATGAATCAGTTCATTCAAGGGCTGCAGCTTCGGCGTCTGCGCTCCCAATTCTTTCAGTTCCGCTATCAACGTCTCCGTCGGAATATTTTCCACCAGCGCATCCTGCGCAAACGGACATCCCCCCAACCCGCCAATCGCCGCATCGAACCGCCTGCACCCCGCCTCAAACGCCGCGCGAATCTTCGCCGACGCTTCATGTGGCCGCGCATGCAGATGGACACCAACCTCGATCCCATCATGTGCCGCAAGCACCTGGGCCAGCGTCTCTGCGATCCGCGCGGGCGTCGCCAGCCCCACCGTATCGGCCAGCGAGATTTGCCGCACGCCCAATTCGATCAACAGATCGCACGCATCCGCCACTTCATCGATGCTCCACGCATCCTCATACGGATTTCCGAAAGCCATCGAGACATAGGCCACGACATCCAGCCCCGCCTTGTGCGCCAGCGTGCCGATTGCCTCCAATACATGGAGCGACTCCGCCGGCGTCTGGTGCTGATTCCGCGCAAGAAACTGCGGCGAGATCGAAAAGGGAAACCCCAGCGTCTCGACCGCGCGGGCGTTGATCGCCCGCTCTGCCCCCTTCACATTCACCACGATCCCGATGATCTCCACATCGTCCGGAGGATCGAGAAGCTGCAACACCTTCTCAGAGTCCGCCATCTGCGGGATCGCCGCGGGCGAGACAAAGCTCACGGCATCGATGTGCGTGAACCCCGCCGCCACCAGCTTGCGCAGATAGTCCGCTTTGACCTCTGCCGGCATCTGCGTTGGCAGCCCCTGCCAGGCATCCCGCGGGCACTCCACGATCTTGACCAAATCACCCATATGTCTTTCCCAAATCGTCAGTGAAGATACTGGAGTTATCCGCGGGAGGGATGAACTTTCAGGATTTCTCTTGCAATGACCATCCGCTGAATCTCGCTTGTGCCTTCGCCAATCGTACACAGCTTCACGTCGCGATAGTACTTCTCCACAGGATAGTCCTTGATGAAGCCATAGCCGCCGAACAACTGCACCGCATCATCGCAGATCCGCACTGCCACTTCGCTTGCGAAGAGTTTGGCCATCGACGATTCTCGTGTCACCTTCCGCCCCGCATCCTTCAGTACCGCCGCGCGCTGCGTCAGCAGCCGAGCCGCATCGAGCTCCGTCGCCATGTCCGCGAGCTTCCACTGAATGCCCTGAAACTCCGCGATCGCCTTCCCGAACTGGCGCCGCTCCTTGACATACTTCAACGCCGCATCCAATGCGCCCCGCGCGATCCCCAGGGCCAGCGCAGCAATCGAAATCCTGCCGCCATCCAGAACCCGCATCGCGTCGATGAAGCCCTCGCCCTCTGCGCCCAGCAGGTTTTCAGCCGGAATCTCGCAGTTCTCAAAGATCAGCTCGCTGGTATCGCTGGCCCTCAGGCCAAGCTTGTTCTCTTTCTTTCCCGGCCGGAATCCCGGTGTCCCTTTCTCCACCGCAAACGCCGACAGCCCGTGTGTGCCCTTGCTCTTGTCCGTTACCGCGATGACCACAGCAACGTCCGCGTAGCGCCCGTTGGTGATGAACGTCTTGTTTCCGTTCAGCACATAGCGGTCGCCCTTTTTCACCGCGGTGGTCCTGGCGCTTCCCGCATCCGATCCCGAGCCTGGCTCCGTCAGCCCCCAGGCCGCCAGCCACTCACCGCTGGCAAGCCGCGGAACGTATCTCTTCTTTTGCTCCTCATTGCCAGCCAGGAAGATATGGTTGGTCCCCAGTGAGTTGTGTGCGGCAACCGTGATCCCCAGTGAGCCGTCGACAGCAGAGAGCTCCTCAATTGCCAGAACATAATCTACATACCCCAGCCCCGCGCCGCCGTACTCATGGGGAAAGATCACACCCAGCAAGCCCATCGCGCCCAGCTTCTTGACCACCGCCAGGGGAAACTCGCCAGCCTCGTCCCAGGTCGTCACTTTGGGCGCAATCTCCCGCGCCGCAAACTCGCGAATTTCACGTCGGAGATGCTCCTGATCCTCCGTAAGCACGAACGGATAGAGACTGGTTGACGCTTCAAGCTCAAGGTTCATGATTGCTCCTTCGCACCCAGAGTGCGACGCGTTGCTTTCCCTGCTGTGTAAGCTGCAGCCATTTCTGCGCTCACGATGCACGAAGCGGGAGAGGACTGCAAATCAGATAGCTAAAGACTTTCCCTTGCCCCGCACAGCCTTCGGATCACGTCTGCAGGACCCCGGGATTGAACTTGCCCACGTCAGGATTCAGGGCACAAGCTCCCAGCGCCGCGATCAGCACCTCTCTCGTCTTTACCGGATCGATAATCGCGTCAATCCAAAGCCGCGCCGCTCCGTAACGCGGATCGGCCTGCGCGTCATACGTGGCCTTGATCTCGTCATAGAGAGCCTTTTTCTCCGCATCAGACAATACCTTCCCGCCGCGCTCCATCTGCCTGGCACGAACTTCAGCCAGCGTACTCGCCGCCGAAGCTCCACTCATCACCGCATAGCGCGCCGTCGGCCAGGCAAACAGGAACCGCGGATCATAAGCCTTGCCGCACATTGCATAGTGGCCGGCGCCAAAGCTTCCGCCAACGATCACCGTGATCTTGGGCACCACGCTGGTGCTCACCGCCGAGACCATCTTTGCTCCTGCGCGAATAATCCCCGACCACTCCGCATCCTTGCCCACCATGAACCCATTCACATCATGCAGAAACACCAGCGGCACCAGGCTTTGATTGCAATCCATAATGAACCGCGCCGCCTTTTGCGCGCTCTCCGTATAGATGACTCCGCCAACCTCGATCCGGTTCATTCCCGCCGCCGGACCCATGGCCACCGTCTGGTTCTGATTGGTCTTCTGATTGGCTACAATCCCCACGGCCCTGCCGCCAATCCGTGCATACCCGCACAGCACCGTCCTCCCAAAATCCGCTTTGTACTCATCGAACTCGCTGCGATCTACGATGCGTGCGATCACCTCGCGCATGTCGTAGACATTGCTCGCCCCCGGCGCCGGATTCAACAAGCTGTACAGGTCCTCGGCCGTAAACCTGGGCGCATCCTGATCAGGATCGAATTCCTGAGAATTAAAGACTTCCCGCCCGGCCGCCCATCGCACTGCTCCGGCAGAGGGCGAGTGCCGTTCCCCGATCTTACCCACCAGGGAACGCAATCGCGCCATGCAGAGATGATCATTGGGCTCCTTGAAGTCCACGGTTCCCGAGATCTCCGCGTGCATCGCCGCACCACCCAGTTCCTCTGCGTCTGTCTTCTGTCCGATGGCCGCTTGCACAAGCGAAGGCCCGGCCAGAAACAACCCCGAACCCTCAGTCATCAAGACGGTATCGGTCATCACCGGCAGATAGGCGCCTCCCGCCACGCACATCCCCATAATGGCCGTAATCTGCGGTACCCCCAGCGAGCTCATCACCGCGTTGTTGCGGAACACCCTGCCAAAATCGTCGGTGTCCGGAAACACATCCTCCTGCAGCGGCAAAAACACCCCGGCAGAGTCGACCAGGTAGAGCGTGGGAATCCGGTTTTCCAGCGCGATGGTCTGCGCGCGCAGCACCTTCTTCGCCGTCATGGGGAAAAACGCGCCCGCCTTCACCGTTGCGTCGTTGGCTATGATCATGCAAAGCCGTCCGCACACACGCCCCAGTCCCGTCACTACGCCCGCACCTGGAGCGCCTCCATATTCGCCATACATTCCATGCGCTGCCCAAAGTCCCAGCTCCAGAAGCTCCGTCCCTTCATCGAGCAGCAGCTTCAGCCGTTCTCTTGCCGTCAGCCGCCCCTTCGCATGCTGTGCCTCCGCTGCCTTTGCTCCGCCGCCCAGCCGAATCGAATCCTCCTCCGTGGCGAGCGCCGCCATCAGCGCCGCGAGCGCCTCCCGGTTTGCCCTCGCCCGCGGAGCCTGCAAATCCAGCTTCGATCCCAAACTGTTGTCAAACTTCAAATCATCCGCCATCTGACCGTCCACGAAAACTCGAAGACTATAGCATGTAGCTTATCCTCTATGCATCTTGCCGTTCTGGTTGGGAATTGATGCCATGGAAGTGCAGAGCATTCGACTGCCTCGACGGCCGCATGAAGATGGCTGCCTCAACCGATTCGAAAGGGCCTGGGTGGCGGCAATGTCTGGCCGCTGGCGGTGGAGCGTTCCGCTGCCGATCGACAGCCCAAGTCAATCCTCCAGCCGTGATCCGCGATCAATGCGAACCCCCAGCGTGTGCATCGCCTCGTAGATCTGATCGAAGCTCTCGATGGCGAAGAGCAGGTGGTGCATCTCGTCCACCTTGACCGGCGTGCGCAGCACTTCGCTGAGATCGAAAGGCCGCACCGCGCAGCCACATTGCAGCACGTTGGAACACTCGCCGTTGGAACTGATCAGCCCACTGCCGTAGACCTTCACCTGGCCGTTCTGGCGGATGAGCCCAAACTCCACCGTGTACCAGAAAACGCGCCCGATACGTTCAAGTATTCCCTCGTCCTGAATGCGCGCGCAGAGTTGGCCGTAGTGCGCGAGAAAATCCGCGAACACCGGATGCGCGTGCATGGGCACATGGCCGAAGACATCGTGAAAGATGTCGGGCTCGGGCGTGTATTCGAGCGAGTCGCGGCCGCGCAGCCAGGTGGTGGTGGGAAAGCGGCGGCCGGCGAGCATCTCAAAGAAAGCCGGCGCCGGCATGAAACCGCTGACGGGCGTGGCACTCCAGCCGGTGCGGCGCTCCAGCTTGGCTGAGACCGCGGCCAGGTTGGGCAATCGGTCATAGGGCAGGCAGAGAGACTCGAAGCCATCCAGGTATTCCTGCGCGGCGTGCTGTTCAAGCTGCGGCATGCAGCGGCGCACCAGTTCGGCCCACACCGCGTGCTGTTCCGTGGTGTACGCCGCGTAATCCTGCTCGATCAGGAACGGCGCGGACTTGGGCAGCTCCAGCAGCGCGGCCCTCACAGGTTGCCTCTCAACTCCTGCTCGCGCTCGATGGCCTCAAACAGCGCCTTGAAGTTGCCCTTGCCGAAGCTGCGGCTACCCTTGCGCTGGATGATCTCGTAGAACAGCGTGGGCCGGTCTTCCACGGGCCGCGTGAAGATCTGCAGCATGTAACCCTCATCGTCGCGATCGACCAGGATGCCCAGCCGCTCCAGTTGTTCAATCGGCTCGTCGATCGGCCCCACACGGCTGGCCAGTTCGGTGTAGTAGCTATGCGGCACCGTAAGAAACTCTACTCCCTGCGCCTGCAACTGCGAAACGGTCGAGAGAATGTCGTCGGTAGCCAGCGCGATGTGCTGCACGCCCGGTCCCTGGTAGAAGTCCAGATACTCCTCGATCTGCGACTTCCTGCGCCCCTCGGCCGGCTCGTTGATGGGGTACTTCACGTAGCCGTTGCCGTTGGCCATCACTTTCGACATCAGCGCCGAATATTCGGTGGAAATATCCTTGTCGTCGAAGTGCTGATAGAGCTGAAAGCCCATCACGTTGGCGTAGAATTCGACCCACTCGTCCATGGCGTGCCAGCCCACGTTGCCCACCATGTGATCCACGTGCTTGAGGCCCGTGGGGCGAGCTACGGCGTCTGCCCGCCTGGCGCGGAAGCCGGGCAGAAAGGCGCCGTTGTAATGGCCGCGCTCAACAAAGGTGTGAATGGTGTCGCCATAGGCGGCGATCGAGGCGGTGGTTACGCGGCCATACTCATCGGCCGTCTCCGCGGGCGCAGCCACCGAGCGCGCGCCGCGGGCTGTGGTCTCGATCCATGCCTGCCGCGCGTCGTCCACCTCCAGGGCAATCACGCGCACGCCATCGCCGTGCCGCGCCACGTGGTCCGCGATCGGGCAGCCGGGCCGCAGCGAGGTGGTAAACACAAATCGGACCTTGCCTTGTTCGAGCACGTAAGAAGCGTGCTCGCGTTGGCCCGTCTCTGGGCCGGCATAGGCCACCAGGCTCATGCCGAAGGCGGTGCGGTAGTAGTAGGCCGCCTGGCGCGCGTTGCCCACGTAGAACTCAACGTGGTCAGTGCCCTTCAGGGGCAGAAAATCCTGTCCGCTCTTCACCGTGCTGGGTGCAAAGGATGCCATCCGGGACCTCCGGTTGCGGTGTGACGGGACCAAAGTTCAGGGGTGATCCGCATCACATCTAAGCAAGAGCATAGGCCGCCGCGTGGACGACATTGAATACCGGTTGAAAGAAAGATCTGGCGGTTTGCTTGCTTTTTCCGTGCTGTGAATCCAGTTTGACTTAATAATCGAAGGTCAGCTTACAGCGCAGGCATTACCACGCCGCGGCACTCGCCGAGCGAGATTTCCGGAAGGCCCTCGCGCTGGCAAAAGCCTCGCAGAATCACCTCGTCGCCGTCTTCAAGCGCGATGCGGCTTTCGCCGTTGGGCAGCAGAATGGGCTTCGCGCCGCCAGCGGTAAGTTCGAGCAGACAGCCCGTTGCGTCGTCTTCGCGGCCGGAGACGGTACCGGTGGCCAGAAGATCGCCGGGGAGCAGGTTGCAGCCGTTGCTGGTGTGGTGGGCAATCAGCTGAGCGGGAGTCCAATAGAGATCGCGGAGATTGGCGCGGCTCAGGCGGTGGGGAGCCTGGGCTGCGGCGCGCATTGCAGAGGTCAGCAGCCACGCCTCCAGCGTGAGGTCGATGGCGCCGGTGTATTGATCGGTCGCGTCAAACAAATAGCTGAGCGGATCCGGGTCCTCGGCGGGACGCAGCAGGGCAGGGACGCGAAACGGCGCGAGCGCGGCCATGGGCACCGCCCAGGGCGAGACGCTGGTGGCAAAACTCTTGGCCAGGAACGGCCCCAGAGGTTGATACTCCCAGGACTGAATGTCGCGCGCCGACCAGTCGTTCAACAAAGAAAGCCCAAAGATGTGGTCCCCGGCCTGGCGGACGGCGATCGGTTCGCCGAGTGGGTTTCCGGTGCCGATATACAGCCCGACCTCGACCTCGTAATCCAGGAACCGCGTGGGACCGAAGCTGGGGATGCCGCCCGCGACCGGTTTGGTCTGCCCGTGCGGACGCCGGACCCCCGTCCCGCTCACCACCAGCGACGAAGCCCGGCCGTGGTAGCCGATGGGCACGAATTTGTAGTTGGGCAGCAGCGGCTGCTCGGGACGGAAGAGCTGGCCCACGCGGGTGGCGTGATGGATCGATGCGTAGAAGTCCGTGTAGTTGGCCGATTCCACGGGCTTGAGCAGCGTGGCGCCTTCCATTGGCGTGAGCGCGGCGCTGACTGCATTCCGCGTGGCTTCGTCCGCCCCCGCATCGAGCAGGTCCATAAGCCGGTTGCGCAAAGCCGCGTGCGCCTCCGCCGTGCAGGCTATGAGCGCATTGAGCGTTCGCGCCTCGCTGGCGGCTTGAATCTCGGCCGGCAGCCCCTCAAACAGGCCCGCCCCTCCGCACCAACGCAGGTCCAGCACGAATGCGCCGATGCCCACGCCAGGCCGCGCCCGTCCATCCTCCCCGGCAAAGATGCAGTAGGGAAGGCTTTGCAGCGGAAAGCCGCAGGCCGGGTCGTTGGCCGACTCGACCCAACTGCTCCGGCTCCACTCAGCTACTGATAACTCATCCATCAGCTAGCGCTCCCGGCTGGCAAGCTTCGCTCACGCTTCGATTATCCAGCGCCGGGGAAGTTTTTCTTCAGGCTTTGCCAGCACTCGTAGTATTCATGCTGCAGAATCTTTTCTTCCATCGCGAAGCGCGTTGGTCTCACGGGCAGCCGCGTCTCGAACATGAAAGCCAACGTGCCGTCGATGTAATGGGGCTTCAACTCCGCCCTGCCGGCCCGCTCAAAGGTCTCGGCGTCCGGTCCATGGCCCGACATGCAGTTGTGCAGGCTGGCGCCACCCGGCAGGAATCCCTCCGCCTTGGCGTCGTACTGGCCCAGAATCAGCCCCATGAACTCGTTCATCATGTTGCGGTGGAACCAGGGCGGGCGGAAGGTGTGCTCGGCCACCATCCAGCGCGGCGGAAAAATCGCGAAGTCCACGTTGGCCGTTCCCGCCAGGCCCGAGGGCGCCGTCAGCACGGTAAAGATGGACGGATCGGGATGATCGAAGCTCACCGTGTTGATGCAGTTGAAGCACGCCATGTTGTATTTGTAAGGGGCATAGTTGCCGTGCCACGCGACCACGTCGAGCGGAGAGTGATCGATTTCCGCTCGCCACAGCCGGCCCAGAAACTTGGCGATTACCTCGAATGCGCCTTCACGATCCTCGTAGGCCGCAACCGGCGTGAGGAAGTCGCGGGAATTGGCGAGGCCATTGGCCCCGATGGGCCCCAGATCGGGCAGCCGGAAGCTCTGTCCATAGTTCTCGCAGACATAACCGCGGCCGGCGCCGTCGGGCAGCTCAGCGCGGAACTTGATGCCGCGCGGAATCACCGCCAACTCGCCCGGCGCTACTTCCAAAGCACCGAGTTCGGTGGGCAGCAGCAGCCTGCCCTGCTGCGGGAGAATCAGCATCTCGCCGTCGGCGTTGTAAAAGAAGCGGTCATGCATCGGGGCGTTGGCCACGTAGAGATGAATGGCAACGCCATCCTGCAACGCCGGGTCGCCGTTGCCGCCCAGCGTGACAATTCCGTCAACGAGGTCTGTCTTCTCCTCCGGGATGGGGAGCGGGTTCCAGCGCATCTGGTTGGGCGGCGTGGGCGCCTCGTCGAAGGGACCGCTGCGCATGAACCTGCCATGCGAAAACTCGGCGTAAGGCTCATGCATCACCGAGGGGCGGATGCGGTAACTCCAGGTGCGGCGGTTTAGCGCGCGCGGGGCGGTGAAAGCCGTGCCGCTGATTTGTTCGGTGTAAAGCCCAAGCGGCGCGTGCTGCGGGGAGTTCTGCCCCTGCGGCAACGCGCCGGCGTGGGCCTCGGTGGCAAACTCGTTGCCAAACCCGGACTGATACCCGGTGTGATTTTGGTGTTGAGCCATTGGGGAAGCTCCATCGTGCTCTGACGTCGGGCAGTATCGCATTGGTTCGCAACAACTGACAATCCATTTCCATAGGCTGCCGCCCGTCAAGTATTTACATTGTTAAGAAAAAGGTGCTAAAGTCCTTTCAATCGAAGGGGATGAGGCTATGTCCACGAGCCGTTACAGCCATCGCCATGAACCTGCCGAGCTGGATCGCATCGCCTGGAAGATCATCGAGGAACTGCAGCGGGACGGGCGGCTCTCCTGGGCCGAACTGGGCCGGCGTGTGGGGTTGACCACCCCGGCCGTGTCCGAGCGTGTATACCGGCTGGAGAAACTCGGCGTCATCCGCGGCTTCCACGCCGACATCAGCCTGGAGCGGCTGGGCATGCCCATCCTGATCTTCGTGCGCCTGTCGATGGCCGGACCGGAGCAGCTGGTGCGCGCCTTTCAGAAGCAGGTGAAGACGTGGGAGGAGGTGCTGGAGTGCCACCGCGTCACCGGCTCCGACTCCTTCATCGTCAAGGCGCGTGTGGTCTCGGTTGAACATCTGGAGCGCTTTCTTGACCGGCTGGGCCACTTCGGGACCACTTCAACCGCGACCGTGCTCTCATCGCCGGTGCTCCAAAGAATCATTACCGAGAAGGTCATCGAGCAGTTTCATAATGGCGAGTAAGAGTGGCCGCAACATTAACTACTGTCAAGCAGTCGTTTCTAATTCATAACATGCTGTCCCTGCGGCGCTGAATGTTCAAAGCACAAGATGGCGTATTCCCTTGAATAGCTGGCCTTGTTGTGCTGCGATGGGCTGCTCCCCGGCTACTTGAACTCCAGTCTCTGTTCTCGGTCCGGTCCTGGCAGTAAAGGCGCTCCATTTGAACCGCTCGCGTCTGCATCCATTTCCGGCATCAAACAGGATGGCATATCCTGCCTTATGATTCCTGCCGGAGAAGAAGTGTCTGCAAAGGGCTCGTGGCAGGCAGCGAAATATGGAAGGAAGGCGATGGACAATTTCTGGACCAGAAGGCAGTTTTTGAGCCGGGCGGCCGGTTCCGCGGCCTCTCTCACGCTTGCGAGGCCGGGGAAAAGTGCGCTGGCCTACGGCGCGGGCACATCGGCTCTGCGGGGTAGATTCCTGACCCATGTTTCGGTAGTCCGGGTGAACCAGATCGAGGTGACGCCCGATCGCTCGATCGGCGAGGACGAGGCCACGGACAACCGTCCGGACCGTATCCGCTCGCGCCGGGAAGCCTTTGCGCGGGGCTGCCCGGAGGGCAGGATGACCTGGGCGATAAGCTGGCTGGCTCTGAACGACACCCGCCAGGAGTACAAAGACGCGCGGCGCCTGCTCGTTTCCTATCACGAACGGTATGGCGACGAGATCACGTTCATTCCGGGGGGCTACTTCGCGCCGATGTTTGACACCCGCGAGCATATCCGGGAGACGATTCACAAGGCGTTGCGGTTGATCTCCGAAATGGTGGGCAATGGGTATCGCCCGCAGTGCCTGGTGGCAGGATTTCTGGATGCGGAGAGTCAGAGATTCCTCGCCGCCGAAGAGGGCATTCATGTTTGCCAGGGCCAGATATGGAGCCAGCACGGCATCGACAACGGCGATGGCGACGGCGGCATCTGCTATCCCTATTACCCCAGTCGCGAGCACTATCTCAAACCGGCCCAGGGGGCCGCGGATTTTATCGACTGCGTCTGCCTCGATGGCTGGACGTGCGATTTTCTTGCAGCCCGTCGCGAGGGCTTTCAGGGCGGGTTCAACAGCCGCCTCGGCGTGGGTCCCATCGAGACGGTGGGAAACCTGGGAAAAGAAGCCGGCCGCAAGGAGATGATGGGTACCACCGCGATGCACTTTGACCAGGGCCACGCCCTGAATGGATTTGGCTGGGTGACGGGAATTTGGGAGGTATCGGTGGGCCACGATGAGGACCTGACCTGGTGGCTGCAGGCCGTCAAGGACAGGTGGCCGGACACGCAGGTGCTGACTGAAGGGGCGTTCGGCCTGGAGTGGCGGAAGCACACACCCGACAATGCGTCACTCAACTACCGGTTCGATGCCAAAGGAACCGGGGCGCCCGGCTCAGAGAAGGAATTGGAAATCCAGTGGTTCATGAACCGGGAGTTTCGGCTGGGGCTGCTAAGAAACTGGATAACGAGCAGTTCTCCCATGGTGATTGACTTTACCCGGTACGATTTGCGGGCGCATGAGCCCCAAACCCTGGAGCGGGAATGGAGCCTGATGAACGTGCTGAATCAGAAGGGCACGCGGCCCGAAGACAAGCCGATCCGGCTGGGACAATTGACTCCCGAAGATCAGCGGCGCATCTTTGTGCGGTACCCGGAGCTGAAGAAGCTGGCGTGAAAACTCTGAGCCGAATGCGAGCCGCTTCCAGGGTCCACGCACCGGGCATAATGCTCGGTCCTTCGGACGTTCTCTATTGCAGCGAACTGCCGACTGATGGCAAGGTATGCAAATCGAATGGCTGAGAACGAAGGATGATGGAGCAGTGCCGGAGAAATCGAGAAGAAACGATCTCAATTACACAGCGAAAGGCCAGGACGCTCAGAATTGCTTCGCTCTTCGGCTGCAGAGGAGGGGGTTGGTCTTGCGAAACCGCTCAAAAGGAGCATATTCTTGGATGTTCAGAGCTGAAAAGGGAGATTCCTGTAACGAAAGGAGTACTTTACATGCCAGCAAAGCGAATTGGTATTCTCACGGGAGGCGGCGACGTCCCGGGCCTGAATTCGGTCATCAAGTCGGTCGTCTACAGGGGGGCCGAAATGGGATGCGAGGTCCTCGGCATCCGCCGCGGTTGGGAAGGATTGACGCACGTCGATCTGAAAGATCCGGCCAGCCGGTCGCGGTACATCCAGCCGCTCAACCGCGAGAATACTCGCACTATCGATCGTACGGGCGGCACGTTTCTGCACAGCTCGCGCACCAATCCCACCAAGATGAAACAGCTGCCTCCGGTGCTTGAGGGCCAACAGTTTTCAAGTAAACAATCCACCAAGAACGGCGTAACGAGCACGGTGTTCGACGTGACGCCGGCGGTGCTGAAGAACCTCGAGACGCTGGGGCTCGATTACGTGGTGGCGATCGGCGGCGATGACACCCTTAGCTATGCCGCCGAACTTGACCGGCACGGCGCCAAGGTGATCGCGGTGCCGAAGACCATGGATAACGACGTTCGCAACACCGAGTATTGCATAGGGTTTTCAACCGCCATTACGCGTGCCATGGACACCATCGAGCGGCAGCGGACGACGGTCGGCTCGCACGAGCGCATCGGCATCTTCCGGGTGTTCGGCCGCGACGCCGGCTACACCGCTCTCTACACCGCCTACGTGACATCCTTGCGCTGCTGCATCCCCGAGTACAAGGTGAATTTGCAGCACCTGATCGAAATCCTGATCACTGACAAGCACAACAATCCCAGCAACTATTCGCTGGTGATTCTTTCCGAGGGCGCAGAGTGGGAAGGCTACACGGTAAAGGAATATGGCCCAGCCGATGCCTTCGGCCACCGCAAGAAAATGAGCGTGGCGGAGGACCTGAGCAACGAGATCAAGGATGCCACCGGGGAAGAGACCGTTGTCAGTGACCTGACATACGATTTGCGCTCCGGCAGTCCGGATTTCGTTGACCGCCTGGTGGCCATCACCTTCGCCGGAATGGCGATGGATGCCGTGGAAGAGGGAAAGAGCGGCCTGATGACGGCGATCAGCAGCGGCTGCTACGCGATGGTGCCGATCCCCGATCCCAAACTCGGGCCGCGCAAAGTGGAGATCGCCACCATGTACAACACGGAGCGCTACCGGCCGACTTATAACCTCAAGCTGGGCCTGCCAATTTTCCTGACGCGAGGCTAGTGTCGGGGGGAGAGGCCTGGACAGAAGCCTGTTTGTTCCGGCGCCAGAGGCGCATGTGGCCGAGAATGCGGCATACATGCTTGTTCGAAGCTCCAGCAAATGGGCAATCCAGACGAATACCCAACTATCTGAGCTAATCAAGATGGAGAAACTCAGCGTGCTTGGGCCGGCGGATTCGAATGGTTTCCGAAGGCCGCAAGCCAAGTTGAAAGGAGCTTCTCCCTAAAGGGCGCGTCCGAAGCGTGGAGGACGTCACGGATGAAGAGCGCCCGCAGTGGACATGTACGACTGGATCGGACTCGTCCCGGCCATTCTCGACACCTGGTACCCAGGCCAGCAAGCGGGGAGGGTTCCAGGAAAGCATCCGCCCTTTATTCAAACTCAGCCGGGAGACGATGAGCCAGCCCACTTACATGCCGGTCGTAACTTCGCCTGCCGATCCTATGGCTCGCCCAGCCTTTGTTGACTCGACTCCGCACTCTCGGGCTGTGGTTCTTGCTGTGCTCGAATAGAATGGTTTACGCCATGGACACAGAGGCAATTCGTAGTGATTGGGTAGGGCGGGTCATCGACGGAAGATTCACCCTCCTTCAATGGATAGGCGGCTCTGGAGGGGGTGGTGTCTTTCTCACGGAACTGCAGGGGCATGGATCGCAGAAAGCCGCCATCAAGCTCATTTCGGCCGATGCCAGGGACGCGGAAGCCAACATGGCTGGCTGGGCGGCGACAACGACCCTTTCTCATCCTCACCTGATGCGCCTGTTTCACACCGGACGTGGTCAGATCGACAGCGCCCGGCTGCTCTACGCCGTGACGGAATATGCCGAAGAGGTTCTCTCACAGATTCTTCCCGAGCGGCCACTCACGCCCTCCGAGGCCAGAGAGATGCTCGACCCAGTCCTCGACGCGCTTTCCTATCTTCACGGGAAAGGTCTCGTGCATGGTCACGTCAAGCCATCGAACATCATGGTCGTCGACAATCAGGTGAAACTTTCTGTGGACAGCCTTCATGTAGGAGGCGAGCTTGGCAAACACTTTCCTGCGCTAAACATCTATGACGCACCGGAAGGCGCCACCGAGACGATCTCCCCGGCCGCGGACGTCTGGTCGCTCGGCGTCACCCTGGTCGAAGCCCTGACCCAACATCCGCCGGTTTGGGACAGATCAACACAGAGGGAGCCGATTGTGCCGGAATCCATTCCACAACCCTTCGCCGGCATCGCGCAGGAATGTCTCCGGTCCGACCCCACGCGCCGATGCACCCTCAGCGATGTCAAGGCTCGTCTCGAACCTGCCCGATCTCTCCCGGCCCCGGCCAGCAAAACCGGTAGAGCGGTACTTGCCAAACTTCGCGTGACGGCACTCATTGCCGCAGCGCTCGTCCTGTTTGCGGGAATCGCAGCGCTGCTAATGCGATCTCGCCAGACTCGGCCATCGCTGCCAACCGAAATACGACGACCTGTGCCCGCGATCGCTTCGCTCCCACCTCAATCTCCAGTTCCGGGACCTCAAACCTCCGAAGGTGCGGCGGTGAAGGGTGCAGTCGCTGAGCAAGTTCTGCCCGACGTACTCCCAAGTGCGAGGGAGTCCATTCGCGGCCAGGTCAACGTGACGATACGAGTCACGGTTGATCCAGGCGGCGATGTTTCGAATGCGACTTTCGACTCGCCGGGAGCAAGTAAGTATTTCGCCAACCTGGCTCTGCAAGCAGCGCGGTCCTGGAAGTTCAAGCCCGCGCAAGTTGATGGTCAGGCCGTCTCCAGCGTGTGGATCCTGCGATTTCAGTTTAGGCAAACCGCAACCGAGGTCACTCCCGTCGAAGCATCTCCCTAACGGGCGAAAAAACCAGCCCGGGTCTCAACATGGGACTCTCCCCACCGAATTTTCCGCCTGCCCTCAGTACGTCCCACGCCTCAGCGACGCGTCCTGAAATCTATGAGGCGTTTTCGACGTGAAGGGCGGCTTTTCCGACGGTACCATCTCAAAACTCGTCATGGCGCACCGCTTGACCTGGATCAGGGGATCCGGCACGCTGGCCTGGGCATGAGAGCACAATACTGGAGCAGCCCTACACCGTAGGGAGCTTGCCAAGCTTATGGGGGCTCTCGACCACCACGGCCAGGGACTGGTTCGACAGCGTCCCCGGCGGCCTGGTGGCGGAGCACCGCGAGACGATGCACAAGCGGGGGGTACAAGTGGATCCAGGTGCCTCAGAGTATCGCTGACCGGGTTCACGCGCAACACGTATCGCAGCAAAATCGTTCAGAGACAAAAGAGGGTCGCCTGGGCTGAATACCGAAGCGACCCTTTTTTACTTGAAAAATGCATAACTGATCCCCCATTTTCATGCATTTCTTGATTTAGTTGAATGTTGTGGGATTGAAAAACACGTAATCTACTGAATCTACTAGCGTTCTACTTGATCAGGTGCATCGTTCGCCAGGGTACGGGCCAGGGCCGGGGAAAAAAGCACCGGCCGGTTATGAGTTGCTGAAGTCCTTTAGAATATGTAAGTACTTTGTTATCAGCATGGTAGTATAAACTCAACCGATTCTAACAGGCGGCGATGATATTATCCCGGTGGAATTCCGGTCCGTTTCCTTGAGGCCTACCGCACCACGCCCGCATCCCGTGTGGGCCAATAGACGAAGACGGCCTTGCCGTAGATGAGCGAGTGCTCGACCGGGCCAAACTCGCGGCTGTCGGAGGAGATGGACCGGTGGTCGCCCATCATAAAGTAGGTGTCGTCGGGAACGATGATCTCCGCCATGGACTTGGTGTCGCGGTACTCCTCGGGAACGTAGCTCTCGATCTGCGGCTGGCCGTTGAGCCAGACTTGGCCGTGGTCGATGCGCAGGCGGTCTCCGGGCAGGGCGATCACGCGCTTGATGTAGCTCTTTTCCGGATCGCGCGGGTAGTGGAAGACCACCACGTCTCCACGCTCGATGGCTGATATGTGATAGACAAACTTGTTGATAAACAGGCGGTCGCGATCCTCCAGCCGCGGCAACATGCTGGTGCCTTCCACGCGGACCGGCTGGTAAAGAAAGGTGATGATCAGCACCGAGGCACAGGCGGAAACCACCAGATCGCGCAGCCACAGCCCGATGCCGCCAGCCCTGTAAGCCGGTGCGAGTGCATGGTTGGGTTCCGGCTGGCCGGTGTCTGCCGGGAGGCCGACAGACGGGTTGGGAACTGGGAAGGAGTCGTTGGGGACTGTTTGCATCTCTCTTCTAGATTACTCGCAACCGAGGCCTCCTGGTGGACACAGGACGCGTGCGCGGTTGGGCTTTGCGAGCGGTTTGGGCTGGTTGGCCGCGGGAACCAGGGCCGGCGCCGTGCCCGGCGGCTCGGAGCTGAGGTTTGGTTCTTCAAGTATAAGCGGCCGCTGCAGGAGCATCTCCACCTGGGTTCCGCTCTCGATGTTGACATCGGCGCCGCGCGTAAAGAGCGACACCAGGCCGACAGTGGCAGCTCCAGCCGCAATTCCCACTACGCCTCCGGCAATCGGATGCCCTCCCGCCAGACCGCCTATCGAGCCAACAGTACCTCCCGTTGGAATCGCAATCTCCGCAGTTTTGGCGGCATTGCGTCCCTTGTCCCCGCCTTGCTCGATGGTTCCCTCTCCATCCTCCTTCACGGTCTGCTGCCGGGCGCCGGGAAGGCTGTTGACGATGCCCGGAATCTCCACCACCGTACCGTTGGGAAAGATGATGGAGGTGAAATGCATATCAAGCTGCGAATTGCCTTTCACCCGCCCTGCGCGCACCACGCGGTCCACCACGCCCTGTACGTATACCCCGGCTGGAATCATGACCCTGTTCCCGACCACCACCGGGAAAGTCGAGGCGAGGTAGACGCCATCGCCGGGCTTGGCGCTCTTGGTGTTGATGCCGCTGCGCAACTGCAACAGGACCTTGGTTCCGGCGGGGACGGTGTAAGTCTTCCCGGCTGCAACGGAGGCCGGCGCGTCGGCGGGCGTGGGGTCAGCCTGCACAGCGGCCGGAGCGGGTTTCTCCGGCGCGGGCGATACTGGGGACGATTGTGCCGGCGCGCCGGTGGCAGCTTCGGGCTGCGCAGGCGCCTGAGCCTGGCCAGTCTGCGCGAAACAAGGATTGGAGGCTGCGGCCACAAGGCTCAGTGCGATCCCAGCGGTCAACGTTCCGTGCACCAGACGCATGAATCCCTCCAAAGCTCTCCTTATTGCCATAGACGCGCCGCCCTCATCGAAGGATAGCGTCAGGGGACAACTTCAGGATAGTCTCATGCGCCGCCGGGACACGAAAATGCGTCGCGGCACACTGCGGCCCTGCTCCAATCGCGTTACGATGCAAGAGAGCGATGGAGACCGAATCCACCCCGCCTGATCCCAACCCTGCCGGCGCCCGCCAGCGGTTTTCCGCTGTCTACCGCGTGCTGGACGGCGCCATTGCCGCCCGCGCCTTCCCCGGCTGCGCCTTTGGGGTTCTGGCCGGCGGCAAAGTCGTGCTCCAGGACGCACTGGGTCGCTTCACCTATGACGAGGGCGCGCCCACCGTGACCGTGGAAACCGTCTACGACGTAGCCAGCCTCACGAAGGTGATGGCAACCACGGCCGCCGCCATGCTGCTCTGGCAGCGCGGCCTGCTCGACCTGGACACGCCGCTGGGCGAGTTTCTGCCTGGCTTTGTGGTGGGCCGCGCCCCCGATGAGCACGCCCGCTACGTCAAGCTCCGCCATTTGCTGGCCCACAGTTCGGGTCTGCCGGGCTATGTGGAGTTCTATCGCACGGTAACCACGCCGGCCGCGCTTTTTCGGGCCTGCATGGAGCTGCCTCTGGAAACCGAGCCCGGCGCGCGCGCCGAGTACTCCGATCCCGGCTTCATTCTGCTCGGCAAGGCGCTGGAGGTGTTTACGCGCGAGTACCTTCCAACCTGGGTTCGCCGCGAGGTCTTCTATCCGCTGGAGTTGGCAGCCACAGGATTTTGTCCATCGCATGGGGCGCGAACGGCAATTCCGCCCACCGAAGAGGACACCGACCTGCGCCAGCGCCGCATCCAGGGCGAGGTTCAGGACGAAAATGCCTGGCTGCTCAAAGGCGCCGGCGGCCACGCTGGGCTTTTCTCCAATGTGCCGGACCTATTGCGCTTTGCAGGTGAGATTCTGGAGGCCGGACACGCGACCGGCGCTGAGGGAGAACAGCCTCGCCTGTTTGACGCGACGACAGTGGAACACTTCGCCCAGCGTCAGGGTCCGGAGGGCAGTTCGCGGGCGTTGGGGTGGGATACGCCCTCGCCGAATTCCTCCTCCGGCCGTCATTTCTCGCCGCGCTCGATCGGTCACCTGGGTTACACCGGCTGCTCGCTGTGGATTGACCTGGATGCCGGGGTCGCCGTTGCGCTGCTCAGCAACCGCACCTGGCCGGACCGGAAGAGCCAGCTGATTCGTGAGGTGCGGCCGGCATTTCACGACGCCGTGCGGGATGCGCTTTAACGATTCAGCAATATACGGTGCTTGCGACGGTTACGGCCGTGGAGAATTCTCTGGGGAGTTGACGGATTTGCAGATACAATTAAAACTCGGGGACAGACGCGATGCTCACCAGTTCCACGATCCAGGAGACGGCCGGCGCCCAGG
>Ga0181527_1000319_pt1 | contig 56608 bp, 54 predicted proteins | sample PEATcosm2014_Bin_30_FD_119762 | JGI IMG/M metagenome (GOLD analysis project Ga0181527, IMG submission 119762) | Peatland microbial communities from MTU Mesocosm Facility, Houghton, MI, USA - PEATcosm2014_Bin06_60_metaG | ecosystem: Environmental > Terrestrial > Soil > Wetlands > Peat | place...
CACGGCATCACGGCGGAGTGCCGCCGGGCAGGAACGTAACCTCAGGAAGCACCAAAGCCGCTATGCAAACCGCGAACTTACACACGTAGCGGCACAACGGCCCTTGATCAGAGATTCCCTAGGTGGAATGGATACTCAGGGTTGTAGTCGCCGATAATTCCGATTCTTGTGGTTTTCATGGATCAACTTTGCCGGTAGACTGTTTCATGAGTCAAATCGAACGAATAGATCACTGACCCCGCATTTCCTTTTTGAACTCTGACTGATTCCGCTTATGATGTCGAAAGAACCTGTATTTATGCGGCCCTGAAGACCTGAACGTTCCACCGGAGGCCTGCACCCAGTGGGTGAGACACAGAATCGGCCATTTCAGTTCTCTTTTAGCTCCTTCCTCAAGGTTGATTTCCAAGGATCACGAGTCACTTCCGACGCTGGCTGGCTGCTAGTTCGAGAGCTTGATGAACGTCTCGGGCTGAGCCAGCTTATCTCCGACAACCTAACTGATGCTCGTCACGGCAAGAATACACAACTAGCCCTGCCGGACCTGTTGCGCCAGTCCATCTACAGTCGCTTGGCAGGTTATGAAGACCTCAACGATGCCGAGCGGCTTTCCCAAGACCCGACCTTCCGCCTGATTGGCTCGAAAAAGATCTGGGATCGCGGCGCGGCTCTGCCTTCGCGCCTGCATTGGTTCGATACCGAAGTGCTGCCCGAAGACCGCAACCTGAACGGTTTGTGCTCCATGAACCGGAACATGATCGCGAAGGTGGAAGGCATGGCGTGGTCGTGGCGGGCAGTGCTGGACATGGACAGTACCGAGATTCCAGTCTATGGCGAACAGGAACAGAGTGCCGACAACGGGCATTTTGAGTCCACCTGCTACCACCCGCTGCTGCTGTTCAACGGTGAGGGTGACTGCGTAGCCGCGAAACTGCGGCCGGGCAACGTACATAGCGCCGAGGGTTGGGAAGAACTTTTGTTGCCGGAGATCGAACGGCAACAGCAGGTGGGCAAGGAAGTGTGGTTTCGGGCCGATGCCGCCTTTGCCAAGCCGGAAATCTATGAGGCGCTGGAAGAGCGCGGGGTGAAGTACGCGATTCGGCTTCCGGCCAATGACAGCCTGATGCGGGACATTGAGGAACTGCTGAGTCGGCCAGTAGGCCGCCCGAGTAATAAACCACTGATATGGTACAAGGGGTTCCTGTACCAGGCGGCCAGTTGGAAAACTGCTCGCCGCGTGGTCGCCAAGGTAGAGTTCCATGCCGGAGAGCTGTTCCCAAGGGTGGGGTTCATCGTGACCAACACGCAGCTCAGGAACCGTGCGGTGGTGCGCTTCTACAACCAACGCGGCCAGGCGGAGCAGTGGATCAGGGAAGGCAAGCAGGCGGTGAAGATGACACGGCTGAGCTGTCATCGGTTTCGCAGCAACCAGGTGCGGCTGGCGTTGAGCCTGCTGGCCTACAATCTGGGCAATTTGTGGCGGCGACTGGCCCTGCCCAAGCGAATCGAGGACTGGTCGCTGACCAGCCTGCAACAGCGATTGATTAAGACAGGTGGACGACTGGTGAAGCACGCACGTTATTATTGGCTGCTGTTGGCAGAGAGCCATCTTACGCGGCGGCTGTTTGGCGGCATGGTGCGGCGGATCGCCGTGCTGTCGCTGCCGGTCGGATAAAAGCTGGCGGCTGGCAGGCGAACAACCAGAAATCAAGAAGGGAGAAAGAGAGGTGTCGGAAAACTTGCTTCAAGGTGCTCCGTTTTCGGGTTTTCAGGTGCCCTGGATGGAGCAGCTTAGCCGTGATCATCGCATGGGACCCGAGGGGAACAAGGAATTGTGACCGCGGTCATTGACCAGGTGTTACGCAATGTGTACGCTGCGCTCGTTCTGGGACGCAAAATGGAAATCCCAGGGTAATGGAAGCTGGGGTGGTGAAGCGAAGGATCTGCCTTGAAGAGGCGATCCAGAACAGGATTCAGGGAAGGACTTTAGAAGGCGAGATGAGAACAATTTCATATGTGTTGCCGCCGGCGTTTTTGCTGCTTTGCGCGGCCCTGCCGTCGCTCGCAGCCGCGCAGCAACCAACCGCGCAACCAGCGGAAAACCAACTCCAGCAGCGCTATGCCAAACCGCGGCTCTCCACCGGCCTGCAGAGCGCGAAAGAGTCCACAGCCACTCCCGCTGCCGAATCCGCCCAGGGATTAGGCCAGCACGCTTTCCTCGGCGCCTACATTCCGCACTTCGTTCCTCCGCTCGTTCTGCGCAACACCGCTCGCTTCTCGGCCCTGATCCACCAGGGAAAACTTTATCTCTCTTTGCACGACGCCATCCTGCTGGCAATCGAGAACAATCTCGACGTTGAGCAGCAGCGCTACCAGATCGCCATGGCAAACACCGATGTCATCCGCGCCAAGGGTGGAGGCGTCACCCGCGGTCTGCCGCTCACCGTCGCGCAGTCGCCGGTCGGCATCGGTGGGCCGGGCAGCCCTCTGCTCAACAGTGCGGCCAGCACCGGTTCGGTCAGTCCCATTGCCTCCACCGTCGCCAATGTCTTCGATGTCAATCAGCTCACCGAAGCCACCACTAATCTTTCGCTCCAGGGCACCAGCACGTTCTCGCCGGGTCCGCCCGTCCCTTTCTATGATCCGTTACTCGTGGGGCAGTTGGCCTGGATGCATCTGCAATCCATCTCCACTCCGCCGGTCAAGTCCGTCAGCACCAACAACACCTTCGGCAATCTCACCTTGCAGCAGGGCATCAGCACCGGCGCGCAGTTCCTCGTCGGTTCCAACAACGCCATCGACCTTCTCAACTATTTAGCCTCCAGTCCCGATCCCTTTCGCCACCCCAACGTCGTCGGCAGCGTGATGCAGCCGTTGTTGCGCGGCTGGGGAGTCGATCTCAATCGCCGCTTCATCCTCATCGCGCAAAACAACATCAAGGTTTCGCGCCTGGTTTTTCGCCAGCAGCTCAGCGATCTCATCTTCGGCGTTAGCCGCCTCTATTACGATCTGGTGGGCTTGAACGAAGACGTCAAGGTAAAGCAGGAGACGCTGGCCGCGGCCCGCCAACTCTACCAGGACGACGAAATCCAGGTCGAGGTCGGCACGCTCGCCCCGCTTGAGCTGACGCGCGCGCAAGCGCTGGTCTCCTCCATCGAACTCGATCTGACGCGCGCGCAAGGACTCGTCGTGCAACAGGAGGCCGTCCTTAAGAGCGTCATTTCGCGCAACAGGACCGGCAACGCCGCACTCGCCGCCGTGCGCATCGTCCCCACCGATATCATCATCGTTCCGGAACCCGACGACACTCCCGCACTGGCTGAGCTGACGCAGCAGGGCTTGGCCAATCGCGCTGATCTGGCCCAGGCCGCCATCCAGGTCAAAAACACCGAAATCACCGTCAAAGCCTCGCGCAATGCGGTCAGTCCGGAAATCGATTTGATCGGCGCGGCCATGACTCTCGCCAACATCGGCAGCAGCTCCACCATCGGGGTCGCCCCGCCCGTGCCGCCGACCTCGATAGCCGCCGGCAAAGAAAGCCACCTCTACGAAGACGGCGTCCAGCTCAACGTTCCCTTCCGCAATCGCGTCGCCCAGACCGACGCCGCGCGCGACGAGATTCAGCTCCGGCAGATGCAGGGCCGCCTGCAACAACTGGAAAACCAGATCCGCGACGAAATCACCAACACCTACACCGCGCTCCAGGTCTCGCGCTCGGCCTATGTCGCCGCCGTCCGCACCCGGCAATTCCAGGAACAACTGCTCGATGCCGAAATGCAAAAGCTGTCGGTGGGAGCCTCGACTAATTTCATGATCGTGCAGGATGAGGGCTACTTGGCGCAGGCGCGCTCCACCGAAGTGGGGGCCCGCAGCACCTACATCAAGTCCCGCGTTTCGCTTGAACGCGCCATCGGTACGCTGCTGGAGTCGCACAACATCAAGCTCGACGACGCCATCCGCAACGAACTGCCTGATGCCGCGCCGCCCGCCGCCCCCGAACCCAAGGCCAACTAAAGCCGGATTAAGATAAGATCTGCTCTAATTCCATATTTCGACTGACATGAAGAAAATAGAACCATCGTTGCAGGCGCTAAAACTGCTTGCCGCGTTGGCAACGGAAGGCAAGCTCCGAAAAGCGGCCCGCCGTCTGGGAATGTCCCAATCCGCCGCCAGCCACGCCCTCAGCACACTGGAGAGGAATCTAAGCGCAGCCCTGTTCGTGCGTAACCCTAACGGTCTAAGGCTATCGGAAACGGGCACGCATGTGTTGCCGCATGTGCGCAAGATTCTGGATGGCCTGGATGCGGTGAGAGCAGAAGTCTCAGGGCTGGCTCATTTGCAAACGGGGACGCTGCGGGTGGCCTCGGTCCCAACTCTAGCTGCGACCATCGTGCCGCGATTGATCAGCGAATACAACGCGCTCTATCCCGGTATTGAAGTTTCCTTATTTGAGGGCACGGACGACGAAGTACGCGACTGGGTGCTCAACGGCGTTGCACAGGTCGGCTTTGCCGCGCTGCCGGTCCCGGGCCTGCGTTGCCAGGAAGTCACGCACGATGAATGGCTGGCGTTGGTCCCGGCCGGCGATTTTGCACGGCGGGAGAAGATCAGCCTTGCTGCCCTCAGCCGGCGCAATTTTCTTGTTTCGGGTGGCGGCTGCGAACCCTACATCCAGAAGCTGTTCGAAGAGGCGGGATTGGATTTCCCTTCGCATAGGACAGTTAAACAGTTGAGCACGATTCAAGCTATGGTTGCCGAAAATCTCGGGGTCAGCTTGGTGCCAAGCCTCTCAGTAACCGTCTTGCCCCGGGGAACACGTAGCCTACGGCTTGCGCCGCGCAAGTTCCGGAGAATCGGCCTGCTGCACAAACCTATCAATGACAATCAATGAACTCGTTCTTTCGCCTCTTGACGGGGATTTCCATTTTGTCCCAGCCGTCAGCGATTATGCTTCTGTTCTCCTTGGAGAACAACTTGTTTTTTCTCTCAAGGAAGAAATCCACCTGGTATAACGTCAAGACTCTGCGTGACGAACACCCGGAATGGTTTCGCGAAGACTTATCCAAACTGTTTGAGCTGCTATCGGCGCGGCAGATCCAGCCTGTGATTGCAGCAAGGTTTCCGCTTCGCGAGGCACCTCGCGCCAATGAGATGCTGGAAACGTCTCAGGTCACGGGCAAACTCGTACTGCTTCCGCAGGAATAATGAGCACTCAGAGTGGGTTGCCGTGGGGTCGGCCGCTTCAAACAGCGAACCACTGCAGATGCGAATCGAACCGTTCAAAATCCCAGTGTCAGCTTCAATCCAAGAAATCCCCCGATCACGAGAAAGACAATCTTGATGAAGCCGTTTCCCTTGTATCTTGCATATTTCGATCCGATGTAGGCTCCGGGGACCGATCCCAGGATGGCGGGAACAATAAGCGCTAGGCTGAAGTATCCCTTGTATATCAAGACGAGGGAGCCAAAGACCGACCAGATGAAGGAAATACTGAAGTAATAGCCAAGCGCCGCCATGAAATCGAAGCCTTTGGCGTAAAACGAGAGGGCGCTAAAAGCAATGCCATTCCCCGAGCCCAGCACTCCTTCATAGATTCCCATTGGCAAAGCAATGCCGTAGGCCAGGGGCTCGCGTTTTCGGGAACATACGGCAGCGGTCTTGATCCCAGCGTCTTTCTTAAATGCCATATAGATCACCAGGGCCGTAATGAAGATACCGACACCGGCCTTCAAAATGCGCTGATTGAGATGCAACACAATCAGCACGCCCAGATATACGCCAACGAGTCCGACTGAAGCAAAAGAAAGCAAGAAGCGCCAATCGACCGTCCGGCCCTTCAGGTAGTTGTATGAGGAGGGCAACAACCAGAATATGCTCGCAACCTTCATCATGACGGTCGCCAGTGGAAACGAAATTCCGAGAGACAAGAAGATAGGCAGGGCGATCACCGACGAGCCTCCGCCCGACATGGAACTTAAGAACGCAGCAATGGCGGAAACCACAAAAATCCAGACCGGCAGCATATAACGTAGTATAACGGCTTAATTTTTGGATGTGCTCTTCTTCGTGTCCAATGATTAGGTGTCGCCATGCGGTTCAGAGGCGGCGCAGAGTCATTGTCTCGCTTTTTCCAGCAGGGCCAGTCGAAACCTCAAAGCCGGCACGACTGCCATGAAAGTCGAGCAGTCGCACCCGGCCGCGCTGCTTGCGGCGCCGCTCAGCGACATCGAGATTTGCCAGCTTCTTCATCTTCGCGAACACACCTGCGATGAAGGGCGCCGGAAGTTTATGCCGGCGGATTAATCCCGTCCCCGACATTCTATAATCGCGGAGCGAATGTCGGGTTTGAGCACAACTTCGAACACTTTTGGATCGTGCAGTTCATCGAAGAGGGCTTTCACCCATTCGGCAATGGAATCAGGGGGTGTGTCCTGCTTATCGCTTGGCATTTGTTTAAGGTGCGATTAGGCGACTTCCATCCATTATTATAGTTAACAACGGACGTTCTAGATGAAACGTACCAAGAGATAAAGGCTGATCTTGAAAGACTTGAGACACTCGATCTCAAGCCGGGAGATTGGGTATGGGGGGAGAGCATCCGTCGAACTCTTGCGTGCCCGCCATCTTGTGTGCCAGCAGCATTCATGTGATTTGATCGGGCGGTTCTGGGCGACGTCGAACGTTGCGTTTCAGGCCCTGCCCACGTCAGGAACTGAGCGCGGAAGCTGGACCGCCTACTGCTGCCAGCCGCCGCCGAGATTTCTGTAAATGCGAACCAGACCTAGGAGCTCATTCAACTGAGCCTGAGTCAGTCCCAGTTCGGCGGCAAAGTAATTGGTTTCATTGGTCAGCACCTCCAGGTAACTGGCGGCTCCGCCTCGATACCGCATCTCGGAAAGTCGCGCCGCGTCTTGAGCTGAGACTGCCAGTTGCTGCTGATGCTGTCGGAACTCCCAGTCCTTGTGATACTCGACAAGCGCGTCTGAGACCCCACGAAAAGCCTGCTGGATCGTCTGCCGATAGATCAGCAGTGCTTCCTGTTGACGCGCTTCAGCCAACTTTACGCCGGAACGAATGCTCCCGCCGGCAAAGGCGGGCTGTAATACGGATCCTCCGAAGCTCCACAATCCGGCCGGGCCACTGAACAGGCTGGTGAGTGCCGAGCTCTGATACCCCGCGTTCGCGGTCAAGCTGATTTGCGGGAAGTACGCTGCTTTCGCTACTCCAATTTGAGCGTTGGCCGCGATCAACTGTGCTTCTGCCTCTCGAATGTCGGGTCGTCGCTCCAGCAGGCTGGAGGGAAGCCCGGCCGGAATCTCGGGCACATGTGGTTGCTCAGTCAGTTTCCTTCCCCTCGCAATCGGGCTGGGGTTGTTTCCCAGAAGCGTGCTGAGGTAGTTTTCCTGCTGCTCGATGCGCCGCTCCAGATCGGGAATGGTTTCAGCCGCAGTGAACACCAACTGCTCCGCCTGCCGGACGTCGAGCATGGATGTAGCCCCACCGTTTGCCAACATTTGCGTGAGTCGCAACGAGTCCTGGCGCGAAGCCAGCGTTCGTCGCGAGATTTCCAGTTGCAGGTCGAGCGTACGAAGCTGGAAGTAGGCTGCGGCAACATCACTCACCAGTGTGCTGATTACCGCTTGGTGCGCCCATTCTGTTGCCAACAGATTTGCCCGCGCCGCTTCGGTGGCGCGGCGGTACTTCCCCCAAAAATCGAGATCCCAGGCCAACGCGAGACCCACTTGGGTTGCGCTCGTATCGTATTGACGGTAAGTCTTTGTGATCTCAACTTGTTGATTATTAGCGCCAACTCCAGCACCGATCGTCGGCAACTGGTCAGCGCGTGTAATGCCTACCTGTGCCCGGGCTTCCAGGATTCGCGTGGCCGCAATGCGAACATCGTAATTCTGCTGGAGAGCCGTGTGGATCAGCTCTTGAAGCTGCTTGTCTTGAAACGCTTCCCACCATTTTTGGTCTCCGAACGATTCCGCCGCAGGCTGCGCTGCCTCTTGCGGAATAGCTCCACGGTAGGTACCCGGAACGTCTGCGCTCGGTCTCTTATAATTCGGCCCCACAGCGCAGCCCGCACTCAGGAGCATAATCAGCAAGAGGGCTGTTAGTTTTGTCACTTTAGTCTCCCTCAGATGGACTCGGCTTTGGGACAGCAGCAGGGCCGGGTACGTCGCCGCTGCTACGCCTTGCCAGATGCTCGACCAAGACGAATAGTGCCGGAATGATGAAGATGGCGATCGCAGTAGCGGCCCCCATGCCACCGATTACGGTTGTACCCATAATCTGGCGGGCCACCGAACCGGCGCCTGTTGCTGTCCACAGCGGCACACAACCCAGAATGAACGCCAAAGAGGTCATCAGGATCGGCCGCAGGCGAAGCCTGGCTCCTTCAAGTGCCGCATCCATCAGAGGCTTACCCTTTTCGTACTGTTCCTTGGCAAATTCGACGATCAAGATTGCGTTCTTGGCAGCCAAGCCGATCAGCATTACCAAACCGATCTGGGAATAAACGTCGTTTTCGATTTGCACCATGTAAGCCGGATAGAAAGCGCTGAGCACCGCCCGGCGCAGCCACAACACTCCAAAGGCGCCGAATACCGCAACCGGCGTGCTCAGCAACACACTGAAAGGCAATGACCAGCTTTCATAGAGGGCCGCCAGGATTAGAAACACAAACAGCAGCGAGAAGCTGAAGATGACCCAAGCCGGGAGCCCTTGCCGTGCCTTCTGCTCTTGGCGAGACATACCCATATAATCGAAGCCCATCTCGCCAGGCATCGTCTGTTTGAAGACGTCTTCCATGGCCGCCGTGGCTTGGTCTGCGCTGTAGCCGGGCGCAGCGCTGCCGTTGATCTGGGCTGACCTGTACTCGTTGTAGCGCATCGTAAATTCAGGGCCCTCCCGCGATTCGAACTTTGTCAGCGCGGAAAGCGGCACCATTTCCCCTCGGTTGTTGCGCACGTAGAACTGCCCTACGTTCGCCACGTCCGACCGGTAAGGAGCTTCCGCTTCCAAATATACCTGCCAGGTGCGGCCGAAATCGTTGAAGTAATTAATGAACAGCCCGCCCATGAAAGCCTGAATGGTCTGGTAAACATCGCTGATGGCCACTCCTTGCTTCAGTACCTTTTCCCGATCCACTTGCACGAATTGTTGCGGCACGCTCGGTAGAAACGTAGTGCTGATCGTGCCAATTTCGGTACGCTTCCGAGCCGCCGCCATGAACGTGGCCAGGTTGTTTGCCAGGAACTGCACGTTCCCTCCTGCACGGTCTTCCAGCACGAACTGAAATCCGCCGGAGGTGCCGACTCCGGGGATTGCTGGCGGTGAGAAGCTGAAAATGGTCCCTTGCGGAAGCTTGCTGAGTTGCTGGTTCAGGCGCGCCTTGATTTCCTGATACTGTTCCGCTCTGGTTTCGCGGTCGCTCCATGGCTTCAGAGCGACGAAATAGAAGGCGTTGTAGCTGGTTCGGACATAGCTCAGCAAGCTGAAGCCAATGACGCTGCTGTAGTACTGAACCCCAGGCGTGGCGCTCAGGATTTTCTCAACGTCTCTCGATGCCGCGGCTGTCCGCTCAAGCGAAGCCGCATTCGGAAGTTGCATGTTGATGTAGGCATAGCCCTGGTCTTCATCGGGTAGAAAGCTTGATGGTAGGAGGTGGCCAAAGAACACCCCGGCGAAGCCGAAAGCCGCGAGCATCACCAGCGCCAACACGCCTTTCCGGATCAGAGTGCCGGACAGCCGCAGATAGAGTGCTGTGCCGCTCCCGAAAACATGATTGAACCAAGCGAAAAATCTGGCCAGTAGCCCGCGGCTTTCCTTCTTCGGCCGGAGCAGTAGCGCGCCCAGCGCTGGGCTCAGCGTAAGGGCATTAAAAGCCGAGAGCACCACTGAGATCGCAATGGTCAGGGCAAATTGCTGGTAGAGCCGTCCGGTGATGCCTGGGATAAAGATCGTCGGCACGAAGACCGACGAAAGAACCAGGGCGATCCCGATGACTGGTCCAGAGAGCTCTTCCATAGCCCGCCGAGCCGCATCCTTGGGAGCCAACCCCTCCTCGATGTGGCGTTGTACGCCTTCGACGACGATGATGGCATCGTCTACCACCAAGCCGATGGCCAGCACCAGTCCGAACATTGAAAGGGTATTGACGGAGAAGCCGAACAGCGGGAAGAGAACAAACGTGCCCACCAGCGAGACTGGCACGGCAAGCATCGGGATCAGGGTAGCGCGCCAGTCTTGCAGGAAGAGGTAGACCACAAGGATCACCAGCACAAAGGCGATCAAAAGGGTTTCAATAATCTCCTTCATCCCTTCTGTCACGGCGCGCGTCTGGTCAAGCGATACGACGTAATCCATGTCTTGCGGGAAGCGCTGCTTCATCTCGGCCATCAGCTTTCGGACGCCTGCGGCCGTTTGGACCGCATTGGAACCGGGCAACTGGTAAACGGCGATTACTGCGGCGGGCTCGCCATTCAAGCGGCTGACAATGCTGTAATCCTGCGCGCCCAGTTCGACCCGGGCGACGTCTTTCACTCGGACGATTCCGCCATCCGGAGCTTCACGGACGACGACGTCTTCAAATTGCTCCGGCGACGTCAGACGGCCTTGAGCGAGAATGGAATACGTGAATTCCTGGCCCGTGGGGGCGGGTTCGCCGCCAACTTGACCAGCCGGATTCACCGTGTTCTGCGCCTGGATCGCGTTGACGATCTCAGTGACGGTGATGCCCAGTTTCGCCAATTGGTCAGGCTTTACCCACAGCCTCATGGCATACTGCCCCGCGCCGAAAACCTGCGTCTGGCCGACACCGTACAAGCGTGCGACGGGATCATTGAGGTTGATGTAGGCATAGTTGGCCAGGAACTTCGCATCGTGAGTGCCGTGCGGCGAGAATAAGGCGACCAGCATGAGCGGCGCGCTCGTTGACTTTTTGATGGTGACCCCATAGTTGTTAACTTCGGGCGGAAGCTGAGTGGCGGCCAGATTCTCGCGTGATTGGGTGAGAATCAGGTCTATGTTGGGGTCCGTTTTGAGAGCAAAATCAACCATCATGGTCGTCTGCGAGTTGGCCGTGGCGTTTAACGAATACATATAGTCCATGTTGTCCACGCCGTTGATCTGCTCCTCGATCGGCGTGGCCACGGCTTGCTCGAGGGTCTGCGCGTCCGCACCCACGTAGGTGGCCTGCAATCTAATCTCAGGCGGGACGATGTCAGGAAACTGCGCCACGGGCAGGCTTGCGATGGTGACCGCGCCCACAATCACCATAAGGATGGCGATCACCATCGCCACGATCGGACGGTTGATGAAGAACTTCGACATAGCTCAGTTTCCTTCCCCGGAAAGATGTACGGGCTTGGGCGTAACGGGGGTTCCTTCCCTGAGCTTTTGCAGCCCTTCGACTACAACTTGCTCACCCGGCTTGAGGCCCTCGTCAATAACCCACATCGTCCCGACCGGCTCGCCGGGCTTCACGGTGCGCATACTAGCTTTGTGATCGCTGCCTGATTTACCTTCCCGCCCTAACTCCCGGGCGAGAGATTCCCGCTCCGCCTGCAGCGGCAGAGGGGGTGTGACGATCGCCCTCGTCCATCCGTAGCTCGGGGCGGTGGAGACCACGCCTCAGCGTCCCGCCCAGGGACGCGGGCGAGGGATGCCTCGTCCACTGGCCCCCCGGATGGCAAGCTGCCCCGTTGACACCCCAGTCCCGCCAGCGATCGGCTCCCACTTGCTTCTCCCGGTATCCCTTCCAACCTCGCGGGAGGGCTCCGTCATGGCACGCTGCCCTGGCCAGCGTTGGCCCCGGGGGCCGTGGGCGTCCAGTCCCCTCCTGGTTTCTCTACCCAAGGGGCAGCGGCCGGCTTCTCAACTCCCGGACACCGAGCTGCCACACCTGCCGCGGGAGGGAGGGCCCTGAGGAAGGACCCGGATTGGACCGCACGTCGCCAGTTCCTGCAGACGTTGGCTGCGGTCGGCGCCATCACCCAGGCGGATCTTGTCTGGGGGTAGGAGCCTTTCGGCTGGCCGCGCCGGACCCCGCCGCCCGCAGCAGGCGGTTCCAGGTCAGCGCCCCCGAGCCGCTCCGGCTCTCCTGGATCGAGTCTCTGATGGACCGCTTCACCCAGTCCCAGGCAGACGGCAAGGTGCAGGGGGAAGTTCGCCTCCCCGGCCCAGGCGCATGGAAGGGGCGGGTCTGCTTGGGGGCAACCAGCGAGGTCGCCGAGCAGGTGGCGAGTGCGTCCTTGCCGACTCCGAGCCAGGGAGGGGCTCGCGAGGATCGGAGCGGAACAGAGCACCCCACGAGAAGATTGCGCGGACTGCCACCGACGAAAACCTGACGGGCTAGAGCGCGCTGAGTCAACCGGATAGGCACAACCCCGCAAATGGCCGGCGTAGCCAAATTGCATGAGCACATGGTCGAATTCGCCGAATTCGGGCCGGAGGGAGACGCCACTGGCAAAGACCCATTGGGGTGCGCCGAAGAGGGTGGAGAGCATGGCGATCTGGTGATGGCCGCCGTCAAACAGCGTGCCCAAGGGGAAATCCGGCATCCGGCGCCAGCTCATCTTGCCGTAGCCCCCCGCGTCGTTCTGGTCGGCATCCAGCAGCAGGTGCATCGTGAGATCATACGTCACCACTTCGCCGATCTCGCCCGAGCGTACCAGGTCGCGGAGGACGCGCCAGCGCGTATCGTACCCGTCTTGCTCCAACACCTACAGCCGCTTCCCCGTGCAGGCCGCGGCCTGCAGGAGCGTCTGTGCCTCCACCAGCGTGCACGCCACCGGCGTTTCGAGCAACACGTCTTTACCGGCCTCCAGGGCGGCCAGCGCCACGGGGGCATTCAATTGATGGGTGTAAGCACCACCACGGCGTCCACATCCTTGCGCTGAACGAACGCCCGGTAGTCGGTCACAAACGGAGCCCCGGGATACTTTTGCGCGATCTCGGCCCGACTGCGCTCGCTGGACGCGCAGAAGGCGCTGATGGTGAAGCTCGCGCGGAGCGGGGCCAGCGTCGGCTCGTGTCGGCGTTTCCAGATCAACCCCGGTCCAACAATGCCCAATCGGACAGCCATTGCCATTTCGTTTCCTCCATGAAGGTATTATCGCCAGAGACACAGAACCAGCTCGCACGCCGAGAGAGAGTGGATCGTGTGATCCCCCCACACTATAGGACCCTTTTGTGTTTTCTTCAAATCCCGCGTGCAACTGAACGCATCTTTCGCGCAGCGGTCGGCAATCCATCCACGGGCTCGTCTGTGGGGATACCTGACCGCGGTGTCGCGGGGCCTGTCCCCCCCTGTCGGAGGGCCAAGCCTATCCCAGATTTCCCTTGACGCGTACGGCGCAGTCGCAGGATGCTGAAAAGTCTTGGCGGGCGCGGTGCGGCGCGCCGGGAGGTGATTCGCAACAGCGTTCGATGGGGTCGGGCTGTGGCAAGGCCGAAGAGCAAGTTCCGGCCACCAATTCCTATGGCCCGGCCGATCCGGGCAATCAGAGAAGGAGAGGAGGTCACGAACCATGATTGTTGGCAGTGGCAAATTCCGATACGAGGTCGCCGAGGGCTGGGAAAAGCTTCCGAAGGGATGGCGGCACGGCGACGTTACCAACGTGGTAACCGATTCGCAGGACCGCGTCTACGTCTTCAACCGCTCTGAGCATCCCGTCATCGTTTTGGACCGCGACGGGCACTTCCTGGGCTCCTGGGGCGAGGGCGTCTTCACGCGCGCACATGCCATCTCCATCACTCGCGGCGGATTCATGTACTGCACCGACGACAAAGATCACACCGTCCGCAAGTTCACGACCGATGGGAAGCTGCTCCAGACCATCGGCACGCGTGGCAAGCCCTCCGACACAGGCTACGTCGATGCGGGTCCCACCTCGCTGGCGAGCATCAAGCGCGGCGGCGGTCCGTTCAACCGGCCCACCCGGGTCACCGAGGCCCCCAACGGTGACCTGTACATCTCGGATGGGTACGGCAACGCTCAGGTTCACCGGTTCACCGCGGCCGGGGAGCTCATCAAGTCGTGGGGCGAGCCGGGGGATCGGCCAGGTCAGTTCAACCTCCCCCACTCCGTCTGGGTCCATACGGACGGTCGGGTCTTCGTTTGCGACCGGGAAAACGACCGGATCCAGATCTTCGGCCCATCGGGCGACTACCTCGGAGTCTGGACCAATGTCGCCCGGCCGGCCGACCTGTACATCGACCGGGAGAACCACGTGTACGTCGGCGAATTGGAGCTGAAGGCGGGCGATCTGACCATGGCGGGCCGGCCCATCACCCGCACGTGCCCATCTCAGGTGAGCATCCGAGATCTCGAGGGCAATCTGCTGGCGAGTTGGGGCGCGCCGGATCCATTCGCGCCCGACGGCTTCACCTCCGCGCACGGTCTTTGGGTTGACGCGCATGGAGACATCTACGTGGGTGAGGTCGCCGAGACGGCGCTGAGCCGGGTCGGAAAGTACCGATCGGACTTCCCGTCGCTCAAGAAGTTCGTGCGGATCTAGGAGGCCGCTCCCAAAGGCCCATCTGGTGCGTTGGCGTGCTCGCGCGGCGTTGCGACGTACACACCACGTACGCCTCCGACCCACCTTCGGTGGGTACCCGGTGCATCGCACTCCGCCTTGCATCTGGACCTTTTTGAGCGGTCTTGCCCACAGCGGGTCTTTCAGCGGCCTTTTGGGACCAGAGCCACCGACGCCGAAGGAGGGAGAGATCATAGAGCAGTGGAAACGTCAGCGTGTTGGGGCCCGGGGGATGATCCGCCGCGAGGTCCTTCGCCTGGGGAGCATCCTTGCGGCCGGTGCCGCCGGTCCGTTTGTCCTAAGGCGGGCGGGGGCGGCCGATGCTTTCAACTGGCGGCGCTTCGCCGGGCAGAACACCTTCATCCAGTTCACCAAGCACCCGTGGTCCACCACCATCATAGGGCTGCTGCCCGAGTTCGAGAAGCAGACCGGCATCAAGGTCGAGTTCTCAGAACTTCCTGAGATCCAGGCCCGGCAGAAGCTGACCGTGGAGTTCACTGCCGGGACCGGCGGCATTGACGCGTGGCTCACGTTCCTGCCCGTGGAGAAGCGTCGGTTCTGGAGGTCGGGGTGGTACGCCGACCTCGGCAAGTTCCTCAAGGACCCGACCATGACGGCTCCGGACTACGACTGGAACGACATCGCCAAGGTGGCCCAGACCGCGGCGAGCCAGCCCGACGGCACGATCTCCGCGCTCCCGATATTTGTGGATACGATAATCGTCTTCTACCGCAAAGACCTGTTCCAGCAGAAGGGACTCAAGCCGCCCCGGACGTTGGCTGAGATGGAAGCCTACGCCCAAGAATTCCACGACCCCAAGAACAACATGTACGGCTTCATAGGTCGCGGCTTGAAGAATGCCAATGCCCCTTCCTGGAACTGGGTCCTGTACAGCATGGGCGGGAACTTCCTGACAAAAGACCGCAAGGCCTCCCTCAACACGCCCGAGGCCGTCAACGCCATGGATTACTTCGCCGGGATGCTCCGCCGCTTCGCCCCACCCGGTGTGGTGAACTACAACTGGTACGAATGCAGCGCCACCTTCATGCAGGGACGGGGGGCCATGTATCTCGACGCCATCGGGTTCGGCACTCAGTTCGAGGACCGGGAGAAGTCGAGCATTGCGGGCAAGGTCGGGTACATGGCGGCGCCCGCCGGGCCGGCCGGCCGGTTCTCCACCCTCAGCACCAATGCGGTTGGCGTCAGCGCGCAGAGCAAGCGACAGGGGCCGGCGTACTTCTTCATCCAATGGGCCACCAGCAAGCCCATCGCCGTCAGGGCGCTGCTGGACGGCACCTTGGGTCCCCGCGCCTCGATCTGGAACGACCCCTTCGTCAAGACGAAGGCCAAGATGCCACCCGACTGGTCCATGGCCTATCAAGAGAGCCTGAAAGTCGGTGTGCCGAGCCAGCCCGAGATCGTCGGGGTCACGGAGTACCGGGACATCATCGGCGTGGCCATCCAGAAGGCGATCGAAGGGGCCAAGTCCAGCGAGGTCCTGGCCCAAGCGCAAAAGGAGTTTCAGGAGCTTCTGGACAAGACGGAGAAGTAGCCACGGCAGGAACAAGTCAAGCGCCCGGCCTGCGGGCGGGGGGCTGCGGCTGGGCGGCGTGGACATCCAGAAGCCACGCCTGCGGGCCGTGATGGAGGCGGTGCTGGCACTCGCGCCGCAGCCGGAGGGGTTCACCGCCCAGGACTTGGCCGAGAAGACCCGGCCTCTCCTCGGCCCCGGGGAATCCTCCTACACGCCTCGCCGGGCCGCCTACGATCTGGCCAAGCTCCGGGGCAAGACATTGGTCGAACGCGTCGGGGGCACCCGCCGGTACCAGGCCCCGGTCCCCGGCGTCCAGACCCTGTGAGAAGATGGCGCTCAATCGGAGGACGCCATGCAGGTCGCGGCCTCCCTCGTACGTGCGAACCTGTGCGGCTTTGACTCGCACGGAGTCTTTCATCTTGGGCAGTACCACGAGTGGTGGAAGAAAGGTCTGCTAGACCCTGCTGCCCGGCCGGTCATCGTCCGAGAAACGCCTTCCGCCGCCAAAGTGGACGGGCACCACGCCTTTGGCCAAGTCGTCGCTACGTTCGCTACAACAGTAGCGATCGAAAAGGCGCAGCGCGGCCAAGTGGCGATCGTCACTATCACGAGCTCCAATCACGTAGCCCGCTTAGCGGATTACGCAGAGTCGATTCAGCAAGCTGGGATGATCGGGCTTGTCATGGCGAATGACTGTGGGGCTGGCCAGTGCGTGGTCCCATGGGGTGGCGTCGAGCCCCGCCTTTCCACGAACCCCATCGCAATGGGAATTCCAGGCGGGGTCGGAGGGGGCATTCTCTTTGACTTTGCTACTAGCGCCTCCGCTTCCGGTAAAATCCGCCAGCTTCTCCTGAGGGGGGAGCCGGCACCACCCGGCTGGTTAATAGATGCTACCGGACAGGAAACGACCGATGCGGCTTGCCTTTTCACGGAACCGCGCGGCGCACTGCTTCCCTTTGGAGGACACAAGGGCTACGCACTTAGGTAGGCGACTCCGAGCGCCACCCCAAGGATCTTCTGGTCGGGCCGCAATGCTGGATTGCACCAGACCCTTCTTAGTCCAACCACCATGGCGCCGTTGAGTGCGAGGCCATGCAGGAAAGCACGATGATTGGGGTGTGTAGCCGGCTCGAGAATGTCCGGAAGGCAGGCGACAGCCGCCCCGGCGCCGGCGAAGAAGAGCGCCCCAGTCCAGTCAGGTTCCATGCCCAGCAGCTTACAGCCGAAGTAGTATGCAAGGCCGCCGCCGGCAGCGCCGGCAAGCATGTGGGCCGGGCGATTCATGGCTACCTCCCTTCAAGGCTCGACAAATTGCGGCTCAAGATCTCAGGCGAAGCCAGGCGCTACGGCCCAGTGTCGCCCCGCAGTTGCTTATCGCCGGCTAGGCCCTTGTGAATGCGGGCGACCAAAGCTTACTCCTTGCCCCCCACGAGATCCGCGAACGGCGGGACATCTATGACGTATCGATTTCGCGCCAGGATCTCCCGCATGCACTCAGCCTCGGCCACAGTAATTATCCCATCGTGGATGGCTGACACGAGGATGCCCGGGGTGTTGACGAGGTAGCTCTCGCCGAGGCGGTCATAGACCTCCCTGCGCAGACGCCCCTTCTCGTCGGTCGCCATCGCCCATCGCCGCGTGGCCGCGACCGCGAGACAGGCCGATTCCCCGTCGCCGAGGATCCGTCGAAGCGCCACATACAACGCGATTTCCTCGGGGTCGGTGATTTCGCACTCGACTAAGATCCCGGCCTTGAGCGCCGCGTCGAGGCGCGTGCGCTCGGTCGGCTCCTGCACTTCGGCGACAACATGGTTCGGCACAACAAACGTGTACCCCCGCAGGGCGTGGAAGATGTCGAGGCGATCGAGCACGAGGAAATTGATGAGGCAACTCGTGTCGACCACCACCAGGATGGAGCCGTCCGTCGTGCGCTCCATCTAGCGCGTCTTGGGGAGGACGGCAGCCCGACCCCTATCCGGAGCTGCGGCCTCGACGGCGGCAATGAGTCCCTTGATCTCCGCCGGCGGGACTTGCGCTAACTCACAGAGCTCCCGGAACTTCCCCCGGCTGATGGCCTCGGCCCGGAACGCCTCCAGGGCCAGGAAAGCGAGCCTATAGCGGGAGCGGGGTTTCGCCAACTCCTCCTCGTCCTCCGGCTCCAGGAGCCACCGGAGGCGATTCGCGAAGGGCCTCTGGGCGGCCAACTGCTCCCGCTCGCCCTCCGAGAGGACCTTCAGGTTCTGGAGACGATACAGGGCCGACTCGTAGCTCACCCCGAAGTGATGCGCCAGGGCGACCACGTCAGCGACCTGAAGATCCTGCGCGTGAGGGTCCTGCCGCTTCTGGCCGGCCACCGCCACGTGCTCGTCGTACGCCTGGAGCTCGCTCCGGCTTGGTTCCCCCTTTCCCCGTTCCCGGAGAAAGTTCCGGATCCCGTTCTCAGGCAAGAGGAAGGCGGCCGCGAACGCATTGGCGCGAATCTCGAGGAGTTCCTCGCGGTTTTCGGCCCGGCTCACGGTGGTCCCCCGGTTCCGGTCGGCCAGGAGGTGGCAGTACTCGTGCGCATGGGAGAAGAGGCGCCGCCGGGCATGCTGGTCGACGTTCACGATGATCGCGAGGCCGTGGACGGCGTCCTGGATGCTAAGCCCAGAGATGTTCTCGGGTACGGAGAACTCCAGGACGCGAACCCCCTGGCGCTCAAGCAGATCGGCGAGGTCACGGATGGGATCCACGCCGAGCTCCAGCCGCCCCCGTTCCCGATCGGCGAGTTGTTCGCCCTGGCGGATGGCGTCCCACCGGGAGCGTGGGGCTGCCAAGGTGTAGGCCGCTGGGGCGACACGAGTGACATCGCGACCGAGGAGCTCCTCCAGGGCGGTGTATTCGCGGCAAAGGGTGGCGCACTCCCGAACGGCGCGCGCGCGATCCGGCTCGGCCGCCAAGGCGGCATCCGCTCGGAAGAGGGCAGCAAACGCGTCCTCCCGCTCGGCGCTGACCTCCGGCTGGAGGAAGTCCCCGACCTGGCGGCCGTACAGTTCCGCGAGCTGGACCAACTGCAGGCTGCTGGGGAACCGCATGCCTCCCTCAAGCTGGGTGATGGCTCCGCGCGAGAGTTTCAGCGCGTCAGCCACCTGCTCCTGGGTATAGCCGATGTTCTCTCGGGCCGCCTTGAGCCGCCGCCCCAACTCCTCCTTGCTGATCGCCATGGCGATCCTCCTCCCATCAGGATCCAATCAGTGCGCCTGCACACAGACCGGGCGTGCGTGTGGAGCCGCCAGCAGACGGTTGCCATACTGGCAGCATCGACCCCCACGGGGTTCTCGGAGGTGACGCGGGTGACCATCGCTCGGACCGTCTCAAAAACCGGCGGTGAGATTGTCACATGGGCCCCCGCCTGTGGGATCACCCCTGGAGAGCAGTGGCCCAGCTGCGGGTGCTGTAATTTCACCCCCCTTTGTCTATGATAGTGAAAGTATCCTATACGTCACTTTTCCTCTTGTCAAGTTGGTTTGTTTTTGCTATTGATAAAGCCTGCAGGAACAGACTAGTCACGAAGCGAGGTGATTCCGATGAGCAAGACCAACAAGCCAGGCGAGCGGGCCCAACGATCCGGGCTGTACGAGATCATCGGTTCCCGGGGTGGGCACACTGGCAACGAACGCACGGTTGCGAAGGGCGAGATACTGCCGCCGACGCCGAGGCCCGGGCAGAGCTACCGAATCGCGGAGCCTGCCAGAAACAAGAGCGGGCGCAGGTAATCGACCGTGCGGGGCCGCAATCGCAGCCCCGCCTCTGGACCTTGCGCCCGCTCGCAATCACGGTCCGCAATAGGACCTTCAACTCGTTGGGGGACGCCGCGGGGGACCTCCTCAACCGACACGGGAAGAGTTTTCCCCAGCATAAAAAAAGGTACCGGACACCATTTAGGCCCTAACCTCGTGATTCTGCGAGGGCATGGTTCCAATTCTTCGGCGTCCCCGGCGGGGGGGACGCAGGGCGCCACGAAGGTTGGGCTCCCCACGGCGCGCTGGGCCCTCCAGCGGGCGACCACGTGCATGGTCCCCCCGGGGGCATTCAGCCTCGGCGCGCGCGGCATCCCGACTCGCAGCACAGGGCCCGCGAGATCATCAACCAAGGGATACGGCTTCACGGCATCTCCACCTGGCGCACCGATCGCCAAGACTTCGAATCGCGCACCAAGCAAATCAAGGCGTTGGCCTTCAAAAGGTGTCCGGTACCTTTTTCCGTGATCGCGCCCTGCGGGGTCACCTCGCGCACCAGCCGGTTCAGCGCATCGTAGGATCGCGCGATGGTCCCCGTGAGGGAGTCGGTGGCGGTCAGGAGGTTCCCCACGACATCGTACTCGAAGATGATCATGTGGCCCGGGGGGTCCGTCTGGGCGACCGGGGCGTGCGGACGGAGGGGGCGGGGCTAGCCGCCCCTGAGCGCTGGGAGTGTCCGGATTCAACGTCCCGGATTACGGTGCTCGGGGCCGCTTCGAGTCTGAACGCCTTCTACAGACGGCCGTACACGTATCGCATCCTTGGGTCGAAGGCGTCGCGCAGGCCGTCGCCCACGACGTTCAGCCCGAGCACGGTGAGCATGATCGCCGCGCCGGGGAACATGGTGATCCACGGCGCCTGGGTGATGAACTGCCGCCCCTCGCTCAGGATGTTTCCCCAGCTCGAGATGTACGGCGGGATGCCCACGCCGAGGAAGCTCAGCGCGGCCTCGCCCAGGACGGCGTACGCGAACACGAAGGTGGCCTGGACGATGATGGGCGAGAAACAGTTCGGCAGGATGTTGAGGCGGAGGATCCGGGCGTCGCCAGCGCCGAGCGCCCGCGCGGCCTCCACGTGCAGGCTCTCCCGCACGACCAGCACGCCGCTCCGCACGACCCGGGCGACGCGTGGCATGTAGACGAAGCCGAGCGAGACGATCACGTTGAAGACGCTCGGCCCGAGCGACGCCATGAGCGCGATCGCCAGGACGATGTTGGGGAACGCCATGATGCCATCCATGACCCGCATCAGGATGCCGTCCAGCCTCGGGTAGTAGCCGGCCAGCAGCCCGATGAGGCCCCCCCCGACCGCCGCCACGGACACAGACATCGCGCCCACGAGGATCGAGAGCCTCGCGCCGTACACCACCCGGCTGAACACGTCGCGGCCGAAGCTGTCGGTCCCGAAGAGATTCACGCGGCTGGGCGCCCGCAGGCGGGCGGCGATCTCGAGCTCCATTGGGTTGTGGCGTGTGAGCAGCGGCGCCAGCAGCGCGACCAGAAAGGCCGCCGCGACGAGGGCCATCCCGACGACGACGATCCGGCGCCGCATCAGCAGCCGGAGCGTCTGCGCCCAGGCCGTCTCCTCTCTGGGCGAGACGGTCTTCTCGGCACTCATTCCAATACCCGGCGTCCTGCCTACACGTACTTGACCCGCGGATCGAGGTACGCGTATGCGACGTCCACGAGGAGGTTGATCAGCACGTAGGCGCCGGCGATGAGGAGCACGACCCCCTGGATGACAGGGTAATCGCGCCGGAGAACCGACTGGACCAGCAGCCGGCCGACGCCGGGGATGTTGAACACGGTCTCGATGACGATAGCCCCGCCCATCAGGATGGCGAAGGTGATCCCGATGACGGTCAAGGTCGGGATGAGAGCGTTCTTCAGCGCGTGCTTGTACACGACCCGGCTTGGCGCCAGGCCTTTGGCGTGCCCCGTGCGGATGTAGTCCTGGGACAAGACGTCGAGCATCACGGCCCGCGTCATCCGGGCGATGAGCGTGGATTGAATGAAGCCGAGGCAGAATGCGGGCAGGGTCAGGTACCGCAGCGTGGCCAGCCAGTGGCTCCCGAGCGGCACGTAGCCGGCCACCGGGAGCCACCCGAGCTTGACGGCGACGAGGAAGATCAGGTTGAGTCCGAGCCAGAACTCCGGCATGGAGACCCCTAGGAGCGCGACCACCATGAAGAACTGATCCGAGAACGTGCCGAAGCGGGTCGCGGAGATCACGCCGGCGGGGATGCCGAGACCGACCGCGAGGGTGATGGCGAGGAGGGTCAGCAGGAGGGTCGGCTCGATGCGCTCCGAGACCGCCGTCAGGACCGGGATCTGGAGGAAGATCGACTCGCCGAAGTTGCCCTGGACGACCTTGCCGATCCACTGCACGTACTGCAGGTAGAGCGGCTTGTCGAGGCCGAGGTGGACGCGCATTCGCTCCACGTCCGCGGGGTTCGCGTCCATCCCGAGCATCGCGCTCACCGGATCCCCGGGCGTCAGGTGCATGAGCACAAAGACCAGCGTCGCGACGACGAACATCACGGGGAGCAGGGCGAGCAGGCGCCGCAGCAGGTATTCCTTCATTCACCCACTCTTTTCGGGCTCACCCACCGACGGCGGTTGGCGCCCGCCGCCGGTGGGTGACAGATCAGGAGAACGCCAGGCGCGATGGCGTCACCTCTCGAGCCAGACGTTGTAGTACGGCATGAGGTACGTGGGCCACAGCCCCTTGACCTTCGCACTCGCCAGCGCCAGCCCGTTGAGGTCGCCGACCTTGATGATCGGCACTTCCTCCCAGATCAGCTTCTGGATGTCCTCCCAGATCGCGAAGCGCTTCTTCGGGTCCGACTCCTGGTCGAACTTGGCCAGGAGCTCGTCGCGCTGCCCGTTCTCCCACCAGCCCGGCCAGTCCTTGGCCAGCCAGGCCTGATAGAGCGGCGGCTCGGGGCTCAGGGAGTTGAAGGTCACGAAGATCTCCCAGAGGTCGGGCTTGGTCCGGCGCTGGATCACGGTGGACCACTCCAGCACCTGCAGGTCGATGTTGAAACCCGCCTTCTCCAGCTGCGTCTTCGCGGTCAGGCTGGTGTTGTAGATCCAGTCGTACTGCTTGGTGGCCATCCACCGGATGAGCTGCCCGGTGTAGCCCGCCTCCTTCATGAGCTGCTTCGCCAGCACGACGTTTTTCTGATTGTAGTGTTCCTTGCCGGCCGTCGTGTACCAGGCCTTGATCTCCGGCTGGTAGATGCTGTTGTTCAGGCCGAAGAACTCCTTGCCACCGCCCGCGGCCTGGAGGATCGGCTCCATGTCCAATGCGGCGAGCACGGCCTGGCGCAGCTTCGTGTTCGTGAACAGCCCCTCTTTCTTGTTGAAGATGATGAACGGATAGGCGAGGGGCTTGATGATCATGGCCTGGATGCCCGGATTCCCCTTCACCCGCGCGTAGAAGTCGGGCGAGATGTCCTCGGCCACGTCGTACTCGCCGCTCTCGATGCCGGCCGCGCGCACGGAGCCGTCCGGCACCGGGATGAAGCGGATCCGGTCCACGAACGCCGTCCGCTTCCCGCCGTAGCCGTTCGGGGCCTCCGGGCGCGCCAGGTACTTCTCGAAGCGCTTCACCTCGATGTACCGGTCGGGCCGCCACTCCACGAACTCGAATGGCCCGGTGCCGATAAACTTCTTGATCCGCTCCTCTTTGAACTCGTCAATGACCTCCTTCGGGTACATCGGGGCGGTCGCCGTCGACATCACCGGCAGGAGCATCGAGGAGGGCTTCTTGAGAAGGACCTCCACGGTGTAGCGGTCGGGCGCGCGAACGTCCACGACGTTCGGGGCGATGAAGCTCCGGAAGTGGTACTCCAGCTTCATGAGCCGCTGCAGCGAAGCGACCGCGTCCTCTGAGGAGAACTCCTTGCCGTTGTGGAACTGGACACCCCGGCGGAGCTTGATGACCGCGCGGCGCCCGCCGTCCGCCACGCTGTAGCTCTCCGCGAGCAGCGGGATCGGCCGGAAATCCTTGTCGAGGGTGAAGAGCCCCTCGAAGACGTGCTGTGCGATCGACATCGCGATGATGCCGGTGGGGAGGTGGGTGTCCAGGCTGGGCGGCTCACCGATCGTGGCGACGCGCAGCGTGCCGCCAGGCCGCGGTGCCTGCGCCAACGCGGGCGCAGCCGCGAGGACGATGATCGCGAGGATGGAGCAGAGGGTGACGAGAAGTCTGTCTGTCGAACCAGTTCGCTTGGCCATGCCTTACCTCCGTGTTGGCGCTGTCTCAGTCGGTGCCACGGTAGCAGACGGTTTGCGAGGCGGACCACCTCCCTCCGGCCGCCGTGCTCGCTACGTGTCGAAGCCCGCCGGCAAGTTCTTCAAGTCCCACTGGCTGAAGTCCATCAGGAAGCTGGCCACCTCGTCCACGATGAGCCCCAGGAACTTCTCGCCCTTCTCGCGCGAGGCGAGCGTCGGGTCTCCCTGGAATCCCTGGGGGGTCACGTCCGGGAAGTGGAAGGCCAGCTTGACGTTGCCCGAATCCAGCAGGTCGTCGCGCACGAGAGGGCTCCGCCAGAGGGTGATGCGCTTCTCGAAGCGCTCGGGCTTCACCAGCTCCGGCCGCAGGTGCCACATCATGGAGGCCTCGAGCTCGCACGCGTGCGACATCCCGCCGATGGGGGATTCCCGCACTTGGCTCAGCACCTTCGACGCGATACTCCAGTAGGCGGCGGTCCCCATGAGGACGTCGTCGTGCTTGTCGCGGATGGCGCGGACCGCCATGTTGATCGGATCGGAGTTGCCACCGTGACCGTTGAGGATGAAGATCCGGCGGAAGCGGTTGCGGAGCAGCGACTCGCACAGCTCGATGATCACGTTCATGTAGGTGGTGCCGCTCAGGGTCATCGTGCCCGGGAACTCGCGATGGTGGGTCGAGTAGCCGAACTCGAGGGGCGGCGTGATGAGGATGTTGATCTTGTCCGCAACCTTCTCGGCCGCGCGCCGGGCCACCTCCCACACCAGCCGGCTGTCCGTCTCGAGGGGGAGGTGCGGCCCGTGCTGCTCGATGGAGCCCGCCGCGAACAGCACGGTCGCATTGTCCGCGGCCCGGGCCTTTGCCTCTTCCCAGGTTAGCTCGCGCAGGTGAATGCGTCGCTTCGTGTCCGCCACGGTGTACCTCCTCGAGGTGTTGGGACTCGCCGTGAGTGCGCCGCGACTGATCCTCGCCCGCGGCGCGGCGGCTCACCCAGCCGCTGGCCGGGAAAAAATGCCGACCCTCCCGGGGGTCGGCGTGCAGCATAGGCTCCATCCAGACCTTCCGGTCGGTGTTCGTCCCGTCGTCCGTCGGCGCCGTAGGCGGGTTCATTCATAGCACGGTCGCCATTCGCGTGCAATCGCCCACTCGAAAAAGGTACCGGACTCCATTTAGGCCCTAACCTCGTGACTCTGCGAGGGCATGGTTCCAATTCTTCGGCGTCCTCGGCGCAACCACCCTCGGCGCGCGCGGCATCCCGACCCGCAGCACAGGGCCCACGAGATCATCAACCAAGGGATACAGCTTCACAGCATCTCCACGTAGCGGGCTGCTCGGGAAGACTTCGAATCGCGCACCAAGCAAATCAAGGCGCTAGCCTTCAAAAGGTGTCCGGTACCTTTTTCGGTCGTCGCCTTCACACGACGGTCAATGGGGAACATTCGCTTGACGCGCCCGATGCTGCTGTATACGATATGCACCGTTGCATGTGGGGCTCTCAACGCCGGGCGCCATTGACGAGACCCTGGGAAAACTGCGAGCTTGGCGGCTATGTACGAAGATTGGCAGAGAGCGCTTCCGGAGTTGGGCGACGACATTTACCTCCGGGCGGTGGCAACCGAGATCCTTACAGCCCTTCGGTCCGAACCGCTGACGTTTCCTGACTTGTTGACCACCCTGCGCTGCTGCGACCCGTTGGTGGTAGGGAGTGTGCTCGGCGAATTGAGGGTGTCGGGAAGCATCGGAGAGGACGCGTCCTCGGGGGCTTTCCGGCTGCGGGACGTGACCAGCATGGCGAGGGCCCGGCCGCGCGCTCGGCATCCCGGCGCGGAAATTTCGGTGACGACTGACGCGCTTTCGTTGATCCGCGAAATCAAGGCTTGCCTTCCTCCTGCGTCGCCTGCCTACTACCAATGGTGGTTCGAGGATTTCTGCTACCCCACGCTGGCACAGCGGGTGCTGCGACTGGCTCGCGCTCGCTCTAAGCTTATGTTCATAGGGGCGCCTTCGCTGGGCGCCTATGTTTCGCGCCGCACGACCGCTCAAACGTGGCTGGTGGACGTTGACGAAGCGCTATTACGGGCGCTCGCGCCAACGCTGCCCCGTCACGCTGTCACGTCGGTGTACGATGTGTTCGACGGACTGGAGCCCGATCTGCGCGGTGGATTCGAGCTTGTTTACACCGATCCCCCCTGGTACCCAGAGTTCATCAACCAGTTCTTGGCCCGAGCCGTGGAAGCCTGCGCGCCGCGGGGCTATATTTTCATCTCTCTCCCCCCTCCTTATACCCGGCCGGGCGTGGAGCAGGAGCGCCAATCGTTCCTCTCGCTGGCCAGGTCATTCGGCCTCAAGCTCCTGCGCCGCTGGCCGTCCGGGACGCGGTACGAGGTCCCGCCGTTCGAGAGACAGGCGTACCTCAGATGTGGCCTCACCTTGGACAGACCATGGAGAAGCGGGGACCTACTCCTGTTCAGGAGGCCGGCCGATCCGATGCGCTATGCTCCCGCAGGTGATTCCGTACACGCGCCCCGCTGGGTGGAGTTCAGGTTCGGAAGCACGCGCGTCTTCCTCTCCCGGGACGAACGGACGCGCGGTGGCGAGCCCAGCCTCTCGGCCCCACCGGGCCACCCGGACTTTACCCTCGGCACAACGAGCAGAAGAGAGCTCGGGAGAGGCGCCGTGAACCTCATTACTTCCCGAAACCGCGCAGCCGTGGCCACCGGAACGCGGGAACTGGCATCCGTCTTGGTGTCCCTCGCGCGATCAGGCGACCTGCGCGGCGACCAAGACCAAGTGCGCCGCAGCGGCGCTGGCTTCCGTACGAGCGCGCTCCCCCTGCTAGACGCCCTAGCCGCGCTTTTGCGGGAGAGACCATGAGTGTGCTATGGGCCGGTAGACAGGCTCCGGCCGACAGAAAGCTTCTTGAGGAGGAGGAGGAGGAGCGCCTGGCGCCCTATGCCCTAAAGTCGCGCGTGGCGGGCGAACACCGCGAGCACAGGGAAAAATCCCCCCTTCAGTACCGCACGCAATTCCACAGGGACCGCGACAGGATAATCTGGTGTCGGACATTCAAGAGGCTCCAACATAAGACGCAGATCTTCCCACATTACGTGACCGACCACTTCCGACGGCGCCTGACCCACACCCTTGAGGTTAGCCAGATAGCCACGACGATCGCCAGGGCTCTCTACCTCAACGAGGTTGCCACCGAGGCGATGGCCCTCGCCCACGACTTGGGCCACGCGCCCTTCGGCCATGCGGGCGAGATCGCACTGGATGCGGCGGTCCGGGACGCCCAGGGGCAACGGCCGGACAACCCGAACATTCCCATCTGGAGCTTCAATCACGCCGTCCAGGGCGTCGAACTCTTGGAGCGCATAGAGCAGGAGTACGCGACGCCGGGCATGAAGCCGATGTATGGGCTGAATCTGACCCGCGAGGTCAGAGAAGGCGTTCTTAAGCACAGGCGCTGGAAGGCCTGGACCAACGCGCCGCCCTGCCCCGCAGGCGGGACCCCGAAACCAAGCCTCTGGAGGCTCGCGGACCTCGCCGGATACTCGAAATACACGCACTTTGGCACGCATCCAGGCTCCCTCGAAGCGCAATGCGTCCTCCTGGCAGATAAGGTGGCCTACTTCTTCGCCGACCTCGAGGACGGACTGCGTTCGGGAATACTGCCATACCGCGCACTCACAGATGCACTGACGACTCTCAAGGACTTGTTTCAGCGGACGTTCGAAGAGGAACAAAGAATGCACAATGTGACCTACCAGCCCCCGCACGCAGGGGTGGACGACATAGACGCCTTCCTAGACTTCAGGAGGAAGGGAATCGCCGCATTCATACTTGCGGCTGTGAGGCACGCCTGGGAGGATCTCCAGCGAGACCGAGTGACCTCACCCGATGAGGGCTCGAGGCGAATTTACGTTGCCCTCCCGCCAGACATCGAGGAGGAGAAGGAGAGTGTCTACGGCAAGCTGGTCCAGGGCATAGTGCTCACCAATTATCGCTACCAGACCATGGAGGAGAAGGCTAAACGCATCGTATCGGACCTCTTCAAAGCCTACCTGAAGAAGCAGTCCCTGATCCCGAAGGACTTTCGCGACCGCACGTGCACGGCCTACCGGGACCTCGTAAGCTCGGAAGAACTAATCGAGCTACTCGCCGCCAAGAACTATGTGGCCGGCATGACCGACTCGTTCGCAATATCAAACCACGCCGACCTCTTCATGTCCAGCAAGCAGGTCCCCCTTGCCTGAGCCCGAGGGACTCACGCCTTCGTCCTTGACGCGCCTCACGGCCTACATGGACTGCCTCAGCCAAAGAATGTTTGCAATGGACGTCCTCAACTCCCAAGAAGCTGTCGCCGACGCCTGCTCCAGAGCCGCGTTGACGCCCGGGTCCTTCATCCAAATCAGCGCGTCCTGCGCGACATGCCGCACTGCCGCCGGCTCGTGCGCCAGCGCCGGAATCATCGTAGCCACATCAGAAGCCGAGCCGAACTTGCCCAGACCGACAAGAGTGGAATGCGGGAAAAGGTACCGGACACCTTTCAATCTCCAAGTGCTTGAATTTGCGAAGGGACGAAAACACTTTTGCGTCGCCCTCCGCGGGGGAGATGCTGTTCCAGGAACGCCGGGCTGCCCACGGCGGCCTGGGCCCTCCAGCCGGTGACCACGTGCATGGTGCCCCCGGGGGCATTCAGCCTCGGCGCGCGCGGCATCCCGACTCGCAGGACGGAGCGCACGAGATCATCAACCAAGCGATACGGCTTCACGGCATCTCCACCTGGCGCACCGATCGCCAAGACTTCGAATCGCGCATCAAGCAAATCAAGGCGTTAGCCTTCAAAAGGTGTCCGGTACCTTTTTTTCCCTTATGCGTCCAACCAGCGTGTTGACAACGATGGGGACTATTTAGTAACGTATATAGAGGGCGGGCGACGTGAGGGGATGCCCGCCGACTCCAGAGATAGGAGGCCAGATGCCGCTGCCCCCCGACTTCCGGGAGAAAGTCCTGGCGGCTCTTGCTCAGAAGTGGCCCAACCCGAGTTGTGATATTTGCGGTCACAACAATTGGGCAGTGGTCGACCAAGCAGTCTCGATTCAGGTCACCGACCTGTCAGGCTCCGTCAGCATTCCACCACCACAGATCCCCTCAGCGGGTCTGGTCTGTAACAACTGCGGGAACATCCGACTGTTCGCCCTCGGAGCTCTCGGGCTGCTGGCGAGGCCTGAAGGGGAGAAGAAGGCATGACTCCCGGAATCCAGGGGGGCGGCCGGCAGTATATTCATTACGATCCGGATCGGACTGACTACTCGATCACGCCCGAGGAATTGGCAACCCTCGAATCGGCCAACTCGAACATATGGAAGGAGGTATGCCTCGTCTGTGGCCCCCTCGGGTTGTCCTGTCTTCTCAATGCCCTCGCAAGCACGAAGGAGCCCTTCACGCTGACCCTTTCGCTTTTCCTGAACTACCTCTTTGGTATCTTGGGGGTCGGACTCGCAATCGTTTTCGGAATCGCTTGGTGCCGAAGTCGCAAGACCTTCCGCAGGATCATCGAGGGGATCAAAAAAAAGCCAAAGATGCAGGTAACGCTTCCGAATGCCGTCGTCGTTGGTTCACTGCCCGCCGCGGCTTTTTCTTTCACACCCGGGAGCCCCAGCAAGGCTCCTAGTGGTAAGGGCATGCCGGCGGAGCCACCGGTCGATGGAAGCGTGGAGGCTAGCTGAGTTGGCGCACAATGGGACTCACGGCTCATCAGACGGCGAGTCCGTTTGACCCGCCTCAGATTGGGTGTAGAGAAGAGGGCGGCTCGCGCGTGCGCAACTTATCAAATCGCCGGAAGTACGCGCGGTATCCGATTCAGTGTCAGGCCGTCGCCAGGCCCAAACCCCCCAGCAGGCCCAGTGGCGGACGCAGGCTCAACCTGGCCGAAGGGGCCGCCAGCCTGGAGCTTTCGGAGCCGATCCCCCGGAGAGGCCTCGCAGTCTGCTCCTCCAGTCGGATCGGGTGGTATTCAGGGACGGGGAAGGCGCGATCTGGAGCGGCACGCAGGCTGCCGCGGGGGGCATCCTTGATGGGGTGGTCTTCGTCGGAGCGGAGTAGAATAGTGCGGCCGCCCGCGGCGCCGGTCCCAGCGGCATGAAAACCCATCTGGCCCGGTGGCCGTCAAGGTACCGGCGCAACACAACGGCCAACTCGCGATCCAGCACCCCAATGGGCGGCTAGCGTCGAATCGCTATGTTAATTGCTCTTACTGCGTCAGCCCTACATAATCTTTACGGCTTCTGAGATGGACCGTCTCCCATTTGATCCCTACGACTTCTTCGGGTACCTGGCCTCCGGTCTCCTCCTAGTTGTGGGCATGGAGCTCACTCTCGGTTTTCCTAGGGTTCTCGGTCAGGACCTCAAAATCGTAGACATGGCCGTCCTCCTCCTTGGAATCTATGTGGCAGGGCAGATCTTAGCCACGCCGGCGAAAGCGCTGCTCGAGGATCTCCTGCTGGGTAAGATACTATGCCGCCCCAGCATCAACCTCTTCCGGGAGAAAAGGCCGTGGGTCCGCGGATTTCTCTTCCCTGGTTTCTACACGCCGTTGCCGGAACCCGTGCAGAAGAAGGTTCGCTGCAGGGCGCAGCGCGAGGGGACGAGCGCAGCGGGTGAGGACCTCTTCCTCCACGTCCGCTATTGCCCGGACATCCTCAAGGACGACAAATTGATGGCGAAGCTCGACAGTTTCCGCAACAAGTACGGGTTTGCGCGCAACCTCGCCTTCACGAGCCTAGTCTTCGCGACCGCTTCGGCGATGAAGGCGAGCCTCGGCTCGAATCCGGAACTCGTCAGGTATGCCGCTGCGGTTCTCGCGGCGGGCGTCCTGCTCTTCTATCGGTACCTGAAGTTCTTCCGCCAATACTCCTACGAGATGTTCAATACATACGGGGGGGTGGAATAAGTCATGGAGATTCGTATCTTCGACGTGGCTCACGGTTTCTGTGCGTTCGTCGCTGCTGACAACCGGAACACCATGCTGATCGACTGCGGCCACAACGACGAGACCAGCTTCTATCCTGCGGAGTATCTGCTCGGTCGGAGATGCTCCGGCATCGAAAGCTTTTTCTCGCTGAACTACGACGAAGACCACCTGAGTGGCCTCCCACGTCTCCGCGAGGTCGCCGATCGAATCCCTATCCAGGTCTTTTACCGAAACAAGTCCGTCACTTCCGACCGCATTCGCACCTTGAAGTGGGGGCAAGGTCCGCTCGGGCCGGGCATCAGGGCACTCCTCCAGATGGCGGAGACGTACACCGCCGCTGTGACATCACCACCGGAGTACCAGAACCTGGAGTTCGCGCTCTTCCACAACAACTACCCGGACTTCACCGACACGAATAACTTGAGCCTCGTCCTATTCCTTCACTATCCGAACTTCTCCATCGTCTTCCCTGGGGACCTAGAGGGGGCCGGCTGGCGCCGCCTTCTCCAGCAGGCCAGCTTCCGTCAGCACCTAGTGCGGGCAAACATCTTCGTGGCTTCGCACCACGGTCGTGAGAGCGGTTACGCCAAGGAAACCTTCGAGATCTGCAAGCCGGACGTTATCGTCATCTCCGATGAGGCGAAGCAGTACGAAACGCAAGAGACCGCGTACGCGAACCATGCAAGGGGCATCCGCTGGAACCAGACTCAGTCCCGGAAGGTCCTGACGACGCGCAAAGACGGCATGATCACGATCAACGCAGAGATCGGGAAGGGTTGCTTCATCAGCGCGGCCCGTGGATAGGATATCGATAGACCTACGCGCAACCGTAAGTGGGGACGTTGCGTTATAAGTATTACTTCCCTCCCTGCACCGCTCCACGAGTGTGTCCGCCTAGCGATGAATCATGCTCCGAATTCGCCCCGCACGATGCAGCGCGCCTCCCGGCGCAACTGTAATGCGGGACGTCGTTGACTCAGTGGACTTTTCGCCGCTCCGCTTTGGCGGCCGCCTTCGCTGTCCCCGACGTGGAGACCCCGAGCTGCCGCGCCGCCTCGGCGAGGGAGAGCCTGAGGCGCGCGAGGACGCTCTTGCCGTGCTCGCCATCGGCCACGACGTGTGCGCGTCCCAGCACCTGGGGGTTGACGTGGCGCACCGTGCCGCAGGCATCGAGGCGAGGGGCCAGAGGCATGGCGGCAAGGGGCTATCATGAATCTTTGTAGTTGGCGAGGGATCCATCCCTCGCCTTCGCGTCTTTTAGTTCCTGCCGGATCTCCCGAATTCGCCGTGCCCGGTCGCCCACCAGGGCTAGCCGCACCAGGCCGCTCATTTCCGGGTCCGTGGCGTCCTCGCGGAGGCATCGGAGGTGGTAGGCAAGGCGAGACTCGAGAAGCGTCCGCCTCCTCGGGCCCCCGTGAGTCGCCTTTGTCATTCTTAGTCTCCCCGGATTTGCATCCGCTTCCGGAAGGCCGCGGGGGTCTCGTAGCCAGCCCCCTGCGCCCACATGCCCACCTTATCCGTCTTGGCCTTCGCCTCGGCCTGCTCCAACTCCCGGCAGTACACCTGGCACGGGGCCCCCCGGTACACTTCGGCGTAGCCCATGGCCACCATCAGCAGGTTCACGTTGGTCTGCTCATCCCATACCACGGCCAGCACGCGCTTGTACCGATCCGGTCCGTAGGTATCCAGCCGGACGGTCTTGCCCCCGATCAGGTGCTCGAGGTAATCCCGCGCCTCCTCACCGTAGGGCTGGCCGGGTTTCTTCCCATGCGGGATTTCCGGCGCGTCAATGCCGAGGAGGCGGATGCGGAGCTTGGTGCCGTTGGCGGAGATGGCCGTGACGGTGTCGCCGTCGGCGACGCCCTGGACGGTGGTGACAATGGAGCGCGGCGAGGCGGGAAAGGCAGGAACGGCGAGAGCGAGGCAAGCCAGCGCGCTCAGCCAGGACAAGAGCCTGCGTTTGGTAAGCACAGTACCCTCTCCCGTGACCCTCCCTTAGTGTCAAAGCGGATAGCACGAACGGCATGTGAACGCAAGGGAGATCGCGGCAGGGGGATCTCCGGGCATCCCGGGAATTTTCCCCCCGGCACCGAAATCCATGGGGCGCGGCGGGGGGGAATGTTGTCTGCGGTGCGGGCATAAAGAACCGACTCCTGATCTAGGCCCATAAACGACCGAGGGGTCGTTTACGCGTTTCTTGACATCCGCGCTGGGTCAAGAGTAATCTCCCAGGTATCCGACCTCCCCAGATCAACCGGCGGAGGAAGCCCTATGGGATCGACCAGGCGCCGCTCTCCGGACCCGATTCGGGCCAGCGACTTTGCCTGCCCGGCGCAACCCACCTGTCCTCCTCCGCATCTTGCCTCCGCCGTCGTGTTCTCTAGCCGCCACCCGCATCCCCATTCCTTCGCCCCCCACCCCGCCATAGGCGGGGACGGATACGCCATCCGCGCCATTCGGGAGCTACTTGGCCATAAAGACGCCAGGACGACTAAGATCTACTCCCGCGTGCTGAATCGATGCGGCAGAGGGGTCCGCAGCCCCGTGGATGCTTTGTAGGGCAACGACCGGTGGTTTAGGCGGAAACCATCTATAATCCCTCCCGCCCCAGTCACGTATGGTAACTGTTGGAAACGGCAGGCGCCGCGACGATGGGCCGTCGGGGTGTTAGGCTGACAGGCAATGACATTTGGGGTGCTAGGCTGAAACAGTCTACTCACTGTTCGGCGGCAAAAGGGAAGAGGAAACCAATGGAAACTCATGAGTTCAACAAGTGTCTGCCCGAAATCCTCGACCGGCTCCAAGCCGTGTCGGACACGTATCTGGAATCCTATGATGAACACAAAGCGTTCGTTTATCTGATCGCTGAACTATTCGAGACAACCAGAGAGGACAAGTTCCAGTTCACCGATGGCCCCAAGGATGGCGGAGTGGACTTTGCCGTCAAGGAGCCCCAGGCATATACTATCTGTCAGTGCAAGTGTCCATCCTTAGACAAGCCGCTGTCGAAGCCCTGTATGTACGATCAAGCCGCGATCGACGAACTGAAGGTCGCAGTAGACCTACTTTCAGACCGCACCGGTGAATATGATATCAAGCCTGACATCAAGCGCCTGCGCGGGGACTACCAGAGGGACTTGGCTTCAGATCCGGAAGGCACAAGACTGACGGCTACCTTGGCTATTCTTGGCACGCTCAGTGATCAGGCGCGTGCTGCATTCAAATCCTACAAGGCGGCGTTCCAAAAAAACGGCATCGTTCTGAAGCTTGTGGAGTGGCAGGATGTCTGCCATGCTTTGCATGCACTGGAGACTCCTTCTGACGTTGATTTTGAGGTCACGCTGCACTTCGACTCTGACTCGGATCTTCTTGCTCATAAGGATTACTGCTATGTCCTTGCTCACGCATGCGATTTCTACGAGGCATTTCGCCAGCACGAGTGGAATCTGTTCGAATGGAACGTTCGGTTCCAAATACCGAATTCGCCAGTGAACAAACGCATCGTCTCGGCACTGTCGAAAGCAAAAACCCGGAAGCTGTTCCATCACTACAACAACGGACTTCTGATCACGTGTCGGCGTTACAGGAAAGATACCACTCGAAAGCGCATCACCCTAACCGGACCCCAAATCGTCAACGGTTGCCAAACCGTCAGGGCGATCTGTGAGGCGTACGAGGCAATGTCGCCTGAAGATCAGCAACACTTGCGCGAAACAACCCGCGTTCAGGTGAAGATCATTCAGACTACAGACGCGGAGTTTATCGGGGAACTCGTCATCTCGACGAACGATCAGAATCCGATGAATCCCCGCAACCTCAAATCGAACACCGCGGAGCAGAGAGAGATACAGAAGCTTTTCCGCAATCTGCCGGCCAAGTGGTTTCTCGAGCGAAAGGACGGCGAGTTCAAGTCCCTTCTGACAACCAGCACTCAGGTGCGATGGTTCAGGAAGTCCGACTATGCTGTTGGGCCGAGGAAGTTCAGGGTCTTGGACAATCAGGAACTGGCAAAGGCTTGGTTTTCCTTCGTAGGCCACTCGCACAATGCACTCCGGGGCGGTATCGACTACTTTACTGATGGGGACGAAAACGGTGCTTACACCCGGATCTTCAAGAGCATCCCGACGCCTGCGTTTTGGAGCGCTTTCTGCCAACCCAACTTCGCTCCCAAAGAAGAGTATTTCGCACCCGGCGTGCCCTCCGTTTACCAGTACCTTTTGTCGTGGGGAATTGCCTCGTATATCGACCAGCGGCGAGTATCCTTCAAAGTAAATCGTCAGGAGGCTGTAAAGCGCGGCGTCCGGTCGAGCGCGCTGAAAGGAGATCCAGATACTGGCCAGTGTGTGAGTACATCTAAGGAGATAGATGAGTATCTTTCAAGTGATCTCGTCTACTTTCTGAATACCATGCTCAACAATATGCGGGAGGTCATAATTGAACTCTATTCCTTCGTGTTCTGTCTGAAGTACACTGAATGCAGCGCGCGATTCTGCCAGGATCTCATCGCAACACTTTCTCGACACAAGCAGTTCTTTGAATCAGCCTGTGACGCAAACACTCTTGTAGCCAAGCAGGATGGCAAGTCGCTACTCGGACCGATCTACGAGTTCCTGAAGGACTGCGCCCAACAGTATTATTTCAAATACGAGGCCGAGATCAAAGCCGCGCCAAGGCTCAAGTCATACTTAGCTCAGCGCGGCACGATCAACCGATTCAGAGCAATCATTCCAGATCGGAATGACAGCACCAAGGGGTATGATGTAGAGTGGAAGAAACCCGACAGGACCTTTCTTGAGAGCCTGCCGGAACTATAGAAGTTGCCGAAGCACGCGCTGCACCCAGACGGGGCTTTTGCCGCCCCCGTGAGCGCTGGCGTTGGGCGATAACAGAGGGACAGGAGATAGAAATGCCAAAAGCAACCGTGAGACTAGCAAGTGGCGCTGTGGTAAACATCGAGGGCACAGCGTCCGAGATCAAGGAACTCCTATCGCTCTACGGCGAACCATTGCGTGAAAGGCGGGCAGTATCTAAGGCTCACGCTCTGCGACAAGCCTCAAGCAAAGTACCACCCGCGGACGAGAAGCGGGATATGTCAATTACCGAGATCGTCAAGCACATCAAGGACTGCGACGAAGCCGACGACATCGAAACGCGCATTCTCGACACAACAAGCCAAGTCAACCGTATCCTGCTTCCGCTATTTGTTGTGCAGAAGCATATGCGCAGTAAGCAGGCTCTCACGACGGGCGACATCAGCGCGATCACCAAAGACCTCGGTATTCCAATTCACATCGCCAACGTTTCTAACGCGCTCAAGGGAAGCGCCGCTCGCTATGTGATCGGCGACAAAGTCCGAAGGAAAGGACAACCCGTCCGCTACATGCTCTCTAGGCGTGGAATCAAGTACCTTGAAAACGTAATCAAGGGCAAGAGCGATCGTGAATAGAAAACAGTTTGCCGAACGTCTCGCGAAGCTCAGCCTCTCACACGCCGATAGAGCGATAGCGCTCCTTTGGTACTACCGCGAGACTCAGTCGTTTGACGAACGCTCTCCATCCGAACTGGCGGCCGACCTGCATGATGAGAGCTTTCCCAAGCCGAATGTAACGCGCCTTGCGACTGACCTGAAAAGAAGTCGATGCACGATACCTGGCAAGAGAAAGGGCACGCTACAGATAGACGCAAGAAAGGTAGACGATCTGAATCGGAAGTACCTGAAATTGCTGGATGTGCCTGACATTCAGGTTATGGGCGAGTACCTGCCTCCCGAATGGACGGCGGGGACTCGCAAATACCTGGAGCAGATTGTTCGCCAAATCAACGGTTGCTATGAAGCGGGCTTCTACGATGCATGCGCGACATTGTGCCGGAGATTGATGGAGTCTCTGATCATCGAATCCTATGTGACAGCCAGACGGGGCCACGAAATCCAAAAGAATGGAGTGTTTCTATCGCTGGACCCACTTGTCACGGCAATAACTGCGGATAAGGCAATATCCCTTAGCCGCAATACACCCGCCACGATGCGCGATGTAAAAACGGTGGGTGACACGGCCGCGCATGACCGCACATACATCACACCAAAACTCGATCTGGACGACATCCGCTTGCGCTACAGGCACATGATTCAGGAACTGCTCGGGAAAGCGGGGATCAAACCCGCGCCATGAATGCGCCCAACAACGCCTTGGACCTTACCGGTGACCCGCGGCGGGCCACCGGTAAATATCCGCTACCGGAATGCCTAGCCAACCGCGTCACTGCAGCGGCATACCGACGGTGGCTGCACCGGAAGGCGATGGCGCACGTGCGTAGAGATCGAGGGCGCGGGGCCAAAAGCGCTTCCGTCGCCGACTACAAGTCCGCGATACACCGGGCTGTCATTTTCAACGGAGGCGCAGACGCATATACCGGGGAACAGCTCGATTGGGCACTCATCAGTCGCTACGACAACGAAGAATCGAAAATCCAACGTCGTGGCTATAAGCACAAGTTCGGGCTTCTGCCGACTGTTGACCATCTCGGCGATGGCACTGGCCCAGCAAGCTTCAAAATCTGCGCATGGCGTACGAATGACGCCAAGAACGACCTACCGCTATCGGAGTTCATATCGCTCTGCCAACGCGTGCTCGAACACCAGGGGTTCGTGGTGACAATGCCCACTAACCGCGTAGTCGACAGCGACGCGCCGCAAGAGCGGCCGCGGGAGCTTCACCACGGACGTTAACCCGCCCACAAACGACCTCCTCCTCCGAATGCAACCTGGCGGTCGTTGATGGCTCATAAACGAGCGGTCGCGGATAAAGAACCGTTCCGCCGTTTACAGCTCCGGCACATCCTGAAGCCTCCATAAACGACCGGTAGCGGATAAAGAGCCGTCCGGTCGTTCAGCCTCCTAATCCGTCACCCGGCGGGAGGCCGACGTGGATCGCGGTTGCTCGTTGAAGGCAGCGACAACCTGTGTCTAGGTCAGGAATCTTCACCAGCTGGTCGAGTGCGCCCAAGATGGGATCCCCCTCCCCGATGCGGACGTACTTCCGGCTTGGTGGCTGTGCTTGGGAATTTTGCTCAATTGGCGGTCCGGCCCCCCCCGGCGCCATTCTGTACCGCTCCCGGTTTCCTGGGCACCAGCCGAGACGCATCACGCTGCTCCTCATCCAGGAAGAGAGGCTCCGGGGAAAAGTTCGAGCGTGAAGACACGGCAGCCCGCCGGCAGCCCGGCTGGAATGCCGGGAGGGGGGAAGTGCACGAGCGGCGCCTCGAGGACTACAGCAAGAGCTGCACCGGGTTCTCCAGGATCTTCTTCAACTCCTGGAGGAAGCGCGCGCCCATGGCGCCGTCGATGATGCGGTGGTCGAAGGCGCCGGTGAGGCGCATCCTCTGCCGCACGGTCACCTGGCCGTTCAGGACCACCGGCTTCTCCTCGATGGCCCCCACCGCCAGGATGGCCCCGTGGGCGGGATCGATCACGGCCGTGAACTCCACCACGTCGTACATGCCCAGGTTGGAGATGGCGAAGGTGCCGCCCGAATATTCCTCGGGTCGAAGCCTCCGGCCGCGGGCCCGCTCGATCAGGCTCTTCGCCTCCCGGGCGATCTCGCCCAGGCTCTTGCGGTCGCACTCGCGGATGACGGGCACGATCAGGCCGTCCTCCAGCGCGACCGCCACGCCCATGTGGACCCGCTTGAACAGGCGGATCCGGCCGTCGGTGTACGTGGCGTTGATGGCCGGGTGCCGCTGGAGCGCCAGGGCCGTCGCCTTGATGATGATGTCGTTGACGCTCAGCTTCTCCGCTTGGGCGTCCATGGCGTTGAGCGACTTGCGGAGCTCCAGGGCCGCCCCCATGTCCGCCTCGACGGTCACGGTGAAGTGGGGGATGGGCGCCTTGCTCTGGGTCATGCGGGCCGCGACGGTCTTGCGGATGATGCTGAGTTCCTTGTCCTCGAACTCCCGCTCGCCCGGAGGCACCTCGGCCCCGCCCAGCCGCTGGGCCTGGGTGGCCACGTAGGCCTCCACGTCCCGCTCCAGGATGCGCCCGCCCGGGCCGCTCCCCTTCACGTGGGCCAGGTCGATCCCGGCCTCGCGCGCCATGCGCCTGGCGATGGGCGAGGCGGGCACCCACCCCGCCTCAGGCGGGGCCGCCGGCGGGGCAGGCGCGGGGGCCGCCGTGGCCGGAGCCTCCGGCTTGGCCTCGACCTTGGGGGCCGCGGGCGCCGCGCGCACCAGGCCGGAGATGTCCTCGTCCGGCTCGGCGATGACGCCGATGAGCTGGCCCACCGGCACCGTCTGTCCGTCCTCGGCCAGGACCTTCCTCAGGACGCCGCTGCCGAATGCCTCCAGCTCGATCTCGGCCTTGTCGGTCTCGATAGAGGCCAGGACGTCGCCCCCCTGGACGCGGTCCCCTTCCTTCTTCAGCCACTGGATGACCCGTCCCTCCGTCATGGCGTCGCTGAGCTTCGGCATGATGACTTGGAATGGCATGGTCGGCTCCGCTGCGATTGAAAATGCCAAACTGACGACCCACAACTGACAACCGGATCCACCGGTGTCAGTGTTTCACTGCCGATGCGAAATTTTCAATTGGCCTATAGGGCCAGGGCCTGTTTGATCCCGGCGATGATGCGCGCCTTGTCCGGGGTCTTGGCGCGCTCCAGGTTCCGGGCGTAGGGCATGGGGGCGTTGGCGCCGGTCACCCGCACCACCGGGGAGTCCAGGTAGTCGAACGCCTCCTCGGTGATGAGGGTGGCGATCTCGGCGCCCAACCCGGCGAAGCCCGCGCCGGCCTCCAGGACCACGGCGCGGTGCGTCTTCTTCACGGAGTTGAGGATGGTGGTCTTGTCCATGGGCCGCAGCGTGCGGGGGTCCACCACCTCGACGGAGATGCGGTCCTTCTCCAGGTCCTGGGCGACCTCCAGGCCGCGGTGCACCATCCCCGTCCAGCCGATCACCGTGACGTCGGTCCCCTCGCGCACCACCTCGGCGACGCCGAGGGGAATGGTGTATTCCTCGTCCGGCACCTCGCCCTTCACCCCGTACAGCGTCTCCGACTCGATGAAGATGACCGGGTTGTCGTCGCGGATGGCGCTCTTCAAGAGTCCCTTGGCGTCCTTGGGGGTCGAGGGGCGCACCACCATGAGGCCGGGGACGTGGTAGAAGTAGGACTCCATGCTCTGGGAGTGCTGGGCGGCGAGCTGCACGGCCGGGCCGCCGGGGCCCCGGATGACCATGGGCACCCTGAACTGGCCGCCCGACATGTACAGGATCTTGGCCGCGTGGTTCACGATCTGGTCCAGGGCCACGATGGCGAAGTTGAAGGTCATGATCTCCACCACCGGACGCAGGCCCACCATGGCGGCGCCGATCCCCACGCCGGCGAACCCCGCCTCGCAGATGGGGGTATCCACCACCCGCTTGGGCCCGAATTCCTCCAGCAGGCCCTGGCTGACCTTGTAGGCGCCCTGGTAGATCCCGACCTCTTCCCCGATGAGGAAGACGCGGGGATCGCGCCGCATCTCCTCCCGGAGGGCCTGGTTCAACGCCTCGCGATATGTGATGATGGCCATGTCAGGCTCCGCCTTCCTGCATTTCGGATTTCGGATTGCGGATTTGGGATTTATGACTCATTTCGGATGGCCCGTTTCTCTGAGCCATTCTTGGCTCGCAGCTCTCGGCTCGCCTTTCCCAGTCTCTGTCCTCCGTCTCGGCGCTCGGCGCTAGACGCTCGGCACTCCGCTCTCGGCTCTCTCAGACGTACACGTCGGTGAGGAGTTCTTCCAGGGGCGGCTCCGGCGAGGCCTCCGCGAAGCGGACCGCCTCCTCGATGACCTGGGCGATCTCCTTGTCCATCTCTTTGTACTCGGCGTCGCTGATGATCCCCTCGCTGCTCGTCCGATCCCACAGCAGGACGATGGGATCCGACTTCTTCCATTCCTCCACTTCTTCCCGCGTCCGGTAGAGTGCCGCCGCGGGGTCGCGCATGGAGTGGCCGCGGAACCGGTAGGTGCGCGTCTCGATGAGGGTCGGGATCTTCTCGCGGCGGGCGCGCTCCACCGCCTTCCCCGCCGCCTCGCGGACGGCCAGGACGTCCATGCCGTCCACCTGCTCACCCGGAATCCCGTAGCCCGCGGCCTTCCTGTAGATGTCGGTGACGGATTGCGTCCGCGCGAGGGCGGTCCCCATGGCGTACAGGTTGTTCTCGCAGATGAAGATCACCGGCAGCTTCCACAGGGCGGCCATGTTCAGGGACTCGTGGAAGACGCCCTGGGCGGCCGACCCGTCGCCGAAGAAGCACAGGCAAACCTGGTCGCCCCCCTGGTAATTGATGGCGAAGCCGATCCCGGTCCCGATGGGCAGTTGTCCTCCCACGATCCCGGTCCCGCCCATGAAGTTGCACTCCTTGTCGAAGAAGTGCATGGAGCCGCCCTTCCCCTTGCACAATCCGTCCAGGCGGCCGAACAGCTCGGCCATGGCCCGCCGGGGATCGGCGCCTTTGGCCAGGGCGTGGCCGTGTTCCCGGTAGCCGGCCACCACGTAATCGTCCGGACGCAGGATGGAGATGGCCCCCACGCAGGAGGCCTCCATGCCGACATCCAGGTGGAGGAATCCCCCGATCTTTCCCTGGGCGTACATCTCGGCCGCCTTCTCCTCGAAGCGGCGGATGAGGAGCATCTGGTAGAGCAGATCCATCATGACCTTCTTGTCCATCGCCGGCTTCCTCACGATGTCGGAGGCCGCCTCAACGGGTGCTTTGTTGGAACGCTTTGGCATGCTGGCTCCTCCGGGAGCGGGGAGTGGGCGGGCCTCTCGACCGATGTGCCGGCGAGGATTATAGCCAATGAGCCCGAGTATGGGAAGACGAAACGAGGAGGGAGGATTGCCCCGAGGGGTGCGCCGGAAGGGAAGACCCCTGAACTTCATGGAGGGTTCGCGCGCGCCCTCTCTCGGTCCCCGCGGTCCGATGGCTTGCGGGCTCGAGCCGAATCCTTTCATCCACAGGAGCGACGTGCCGCCGAGGGAGGGATCCGCCGTGACGCCGAAAGAACGGCTGGGTCCCCCATCCGCGGTCGCCGGAAAAGGGAAACGCATATTTTCATGGGCGTCCCCCATTCACACTCACACGCGCGAGCTGTGTCCGGCACCCGCCGGCTAGTGATCGACCGCCAGCATCACGCTGGAGGCCTTGATGACCGCATAGGCCGGCTTGCCGACAGAGAGGCCCAGATCCGAGACCGACTTCTTCGTGATGATCGACACGACCTCAAGGCCGCCGGGCAGCTCCACGGTCACCTCGGCGTTCACGGCGCCTTGCACGATCTGCTTCACCACGCCCTTCAGGGTGTTCCGCGCACTGATCTTCATCTGCCATCCTCCTTCGCCCGACGAGAAGATGACTGACGGGCCGGTTGCCGCACCGCCGGGACTCTTGCGCCCTCGCTTCAGATGTCAGGAGGCAGTATGCCCCATCAAGCCTGGTTTCACAAGGCGCGACCCGGCGAGGGGCCGGAGGGATCAGCGGGGGATGAGGTGGACGGCAGAGGCCTTGAACGTCGCCACCACCGGGCTCCCGGGTCCGAGGCCGAGTTCGTCGTAGGACTGTATGGTCACCAGGGCCACGAGACGCGGGCCGCAGGCGATTTCGACGCGATACTGGGCCTCCAGCCGGATGGCGGACTCCACGCGGCCCTCCAGGCGGTTCCGGGCGCTCTCCAGGATGGCATGTCCCTCGGCCGGGCGCAGCGTGATGTCCTCGGGACGCAGGCAGGCGAGGACGGCGTCCCCCACCGCGACCTTCCCCAGGGCCGCGAGACACACCCCTTCCACGCCCACCGTGAGCAGCCCGTTGCGGTTGGCGAGGATGCGGCCGGGGAGGATCGTCTCCATGCCGACGAAGCGGGCCACCTCCTCTGAGGCGGGCCGACCGAATACCTCGGCCGGGGTATCGACCTGGCGCACCCGACCGCCCATGACAACGGCGATCCGATCGCCGAGGCGCAGCGCCTCCTCCCGGTCGTGGGTCACGAAGATGGTCGTGCACCCCTCCTGGCGGAGCAGGGACTGGAGCTGCGCGAGGAGCTCGGCGCGCGTCGGCGGGTCCAGGGCTGCAAACGGCTCGTCCAGCAGGAGGACGTCCGGGCGGAGGGCAAAGGCCCGGGCGAGGCTCGTGCGCTGCGCCTCACCGCCGGAGAGCGTGCGGGCCTCGCGTCCCGCGAGGTGGGCGATCCCCAGCCGCGCGAGCCACGTCCCCACCTGGGCCGCCACCTCTTCCGCCGGCCGGTGGCGAAGGCGGAGCCCCAGAGCCACGTTGGCCTCGACGGTGGCATCGCACAGGAGGGGCTCCTGAAAGACGCAGGCGAACTGGCGGCGAGTATCCAGGAGATCCCGCCCGCCCCAGGGGACAGGCTGTCCGCGGAAACGGACGATCCCGGCGGCGGGGCGTTCCAGGAGGCCGAGGATTCGGAGCAGGGTGGATTTCCCCGCCCCGTTGGGCCCGATGAGGGCGAAGATCTCCCCCGGCCCGACGGCCACGGCGGGGACGTCCAGGACGGTGACCCCGCCGTAGTCCATCCGGAGGTCGCGTCCCTCCAGGATCGGCCCGGTCACCGCGCCTGTCCCCGCTGCTGGATCCAGGTGAGGAGGTAGTTCACCCCGAAGACGAGGACGAGGAGGATCACGCTGAGGGCGATGGCGACGTCGAAGTTCCCCTTGCCCGTCTCGAGGACTGTCGCGGTGGTGAGGACGCGGGTCTGCCCGAGGATGTTGCCACCGACCATCATGGACGCCCCCACCTCCGAGATGACCCCTCCGAATCCGGCCATCACGGCCGCCAGGAGGGGGAGCCGCGCCTCGCGCATGAGCAGCCAGAAGAGTTGGCCCCGGGAGGCGCCGAGTCCGAGGAGCTGGAGCCGGAGCTTCGGGTTGAGCTGCTGGATGGCGGCGATGGTGAGGCCGGTCACGATAGGGGCGGCGATGACGAACTGGGCGATGACGATGGCCGTGGGGGTGTACAGGAGCTCCAGAAATCCCAGTGGGCCGCTCCGCCACAGGAAGATGCTGACGAACAGGCCCACCACCACCGGCGGGAGGCCCATGCCGGTGTTCACCAGCGCGACCAGGAGGCCGCGGCCAGGGAAGCGGGTCAGGGCCAGGACCATCCCGGCCGGGATTCCCGCGATCAGGCTCAGGAATGTGGCGGCCGCCGAAACCTTGAGCGAAAGCCAGGTGATCTGGAGGACCTGGGGATCCCCCGAGAGGATCAGTCGGACCGCCTGGACGATGCCCTGCCAGATCAGCTCCATGGGTCAGGTTTCCCGTTCGCGGTTCGAGGTTCAACGTCTGAGATTCAGACGTCGCGGCTCATCCTCTCGCGGCTCGGCTCTCAGAGGGCTTCCTCGCGCTTGCCCGCGTCGGGGAAGAACAGGGGCTCGCCGTACTTGTCCACGCCGAACGTCTTGATGACCTCCTGGACCTCTGGGGAGACCATGAAGTCGGCGAAGGCCTTCCCTCCGGCGGCATTCACCCGGGGGAACTTGGCGGCGTTGGTTTCCATGACCGAGTAGATGTTGAGGAGGATGCGGTCCTTCTCGACGAGGTTCACAAGCTGCACCCGCTTCTGGAAGGCCAGGAAGGTCCCCCGATCGGTCACCGCGTAGGCCCGCTTCTCCGACGCAATGCCGAGCGTTGCGCCCATCCCCTGCCCGGACTGGAGGTACCAGCTCCCGCTGGGATTCACCTTGGCCTCCCTCCACAGCTTTTGCTCCAGCTGGTGGGTGCCCGAGTTATCCCCACGAGAGACGAAGGTCGCTTTGGCCTCGGCGATGCGCTTCAGGGCGTCCACAGCGCTGGGGAGGCCCTTGATCCTCGCCGGGTCGTCGGCCGGACCCACGATGATGAAATCGTTGTGCATGACGAGTCGCCGGTTGAGCAAGAGCCCGTCGGCCACGTACTTTTTCTCGGAGTCCGGCGCGTGAACCAGGCACACGTCCGCCTCGCCCTTGGCCCCCAGGGCCAGGGCCTGCCCCGTGCCGACCGAGATCGTCTTCACTGTGTAGCCGGTCTTCTTCTCGAACATCGGGACCAGGACGTCCAGCAACCCGGAGTCCTGCGTGCTGGTGGTGGTGGACAGGATGACCGCCTGCGCGGCCAGGACCGGCCTTCCCCCCGCCTGGCCGGCCAGGATCACGCCCAGCGCTATTGCCGCCCAGAGGCCGCAGCCAGATGCCATGCAGGGAGTCCGCCTCATCTGATCCTCCTCTCGTCTCCCGAAGAACCGAAACCGGTTTGGTTGTAAGGATGCACGCACCCTCACCCCGGCTATTCCATTCTCCACTCAAGAGCATCGCACGCTAAGGCCCTGTCAATCTATATGCTTATTGAAGCATAGTCAAGCCCGTCAAGAATCGCCCTTCCGGCCTTTCTTTGGAAAGGGCGCGGGCTTGCTCCGGGTCGGCCCGCCCCAGCCCCGGCGGGCCTCCGGGCCGGACCGGACCCAACGTAAACGTTGGGTACCCCCCACCGCAGGTGGGTCTGACGCGGCACGGAGGGGCCGAGTCCTCGGCCCCGACCCGTGGGAGCCGGCCCTGCCCTGCGGCACCACGGGTGCCGCGGGGCTCCGTCGCGGCCGGGCTCCGGAGGGGCGTGGCGGGGAGCCCAATGGCCAGCGGTCATTTATCGTGATGACGAATGCGTCACCGTAATTTCGGCCAGAAGCACTCGGCAATTCAAGAGGCCGGGCGGAGTTTTTCGGACTACAGCCCGAGGGATCAGAGGGGCGGGGGTGGTCGGTTCACCTTACGGTCGCTCCAAAAGCCCGGAGAAACCTCTTGACGGCCACCCACTAGACTGAGAGAATTTTTTCCGTGCGCCGCCGACTGTTTCCTTGTCTCCCCCTGTTCCTACCAGGAGTAAGCGCATGAGCCACCGGCTGATTCGCAGTGCGCCCCTCTTGATAATCCTCGCCAAAACGTTGGGATGCTCTGCACATGTGAAGACTGTTGTTTTTGTAGGAGGCTAAGGGCGTGATCATGCAACGGAGTCGTCGCGAGCTGCTCAAAGCCGGCATCGGTGTGGGGGCCTCGATCTTCCTGCCCTCTGCCAGACTGCTCGCCCAGGCGGCCCCCCTGATGCAACGGAAGATTCCATCGACCGGCGAGAGCCTGCCGATCATCGGAATCGGGACGGCCCGGCGCTACGAGGCGGTTACGACGGAGGCGGAACGGGCGCCCCTCAGAGAGGTGCTGCGCCAGTTCAAAGAGATGGGGGGGAGAGTCATCGACACCGCGCCGTCGTACGGAACCGCAGAGATGGTGGTAGGCGATCTTGTGACGGAGCTCAAGATTCGGGAGTCGCTCTTCATCGCGACGAAGCTGGGGGCCCACGGCCGCGATGCCGGGATCGAACAGTTGGAGCAGTCGTTCAAGCACCTGCGCACGCCCAGGATCGATCTGATCGCGGTGCACAACCTACAGGATACCCAGACGCAGCTCCGCACCCTTCGCCAACGGAAGCAGGCCGGCCGCATCCGATATGTCGGGATCACGACGTCCTTCGAGCGGCAGCACGCGGAGTTCGAGCAAACGATGAAGGCTGAAGCGCTCGACTTCATCCAGGTGGACTATGCGCTCGACAACCGGAAGGCAGATCAACGGATCTTGCCGTTGGCGGCCGATCGCGGGATGGGAGTGATGATCAATCTGCCGTTCGGACGGGGACGGCTCTTTACGGCGGTGCAGGGCCAGAGTCTGCCGCCATGGGCCAGGGAGTTCGATTGCACGAGCTGGGCTCAATTCTTCCTGAAGTATATCGTGTCGCACCCGGCCGTCACCTGCACCGTGCCAGGGACTGCGAAGAGCGAGTACGTCGCCGACAATCTTGGCGCGGCGCGTGGGCGCCTGCCCGACGCGGCGATGCGCCGCCGCATGGAGAGCTTCATCGATGGGCTGTAAGGTGCAGTGGTGACCGCATGTCGGGATGGGGGCGTTCCCAACCGGACTGAGCGCGGGGGTGGGAGATGACCTGCCAGCCTATCGGCGGTAGGTCCAGCACAGATGGCGCGGCGTACCGGCTGCTCCGCCGGGCCATTGACCTGCGGCCTGACGAGGTGCGGGGGCTTGTCTGGTCATGGCTGTACATCTTCTCCGTGCTCTCCTCCTATTACATCATGCGGCCGATCCGCGACGAGATGGGGGTCGCAAGCGGGGTTGAATCCCTGCCGTGGCTTTTCACCGGAACGCTCCTTGGCATGATGCTGGTGAACCCCCCGTTCGCGGCGCTCGTCGCGAGGCTGCCACGCGTGCGTTTCATCTCCGTCGCGTACCGCTTCTTCATGGCGAATCTCCTGCTGTTCTTCCTGCTGCTCAAGGTTGCGACCCCGGAGCAGAACATCTGGGTGGGCCGCATCTTCTTCATCTGGACCTCCGTCTTCAACCTGTTCGTGGTCTCCGTCTTCTGGGCCCTCATGGTGGACGTCTTCGATGCCGGGCAGGGGAAGCGCCTCTTTGGCGTGATCTCGGCCGGGGCGACGCTCGGAAGCATCCTGGGATCGAGCCTGACCGCCACACTCTCGCGCCATGTGGGATCCACCTACCTGCTGCTCGGGTCGGCATTCCTGCTCGAGATTGCGGTGTTCAGCGTCCGGCGTCTGTCCCGTCTGTCGGAAGCGTTGCGCCTGCGGCCGGCCGCGCGCGGCGTGGAAGCGCCGATCGGGGGCAACGTCCTGTCGGGCTTTACGCACGCCTTTCGCTCGCGCTACCTTCTGAATATCAGCGTGTACATGCTGCTGTACTCCATCACGTCCACCTTCCTCTACTTTGAACAAGCCACCATCGTCAATCGCAACTTCGCCGATCGGGCGGCGCGCACCACGTTCTTTGCGCAGGTGGATCTGGTGGTCGACGTTCTTACGCTGGGAGCCCAGCTCTTCCTGACGGAGCGCCTTCTGCGGGGACTTGGCATGGCCCTCACGCTGACGCTGCTTCCGGCCCTCAGCGTGTTGGGCTTTGTCACGCTCGGTCTGACACCGACGGTTGCGATCATTGTGATGTTCCAGGTCCTGCGGCGCACGAGCAATTTTGCCGTCGCCCGGCCAACGCGCGAGGTCCTGTTCACCGTCATCCCCCGCGAGGACAAGTACAAGGCGAAAAGCTTTATCGACACGGTCATCTATCGCAGTGGCGATCAAATTGGCGCCTGGTCGTATGCGCTGTTGTCGGCACTGGGCTTGAGCCTGACCGGGATCGCGCTGGCGGCGGTCCCACTCTCGGCCGCGTGGCTGCTGAATGGCTTCTGGCTGGGTCGTGAGCAGGAAACGATGGGGGCGGCGCAAGAGCCCCTATCACGAATGTCCGTTTAGGGCCCTTCCCAGCCATGGGAACGATTCGCATCAAGACGGGCCACGAGGGCCACAGCGGCGCCGATGGTTTTCTCATGGCCGACAGGACCGGAAAGGGGGGGGACTCAATTCGGTGGAGTCAATGCTCGGTTTTCGCGTGGGTGATTTGATTGAGGAGGATTCCGATGGATGCGAATGACGTGAAGAAAAGAAGCCGCCGCGAGTTCCTCGAAACTGCCGGGGCCGTCGCGGCAAGCGTGGCTCTAGCTGGTATACCGCTCGGGGCGCGGGTAGCGGCCAGTGCGAACGGGCCCAGCATGAAGATCGGCGTCATCGGCTCGGGCAGAATCGGTGGCACGCTCGGCGGGCTCTGGGTGAAAGCCGGCCATGAGGTATTGTTCTCCGCGCGCAATCTCGACCCGGTGCAGAAGCTGGCCGCAAGCCTCGGGCCGATGGCGCACGCCGGAACGCCGAAGGAGGCGGCGGTTTTCGGCGACGTGATCCTCATCTCGGTGCCCTACGGCGCGCTTCCGCAATTGGGCCGGGATCTGGCGGCCGACCTCAAAGGCAAGGTGGTCCTCGACACGTGCAACCCAAACCCCGGGCGCGACGGGGACATGGCCGTGGCGGCGCGGGCCAAGGGGACGGGCGTGGCCTCGGCTGAATATCTGCCCGGCGTGCGCCTTGTCCGCGCCTTCAATACGGTGGGCTCCGGTGCTCTCCGCAGCGAAGCGCACCGCGCAGGGGATAAGGTGGCAGTCCCGCTGGCCGCCGACGACGAAGCGGCCCTCAAGATCGCCATACAACTGGTACAGGACGCCGGGTTCGAGCCGGTCGTGGTCGGCCCGCTCGCCCGCGCCAAAGAATTCGATACCGGAACGCCGGTCTACGGGAAGGCCCTTACCGCAGCCGAACTACGCCGCGGCCTCGGAATGGGTTCCTGACAGGACGAGCCGAGTAAATTAGCCTCAATCAGAAATTCTTGAACCGCCAAGGCCACCCAGCTCCAGCGCTGGGTACGCGGGTCGCCAAGAACACGATGTTCGCACCTCTCCACCCGAGCATGCGAAAGCGCGCTCTTGGGGCCTTCAGAGGCTTCGTCTTTTTCCCACAATGAGTCTTTCTGGTCTTGGCGTTCTTGGCGCCTTGGCGGTTGAGTATTTCGGATTGGAGTTAGATCGTCCGAAAGGTGCACATGGGGTCGGGGCCGGCTTTAATCGAGTGCCTAATCGAGTGCCTGGCACTGGATTTCACTGCATTTCATAGCTCCTCAAGAATTCATCGAATCGTCATTCAATGGACGCGCGCCGGTAACAAGCCTCTGGCATGATCTGCCTGTGTCTGCGGACCCCCCCACACACCGAGGTGCGGAACCCCTCTTCTTCGGTCGGGACTGCCGGCCTGCCAGTGCGGGGTCAGATGGCGGGGATGCGCACGACGGCGGCAAGGGGTGGACGATCCCGGGAGGCGATCATGAGCAGTGGCTGTGTCGAAGTCCCGGGTGAAGGCCTTCAAACGGTTTCCGCGCCTGGGTGTCCCATGTTGCGGTCTGTGCGAGCCAGGCCGATGTACCCCGTCCAAGGTTACTGCGCTCTCGGCTGCTCCCCGGGCGGCTTCATGATTCCGAGCATCGCGGAGTTCCGCGAGTTCTGTTCGGGATCAGGATTCGCCGCATGTCCGTGGTTCAGGAGCGCGCAGGACAGCCTCCCGGCCATGCCGGAAGGGAGAGGGCAATGATCTGGCCGTATATCGCAATCGTGGCGGCCTTACTTTTCGGGTTGACCCTTGGTGTCCTGCTCATGTTCCTGTTGCAGGTACGGGCCGGGGGGCAGTGAGCTGCGACCCACCCTCCACCTTTGCGCCCGGTGGACGCCCAGGAGTGATGCTCCATCCCCGCGGCCGAGTGTTGAGGGCTCCCAGCCGCGTCGGGATCCAGCTACGTCCTCCCTCTCTGGATTACGGTGACAGGTTGTGTCCGCGCCCTCGCTCGTTGTCCCCTTTCTCGGGTACCCTCCGGCTGCGGAAAGGGCCCGGGTGGGGGCCTCGGCGCGGCAACCCTCGCTCCCGCCCTCTGTCATATCCCAGCGTCCATCGGGCCTTCGGCCCGCGCGCTAGAACACCCGATCGCCCCGAATGCTCGCCTGCCGTGATGCCGCTGTGATACCTGTGGCCGCAGGCAGGATGCCCGAGGCGGTCGCAAGATCCACTGATCGCCGGGGAATTTCCTTGCCCTGCATAGCGGTCCCTTTCTATGATGACATAGTGTGAGTGCTCGGGTGGGGCCGAATCATCCGCCGAGTCGCCCCACAGAGGAGCAGGGTAGCGGTCACTCTCGACCGTCGAGGAGGCGCATGGGAACGATCCTGGTTGTCGAGGACGAGCCGGACATCGCGGAGCTGGTCAAGTACCATCTGGAGAAGGCGGGCCTGCCGGCCCGGGTGGTCGGCGACGGGAAGCAGGCCCTGGACCTCATCGTGCGCGAGCAGCCCGCCCTCGTCGTGCTGGACCTGATGCTTCCCGGCTTGGACGGCATGGAGGTCTGCCGGCGCCTCCGCGGGAGCCCGGCCACCCGGGGGATCCCGGTGATCATGCTCACCGCCAAGGCCGAGGAGGTGGATCGGATCGTGGGGCTGGAGATGGGCGCGGATGATTACGTCCCCAAGCCCTTCAGTCCGCGCGAGCTGGTCGCCCGGGTCAAGGCGGTCCTCCGGCGGGCGGCCGCGCCCCCGGAACCCAGCGAGGCGCCGGTGACGGTGGGGGATCTGCGTCTCGATCCCGCACGCCACGAGGTGACGAAGGATCGTCAGCCTGTCTCCCTGTCCGCCATGGAGTTTCGCCTCCTGGAATTCTTCCTGCGCCATCGCGGCCGCGTGTACAGCCGGGCGCAACTTCTGGATCAGGTCTGGGGGCAGGACCGGTTCGTGGAACCGCGGACCGTGGACGTGCACATTCGTCGCCTGCGCGAGAAGATCGAGGATGACCCGCGGAAGCCTACCCTGATCCTGACCATCCGCGGCCTGGGGTACAAGTGCCGCGAAGAGGAATGACCGATCACCAATGACCAAATCCCAATCGCTCTGAGTGCTTGGTTCCATTGGTCATTGGCCCCTTGGTCATTGGTCTTTGAGCCATGAGGTTCGGGGTTGCAACGAAGGCGATTCTTCCCATCGCCGCGCTGATCGTCTTCAGCCTGACGCTGGTGGGCCTGTATCTGGAGAGGCAGCAGCGGGCTGTTGTCGTGGCGCAGGTGGTTGCCCGGCTCGAGGCCGAGGCCTCACTCTTGTCTCGCGAGGTCGGGGCCGCGGTCTTGCAGGGTGATCTCTGGGCGCGCGAGGCCGGGGGACGAGCAAAGGCCCGGGTCACGGTGATCGCCTCCGACGGACGGGTCCTGGCCGATTCTCAGGAACCCTCGATCCAGATGGAGAACCACGCCACCCGCCCCGAGGTGGCAGAGGCTCTGGCGAAGGGGAGCGGGCATGCGCTCCGGTACAGCCAGACGGTGAAGCGGGACCTCTTGTACTTCGCCCAGGCCATTCCGCAGCCCGATGCGGGTTTCGTGGTCCTTCGCCTCGCCGTTCCCATCCAAGAGGTCATCCTCGGCTTCAGCCGGTTTCGGCGCGATTTCCTGGCGGGCGCAGTGATCTCCCTTGCCCTGACGGTCGGGATCGCCTACCTCTGGGCCCGCCGGATCACGCTGCCCCTGCGGCAGATGGCCGGGTTCGCCAAGAGCGTGGCGCAGGGGGAGCTGGCCCGGCGACTCCCCGTCCGCACGCGCGACGAACTAGGCGAGCTGGCCGGGGCCCTGAACGCCATGGCGGCCGACCTCGACGGGACGCTGGGCCGCCTGGAAGCCGAGGGGCAGCGCATCCGCGCGATCATGGAGAGCATGGCCGAGGGCCTCCTCGTCATTGACGCGCGCGGCCACATCTCCCTCGTCAACCCTGCGGCGGAAGCGTTGTTGGGCCTGAAGAGAGGGGCAGCCTTAGGTCAAACGCCCCTGGAGGCCGTGCGGAGCCACGAGCTGGACGACCTGTTCAAGGCGGCGGCCAAGCGAGAGGGTGCCGCCAGCGCCGAGATCACCTTGACCTATCCGCGCCGTCGCATCCTGGCGGGAACGGCGGTGGCCATCCGGGACGCGACGGGCGCGCTCCAAGGAACGGTCGTCGCCCTTCGCGACATCACGCAGCTCAAGCGCCTGGAGGAAGCGCGGATGGAGTTCGTGGTCAACGTGTCCCACGAACTCCGCACTCCTCTCACGGCCATCCGGGGATATGCCGAGACACTCCTCGACCACGGCCTCGAGGACCAGGAGGAGGCCCGGAAGTTCCTGGAGATCATCCACCGGCACGCCGAGCGACTGGGGCGCCTGCTGAACGAGCTTCTGGACCTCTCCAACATCGAGCTGGAGCGGAGCCCGCTGTCCATCCGGCCGCTCTCCTTAGCCGAGGTCACCCGCCACGCTGCGGCGATGCTTTTGCCCCAGGCCGAGCAGAAAGCCATCCGTCTCGTCAACGCAGTTCTTGATGATCTTCCACCCGTCCTGGCTGACCGGGACCGCCTGGTTCAGATCCTGGTGAACCTCATTGACAACGCGGTCAAGTACACTGCCGAGGGTGGCACGGTGAAGGTCAGTGCTGCTGTGCTGCCGTCCGAAAGTGCTGCCGTTTCCGAACTGCAGCACGTCGTCGAGATCGCCGTCGAGGATACCGGCATCGGGATCCCCGAGAAGGACCTGCCCCGGATCACCGAGCGCTTCTACCGCGTGGACAAGGCCCGCTCCCGCGAGATGGGTGGGACCGGCCTGGGGCTGGCCATCGTGAAGCACCTCGTCCAGGCGCACGGCGGCAGCCTCGTTATCGAGAGCGAGCTGGGGAAGGGGACGCGCGTCCGGATCACCCTCCCGGCCGCCCCCTCCCCGCAGGCTTCGACAGCGTAGCCGCCCTTTCAGAGATCCCGCCGGGGAATTCATCCAGATTGCGCGGAAGGCTTACGGGGCTTGAAGTTAGAGGGGTGGGGTTGCAGAACACGGCAATGAATAGCACAGGACGCAACCCCCGCGCAACTGAAAACTGATTCTCCGTACCCACGTGTCTCCATAACCCCTGCCTTCAGAGAGGAGGTGCTGCCTTCGCTATAGAGCTTATCGACACCGTTCACCAGGAGAGATCGCCACCACAGAACCCGGAACAGGAAAAAGGTGGATGAGAGTGCTCGAACGGCTAGTCGAAGCACTGGTTCCGGGTGATACGGAAAATTGGCAGATCCAAATTGCCATCAAACACGATGAGCAGGGATGCACCGACATTCACCTGCATACCTGTATCAAGCAACAGGAGCCTGAAGAATCCCCGACCGAATCGAGGGGTGATGGAGCAGGGGGTTATCTGTAAATAGGAGCAAAAATGGGAGCATTCGGGTGGGTCATCAGCAAAGTCCCTGGTGAGGCCAGAAGATACGAGAACTTAAGGCGGGCCGGGTTGCAGAACACGGCAAGGAATAGCACGGGACGCGCCCCCGCGCAACCTGAAAATGGGGCCAGCCTGATCGGGGGCAGGCTCGGCCCCGTAAGGCAGGGTGTCATGGAGATCGCCGCTCCTGGCGCGTCCCCCTCGCCTGGCGCTAGAGTTGGTGGCATCCCCGAACTAACTTCGGGGTGGACCAATCACTGGGGGCAGGCCATCACGGACAATGCCGCAATCGCGCCAACAGTGACAACGAGTTATGCGGGCACGTTGGATTGGGCATCCAAAGGAAGAGGGATTCCCAGGGTGGCTGTCCTCGCTCTTGATCTCTGTATCTCTGTCCCAAGGTATTTTCCGCCTCCGTGCTACTGGACGGGGGTTTGTGATTGACACCGCGTGAACCCTTGGATATCCTCCCGCCAACGATTCTCTCGCCTTTCCTCCTGGGATTCAGGGGGTGTTAGGCCGCGTACTATGCCAACTTGTGAAGACCATGCATTCAACATTCGAACGTCCACAGTCACTCGGCGAGGAGATCGCTAAGGAGGGTGCCAAGTTGCCGGAATACCAGATTAAGGTTACGCCCGATACAGTAGCGTATGCTGACGGGGAGAAGCACAAGCTAGTAGTGGAGTTCGCCATCCCAGGAGCGCCAACGGATACCATCGATGTGAAGATCCTGGAAGACAGCGTCCACCTGACAGCGCCAGCAAGGGACATCGAGTATGTTTCAGCACTGGCTTTAGGTTGGCCGGTGAAACCTGTCAAAGCCGAAGCGATCTACGAGCACGGCCTGCTCCGAATCGAGGTGCCCTTCAAAGATCCGATGGAAGATGCTGTGAAGGTCGCCATCAAAGCGGGTGGCGCGGAAACCAAGATCAAAACAATCGAAACCTGATGACCCGTCAAGTTGTTAGGCCAGTATAGTCGGATGTTGTCTGCATGTATGACCAAATCAAGAGTAGGCATTGCCGCTTTCAAAGCTCTTTGCTATGTTTCACAAAAAGAGATATTTTCCCCCATAAAGATACGAGGCGGCTCCCATGGAAAACGAAACTAAGCGCATTCGGAGCCTTGTAACTCATCTGCTTTCTATTCCACCAGCCATCTGCACTGAACGCGCCTACCTAATAACGGAGTCATACAAAGAGACCGAAGATGAAGCACCATTGGTCCGGAGAGCAAAGGCTTTGCAGAAGGTTCTTGAACACATGACCATTTATATCGCTGACTTGGAACTCATTGTTGGAAACCAAGCAAGTAAGCCTCGCAGCGCTCCGATCTTTCCCGAATTCTCTTACGACTGGATCGAAAACGAGCTGCAGACTCTTGACACCAGACAGGCCGACCGTTTTGATATTACCGACGACCAGAAAGCGAGCCTGAAGGACATTTTTTCATATTGGAGAGGAAAAACAACGAAAGAGCACGCTCTGGCTCTCATACCTGAGGAGGTAAAAGAAGCCCAGTCCAATTTAGTCTTTCTTCTGAGCAGCATGTCGTGCGGCATTGGCCATATTGCCCCTGATTATCAGCGGGTGCTCAAATACGGGCTCCGGAGCATCCTAGACGCTGCTAATCAGAGGCTCCAGGGCATTGAGCTGTCGGACCTGAGAAGGCCGTTCTATCAGGCAATAATTACCGCTGGTGAGGCTGCGATCGCTTTTGCCCATCGATTTCAAGAACTCGCACTCCAACTGTGGCATCGGACCGTTGATGTGGGGAGAAAGGCTGAATTGCAGAGAATCGCCGAGATCTGCGGCCATGTTCCAGCATATCCGGCCAGAGACTTTTATGAAGCCCTTCAGTCCTTTTGGTTTGTTCATGTGATTATTCAGATTGAATCGAATGGCCACAGTATCTCCCCTGGACGGTTCGATCAATATATGGCCGAATTCTACGAAAAAGGTTCCCGAGAAGGACGACTCACTGATGACCAAGCCGGCGAGCTTCTCCAGTGCCTGTGGATTAAATTCAATGAGATCAACAAGATAAGGGATAGGGTTACCTCTCAGGGATTCGGCGGCTATCCAATGTTCCAAAACCTCGTAGTGGGCGGGGAGAATGCCAATGGGACCGACGCTACCAATAAGTTGTCGTATATGTGTCTAGACGCTGCGGCAAAGCTCCGGTTACCTCAGCCTTCCCTTTCCGTTCGGTTCCATCGGAACTCGCCCAAGCCTTTCCAGCTTCAGGCCGCGGAGCTGGCGAAGGCCGGAACCGGCATGCCTTCTTTTTTTAATGACGAGATCCTTGTTCCCGTCCTGACGGATATGGGATGCACCCTTGAGGACGCGCGCACCTACGCCCCTGTCGGGTGCATCGAGGTCCAAGCGCCAGGAAAAACCCAAGGTTATTATCCTGGAGGTTTTCTTAATTTGGCAAAGTGCCTGGAATTAGTCTTACACGATGGTCATGATCCAGGAGAGCGTCTTAGCGTCCCGCCCCACCTGGGAACCTTCAGAGAGGTCCTCGCGGCTTTTAGGAGGCAGGTAGCCCACTTCGTCCCTGTGATGGTGACTGCGGACAACATTATTGAGGAGGTGCAGGCCCGTATCGCACCCTCCCCATTCTTGTCAATCCTCGTCGATGATTGTCTTGATAAGGCCAAGAGCGTCGAAGGAGGTGGAGAGGCGGCCCCGAAAAATAGGACAGGCGTTTAAGTGGAAACTCTGCTCTACTGGACGGGACGAATCGTCGTCCCACAAGGAGAGCAGCCCATGAAACGTCCTCGACGGAATCACGCCCCAGC
>Ga0181527_1000320_pt1 | contig 56574 bp, 51 predicted proteins | sample PEATcosm2014_Bin_30_FD_119762 | JGI IMG/M metagenome (GOLD analysis project Ga0181527, IMG submission 119762) | Peatland microbial communities from MTU Mesocosm Facility, Houghton, MI, USA - PEATcosm2014_Bin06_60_metaG | ecosystem: Environmental > Terrestrial > Soil > Wetlands > Peat | place...
AAAGCCATCACCGAAGACCTCGGCATCAAGCTCGAGAACGTGCAGATGAGCGATCTTGGCCAAGCCAAGAAGCTCACCGTCGACAAGGACAACACCACGCTCGTCGAGGGCAAGGGATCGTCCAAGGAGATCGAAGGCCGGGTTAAGGAAATCCGCGGCCAGATCGACAAAACCACCAGCGACTACGACCGCGAGAAGCTCCAGGAGCGCCTGGCCAAGCTCGTCGGCGGCGTTGCTGTCATCAAGGTGGGCGCCGCGACCGAGACCGAAATGAAGGAAAAGAAGGCCCGCGTTGAAGACGCCATGCACGCGACCCGCGCGGCTGTCGAGGAAGGCATTGTGCCCGGCGGCGGCGTAGCGCTTCTGCGCTGCGTCGATTCCATCGATGCGCTGAAGTTGGAAGGCGACGAGAAGATCGGCGCCAACATCGTGAAGCGCGCCCTGGAAGAGCCGTTGCGCCAGATCGTTGCCAACTCCGGCGAAGAGGGCGCGGTCATCATCGGCAAAATCCGCGAGCACAAGGACAAGACCTTCGGCTATGACGCTCAGACCGGCCAGTTCGCCGACATGATCAAGGTCGGTGTCGTCGATCCGACCAAGGTCGCCCGCATTGCTCTGCAGAACGCCGGTTCAATCGCGGCCCTGATGCTTACCACCGAAGCCCTGGTTTGCGATATTCCTGAAGAGAAGAAGGAACCCGCGATGCCACACGGCGGCGGCATGGGCGGAATGTACTAAACCCTCCAATCGTAGTGGGAAACGCGCATTGGGTGCCCCATTCAAGCGAAGCTTGGGTGGGGCTTTCTTTTGTCACCAAAGTGCTCGAACTCAAGAGAATGTTTCAAATAGGCACTATGAGAACGACAACTACCCCGCCCTAGCTTCGCTTGAACGGGGCACCCGCCTTGCTACTCCGCGCCCTGTTTCAATCTCCAGAAAAATCTCTTATCCCCATTACCGGAAAATGCTACAATCGCCGCCCATCGGCAAGTTATGCAAGTTAACACGGGGTAATTCCCCTTCGGCTGTTAGTGCCTCGACCAGCTTTACGTCAGGTTGAGGCGAAACGATTTCAAAGCGGGCTGACCGAGCCAGGCGGCGCTGGTGCGCCATGTTTGCTCCCCGCTGTTGTGCAATTCCACAAGAACAGAGAGGTTCCTCGATGCGTCGTTTCACAGTTGTTTTGCTGGTATTGTTTGCGCTCAGTTTCACGGCGTCGTTTCTGTATGCCGCCGATGCCGACACAATAACCGTTCTCAAGGGTGCCCGCATTATCGACGGCACCGGTAACCCGCCCATCGAAAACGGAGTGGTCGTCATCAAGGGCAACCAGATCTCCGCGATCGGCCCGGCGGCCAAGATCAAGACGCCGAAGGGCGCGCAGGTAATCGACTTCAGCGGCAAGACCATTATGCCGGGCCTGATCTCGGCGCACTCTCATCTTGGGGTGATGTTGAAAGGCGTACAACGCGAGGACGCCTACACGCGCGAGAACGTCATGGCCTCGCTGAACCAGTACGAGCAGTACGGCGTCACCTCAATGATGTCGCTCGGCGTCAATCGGGACCTCATCTATGACATCCGTGAGGAACAGCGCGCCGGCAAGCTCAGCGGCGCGACCGTGTTTCCCGCCGATCGCGGATTCGGAGTTCCCAACGCCTTACCGCCATTCAAGTTGGCTCCTGATCAGATGTACCGTCCAGCTACCCCCGAAGAGGCGCGAAAATTGGTTCGCGAAGCTGCCGCACGGCATCCTGCCTTCCTCAAGATCTGGGTCGACGACGGCTTCGGGGCATTCCCGAAGATGGACCCGGCGGTTTATAAGGCCGTGATAGACGAGGGGCACAAGAACAAGCTGAAGGTTGCGGCCCACGTCTTCTATCTTGCCGACGCGAAGCAGTTGGTGGCCGACAACGTTGACGTGCTGGCACACAGTATCCGCGACCTGCCCGTCGACCAGGAACTGATTTCGTCGATGAAAGCCAAGGGAATCTGGTACATCCCGACGCTCAGCGTGGACCAGTCTTTCTTCTACTTCGCCGACACCGCGAATTGGCAGCAGAACCAGTTCTTGAACGCGGCACTGTCTCCCGAAGTTAAGGCTATTTTCAGCGATCCAGACTACAAAGCCAAGACCGATGCCAATCCCATCGTGGCCAAATGCAGGGCTGCACTCGCGCAGGGCATGAAGAACTACAAGACTCTCAATGACGCTGGGGTTAAGCTCGGCTTCGGCACCGATTCAGGAGCAGCCCCTCCGAGCCGGATACCCGGCTGGTCGGAGCACAACGAGTTGGAGTTGATGGTCGCCACGGGCATGACGCCGTTGCGGGCAATCACCGTCGCCACCGGCGAAACCGCCAAGTTGATCGGCATCAAGGACCGCGGAACGCTGAAGAAAGGCAATCGCGCCGACCTGGTCGTGCTCGCCGCCAACCCGTTGGATAACATCAGTAACACCAAAACGTTGGTGGTGATCTACCACGACGGCCGCAAAGTCACGCCTCGCGCGTCAGCTCCAGCGGTCGCCAAGAGCCAGCCATTGCCCGGAGCCGATGCGGTGGCTCTGTATTCAGCGGCACTGGCCGTGGGTCCGATTGAGGACGTCTGCGATTAGGCGCTGACGTAGGCCAAACTCGCTCCCGATAATACGGGGCTGCTGAAAAGGCAGCCCCGTATTATCGAGCATTTCAAGCGCATACTCACGAAATTGGAGGGTGCTCAGGTTTGCTCCGGGTCGGCGGTTTGCTATAATTACGATGTCTCTGTTCGTGGTCATTGGACCCGAGTTACCTTCGGCCGGCATAGTCGAAGTCCTGTGATTGCGCTATTCTGCGGGCCCCACTCAACCGCGCAGTTGCGGTTGATGGGCTAGCGACGTGCGGAAGTGGTGGAATTGGCAGACACACCATCTTGAGGGGGTGGCGCCGAAAGGCGTGCGGGTTCAAGTCCCGCCTTCCGCACCATAAACTCCCGAGGCTCGAAGGCGCCGGTTTGGGCTGTGGGAGCCGCTGGAGCCTGTCGTTGTTCAAGCCGGCAGAGTTGGCGGAATCGGGCGGCGTACTGGCATTATTGCGCTCCGAGCCAGATGGGCGCTAACGGACCCCGGCTTCCACCCCAACACGCGCAACTTTGGCGCGTGCCGGGGACCCCGGATTATCGTCACCGGCATGCAGGCCGGAAAGGAAGAGCATGGTTGCACTGGTCACCGCTGTTCACGTTATTGTTTGTCTGTTTCTGATCGCTGTTGTGCTGTTGCAGAGCGGCAAGAGCGCCGATATCGCCGCCGCCTTTGGCGGTCAAGGCAGCCAGACTGCCTTCGGACCGCGTTCGGCCGCCAATGCTCTAACTAAGGCGACTACCTGGGCCGCAGTCATCTTCATGATCACTTCGTTCACGCTGGCAATCATGGCCACGCGCCGCGCTGGAGCCGGCGGGTCCGTGTTGACCGGAACTCCCGCCACCACTCAAACACCTGCCCAGAAGCCCGCTCCCGTATCGCCGCCACCGGCACAGAAATAAGCGGCGGCTTAGGGAAGTTCGAAAGCATCGAGCCTCGCATCGCGGGGCTTTTTCTTGAGCCACAAACCGAGAATAATGCTCCGAAAGCGCAATTTTCGTTTAGGACGTGGTACCAGATTGTGCTACTCTGATGCCGAAATTCCACTCCGACATGAGAAAGCCGCACACCATGAACGGCGATTCTTTTCGCGAGTTACGGAAGCTGTCGACGACGTGGCATGATGAGGCCAATCTGCTGCGCGACATGGCGACGCGCGCTCTCTCCCTGCTTGAAAAACACAATCTGACGGTCATGGCTAACACATATCTTGTTTGCGCATCAGCGCTTGATGAGTGCCTCGGGGAGAGCCTTGAGGCAGAAGCGCCGCAAAGCATGGCCCATAACGCTTAACAGGCTGCTGAAATTCCTTACTGCTGAAAAACAGCCTAAAACAAAGGGTGGCTCCGCTCCGCGCCCGAATCGCATCTTGCTTCTCGAATGTAATGTCGGGTACGCAGCTTGGCTGCTCCGGCCACCGGCGCTCTGCGCTCCGGTCGCCATGACGTTCTCTCGGGAAATATTGGATATACCAATAAGGGAACCGTCCTGAGCGTCAAATCCTGGGCTCACCGAAGGAATGGGTTGGTTTCGCGTTCTTCGCCGATGGTGGTCAGCGAACCGTGCCCCGGCACCACCACCGTTTCATCAGGCAGCGCCAGCACACTCTCGTGCAGAGAGTGAATGATCTTGTCGTAAGATCCGCCAGGTAGATCGGTGCGGCCAATGCTTCCGGCAAACAACGTGTCTCCTGCAACCAATCGCTTCTCAGGTTCGAAGTAGAGGCAGATGGAGCCTTCGGTGTGTCCCGGGGTATGCAGCACTTTGCCTTCGACCGCGCCGGCCTTGACTGTGTCGCCGCTCGTTATGCTCTGGTCGATGGCCACTTTGCCAGGCGGGCGCATCCCGAGCCACGAAGCCTGCGTGTCCAGCATGCGCAGCAGGCCGGAGTCGTTCTGGTTCAGCAGAATGGGGGCGCCGGTGCGTTGTTTGAGCTTCATGGCGCCGCCAACGTGATCGATGTGAGCGTGCGTAACCACGATCTGTTTCACCTGGAGGCCATGGCGGGTCACGATCTCCATGACCGCATCGATGTCGTCTCCCGGATCAATGACCATGGCCTCGCGGTTGTTCTCGTCGCCTACGATGGAGCAATTGCACTGCAACGGGCCGACAGCCAGAATTTCGTGAATCATGTATTCATCATACCGGACATCATCCCGGACAAGGCAAGCAGCCGACGCAAGCCTTCGCCGAAAGCAACTTCCGGGGTGATGAGACTGAGCACCAGAAAACAGCCTCCGTGAAAGTTGAAGAAGTGCCCGGGATGCACCAGTACGTTGAACTTGCGCAGCAAGGCGAGCGCAAACTCCTCATCGGCGCACACGGCGGGAAGCCGCAGCACGGCGTACCAGCCACCTTCGACGCGCAGGCGATGACAAAGCTGTTGCCGTGAAAGTTGCGCGTCCAACTCGGCGAGATTGTTGCGAATTCGCTGGCCGAGTTGCCGCTGGACGGAGTGCCGAACCTCCAGCAGCGCCTCAGCGGCGAGTTGCACAGGCGCATTGGGAGAGAGATAGGTGTCGGCGATGACTTCCAGTCTGCTCATGGCATCGGCGGCCAAGTCCCCAGGCCCGCTGCAAGCGATCCAGGCCAACTTCATCTGCGGCAGACCGCTGATTTTCGACAGGCCGCTCAAGGTAAAGCTCAAGGCGCCGCTGTTGCCGCCGAAGCTGAGACGCTCACCGGATTCGACGGCATAGTCCAGAAAAACCTCGTCGGCAATCAGCGCCAGTTGATGCTCGCGGCAGAGAACGTTGAGCCGTTCGAGCTCCCAACGCTTGACGTACGAGCCCGTTGGATTGTTGGGCTGCACCACGAGCACTGCCCGTGAACGCGCGCTGATGCCGCGGCGTAACGATTCGAACTCGATCTGCCAGCCCTCGTCGTAAACCAGTTCGAACGGCACCAGGCGAACGTCCTGGATGTCGGCCAGGAACTCGAATAGCGGATAACTCGGGCTCGGAACCAGCACCTCGTCGCCAGGATCGCAGAGCAGGCGAAAGCAGTAAGAGTACGCTTCGCTGGTGCTGACCGTCAGGATAAGGCGTTCGGGATCGATACCGATTCCCTGCTGTGCGTAGTAGTTCGCTACGGCGCGGCGCGCCACGAGCAAGCCTTTTGCGGCAGGCTCATAGGTCAAGGCGCGCTCGTCGGCCAAGGCGCATGCGATCGCCCGTGCGGGATACTCCAGGCCAACGCAAGTCGGATTCGATGCCGTCAAGTCCAGCAGCTCTTGACCGCTTCTGCCGTGCTCCTCAAGCGCTCGTGCAAGCGCATTTGGCGCCAGGCTCCAGTTGGTGCGGCGGGCAAACATCCGGACTCCAATCTATCATCCCCCGGCCACGGCGCTGGCTTCGGAACGCCGTTTGCCTGCCCGGCTGCGGCCGAGGGTGTAACCAAGGTGATGCCCCTTCGTCACCCTGCGAAAAATGCCCACCTTGCATGAAAACAGGGCTAGAATACACTCCAGCAACTTACTATGTGAGCGGTTGCCGCCGGCACGGTCAGCCTGGGTTTGGTGTGCGGCGCGCAAGAACTCACGCAGGGTGAAGCGATGAATGCTCTTATGCGATCCGTGATTGTACTCGCTCTCGGCATGGGCGCGTGCACTCTGCTTGCGCAGAACCTGGGCGAGGTAGCACGCGAAACCCGCAATACGCCCCACCCCCGCGCCAAGCGAGTAGTGACGAACGACGAGATTCCCTCGGTCGACACCATGAGCACAGCGCCAGCCTCCGCGAAAAATGCAACGGGAGGGGCTAAAGACAGCGACGACAAGACCAGTAAAGCAGGCAGCGAGAAGCCAGCCGCCGCCGGCGAACTCGCAAAGAGAGAAGAGGAGCGAAAGAAACAGGAAGCGGAGTGGAATAACAAATTTTCGGCTGAGCGGGACAAAATCTCGCTTCTGGAGCGGGAATTCAAAGTGGCGGAGCAGGAGTTTAAGCAAAAACAGATCGCTCACCTAGCCGACGCGAACGCGCGTGTTAACAATCAGCAGCAATATGCCGAGGCAGAGAAGCTCGACCGCGAGGATTTAGACCAAAAACAGCAGAAACTGAACGCGGAACGCGAGAAGCTTGCCGGCATGCAGGAAGAGGCCAGGCACGATGGCGTCAAGCTCCCCGACTGAATCTCTACCATTCTCTGAACTCATCGAATCACAAGGCTCGCTGATAAAGCGGACCTTTAGATTTGGTGTTGCCGACCCTCAGTCTTTGTCTTTGGGCGCCCCGGCCGCCTGCTGGTGCCGGGCCGCTTCAGGTACGGCAGCAGGCAGCTTGTCAAGCGCCTTACGCGCCTCCTTGGCGTGCGGACCGTCCGGCAGAAGCTTCAGGTATGCCTCGTACCTGGCTCGCGCCTCCTGGAGGCGTCCGAGCTTCTCGAGGCTCGCGGCCGACTTGAAAGTCGCCTCGGCATCATCGGGTTTCCATTGCAGAGCTTCCTGGTAGCGGTTGAGAGCGGCTCTGTAGTTGTCCCGCCTGAAGTAAAAATCGCCGACTTCAATGGCCTTCCGTGCCTTTTGAGGGTTATAGGAGCGCAATTCCAGCACGTCGTCGGCGACACCGCTGTTTGGATGCGCTTTGGCATCACCCATCGGAGGGCCGAGGTCTATCTTGGTGTCCTTGCTGGAACTCTCACCGGCGGCATCCGGCCCAAGCGGAAACTCGTTATCCGTCGACGGAAGCTTCGTAGTCTTCTGTGTCTTCTGCTGTTTGGTCGGCAACTGTGCGGGGAAATCCTCGGGAGGATATTGTTGTGCCACCGCCCAACCGGCCAGCACAACCCAGACCAGTCCGACTATCACCTGCTTCATGGTCCTATTGTAAGTCAGTGGCTTTCCCGCTGGCGAAGACGGAATCGCCGAAGGGTTTTACGTTCTTCGCCTTCCACCTCCACCTGGAGTTCGGCATTCACCGGCAGTGCGCCACCGATCCTAACCCCGACCATGCCTTCATGATCGGTTACGGGCTCGGAAATCAGCTCGGGATCCAGTACGCTGTCTGCTTCAGTCAAGAAGCATCTGAGCCTCACATCGCGCATGGGAACCCCGCCACGGCTTACCTGGAAGCCCAGGACAAGTTCCGCGCCTTCGCGCCTGGCGCTCGTGCAGCGCAGGCTGACATTCAGGTCGGGAGCCTCCGTTCGCGCCAGTTCCAACTGCCCCTTGCGAATGCACTCCACCACAAAGCGGTGTTGCAGGCGCAAGGATTCCTGCACGGATTGCGGATCTCCGCCGTGCTCCGATGGGGTCGAACGCTTGGTAATACAGTGCCCTTTGACGAATACCTGGGTCTCGAGCAGTTGCTCGGAACCCCGCGCTTCGCTTTGGACGTGATATACAGTGTCGCCTAGGCGGATCTCGGTGTTATAGCCAAAGATCACAGTTTCTCCGGGCGGCAAATACCATTGGGAGGGTACGATACGATTGTCGAACACTTCCCGGCTTCCTGCAAAGCAGATTCTTGCGTGCTGCAAGAAAATTTATTGTCTCTGTAGATTACTCAGCCGAATGCTGAGCACCAACCTGCTGAAAGAATACTTCGCGGGCTGCTGGCTGTGCGTTCTTGACTACAAGGACGCCTGAAATCTACACTCAAGTATTCGCCTTATGCGCCCGTACCCCAGGGCGAGTCGTCCTATGCCAGATAATTATTTTGTGCGGTACATTCCGCTCATGCTTCACGTGCTGGTCGCCGGCGTTCTCGCCGGCGCCATCGTTGTGTTATCGACCCTGGTGGGACAGCACAAGCGGAACCGGGTCAAGATGTCTCCGTATGAATGCGGTATGCAGCCCATCGGGGATATCAGGCAGCGCTTCTCCGTGAAGTTTTATTTGGTCGCGATGTTGTTCATCCTGTTCGACGTAGAGGCGGTTTTTCTGTACCCCTGGGCTATTCTCCTTAAGGAGCTGAAGATGTTCGGCTTCTGGGAGATGGTGGTGTACATTGCGATCGTGCTGGTCGGTTTGTTTTACATCTGGAAAAAGGGCGCACTTGACTGGAATAAGCCCACCAGGAATGAGGTCCTGTAACCCTGATGGCACTGGCTGCTGCGATTACCGATCTGGAACAATTAAAGGACCGTCCGGCGCTGGCCCGGTTGCTTTCGTGGAAGGCAGAGGCGGTTACCGGCGCGAAATTCGATCGCGGCGAGCTGACGATCCGGGTGCGGCGCGAATGCTTGCGCGAGGCCTGTGCGCTGCTGCGGGACGATGCCGCCACCGGTTTCAACTTTCTCTCCGACATCACCTGCGTGGACTGGTATCCGGAGGAGCCGCGTTTCGAGGTTGTCTATTCCCTGCTGTCGATGGCGCGCAAGGAGCGCATCCGGATCAAGGTAAAGTTGGATTCAGCCGATCCGGGCGTGGATTCGCTTACCGACCTTTGGCCCGGTGCAAATCCCTTCGAACGCGAGGTCTTTGACCTGTTTGGAGTCCGTTTCCACGGCCATCCGTATCTTCGCCGCATCATGATGCCCGAGGACTGGGAGGGCCATCCGCTGCGCAAGGACTACCCGGTTGAGGGATACCGTTAATGGCCAGCAAGTTCAGCAACCTTGAGCCGGTTGTCGAGGTCATCGGAGACGACCGTACGATGGTCCTCAACATGGGGCCGCAGCACCCTTCCACGCATGGTGTGCTCAGGCTCTTGCTGGAACTCGATGGCGAAACCATCGTCCGCATCCGGCCTGACATCGGTTTCCTGCATACCGGGATTGAGAAGACCTGCGAAGCCAAGTTCTATCAGCAAGTCGTGCCTCTTACCGACCGCATCGACTATCTCTGCCCGATGACCAACAACCTGGCTTACGTGCTGGCGGTCGAAAAGCTTCTTGGGCTGGAGATGCCGAAGCGCGCGCAGTGGATTCGCGTCCTGTTGAACGAGTTGACGCGCCTCAACTCTCACCTGGTGTGGCTGGGGACGCACGCCATGGACGTGGGCGCCATGACCGTGTTCCTTTACTGCTTCCGCGAGCGTGAAGACATTCTGCGCCTCTTTGAGATGGTCAGCGGCCAACGGATGATGACCTCCTACTTCCGCGTCGGCGGCCTGGCGCTCGAAGTTCCGTTGGGATTCTTTGAGCGCGTGAAGCGCTTCATCGACGCCTTTCCAGGTCACATCGACGAGTACGAAGACCTGCTCACGCAGAACCCCATCTGGACAGGGCGGACGAAGGGCGTGGGAAAGATCACCTACGAAGATGCCATCGCGCTGGGGCTAAGTGGCGGCGTCGCCCGCGGAAGCGGCGTGGATTGGGATCTGCGCCGCGATATGCCTTATTCGAGTTATGACCAGTTCGATTTCAAGGTTCCGCTCGCCACCGAGGGGGACGTCTTCGCACGTTATGTGATTCGCGTGCAGGAGATGCGGGAATCGACAAAAATTATTCAGCAGGCGCTGGCCGGCATGCCCGAGGGTCCGATTAAGGCCGACGCTCCCAAGGTCGTGTTGCCTGACCGCGAAAAAATGAAGACCCAGATGGAAGCCTCATCTATCACTTCAAGATTGTTACCGAGGGATTTACCGTGCCGGCCGGCGAGGTCTACCAGGGCGTCGAGTCGCCGCGGGGCGAAATGGGATACTACATCGTCAGCGACGGCACCGCCAAGCCGTATCGCGTGCACATGCGCAGCCCGTCTTTCGCCAACCTGAATGCTATCCTGCCAATGTGCCAGGGGCAACTGATCGCCGACGTTGTGGCGGCGATCGGCAGCATCGATATCGTGCTGGGAGATGTCGACCGCTAGCGACGCCGCGCGTGGGGCGCGGAAACTGTTTTCACCACCGTCGGGGAACTGGAAATGGGAACTCTGAACGATGAAATTTTCTGACCAACTGGAAGCGCGCTTTGCGGACATGCTTACGCATTACCCGATCAAGCGCTCGGTTCTTGTCCCTTTTCTGCTTTACGTGCAGGACGAGCTCGGCTGCCTGACGGACGAAGCAATCCGGGAGATTGCCGGCCGCCTGGAGATTACTCCGCTCGAGGTGCGCAACGTAATCAGTTATTACTCCATGCTGCGGACCAAGCCCGCCGGCAAATACAACGTGCAGGTTTGCACCAACATTTCCTGCCTGCTGCGCGGCGGCGAAGAGATTCTCGAGCACGCAAAGAAGAAGCTTGGGGTGGCGCAGAATCACGGTATCACCCCCGACGGCATGTTTTCCGTGGAAGAGGTGGAGTGCATTGGGGCGTGCAGTTGGGCTCCCGCCATGCAGGTCAACTACGACTTCCACGAAAACCTCACGCCGGAAAAGGTGGACGAGATCATTGAGGCGTACCGCGACAAGGCCTCGAAGTAGCTCGACCATGAGAACAGGAATCGAGAGCAGGTAACTGAGAACCGGTTCATGGCATATCTGGTTTCACATCCCGACGAGGTCAAGATCATCTCCCGGCGCTTTGGCATGGGCGCCACCGACATCGACCGCTATCTCGAACTCGACGGCTATAAGGCCGTGCAAAAGGCGCTACAGATTGGACCGGAAGCGATCATCAACGAGATGAAAGCATCCAATCTGCGCGGACGTGGCGGCGCTGGTTTTCCGGCGGGCATGAAATGGTCGTTTGTTCCGAAGGAATCGGCCAAGCCCAAGTACGTGCTCTGCAACGGAGACGAGTCCGAGCCGGGGACGTGCAAGGACCGCCTGATCTTCGAGCACGACCCGCACGCCGTGATCGAGGGCGTGATGATTGCCGCCATCGCCATCAACTCGCACAAGGGTTACATCTACATCCGCGGCGAGTATCGCTACCTCTTGGAAATCATGCAGAGGGCCATCGCCGACGCTTACGCGAAGGGCTTTCTCGGCAAGAACATTTTCGGCAGCGGTTACGACCTGGATATTTATTGGCACGGCGGCGCCGGCGCCTACGAAGTCGGCGAGGAATCCGCGCTGATGGAGTCGCTGGAGGGCAAGCGCGGCGTGCCGCGCATCAAGCCGCCATTCCCCGCCGTTGTCGGACTCTGGGGCGGACCCACGGTCATCAATAACGCCGAGACCTTGGCGACCGTGCCGCACATCATGCTGATGGGCGGCCAGAAATACGCCGAAATAGGCACGCCCCGGAATGGCGGTACACGCCTGTTCTGCCTAAGCGGACACGTCGCCAAGCCTGGCGTTTATGAGCTGCCGATGGGCTACAACCTAAAGCAGATGATTTACGAGGTTGGCGGCGGCATTGCCAATGGGAACAAGTTGAAGGCGGTCGTTCCCGGCGGATCTTCCGTGCCTGTGCTTAAGGCCGGCGAGATCGACGTGGCGATGGACTTCGATGCGATGATGAAGGCCGGCACCATGCTCGGTTCCGGCGGGGTGGTGGTCCTCGACGACCAAACCTGTATCGTCAAGTTCGCGTTGCGCACTATGCAGTTCTACCAGCACGAGAGCTGCGGCTGGTGCATACCATGTCGCGAAGGGACCGACTGGCTGCGAAAAACGCTGCGCCGCTTCCATGCCGGGGGCGGAGTCGCGAAGGACATCGACAACATGCAATACCTGGCCGAAAACATGCTTGGACGCACGTTCTGTCCCTTGGGCGATGCCGCGGCCATGCCGACCATCGGTTTTATTACCAAGTTTCGCAACGAGTTCGAAGATCACCTGGAGGGCCGCCCGTGTCCGTATGAGAAAGCGGGCGCCGAACATGCGGTTCCAGTGGAAGCACACTGAGAAAGAATCGAGAATGGCAGAGCAAAGCGCAACAACAGTTCCACCAACCGATAAGGAAATACTGATTGCACGCCTGCAAGAGGGGCGCAACCGGTATCTTTGCGCTTTCCACGGAGTGCTCGATAGCAGTTCAACGTGGCGCAGGACGCCTGGCACCTGGTCGATTCTCGAGTGCGCGGAGCACGTCGCGGTGGCCGAGGAGCAGATGCTTCGGGTGTGGGAGAAGCTGGCCGAAGCCGGCTCGTCCGACCCGGCGAAGGATGCGAGTATCCTCGCGCTAGCCCACGACCGAACGCGCAAAAACAAGGCTCCCGAACGCTCCGAGCCGAAAGGACGCTGCGATAGCCTGTTCGAGGCGCTCGAACGCTTCCGGAGCGCGCGCGACCGCACTTTGCAGTTTGCCGAGAGCATCTCGGTCGAAGAGCTTCGCGCCAAGGTCGTGCCGCATCCGCTGGCGGGCACGCTGGACGGCTACCAGTTGCTGACGCTCATGGCAGTGCATCCCGAGCGCCACGCCTTGCAGGTGGAAGAAATCAAGACAGACCCGGAATTCCCGAGTGGTCAACATCCGTAGGCTCTGCCCCAACCAGCCAACCAAGGGCTTGTCGGGGACCCCGGTGAGTTTTCATGGCAGACGCACCTAAACTCGTCAAGATTACCGTTAACGGCAAGGCCTTATCGGTTCCCGCCGGCACGCTGCTGATCGATGCCTGCAAGAATACAGGCATCGAAGTGCCTTCGTTCTGCTATTACCCCGGGCTTTCGCTGCAGGGCGCCTGCCGCATGTGCCTGGTGGAAGTAGAAAAGCTGCCGAAGCTTCAGACCGCCTGCACCACGCAGGTTGGCGAGGGCATGGTCGTGCACACCGAGACCGAAAAGGTTGTGCAGGCGCGCAAGAGCATGCTCGAGTTGCTGCTTGCCAATCATCCGCTGGATTGTCCTGTCTGCGACGCCGGAGGCGAGTGCGAGTTGCAGGACATGACGTTCAAGTATGGAGCGTCGGAGTCGAAGTTTATCGACATCAAGAGCCACCGCGACGAGCAGCAATGGTCCCCTGTCGTCTTCTTTGACCGCCCGCGCTGCATTCTGTGCTATCGCTGCATCCGCGTCTGCGGCGAGGGCATGGACGTGTGGGCGCTGGGCATCCAAAACCGCGGCCAGAGTTCGGTTATCGCTCCTAACAATAGCGATCACCTCGAGTGCGAGGAATGCGGCATGTGCATCGACATCTGTCCGGTCGGCGCACTTACCTCGGGAGCTTACCGATACAAGACGCGTCCGTGGGAGATGAACCACGTCGGCACCGTCTGCACCCACTGCGGCGATGGTTGCCTCACGACGCTGGGCTGCCGCCGCAGCGACAGCGGCATGGAGATCGTGCGCGGAGACAATCGCGACAAGAGCGGCATCAACGGCGATTTTCTCTGCATCAAGGGACGCTACGCCTTCGATTTCGCCAACCATCCCGAGCGCATCAAGCAGCCAATGGTGCGCCGCGATGGCAGGCTTGTTCCCGTCGCCTGGACGGAAGCAATCGATACCGTCGCCCGCAACTTTCGCGAGATCATCGCTCGCCACGGCGCGGATGCAATCGGCGTTATCGGTTCCAACCGCACCACGAACGAAGAGAATTATCTGCTTCAGAAGTTCGCGCGTGTGGCGCTGGGAACCAATAATATCGACCATCACCGCACGGCGGATTATCCGTCTTTCGCCAAGGCCCTCGCCGAGAATAACGCGAAAACGGCGAGCATGCGCGAGGTCTTCCAGGCACCAGCGATCCTGCTGGTCGGCAACGATCCGACGAATCAGCATCCGCTGCTGGCGTGGCAGATCCGCAACAACGTACGGCTGCATCGCGCCAAGCTGCACATCGTCAACTCGCAACCCATCAAGCTCGGCAGACAGGCGGCCAGCTTCACGCAGCTTCCGGCGGGAAGCGAAGGTAAGTTCGCCCAATACCTTGCCGGAGATGATTCCGCCGCGCAAGCCATCACGGGAATTGCACCCGAAGCGCTCTCCAAGTTGCGCGACACACTCAGGACCGAACCAGATTTGGTTATCATTTTCGGCTCCGAACTTCGCGGAGACGACGTAGCGGCCCTGGTAAGATTCGGCGCCCCACAGCAAGCGCGATTCATCTGCCTCGGCGATTACGCTAACTCGCGTGGGGCTGCCGATATGGGGCTCTATCCTGACCTGCTGCCCGGCTACGCTCCGCTCGCTTCCGGCTCGATCTTCGACGCTGAGTGGGGAGGGCGGATCCCGGCGCAGCCCGGCTTGAGCCTCGCGCAAATGCTCGACGCAGCTCGCGATCTCAAGCTTCATGCCCTGTACGTGGTCGGCTCCAACCCGGTTGCGCGCTACGCGGTGGACCCCTTCATTCTGCACACTCCTTTCCTGGTGGTCCAGGATATGTTCATGACGGAAACAGCGGCGCTGGCAGACGTAATTCTGCCGGCGGCGAACGCCTACGAGAAGGCCGGCACATTCACCAATACCTGCGGCGATTTGCAGTTGTTGAAGAAAGCGGGCGATGTTGCGACCGTCAAAAGCGATTTTGAAATCATTGTACGCATTGCGGAAAAGATGGGCTTCGACATCCGTAAGCTTGTGCCGTTTGGCGGCGGCACGCGCGCCGATTTCGGCCAGACGCGCGGAGCGCAGTCGGGCGAGGCCGACCGTCATGCGGTTTGGCTTCGCGCCCGCGGGCTTGAGCCAAAGGTGTCGCCATTCGATCCGGCCGCGGTGCTCGACGAGATTCAGCGGTTGGTCCCGGGCTACGATGTCTCCCGGCTGGGGTTGCTGGCCGGCAACGATCAGCCGACTCGACTGGTAAACATTCAACCGGCGGGGATTCAGAGTCATCCGGAATGGATCGTCCCCTCGCAGGACGCGCTGTTTACCTCCGGTACGCTTGGCCGTTATTCGAATACGCTGAACTCGGTGATGGAGAATAAGAGCAAATCCAGGGTTGACACCGAAGTTGTGGCTGACTGACCGGCTGCTTGCGGCAGCAGGTTTGCCGTTCGCGGATTTGCTGTTTCACGAAGGAACGAAGCAACGTGAGTGCGGGTATGCTCCGCGAAGCAAGTTTGCTCTTGGGAATGCATGACTCAATGAATGTCGGAATGTTTTTGCTCGTCGCCATCATCAAGATCGCGATTACCGTCGGCGTGCTGCTGACGATTGTGGCCTACTCCGTCTGGCTGGAGCGGAAGGTGGTGGGCCACATGCAGAACCGCTGGGGACCTACCCGCGTCGGTCCATTCGGCCTGCTGCAGCCGCTTGCTGACGGCATCAAGTTCATCCTGAAGGAAGACTTGACGCCGCCTTATGTCAATCGGACTTTGTTCATTCTGGCCCCGATGCTTGCCCTGGTGATGGCGCTGACTTCGATTGCGCTTGTGCCGATTGGACCAAACATCACCATCGGCAGCGTAACCACTCCGATTCAGATTACCGGGGTCGAGACGGCGAACAATCAGCCGGCCGATATCGGCATCGGCCTGCTCATCATCCTTGGCGTCACCTCGCTTGGAGTTTACGGCATCGCGCTTGCCGGGTGGTCGTCCAACAGCAAGTACTCGTTGCTCGGCGCTTTGCGCGCCAGCGCGCAAATGATTAGCTATGAGGTTGCGCTCGGGCTGTCACTGGTGGGCGTACTGATGGTTTCCGGGTCGTTCAGTCTGCGAACCATCGTCGAGCGGCAGCTAGGCAGTCCGTGGCACTGGAACATCTTTAATGGCGGCTGGCAAATCGTAGCTTTCTTCATTTACCTGATGGCGGCTTTTGCCGAAACCAACCGCATTCCATTCGACCTCGCCGAGGCGGAGACCGAACTCGTGGCCGGTTATCACACCGAGTACAGCTCGATGAAGTTCGCCATGTTCTTCATGGCCGAGTACGCCAACATGGTGACCGTAGCCTGCCTGGCCTCGGTCATGTTTCTGGGCGGATGGAGTGGACCTGTTTTCGGACCGCCGATCCTGCAATCGCTGCTTCCAATCCTGTGGTTTTTGGCGCGCGTATTTTGCTTTATCTTTCTTTACATCTGGGTGCGCGGCACGCTGCCGCGCTTCCGCTACGATCAACTGATGGGGTTCGGCTGGAAGTTTCTTTTGCCGCTCTCAATCGCCAACATTCTTGTTACCGGGCTGATTGTGGCCCTGCGGGCGTAACCCGCGGGTGTATAACCGATGTCGCACCTTATTCTGTTTCTGATCTTCGCGGCCCTGTGCGTGGGAGGAGCGATTAACCTCCTGGTGCAGCGCCATCCGATCAACAGCGCGCTGTCTCTCGTGCTCGTCACGGGCTCGCTCGCTCTGATCTACCTCTTGCTCGGCGCAGAGTTTGTTGCCGCCATTCAAATCATCATTTACGCAGGCGCAGTGATGGTGCTGTTCATTTTCGTCATCATGCTGCTCAATGCCGGCGCCGAAGAAGAGACCAAGGGCAGCCGGGTGGCGATTTTGTTAGGCGTGCCAGGACTGATTCTGGGACTCTCCACGGCCACCTGGGTGTTAGCCACCCGCTATCCCGGCCCGGGTTCGGTCATAATCGGCCAGCTACACGGCACCGCCCCTGGCATGGGGCGCCTTCTCTTCCGGGATTTCCTGCTGCCGTTCGAGGTGACCTCGGTGCTGATCCTGATCGCGATTATGGGCGCCGTAGTTCTGGCGCGGAGAGGAAGCGACTGATGGTGCCGATTTCCTATTATCTTGTGCTGAGCGCGATCCTGTTTGCCTGCGGGGTTGCGGGCTTCCTCATCAAGCGCAACATCATCACCATCTTCATGTCGATCGAACTGATGCTGAACGCGGTGAACCTCACCTTCGTGACCTTTGCCGCGCAGTGGCAGGCGCTGAGCGGCTATATCTTCGTTTTTTTCGTGATGGTAGTGGCGGCCGCTGAAGCCGCCGTTGGATTTGCGATCATCATTGCCGTCTTCCGCACGCGCGAAACCCTGAATGTCGACCGCGTGAATTTGCTGAAGCTATGACCTTGAATCTCTGGTTGATTCCAGTTTTGCCCGCCGCGGGCGCCGCCATCAATGGATTTTTCGGCCGGCGGTTCTCGAACAAGATGGTGAGCGCCGTCGCCTTGGCCTCGACGGCGGCATCGTTCGCCTGGGCGCTGTTGGCGGCGATACGCCTGCTTGGCATGCCGGCCGATCAGCTCCCCTATATCGAACGAATCGGGGTCTGGCTGCGCAGCGGCGACTTCGTGGTGGAGTACGGCTTCTATCTCGATCATCTCTCGATGATCATGATGCTGGTGGTCACCGGCGTCGGCTTTCTCATCCATGTCTACTCGGTCGGATACATGGGGCACGAGGGCGGATACTACCGCTTTTTCAGCTACCTAAACCTGTTCATGTTCTTCATGCTCACGCTGGTGCTGGCGGACAACTACCTGCTCATGTTCGTCGGCTGGGAGGGCGTGGGCCTCGCTTCCTATTTGCTGATTGGCTTCTTCTTTTTGCGCGATTCGGCGGCGAATGCCGGGAAAAAAGCGTTCATCGCCAACCGCGTCGGCGATTTCGGTTTCCTCATTGCCTTGTTCCTGCTGGTTAAGCACTTCGGCACCCTCCAGTACACGGACATATTCCACAAGGTTGCGGAGTTCTCGCCTGGCATCGAGTCCGGAGCCGGTCTGCTGACTGCCATCGCGCTGCTGATGCTGGTCGGCGCCACCGGTAAATCGGCGCAGATTCCTCTCTACGTCTGGCTGCCTGACGCGATGGAAGGTCCGACGCCGGTCTCCGCCCTGATCCATGCGGCCACCATGGTTACCGCCGGCGTTTACATGATTGCGCGCTCCAACGCCATCTTCAGCCGGTCAACGACTGCGCTTGCGGTCGTCGCCATCATCGGCTGCCTGACCTCGTTCTTTGCCGCGACCATCGGAATCACCCAGACGGACATCAAGCGTGTGCTCGCCTACTCCACGGTTTCGCAGCTCGGATACATGTTCCTGGCCTGCGGCGTGGCCGCGTACTCGGCGGGTATTTTCCACCTGATGACGCACGCCTTTTTCAAAGCGCTACTCTTCCTCGGCGCCGGCTCGGTGATTCACGCCGTCGGCGGCGAACAGGATATGCGCAAGATGGGCGGCCTGAAGAAGTACGCGCCCTATACGTTCTGGACCATGCTGATCGCCACGTGTGCGATCGCCGGGATTCCGGGGCTCTCGGGTTTCTTCTCCAAGGATGAGATCCTCTGGCAGGCTTTCTCCAGCCCGCATGGACACTGGGCGTTTTGGTTGCTCGGCATCACTACGGCGTTCATGACCAGCTTTTACATGTTCCGGTTGCTGTTCATGACTTTCTTCAACGAATATCGCGGCCCCGTCGCCGTACAGCACACTTCACATGAGGCCCAACCGCACGCCGCCACGGCCTCGGCCGAACACGCCGGACACACGCATGCCGTGCCCCCGCCGGCTCCTCCGACCAATGCTCACGATCACGGAGGCCATGGAGAACCGCACGAAAGTCCCTGGGCAATGGTGGTTCCGCTCGTGCTGCTTGCCGTGTTGTCCGTCATCGGGGGATATGTGGGCGTGCCTAAAGCGCTCCACGGCGGAAATCACATCGAGCACTTTCTGGCACCGGTCATGCCGACCATCACGGCGGAAGCAGCGGGAACAGCACACGGGGGCGCGCATCCCGAGCAGGAGCAGTCGCAGGCCGCTGAGGACAGCTCGCTGGAGTTGACGCTGACGGGCGTCTCGGTGGCGGTTGCGTTTGCGGGCCTCGGTCTCGCCTGGCTTTTATACGTCAAGCGGCGCGACCTGCCGGCCAAAATCGCCAATTCGCTTGGCGGCCTTTACACGGCCGTGCTGAATAAGTATTACGTCGACGAAATCTACGGCGCGGCCATCATCGGCCCGCTGATTGCTTTTTCCACTCGCGTGCTCTGGCGCGGAATCGACGCCACGCTGATTGACGGAAGCGTGAACAGCGGCGCGCAGGGCGTGCGTGAATTGGGCGATTCGCTGCGTCACCAGCAGTCCGGCAACATCCGCTCTTATGCCGGTTGGGTTACGGCCGGAGCGGCGCTGGTCATCCTCTACATGGTTTGGATGGGAACGCGATGATAGCTGCAAGTGTCACTCCCTACATTCTCACGCTGGTGACGTTTGTGCCGGTGTTCGGGGCGCTGCTGCTCGCGTTGTTTCCCCGGCGTGATCGCGACATCCGTGCCTTTGCGTTTCTGGTCAGCATTGTCACGTTCCTGCTTTCGCTCCATTTGCCCTGGTATTTCCGCGACCAGGTCAAGCAGGCGCAGCCACATCTGACCGCCGGTCACGCTCTGCTGCCGTCACGCCTCTCGCTGGCGTATGAAATCGACAAAGCCTGGATTCCGACGCCGAACATCCATTACCACATGGGTATCGACGGCATCTCGCTCTGGCTGGTGCTGCTCACGACGTTCCTGGTTCCCTTGTGCGTAATGATCTCGTGGCGCTCGATCCGCGACCGGGTGAAGGAATTTTTCATCCTCCTGCTGGTGTTAGAAACGGCAATGATCGGCGTATTTGTGTCGCTCGATCTTTTTTTGTTTTACTTCTTTTGGGAAGCAACGCTGATCCCCATGGCCCTGCTGATCGGGATGTACGGCCACGAGCGGCGCGTTTACGCGGCCGTTAAGTTCTTTCTGTACACGATGGTTGCGTCGGTCTTTATGCTCGCCGCAATCATCTGGCTCTACGCCAAGAGCGGAACCTTTGACTTCGTAACGCTGCAAGCGCTGTTGCAGGCCGGCGCGGTGCCGGGAATGGAGTATGCCGCACAGTGGCTCTTCCTCGGCTTCTTTGTTGCATTTGCGGTTAAGGTGCCACTCTTCCCGCTGCACACCTGGCTGCCCGACGCGCACGTCGAAGCGCCAGCCGCCGGCTCCGTTCTTTTGGCCGCGGTATTACTGAAGATGGGCACTTATGGTCTGTTGCGTTTCAATGTCGGGCTGTTTCCGGAGCAGGCCCGCCGCAACGCCGGCTGGATCGCGATCCTGGCAATCATCGGAATCATTTACGGTGCGCTGGTTGCCATGGTGCAACCGAATCTGAAAAAACTGGTTGCTTATTCTTCCATCAGCCACCTGGGATTCGTAGTGCTCGGCATCTTCAGCTTCACCATGGCCGGAGTTGACGGCGCCGTCTATCAGATGCTGAATCATGGCGTCTCCACCGGCGCGCTGTTCATTCTCTGCGGCATCATCTACGAGCGGCGGCACACCTACGAAATCGCGGAGTACGGCGGTCTCGCGACCCCGATGCCTGTCTACGCGACATTCTTCCTGGTCATCACCTTGTCTTCAATAGGCTTGCCGTTGCTGAACGGTTTCATCGGCGAATACTTGATCCTCACTGGATCGTTTCAGGCAAAGGCTTGGTGGGGCGTGCTTGCGGCAAGCGGTGTGATCTGGAGCGCCTGCTATCTGCTCTGGCTCTACCAGCGTCTTTTCTACGGAAGCGTCACGAACCCCGTGAATGCCGGCTTGCCCGATCTTGACCGTCGCGAGCGCAGTTGCCTCTGGCCGCTCGCAATTGCCGCGCTGGTCATGGGCGTCGCTCCGTCCATGTGGATGAACCGCATCGACCAGTCTGTCGCCCAGATGCTCGCACCATTCCAGAAGCAGGCTGCGGCTCCGGCGCATCACAGGGTTGCGCCGGCAGACGCGACCCCGGCCGAGCAAGCAGCTGTGGCCTCGTTGGAGAAAGCAAACCAGGTGAACGGCCGATGATACCCGGCATAGACTACATCCGAATTCTTCCAGAAATCGTGCTTTCGGTCTTCGGCATGATCGTAATGTTGGCAGACCCGCTGCTGCCTGAGTATGACAGCCGCAAGTCCATGGGATTCGTCGCGGCTCTCGGATGCCTCTGCGCTCTGTGCGCCACCTTTTATCAGGCGGCATTTCCCGGCACGGCGTTTTTCAACATGGTGCGGGTCGATGGCTTCAGTGTGTTCTTCCACGTCGTCGTCATCATGGTTGCGCTGATCACTACGCTCAGCTCGTTCGAATACCTGGAAGTGCAGAAGATCCGCCTCGGCGAGTACTACGGTCTGATCCTGCTCGGCACGGTCGGCATGTGCCTGATGTCCTCTGCCATTGAGTTGGTGCTCATCTTCATTGCCCTCGAGATCTCTTCCATCGCGACGTACGTGCTTGCGGGCTTCCGCCGCCGCGTCGCCAGCAGCGCGGAGTCGTCCCTCAAATATTTCCTGCTGGGCTCGTTCGCCACCGCTTTCTTCCTCTACGGCGTCGCACTCATGTTCGGCGCCACCGGCTCGACGAACGTTGACCAGATTGCCGCCGCACTGCGCAACGGGGCGCCCACGCTGGCGTATATGGCCATGGCCATGATGTTCGTAGGTCTCGGCTTCAAAGTTGCTACCGCGCCATTCCAGGTGTGGACCCCGGATGTCTACGAAGGCGCTCCGGCGCCGGTCGTGGGGTTCATGTCGACCGCTCCCAAGGCGGCGGCGTTTGCCGTGCTGCTGCGCGTGCTGTTCGGCACCGCCAGCGGCAACGGATTTTGGGGCCAGCCGCGACCCGGGTGGTTCTGGATGATATGGGTTTCGGCGGCCTTGTCGATGACGCTCGGCAACCTCGGAGCGCTGGTACAATCGAATGTTAAGCGCCTGTTGGCCTATTCGTCGATTGCCCATGCCGGATACTTGCTGGTCGCTTTTACCGCCATCCGCGACAGCAGCGCGGGAATCTCCGCCGCGATGTTTTACTCCGCATCTTATGCCGCCATGAACGTCGGTGCCTTCGCCGTGGTGAGCCATTTTGCGAGTGCTGGCGAGAAGTACGTGAACGTCGATGATTATGCCGGACTCGGCCGCCGCTCGCCCATGCTGGCAGCAGCGTTGACCGTTTTCCTGCTCTCCCTGATCGGAATCCCAATCACCGGCGGATTTCTTGCAAAATTTTACGTCTTCACCGCCGCGCTACAGTCGAGCCTTGTGGGCCTCACCATCATCGGCGTCATCAACAGCGCCATCGGCGCGTACTACTATCTGCGCTTGATCGTGTTGATGTATATGCGTGAACCGCAGAGCGACGCCCCCGTGCCGCCAATTCCATTTGCGGCGGGCCTCGCGATGGTGCTCAGCCTGATCGCCACCATTTATCTTGGCGTGCTGCCAGGCCCTGTGCTCAACTTCGCCATTGGCGCGGCCCGTACACTCGTGCGTTGACGATCAAAATCTCCGGAACTGCGGCCACGGTATATCTTCAGAACTCCCACATCTGCTAACTGCGGCAGATGTGGGGCACCATGCAAGAGTGTGTGCTGGGATGCGCGTCTACTTGACGTTGCCTCCAATTGACGTTGCCTCCAAAAGCAAAAGGCCTCCCACAGAGAGGAGGCCCCATACCAATACAAGTTCAAAAGACTCTGCCGGGCGAACTACACTACCTTGGCGAAGATTACGACGAGCGTAAACAACACCAGCGATTCGATGAAGGCCAACCCAAGAATCATGGCAAGCTGAATTCCGGCGCGAGCAGAAGGATTGCGCGCCATGCCTTCGCAGGCAGCCGAGCCGACTCTGCCCTGACCGAGGGCAGCCATTCCGGCGGCAATGGCCATGCCGAAGCCGGAGGCGATAGCGACCCAGTTAACGGGTTTGGCCGCTTCAGCGGCAGGTGTTTGCGCAAAGGCGGGCGTCACCATCATCGAGAGGGCGAAGACCGTCAGCAGAACGAACATTAGTTTACGCATTGTCTTGCTCCTGTAAATGCCCCGTGGGGCTGAGTGTCGCTGCCAGTGGGTGGTTGGCGCCCTCCACTGCGACGCCCTCACGCTTGCAGCGAAAACCAAACTTGAAAACTCATGGCTGATGTCTAGCAGCCTGACCCGAGCCTGCAAAGCGACCTAGTGTTCGTGCGCTACAGCCTCACCCAGATACACCATCGACAGCAACATAAAGATATAGGTCTGGATGAATGCCACGCCGATGTGCAGGCCCATGAAAATTACGGGCACTCCAATCGGCATCAAGGAAAAAAACACCAATGTCACCATATCTCCGGCAAACATGTTGGCATAAAGACGGACAGTGAGTGAAAGAATTCGTGCCAGGTGGCTGCAGATTTCAATGGGAGGAATCAACCACCAAAGCCATACCGTCGGCCCCAAAAAGTGCTTGATATAGCCCGCGCCGTTGGTACGGATACCATTGTAGTGATAGTAAAACCACGTTACGAGGGCACAACCCAGCGGCACCGAGGGCACTCCCGTCGGAGTTTCAAAGAACGGCACCAGCCCAAGCAGATTGCAGGAAATGATGAACAGTCCCAGTATGGATATATATGGAACGTAACGCTGATAATCATGCCCGATGATCTCGTGGCACGAATCGCTGACAAAGCCATCAAGACTCTCCATCGTGTGCTGGAGGCCGCCCGGCTTCTCGACCGAGAGGCGCGAGCGCACGATGAGAAACAGCAGCACGAGCAGGAGGGCAACCAGTATCTGCATCGCCACATAATTTGGAATGGGCTCGCTCGGGTGTTTGACGGGAATTCCCAACGTGTGCAGCAACGCCGCGACGGGAGCCGCAAAGAACCGGTTCAGAAGCGCAGTAAAAGGAAGTAGTGGTTCCATTCGGATATCGTTGCAATCAGGCTAGGCCAGTTTCGCAATAGGTACATCCCGCAAAGCAGCCGGGCGACGAGCCCGGCGTTGACAGCTCCGGGATACACCTAGTCTGAAACCGCCTTATAGTCCGCGCCGGAAGGCGCCAAATACCTCGTAAACAGCCTCGCAAAGCAAGGCGGGAACGGGCACACACAAGCCAACCAGGTACCCGTAAAGGCCCCTTTGGGAACATCTGAATATAGCATACGATCCCAGCGCCACCAAAAGGATACGGGCAGTAAAGCGGAAAACGATAATGCCTCCGCGCTCGCGGCTTTGCCCGGTAGTGATGCGCTCGCCCAGAGCGTTCACCGCTTGCGTCAGCCAGCGGAAATTGTGCCATGAGAGCGCGACGCCCAGAGTGGCGCCGAGTGCAACCGCCAACCCGAATCTCAGCGCCGAACCCGCAATGATGGCGATCCCGATGACGCCGATAGTCCGCTGCATGCGCCAGACCGCGCGGTCGTAGAAGGCCTCCGAAAGGCGCGCGCCCAGAGTTGCAGACGCCTGACTGTCGGGCGCCGACGCAGGTTGTTCATTCTCGTTCATTGAAAGAAGAGAGTGCCATGCGGATCATTTTGACGAAGCCGACGATGGCGCCAAAAATCAGCCCTGCCAGGTAAATCCAGTGTTGATGCAGCCAGTGGTCGAGCGCCAGACCGATCAGGTATCCAACGATAACGGCCGCCGGAAGGATAAATCCTATCTCCGAGTAGCGGGCCAGCAGAACCAGCGGATCTTTGTTTTTCTTGCCTTCCGAATGCTTGGAGTCGCTGTCATCCATGGCCAAGCAAGGCTAGCAGTTATGCCCCCGGCTACGCAAACGGCGCTGCCTTCTCGCAGAATGAAACGATGGGACTTTCGTGGCCAGGAGTGCGGTTACGCCTTAGGTCCGGCTTCCGTCTTTGCCGTTAAGTTGTCGACGGGCTTGGCTTCCTCGTCGCTGAGGCTTTTCTTGAAAGAGCGAATTCCTTCCCCTAACCCCTTGCCCAGTTCCGGAAGCTTTTTGGGTCCAAAAACGAGCAAGGCTATGAAAAGAATCACAATAAGATGCATCGGTTGAAACAAGCCTTCAAACATTACCAGTACCTCAAAGACATTATACGCTTGACCTATGTAAGCGGCTCCGAGTTCGTGAACAGGCAACAAGCCGGAACCGCGACCGCTTCCGGCTCACATCTTGCGTTTGTCTACTTGACAAACTGAGCGATTGAGTTCAGGGGGCCGCTATTCAGCGACCAATACACGGCTTGGATGAACAGGTTCGGAAAAATTCCGATTCCGATCGTGCCCACTCCGGCGATCGTGAGCGCAAGGCGCATCCCCGGACCAACGTGAACCGGCTCGGCATCGACCGCCTGCTTCATGAACATCGCATTGGCGACCTTCATGTAGTAGTACAAGCCAATCACGGCATAGAGCACGGCGATGGTAGCCAGCGTGTAATGTCCCGTCTGCACCAGGCTGAGGAAGATGAAGTACTTCCCGAGGAATCCGGCGAATGGCGGAATGCCGGCCAGCGACAACAGGAAGGCCAGCATCAGCAGGGCTTCGGTCGGGGCCTTGAAAAACAATCCGTTGATGTCTTCAATATCGTCGCCGATGATATTCCGGCGGCGTAGAGAGGTGATGACGGCGAAAGCGCCGAGGTTCATGAAGGTGTACACCAACAGGTACACCAGGATTCCCTGAATGCCGGTCTGGTTCTCCTTGCCGTCGCTGGCGACCAGGCCGAGCAGCATGTAACCGACATGAGCGATCGAGGAATACGCAAGCAGCCGCTTCAGGTTCGTCTGGGTGATCGCCGCCAGGTTACCGCCCGTCATGGTCGCGACCGAAACGAAGATCAGCAGCGGAATATACATGGTCCGCAGCGGATAAAGCGCAAACAGGAAGATGCGCAACAGCATCGCCCATGCCGCGGCCTTCACTGCCACCGACATGAACCCGGTAACACTGGTTGGCGCTCCTTCGTAAGCGTCGGGCGCCCATTGATGGAATGGAACGGCTGCGATCTTGAACAGCAGGCCGGTCGCGGTGGTGATCAGTGCCAGTATGATCACCGGGTCGCGGGGATTCGTGGCGATACGGGCCTGTAGCGCGATGCCGATCTCGGCAAGATTGGTGGAACCGGAAAGACCGTAGAGCAGCGACAATCCATAGGCGAAGATGCCGGATGAAAAAGCGCCCAGCAACAGATACTTCAGCGCTGCTTCATTGGAGCGCTTATCACGGCGCAGGAAGCCGACCAGCACGTAGGTCGACAAGGCCATCAGCTCAAGCCCAATGAACAGAAGCACCAGATCGAAGCCGCAAGCCATGCACATCATGCCAACGACGGAGAACAGGATCAGTGCGTAAAATTCGCCATGCGATTCGCGCTCGACTTCCAGGTAACGCACCGACATCAGGATCGCCACCGCCGCTCCCACCAGGAACAGGTAGAAGAAATAAATGGCGATGCGGTCCATCAGAACCCCGCCAAAAAATCCTGAGCGGAACGTAATCGCCTGGCTGTGCAAGGCGAATTGGATCTTGTAAACTCCGGCGGCGGAGAAGCACAAGCCCACTAAGGCAGTCACGGCATTCAAGCGCTTCCACTCGGCTGGCAAGATCAAATCGATCAGCAGGATCCCCAGCGCGAACAGTGTGAGCAGCACGATCGGCAGCGATAGCAGGTAATCGGAGCTGGAGAAGTATTGTGAGATCGGCGTTGCCACGATCTTTATTATCCCTTCAAGCTCCCGGCACGTTGTCGAAATGGCCGGAAGGCAATATCGTTACCCCACCGGGGCCCCCGACAGATTCCGTCTGTCGGGGTGGAAATCACTGCGGGGCCAAGAGGCTGCGAAAAACCGGCTTCGGCGCGTTTCCCCGCAACCTGCGAAACGCCAGAGCGTTACTTCTTCCCTGGCTGGGCCAACGGGGCCGTGGTTGCAGCCACAACTATGTTGGCGGTGATCTTCGGCGCGGCGGCATCAGTCTTGGTCTCCGCCTTCGGAGCAGGGGCCGGAACGGTCAGCGCCGGAGCCGCAGCGTTGTAATACCCGTTGCTGTTGATGCGCTCCACCATTTCGGTCACGGGCTGATCGAGGATGCGGAACAACGGCTTCGGATAGAGGCCGATCCAGAACGCGCAGATGATCAACGGGACAAAGGTCGCCAGCTCGCGCGGCGTAAGGTCGAGCAGCTTTTCGTTCTTCGAATTAGTTACCGGACCGAAGAAAACACGCTGATAGAGCCAGAGCAGATAGGCCGCCCCAAGAACAACACCGGGAACCGCCCAGGCCGCCCATGTAGGGTTAGCCATGAACGTGCCTTGCAAAATCGTGAACTCGCCCACGAAGCCGTTCAGCAGCGGCAAGCCCAGCGACGACATGAACATGATCAGCGTGACGGTGGCGTAAATCGGCATCACGGTTGAAATACCGCCGTACTCGGCGATGTCGCGCGTGTGACGCCGCTCATAAAGAATGCCGACGATCAAGAACAGTGCGCCGGTCGAAATACCGTGGTTAATCTGTTGTATGACGGAACCGGCAATGCCGGCCTGGTTCAACGCGAAAATGCCGAGGGTGCAGAAGCCGAGGTGGCTCACGGACGAGTACGCCACCAGCTTCTTCATATCCTTTTGCATCAGCGAAACCAGCGCGCCGTAGATGATGCCGATCAGCGACAGCGCGACCAGCCATCCGCGCAAAACCGGGAACTTAATTACCGACGGGAAGAACGGCAGCGAGAAACGTATCAAGCCGTACGTTCCCATCTTCAGCAGAACGCCGGCCAGAATCACGGAGCCTGCGGTCGGCGCTTCCACGTGCGCATCCGGCAACCAGGTGTGGAACGGGAACATCGGCACCTTGATCGCGAATCCGATGAAGAAGCCGAGGAACAGGATCACGCCAGCCACGTCGCCATAGACTGCCGGAATCTGCGGAGCCGTGCGGTAGAGCGAGAGCAGGTCAAAGGTGTAAACGCCCGTCTGAGTGTGATTGAAGAAATACAGGAACAGGATTCCCAGCAGCATGAGCACTGAGCCGGCCAGCGTGTAGAGGAAGAACTTGATGGCCGCATAAAGCTTGCGTGGGCCGCCCCAGATGCCGATGAGCAGGTACATCGGAACCAGCATCGCTTCCCAGAAGACGAAGAACAGGAAGAGATCGAGGGCCATGAAGACGCCAAGCATGCCGGTCTGCAGCACCAGGAACCAGACGTAGTATTCCTTCACGCGGACCTGAATCGCCTCCCATGAGGAGAGGATCGAGATGGCGCCCAGGAGCGTGGTGAGCATGATCAGCAGGAATGAAATCCCGTCGATGCCGAGCGAGTAACCGGCTCCGATCGTCGGAATCCAGTTGTTCTGCCCGCCTTCCAGAAACTTGAATCCCGGCTGGTCCTTAACGGCCCAGAACCATGGGACCAGCGGCAACGATACGGCAAAGCCGATCATCGCGAAGATGTTCCCCAGCCAGCGGATCGCGTTCGTGTTTTCCTTAGGAACGAACAGGAGAACAACTGCCCCGACCAGAGGGGTAAATAAAATGATTGAGAGGATGTGGCTATACATTTCTAAATTCCGTCCGTGACGTTTCCCGTCGAATCAACTGGTTTACCCGCGCCGAAAGGCGCAGGCAGCGCCTTAGTGAACTACGTAATACCAAACGAACCCAAAGACGCCGATCACCATGACCAGCGCGTACCACTGCACCAGGCCCCACTCTATGAGCCGGACCGGGTAAGACAGTGCGCGAGCCACAATGGCGGGCCCGTTCACGCAAACCCCATCGATGATCCACTTGTCCCACCAACTGGAAATCGTTCCGCTCAGTCTCGTCAGCCAACCGGCGCCGTTCACGCCGCCGTCGATCACGTTGGCGTCAAACTTCCACAGTGCAAGGCCCAGGCCCTGCGCTCCCAACCTCACCGGTCCGATTGACTTGCGCCCGGTGAACAGGTAGTCGTAGAGCTCGTCGACGTAGTACTTGTTGAGCAGCGTGCGATAGAGCGGCGGGGCCACGGCGTTAATCGGCTCGATATAGCCTTGACCGGCCTTGGCATAGGCCTTCCGTGCTCCCCATAAACCTATGCACGCGGCGCCCACCGAAAGCCCCATCAGCACGTATTCACTGCTGCTGGGACCTTCTTCGTGCTTTGGCCCTTCGCCGTGCTCGGCAGCAACCGCGGGAGATCCATGCTCCGCCGGCGCGGCGGAAGCCGCATGCTCAACCGCTTCTCCAGCAACGGCACGCCCGGCGATGACTGGGTTGTCAAAGACCGGCTCCAGGAAGCGCTCGAAGCGGTTCGAACCACCTAACGCGTGCGGCACTCCAAGCAAACCGGCAAAGATCGAGCCCACGGCCAGGATTACCAACGGAACCGTCATCGACTTTGGCGATTCATGAATGTGATGTGCGGTCTCGTGATCCATGCGCGGCTGGCTGAAGAACGTCAGCCAGACCAGCCGGAACATGTAGAAGGCCGTCATGATGGCCGTGGCGTAGCCGACGTACCACAGCGCGCGCATTGAGCCGCCGTTGCTCGACCAGGCCTGCCACAGGATTTCGTCTTTCGAGAAGAACCCGGCCAGCGGCGGGAATCCGGCGATGGCGATGGTGCCGATCAGCATCGTCTTATAAGTGATCGGGATTTTCTTTGCCAGGCCGCCCATGTTGCGCATATCCTGCTCGCCGCTCATGGCGTGGATGACCGAACCGGAGCCGAGGAACAGCAGCGCCTTAAAGAATGCGTGCGTGAACACATGGAAGCAGCCGGCGGCGAATGCGCCGACGCCGAGCGCCAGGAACATGTAGCCCAACTGCGAAACCGTCGAATAGGCAAGCACGCGCTTGATATCGTTCTGCACCAGGCCAATCGATGCGGCGAATATGGCCGTCAGCGCACCCACGATCGCAACCACTTTCATTGCTTCTGGAGCCAGCACGAATAGCGCATTCGAGCGCGCCACCATATAAACACCGGCCGTGACCATCGTCGCCGCATGGATGAGCGCCGACACCGGCGTTGGGCCTTCCATGGCATCCGGCAGCCAGACATACAGCGGAAGCTGCGCCGATTTGCCGCATGCTCCGAGGAACAGCAGCAGGCAGGCCGCCTGGATCAGCATGCTCAAGTGCGGGTCGGCGATAATCTGCCCGGCGTGCAAACGGGCCAGCGCCGTGACGTCGGTAAACTTTGCCGTTCCAAACACCCACATCAGGGTGAACGTCCCGAGGATCACGCCCGCGTCGCCAACGCGGTTGGTGATGAAAGCCTTGTTAGCCGCCGTCGATGCCGAGTGCTTCAGGAAGTAGAAGCCGATCAGCAGGTACGAGCAGAGGCCCACGCCCTCCCAACCGACGAACATGAGTATGTAGTTGTTCGCCATAATGAGCGTCAGCATGGAGAACATGAACAGGTTCAGGTAGCCGAAGAACCGGTAGTACCCGCCTTCATGCGACATGTATCCGGTGGAGTAAATGTGGATCAGCATGCCCACGCCGGTTACAAACAGCAGCCAGATGCTCGAAAGGGGATCAAGCAGGAACCCAGCTTCAGCCTTGAACTCGGCGGGCTTTCCGCTGTAGGTCTGGAACACCATCTTGCCGGAGTCGTCGCCCAGCCAGGTGTAAAGAACTTTCTCGTAGTGCGGCAGGCCGCTGTGGACGAGTTGCCAAACCGCGCCCACCGAAAACAAGAACGCGAGCACCACCACGCCAACGCAGATGACGTTCGTCCAGGCGTGCAGTTCATGCGCGCCAGCGTGCACATCGTGCCCCGCCGCGTGCGCATCGTGCGCCACGGCGGAAGCGTGCGAATCGGGGTCGTGGCCATGCGCATCGTCATCGTGATCGTGCGCGCCATGCGAACCGCCGGTCCGTTTGGGCGGCTCAATGCCGCTCAGCTTGCGGCCAAAGAAGAACATCATTACCGCGCCGAACGCCGGCAGCAGAGGAATTATCCAGATGTGTTCCAGAAAGAACATTGCTTTTCTTTTTCCAAGCTGCTCCGCAGCCTTGTCCTACTTACTTCTTACGAATCCCAGGCACAAAGTCGTCCTTCAACCAACGAACGAAATCATCAGCGTGCGTCAGGTAAGTTTTCGCAGTGGTCTGCGCTAAGCCAGCTTGAGCAACATCTCTGTGATATTGCTCAAGTGCAGCTTCAACCTCTTTCAAAGCTTGACTAGAAATACGCATAGCGATCACCACTTCAGCAGGTCCACTTCGTCCATGTTCACGGTTTCCTTGTTGCGGAAGAACGCAATCAGGATTCCAAGTCCGACCGCCGATTCGGCGGCCGCATCGGCAATCACGAAGATCGAAAATACCTGCCCGTGCAGTCCGTACAACCGCGAGAACGCAACCAGGTTCAGGTTGACCGCATTCAGGATCAATTCGATCGACATCAGAATGATCAGCACGTTTCTGCGGGTGAGCACGCCGATCGTGCCGATGATAAACAGGGCGGCGGCAACCACCAGGTAATGCAAAGTGCCTATCTCAGCCATCGCTCAAATCCTCTTCTTCGCCATGACAACGGCGCCGACAATCGCCACCAGCAAAAGCAGCGACGCGATTTCAAACGGCAGCAGGTAATCCCGGTAGAGCATGAGGCCGATCTGCTGCGTGTTCACCTGTTCGGGGAACATGTGCGCGGTCGCGGGAAAGATTGACCTGCCCTTGACGAAGATGAACAGAAGCAATCCGCCGAGCGCCCCCGTCGCCAACGCTCCAACCACCCATTGCTTGTTGAACCGCTCTTCCAGTTGCGCGCGCTCGATGTTGACGAGCATGATCACGAACAAGTACAGCACCATGATGCCGCCGGCATAGACCAGGATCTGGACGCCAGCGACGAACGGCGCGTACAGCATGAGGTACAGGCCTGCCTGCGCGAGCAGCGTGATGATCAGCAGCAGTGCCGAATGCACCGGGTTGCGGCGCGTGATCACCAGAATGGCGCAGATGATCGCAATCGCCGACAGAAAATAGAAGAAGAACGTAGTCGCTACCGGGTTCATCGTTCGTATACCGTCGGTTCAGGGCCTTTCTCCAGCTTTTCGCGATTCAGCAGCAGTTCGTCGCGGCTGTAGGTGGCCATTTCATAATCCTGACTCAGCTCGAGCGCATCGCTCGGGCAAGCCTCTTCACACAGGCCGCAGAACATGCAGCGGCTGATGTCGTAGCTGAACGCGGTCAGCTCTTTCTTTTTGGTTTCGGGATTGCGCTCGCTGCCCACCGTGATCAATTTCTCCGGACAGGCCAGCGCGCACAGCCCGCAGGCGATGCACAGCGGTTCGCCCGTCTCCGGATTCACGTTCATGCGCGGCTGTCCACGGAAACGCTCGGCAATAGCAGGCCGTTCCAGCGGATACTGTTCTGTAACGATCTCTTTCGGGCCCTGGTACTTCAACGTGACCTTCAGACCCTTCAACAGATCGACCAGAAAAATCTTGCGAAGCAGAGGAGCCAGACTCACCGCAACACCCCCATCAGGACAGTCGCCAGCTCTTGCCGAATGCCAACCAGCGCGGTCAGGATCAGCACTGCCAGCGATAGCGGCAGCAAAACCTTCCAACCTATTTTCATCAACTGGTCAAAGCGGTAGCGCGGGAAGGTGCCGCGATACCAGATGTAGAGATACATAAAAAACGCAACCTTCACGGAGAACCAGTACATGTCCTGCACGCGCTCGCGAACTTGGGGAGCCAGCAGAACCAACCCGACCGCACCAAGGAAGAGCCCGAATACCGCCAATCCTACGGTCTGGATCTTGAATGATGGGTGCTTCGGCATCCGAACCGCACCGAGAAGGCAAATGCCCGCGAGCGCAAAAACCGTCAGTGCCGGCAGCAGCGAGAACGCCAGGTCCCAAGTCTTTCCGGCGAGCGCATTGGAGAACGGCCGCAGCCAGCCGCCAAGCCACAGTGTCACCGCGATCGAGCTGACGGCGAGCATGCCCGCGTACTCGGCGAGGAAAAACAGCGACCAGCGGAATCCGCTGTATTCGGTGTGGAAGCCCGCAACCAGCTCCGACTCCGCCTCCGGCAGATCAAAGGGCGCGCGATTCGTCTCCGCGATCATCGCAATGCCAAAAATCACGAAAGCCAGAAAGCCGAGCGGGAAGAACGAGAAGATGAACCACCGGCCCTGCACGGCTTGCGACTCGACAATGCGAATCATGCTCAGTGTGCCAGTGCCGGTCTTGAGGCTGGTCATCAGGATCGCCGAAACGATCGCCATGGCCATCGGCACTTCGTAGGACACCATCTGCGCGCTGGAACGCAGGGCGCCCATCAGCGGGTAGTGCGAGTTCGAAGCCCAGCCGCCCATGATGATGCTCAACACGCTCAGCGACGAAATTCCCAGCATGAACAGGATGCCGATGTTGATGTCGGTGACGGCGTGAGTGCGGCCGAACGGAACGACCAGGAAGGTTGTGAAAGCGGTCATTACGACCGCGACCGGGGCCAGCCAGAACACCAGCTTGTCGGCGCCCGCCGGGATAATGTCTTCCTTCAACAGCAGCTTGAGCGAGTCGGCAATCGGCTGTAACAGGCCGTGCGGCCCGACGCGCATGGGGCCGTAGCGAATCTGGATGTGAGCGAGGATTTTGCGCTCCAGCCAAGTCATCAGCATGACGGCGACCGACAGCGCGGCCACCACCAGAAGCACGTAAATCGTGGCCCACAGCAAGTCGCCGGCTTCACCGGGAGTTACGTTCGAGCGCAGATAATCGGTGAGAGCGTGCATTTAGCGGTCCACCTCTCCCAGGACGATGTCCAGTGTTCCGATGACGGCAACCACGTCGGCGACGAGCCACCCGCGGACCATCTTGTCCAAGGCTTGCAGGTTTACGAAAGAAGGAGGACGGACGCGCACGCGGTAAGGCTGCGTCGAGCCGTCGCTCACGATGAAGTATCCGAGCTCGCCTTTGGGCGCCTCGATGGAATGATAGATTTCGCCGGCCGGCGGCCGGAGCACCTTGGGCACCTTCGCAGTGATGGGGCCTTCCGGGATGCTGGACGCGGCCTGTCGCAGGATTCGCACCGACTGCCGCATCTCTTCAATGCGCACCAGGTACCGGTCGTAGGTATCGCCGTTCTTGCCAATCGGGATGTCGAATTCGAACTTGCTGTATGCCGCGTAGGGCTGCGCTTTGCGCAAGTCCCACTTCACGCCGCTGCCGCGCAGCACCGGGCCGGTAGCTCCCAGCTCGATGCACTCTGCGCCGCTCAGCACGCCGACTCCCTTCGTGCGTTCCACCCAGATGCGGTTGGTGGTGAGCAGCTCTTCATATTCGTCGATCTTCGGCAGCACGAAGTCGCAATAGTCCAGGACTTCCTTCTGGAAGCCCTCGTAGATCTCATACTGGCAGCCGCCGATGCGGAAGGCATGCGTCGTGAGACGGGCACCGCAATACTTCTCGAAGATCTTCAGAATCTCTTCGCGGTCGCGGAAGCAGTAGAACAGCGGGGTCAGCGCGCCGATGTCGAGCGCGTGCGTGCCCAGCCACACCTGGTGGCTTGCCAAACGGTTGAGTTCGGTCAGGATCACGCGGATATACCTGGCGCGCTCCGGCGCTTCCACGCCCAGCAGCTTTTCGACCGCCTCGCAGTAGCCCAGCCCGTTGGAAACCGCCGCGACGTAATCCATGCGGTCAACGTACGGATTGAACTGCACGTAGGTACGGTTTTCGGCGATCTTCTCGACGCCGCGATGCAGGTACCCTATGACACAGTCGGTGCCCAGAACCTTTTCGCCGTCAAGCTTCAGGATGACTCGCAACACGCCGTGGGTTGACGGGTGCTGCGGCCCCATGTTGAGGATCAGTTCGTTGGAATCCAGGAAGGTTTTCCCGGTCTCCTGCCATTCCGTGTTCTCGTAAAACTTCGACTCGCTCATTGGCCGCTCTCAATGCCAAGGTTGATCTTGACCCACTGTTCATCCTGCTGCGTCAGGCCGTAATCCTTGCGCAACGGGTGCCCCTTCCATTCGTCTGGCATGAGAATGCGGCGCAGGTCCGGGTGGCCCGTGAAATGAATCCCAAACATGTCGAAAACTTCGCGTTCCAGCCAGTTTGCCGTCGGCCACAGAGAAACCGCGCTCGGCGCAGGCTCGCTTTCCTTGATCTGGGTCTTGACGCGAATGCGCTCGTTGCGCGCGAACGAATAAAGGATCCAGACGACCTCAAACTGCTCGTCGCGCTTGGGATAGTGCACGGCAGTGACGTCGACGCAGTAATCGAACTGTTCCTGGTCGCGCAGATCGCGCAGCACGTCGCTGGCGATCGACTTGTCCACCACCATGTAATTCTGCTTCATGTAAGTGGAGGCCTCTCGCAAACCGGACCCATAAGCCTCGCGCAGTTTCTCGATCAGCGGCGATTCCCAGGGATCCGGCTTGGGCGCCGGAGGCTTGGGCGGAGCGGCAGGAGGCTTCGCGGCTGCCCCGGCGGCAACGGCTGGTTTTGCCGCACCTGCTGGCGCCGCTGCGGCAGGCTTTGCAGCACCTGCGGCAGGAGCAACAGCCGGAGCATCGGGTTTCGCCGCCGGAGCGGCCACGGCTGGCTTCTCGACCGCAGGCTTTGGCACTTCGGGATTTGCAGGTTTCGGTTCGGCCGGGGCTCCCGGCAGCTCGGCTGCTGGGCTTGTAGATGCCGTCGCCGGAGCTGCCTTCTTTTCATCCGCAGGCTTTTCCGCCGGGCTCGATGCCCCTATTGGCTGAGTTTCATCGGGCATTGGTGATGTCCCTTACGGGTCCAGATTGGTCCGTATTGAGTTCAGTTATAACAAGCTGAAAGCGAGGGCTGAACTGATTCATATCACAATTAGGTGTGACGTTTGTCACAATTTCGCGTCCTCCCCAAAACGCCTTCTGGCCAGGGGTTTCAGGTGGACAGCCCTGCCCGGACCATTGACCGGGAACCCGCCCGCCTTTCAGGTCTAAATCCATTCGAGGGCGCCCTTTTTCCAGATCCAGATGTAACCTACGATCAGGATGCCCAGGAAAACCAGCATTTCCACGAAACCGAAGACGCCAAGCAGTTTGTATTGCACGGCCCACGGGAACAGGAACACGGTTTCCACATCGAAGACAACGAACAGAATCGCCACGATGTAGAACCGGATCGTATACCGCTGGCGGGCGTTATCGACGGGATCGATACCGCACTCGTAGGGCATCGACTTGGTCTTGTTCGGGTTTTTCGGTCGAACCAGCGAAGCGATTGCGATCGTTCCTGCGCCAATCAGAAACGATACGATCAGGAAAATGAAGATTGGCACGTAATTCTGTGGCATTGTTCCTCACTGCTTCCGGAGCCTGCGGAAAGCGCTTCCCTTGCGGGTTGGCACGCCGACACACGCATTGCCGCGTCTGTTGGGAACCTCGCCGGGAGGCTTGACCGCCGTTGTGGCACACGTGAAGCAAAGCCTTCTAGAGCGTTTTCAAAGTTGACGTACCCTGAGCTATCACCGCCGGGCTTAACGCCCGGCTCGTTACATGGGTACACCTTCCGCGAACCCGGTCTATAATCTCGAATGTGCCCAGCGCCGGAGCTTATTTTGACGATAAACCAAGCTATCCGCAGCGCCTGTGAGCCACGTCACAATTTATTCGGTAATTTCTGCCCCGGGGTCCCCGCTACGCGCCGCATTTGCGTGCAGTGGGGTGGAACCTCGACGGTGGACACCTGGGCCTAAAAGGCTGCCCTGAAAAACCGGAATGTGTGGGCCACAGAATTACAGCGCAATTGCCTGTATGCTCACATCAGACCAAAGCTGTTTTTCAGCAGCCTGCTAACGAAGGAAACCAGAAATTGGCACTAGACGAGAATATCTACGAACTCCGCAAAGAAAAACTGAAGCAGATTGAGGCACTTGGGGGCCAAGCCTATCCCTACACCTACGACCCCACTCACACGCTTCCCGAGATCCTCGCTCAATACGGGGAGAGCACCGGCGAGCAGCTTTCCGCCAATCGCGTGGACGTGCGCGCGGCGGGGCGCATCATGGCCATCCGCACCATGGGAAAGGCGGCGTTCGTACACCTCCAGCAACGCGGCCGGCAGTTGCAACTCTACATCAAGAAGGACGCAGTCGGAGAAAAGGGGTTCGAGCTATTCAAGTTGCTCGACATCGGAGATCACATCGGCGCGCGCGGCTACCTGTTCCGCACCCGGACTAACGAACTGACGATTCACGTCGACGAAATCACGTTCCTGGCAAAGGACCTCTTGCCTCTGCCTGAAAAATGGCACGGCTTGCAGGACGTAGAGTTGCGTTACCGCCAGCGCTATGTCGACCTGACGGTGAATCCGGCGGTGCGCGAAGTGTTCGTGAAGCGCGCCCGGATTATCCAGTCGATTCGCCAGTTCTTCGATTCGCGCGGTTACATCGAAGTTGAGACCCCGATGATGCATTCGATTGCCGGCGGCGCGGCGGCGCGTCCATTTGTAACGCATCACAATGCGCTCGACATGGATCTCTACCTCCGTATCGCGCCGGAACTGTATCTGAAACGGCTGATCATCGGTGGCCTCGAACGCGTCTACGAGATCAATCGCAATTTCCGCAATGAGGGCATTTCGACGCATCACAATCCCGAGTTCACCATGCTCGAGTTCTACCAGGCCTACGCGGACTATCGCGACTTGATGACTCTGAGCGAGGAACTGCTGCGACAGGTCGCCCTCGACGTCAATGGCTCAACCGTATGCGAGTACGAGGGACGCCAAATCGATTGGAGCCGCTTCCAGCGACTCAGCATGCGGGAAGCCATCATCAAGTACTGGCCCGAGGCAGCGGGAACTAAACCGGAAATGCCGGACTTCAGCGACGCCGTAAAGGTCGTCGAGATGGCGCGGCGGATTCAGCAGGCACGGATCGATTTGCCATTGCACCAAAACGACCCCGCCGGCAAGACTATTGCCGATATCTTCGAAGCCATTGCCGAAGAGCACCTGTTTGACCCGACGATCCTGTACGATTTCCCGGTGGCGATTTCTCCGCTATCCAAGAACAAGCGCGGCGAGCCCGATTGGGTGGAGCGATTTGAAATTTATGTTGCCGGCATGGAGATCGGAAACGCCTTCAGTGAGCTGAACGATCCCGAGGAGCAGCGCCGGCGCTTCGAACAGCAACTCGGGCAACGCGAACTCGGCGACGAGGAAGCGCACCGCATGGACGAAGACTATATCCGCGCCCTTTCCTATGGCATGCCACCCACGGGCGGCGAAGGAATCGGCATCGATAGGCTTACCATGCTGCTTACCGGATCGAAATCGATCCGGGACGTGATCCTTTTCCCGCTGCTGCGGCCAGAGAAGCAACCGGAGTAAGTAGAGTAATTCCACAGTCGGCATCCCCTAAGTATCACCGCCGGGCTTCGAAGCCCGGCTCCTTCTTGGGGTAACCCTTCCGCGTATCCGGTCTAGCCTACGCCGCTGTCGAGAATCGCGTGACAGAGTCGTAGAATCAATTGGTGAATAGGAACTTTCTCTGCTGTGAGTTTATGTCGCAGCTCTTACTGAGCCGCTGTTACACGCGGGGCGACAGCGGACATCCGGCTGCCCAAAGTTTCAGGAATAGCTCCGCCGTGGCTGCCGCGCATTCCGGGTCGTTGATGTGATAGTCCCCTGCGATGAGCCCGACTTCCGGGGAGAGTTCCTTCTGAAGTGTTTCCAAAAAGCCCATGTTTGCCGCGTCATCATAGAGCGGCATGCCTTGGCGATTCATCATGCTGTAGCCCCGCTTCGGAACAATCACGGCACGCGGTCCTTTGCCCCTGTTCAGATGTTCGGCAATGTAGTGTGCAACGGCGCCCATTTCTTCCCTGGTGGTTCGAAAGTGTGTGTGGGTCGGTGTGTGCCGGACATAAGGTCGATCGTGCAGTTCGGGAGGAATAGAACCCCATTCGTGCAAGCGCATATCCGTACAGCCGGGAGTAATAATTTGGGGAATGCCCATGTCGCCGGCGGCAGTCATACGACCCGGCAATGCCGGCATCAAGCCGTCATACAAGAGATCGACGATCTCATGCGGCGAATAATCGATTACCCCGCGAATGACGCCATCTCGTATCAATTCCTCCATGGCCTGCCCGCCAATCCCATTGCAATGAAAAACAACAACCTCGAAGCCTGCCTGCTCGAGCAGTTCCTTGACTTTCGTGACCCCCGGTGTGGTCACGCCTGCCTGGGTAAGGGCAATCAGATCACGTCTCTCGTGCGCGGATATTTTGACTTCGGCCATGGCCACCACGGCGGCCGCGGCCTGGGCGATGATCTTTCGGGTAATAAAGTTGAGTCCGGCAATGTCGGCAACCGAATGGATCATGGTCACGTCTTTGGTGCCCACGTAAGGTCCAAAACTGGTCTTGCCCGAGGCAACCGTGGAAACCATTACCTTCGGAACACCCACGGGCAGAGCCCGCATAGCTGCCGTCGCAATCGCAGTCCCTTGTCCTCCACCGACCGCAATCACCCCTTGCAGGCTGCCCTCGGCGTACCTCCGCGAGACAAGATGAACGAGTCCTTCGATCATCCGTTGCTGCACATAGGCTTTATCTTTTCGGGAGAGTATCCGTTCCAGGCTTTCTCCCGAAGCACTCGCGACTTCCTCCCGGGAGATATCCGCGGGAACCGCTGGCTTACCGGCTGAGCCCGGATCAATCACAATGGGCGTATGACCTTTTCTGGCAATCTCACCACGAATAAAGTCGGCTTCCTCGCCCTTGGTATCCAGCGTGGCAATCACAACAATATTCATAAGATACCTTGCCTTCGCCCCTGGCAAACGGAACTGCGTCGCTTTCCCGAAAGGCGTACCTCCCACAAGTTCATGACCGAACTTAGAGTGCCATCCCGAGCGCAGGTAAAAATCTATGCATCAAGACTAGATAGATAGATTCTTCGCTCCCCGGGATTGCTCAGTGATGACACAGCAAAAGTAATTACGAAAATCTCCCGGCCGAAACACTACACCCGATTCGCATAGGGTATACCCCGCGAAGGAGCCGGGTGTGCGGGGCCTCCGGCAAACGCTCGACGTTTGCCGGGGTGACATTTAACCCGGTAGTGCTAGCACTGGGTACATCAACCTTAAGACTGCTCTAGAAGGCGCTAATAGACCGGTCCGTAGTCTCTACACGGGAGGCGGCGCTGTCACGGCAACATATAGTGCGTCTTCCTTACCGCGATTCACCACCATGTGCTTCTCTCCCGCGGGGATATACAGCGCCTGCCCCTTATATACGGTAATTTCCTTTTTCGCCCCATCAACTGCAGTGAGTTGTCCTTCCAGAAGGTAGAAAACATGCTCGGAATACGGATGGTCATGGAAAGTACTTTCGCCGCCCGGTGCGTATACGCCCAGTTTCACATCGCATGACTTGGCTCCCACGGTCTTTCCGGCAATTTCCTGGGAGGTAACTTGCGTATGGTCAGGCGTAGGCACCACCGGATTCTTTTGAGGATCTATGAGCTTCATTCTCTGTACCTTCCTTAGCGGCTCTTCAAAGCATTCGGCGATTCATCGTACTTAGCGGCATCAGCGGCTTTGACGACGTTGAGCGGGGTGAGGATCGTACGCGGAACCTCCTTGCCATTCAAAGCAGCAACGCAGGCCCCGACAGACCAATAACCCTGCTCATAAACACTCTGTGAAATCGTGAAAGCCAGTTTACCTTCTTTGAGTGCTGCGACCGTCGGCGCTTGCACATCAAAGCTACCGACTACAACCTTGCCCTGCCGTCCTGCCGCGGCGATCGCCTCGGCTGCGCCTTCACCCATATTGCCGCCAACGCTCACTATCCCGTTCAGGTCCGGCCAGCTCTGAAGCGTGTCCTCCGTGATCTGACGACCCTCATCAAACTGCCAGTGAGCTGAAATCGACTTGTAGCGAATGGCAGGATAGTTCTTGGCAAGATATTCCTTGATGCCTTTCACGCGATCATCGGAAGTCTGCTGTCCTGGCACGCCTTCCAGGATCAAGAGCTTGCCCTTTCCGTTCATTCTTTCGCCAACTGCCTTGGCGATTTCCTGGCCGGCCTCGTAGCTGTCTACACCGACAAAGGTAAGATAATCATCACCGGCGCCCAAGGTATTGTCATAGACTACCGGTATGCCTTTCTTCACCAGAGAAGCTACCGGGCCTTGGACCGCCTGGGAGTTGGCCGGCGCTAGCACAACACAGTCCACCCCCTTGGTAACCAAATCTTCCAGTATCCTCTTCTGTTCTTCAACGTTATCGGCCTTGGATGGGGCATATTGCATGACGTCTACCCCCATGGCACGGCCGGCTTTTGCGGCGGCAATCAGATGCGACTCCCACACCGGGATGGCCTGAGACTTCACCACTATCGCGATCTTATACCTCTTTGCCGCTTTAATATTTGCATTGAAGTTCTTTACAGGCTTGCCAGGTGTTCCTTTCATGGTGACTTTTGTGGGCTTCGCATTCGTGTCCGCCGCAGGAGCCGAAAGGACACAAATAAACATGGCAATCGCCAGTATCCCTAAAACTGATAAACAATTCTTCTTCATTTTTTTCTCCGAATGAAATGTCGCTAAAATCTTCTTAAAGACGCGAATGTTTGAGTCACGCCCTTTGCCGCATTCCTTGGTCGGCAAGGACAGCAGCGATAATCAACAACCCAACGACTAGAGATTTCCAGATTGCAGGAACAGCCAGGATATTCATACCGTTATGAATCGACGCCATAATCAGAGCTGCTACCAGCGTACCCATAAGGTTCCCTTGGCCACCCGCCAGACTTGTCCCACCCATCACCACAACAGCCAGCACCGGCAACAGATAATTGTCGCCGATCCGCGCCTCTGATCCGTTGGTATACGCTATCAGAACCAGGCCGGCCAATGCGGCCAGAAAGCCGCTGATGACATAGGCGGTAATTACAACCCTGTCGACCTTGACGCCGGACATTCTCGCTGTCTCGATGTTCGCTCCGGTAGCAAAGAAACGACGCCCTAATGTTGTGTGATAGAGGACAAAATAACCAGCGATAAATACAATCAACATCACGATGATCGGCATCGGGATGCCAAACAAATGGCCATTTCCAATTACGCGGAACGTAGCCGGGAAGCCATAGATGACATTGCCCCGCAGGATCAGGTACGCGAAGCCGAAAAGCACCCATAACATGCCATAGGTTGCAATGAAAGGGGGCAGCCCCACGTAAGTAATCAAAACACCGTTGATGAACCCCAGAAATGCCCCGACGAGTAACGCGGCGAGTATTGCCACAGGTACACCAACTCCATAGCTCTTGAGCATGATCGCTGCCAGCACACTGGTGAGTGACAGCACCGAACCTACCGATAAATCCACGTCTTTCGCGGTCAGAGTGATGGTCTGGCCAACCGCAATGATAATGAGAATGCTGGCGTTTCTTACGATATTCAACAGGTTAGTTCCGTTAAGAAAGACAAATCCATACTCGTCGGAACGGGTCAGAATTGCCATAGCAATGCAAACAACAATCAACACGATAAATCTTGCAGCGGTAAATATCTTTGCCGGGGCTTTTGCTGAAATCATCTAGACCCTTCCCTCCAGCGCGAATGGATGATCTCAAACACAATCGCAAGAATAACAATGCTTCCCATTAGAGCAGGCTGCCACAGCGAGGGAACGCCACTCACATTCAATCCGTTACGGGCAACCCCGATCAGCAGAACCCCAAGAACTGTCCCTGCAATGCCGCCCTTCCCCTTCGCAAAACTGGTTCCTCCCAGGATCGCAGCGGCAATGGCATCAAATTCCCAGCCGATACCCACGATGGAGTCGGCCGCTTCGAGACGCGCTGCCAGCGTAACGCCGCTGATCCCCGAAAGAATGCCGGCCGTGACATAGACCATCCACTTCCAGAAAGTAATGTTGACGCCAGACAGGCGGGCGCCCTGCTCATTGCCCCCGATTGAGACAATGTAGCGGCCAAATGGCGTGTGGTAGAGGACTATCCATACAAAGACAAACACGAATATCGCAATAAAAGTGGGCATGGATAGGTATTGCATCAGCGGCAATTGGATAGACTTATCCAGCGTTTCGCCGAAAAAAGCGTACACCGGGTTGTGGATGTAGATGGCGGTGCTTTCGGCCAATACAAGTGACAACGATCCACCCACTCCCATCATGCCCAGGCTGGCAATAAAAGGCGGTAGCCTCCCGATGGAAATAAGGCCGCCGGTGATTGCCCCCATGAGCGCCCCCGTCAGCAACCCTATCGAGACGCCTGCGACCATGGCTGTTGCGTTCGATGAGCCTGAATCCATAAGTCTCTGCATGACGCGTGCACATGTTACGCCGGAAAGCGTCAGGACAGCGCCTGCCGAGAGGTCGATCCCTTCACTTAGGAGAACCAGCGTTGCCCCCAACGCCAGGATCAACAATATTGAATTTTGCTGAATGATATTGACGATATTGTCTATCGTAAGATACCTGGCTGAGACAACGGTAAAGATCGTCATCATCAGAAGAATGACCCATACAGCAGACGGAAGTTTAATAAGAAACGAGCGCATTATCCTAGTTCCAATGTTCTGACGGGATGGCCCCACTCGCCGCGCACCCAGATAGCAGGCGGGATCGCGTTTTCCCCTAGTTACTCTGTATCCGTGCCATTCCAGCCTGCTCTTTTTGCCGTTTCACCTCATCTGCGCCCATGGCATGTTCAATGATCCGTTCCTGTGTCGCCTCTGCATGGGATAGCTCCGTGACGATTCTTCCTTCGCGCATGACATAGATACGATCGCTCATGCCGATGACCTCGGAGAGCTCGGAAGAAATCATCAGAATGGCAGCGCCCTCTTTTACCAAGGCAGCCATTAAAGCATAAATCTCACTCTTTGCCCCGACGTCAATGCCACGGGTCGGCTCGTCGAAGATAAAGATCTTTGCCTTGGTGCACAACCATTTTGCAACCACTACTTTCTGCTGGTTGCCGCCCGAAAGATACTGCGCAAGCCTTGATACCGAGGGCGTGGCAATGCGCAGTTTTTCCACATACTTCAAGACAACGTCCGTTTCTTTCTTCTTGCCGACATACATTCTTGGGAACAAATGCTTCAGGCTTGCTATAACTACATTTTCCGCCACGGACAGAATCAATGCTAAGCCCTGATTCTTTCGATCCTCCGGTATCAGGCTAACGCCCCGTTCAACCATATCGGAAACGGAAAAATCATGGATCTCCTTGCCGAAGAGGTAAATCTTTCCGCTGTCATACTTGTCCACTCCGAAGATGGCTCGAGCGAGGTCGGTCCGCCCTGAACCGACCAAACCGGCAAGGCCCACGATCTCCCCGCTTCGAAGAGTTACATTGATGTCTCGCAGTCGCCTGCCTTTGCAAAGGTTTTCTACCCGCAGGCATTCCGCGCCAGAGGATTGATGGTCGCGTTGAAATACCTCGGCAACCGAATGGCCTACCATCATGCCGACCAACTCATCGACAGTCACTTCACGAATTGCCTTCGTTCCCACATACTTACCGTCGCGGAGTACGGTTACCCGATCGCCCACTTGATCCAGTTCTTGTAGCCGGTGGGAAATGTAAATGATCCCGATCCCCTTCTGGTTGAGCTGGTGAATGGCCGAAAAGAGCTGTTCCGTTTCGCGCTCGGAAAGTGCGGACGTCGGTTCGTCCATGATAAGGATCTTTGACTGGATCGAAAGAGCTTTGGCAACTTCTACCATCTGCTGCTCAGCCGTGGTCAGGTCCGCGATCAGCGTATGGGTATCCACATTCATATTCAGGCTGCCGAGCAACTCTGCTGCGTCGCTGTGCATTTTCCTGTGATCGATTAACCCATATCTTCTCGGGAAGCGGCCCAAGAAGATGTTTTGCGCCACATTCATGTAGGGGATCAGGTTGAATTCCTGATAGATAATATTTACCCCCATGCGCTGAGCTACGCGGGGATCGAAGACCTTCACCTTTTGTCCATCGAGATAGACTTCACCCTCATCAGGCGCATAAGCGCCGGAAAGAATCTTCATCAGGGTTGATTTTCCGGCGCCGTTTTCACCCAGCAGGATATGGGTTTCGCCGGCTTTGAGCTCAAAATCTACTTTGTCCAGAGCACGCACGCCAGGAAAGATTTTGGTAATACCGCGCGCCTCCATAATTGTCCGCTCACCCATCTCATTCTCCTGCGGGGCTATATAGGCATATCCACAAGCTATTCCTGATTGGGGTGAACAATTACTTTGATCGCGCCTCCCCGGCGATGGATAAAGGTGTCAAATGCCTCGCCAATCTGTTCGAGAGGAAAATGGTGCGTGATCAACGGTTTTGCCCGGATCTTTCCCGCGCCGAAAAGCGCCAGGCTGCGGGCACAATCTCCCATGCCTTCTCCCCGCACTCCGGCAGCGCGCATGTCACTCAACACGAACTTCCTCATATCTACTGTCATAGGTTCGTGGGAGTCGCCAATCAAGGAAAGCCGGCCACCGCGCATCGCCATATCGATGGACTGTTGCACAGCAGTGTTGCCACCGGAACATTCCACCACCAGGTCCGCGCCAACGCCATCGGTTTCAGCCATGACAACCTTGACAGGATCTTCCTGGTCCACGTCTACAACGACATCGGCGCCAACTTCTTTGCCCGCTCTAAGCCGGCTATCGCGTTTACCGCAGAGAATAACTTTCTTAGCGCCAAGGGCCTTCACCAACTGCACGGCCATCAAGCCGATCGGGCCGGCACCCAAGACGGCCACTGTCTCACCGCCTAGCAGTCCACCCACGTTATCCAAGGCAAAATGAACACAGGCGGCGGTTGTAACCAGCGACGCCTCTTCAAAAGATATGTTGTCAGGTATCTTGTAAAGGGTGCTGATATGGTTCACCACGTACCCGGCGTATCCGCCATTTGTAGTGAAGCCATAATGGCGGTGGCCGGTTTCTGTCTTCCCATAATTCATGCAGATGGTATAGCGTCCTTGTTTGCAATTCTTGCAATAACCACAGCCGTGGTGCGTTTCAATGGCGACGCGGTCCCCCACCTTGAAATTGAGTACATTGGGACCGGTAGCCACGATCTGGCCGCTGTACTCATGACCCGGGACGAACGTGCCGTAGGGCGGAAGTGCTTGCCATCCCTTGTACACGACAGTAGGGTCCGATCCGCAGATTGCGCATGCCATGACCTTGATCAGGACCTCGAAGGGCCCAGGCTCCGGGACGGGCCAATCCTGCACGCACAATTGCCCCTTGGCTTGCAGAACGGCGGCTCTCATTGTCTTAGGGATCGACTTATTATTCATGATTCTGACTCTTCCATTCCTCTTCAATTTCAAAAGCAGCATCACCGCGGGTTAAAGAATGCGCAATCACTTCGAGTCCGGTATCGGGTATGAGCTTAAGACGACCACATCGGATGGCGTTATAGTGAGCGGGCGTCGCGGCCTGACATTTCCACCCTCGCGCCGTAGCTTCGTCAAGGCATGAGTTGAAGTTCGCCAGCGCGCCGGCTCCGGGCCTCGTTTTCGGCTTTGATCAAACATTGCAAATATGCATCGGGAGTATCATCTTGTCAAACATTATGTTGCAGACATTTCCCCCTGGAACTCCTGACAACCCTAAGGAATCGCTATCCGCGAGCAGTTGGCAAAGAGAGGTCACCTGTGTAAGGACATCGGCAAGTTCATCTTCACTCATGGGCATTGGGATTATATTTTCTACGTAGAGAAATTTACCAAGGACCAGTTTATTGCGCACCGCGCGGAATATGCATTCTCTCTGATCCCGTCCCGCTCTACTACAAGTCTTACGAAAATCTTGCCTCGGAAAGCCGCCGTCCTTTTGAAGGGCTTCGCGCTGCCGGATTGTGCTAGTATTTTTCCTACTCTGATCAGCAAAGGTAATTCTGCCGGGTGTTACAGCGGTCCCTCTGTGTGGGAACGTGTGCACTGGGCAGGCCACCAGCCCCTATTGCAATGTCGGCCACAGAAAAAACCGATGTCCGCTGTTATTCGGGTCACTTGCTTTCCGAATCGAGTTTCTCGGCTGCGAAGGTTACTGGTCTGTCTTGGGCCGACCTGGGAGTGCTGCTGATCTTCGTCGCCGGCGGTCTCATTGCAGTTTTGCATCACGTACCAGGTATGGACGAGGCGCAGGGGTGGCTTATCGCTCGCGACCTCAGTGTGCCTGGCATTCTGCGACAGATGCGGTATGAGGGCACTCCTCCGCTGTGGCATCTGTTGCTCTCATTTTTGATACGCCTGCACCTGCCGTACAGCGGCCTCGGATTCGTCCCACTCACAATGCTGGGCGCTGCGGTGTACGTTTGGCTGCGCTGGAGTCCGTTGCCTCTGGTCGTGCGATTGTTGGTGCCATTCGCATTCTTTTTTCAGTATCAGTACGCGGTCGTTGCGCGTAGCTACTCGCTTTCGACCCTGCTGGCGTTTGTTGCAGCCGCGTTGTGGAGGCGGAAGCCGCTACGAGTTATTCCTCTCGCGGTTGTGCTCGCACTTCTGGTGCAGACAAATCTATACGGTTTTGCCATGGGGGCTGGGATTGCCCTGGCGGTTGCGGCGGAGTATTGCTTCCCCAAACAGTGGGAGCGCACCGAACAGAAGCCTGGACGGATGCTATTGGCAGCCGTCTTGGTGATCGGATCGTTGTTGGCGGCATGGTACATTGCAAGACCCGCGCCGGATAATTTCGATGCCATCCGGTATTACGCTCCGTTGCACAAGCGGCTGCTGTCGATGGTACTGTACATCGGACCGGGTTCGCTTGCGCAATGGGTGGCACCCCTGGCTCAATCGCTGGCCGTGCCGGCAGGATCTTTGAGCGCGGCTGTGCTGTTTCTGGTTATCTGGTTCATCGCCATCAAACGCTATTTCTGCTTCCTGCCTTTGCTTTGCACTTTGGCCGCAATGAATCTGGTGTTTTGGACGAGCTGGCATTCTGGAATGGCTCTGGTGGCCTTGCTGGTTTCCCTCTGGGCTGCATGGCCGCAGCGACCGGTCACAGAGGCGCGGTGGCTCACGCCATTGCTCGTCGGGCTCCTCTCGCTTGTCCTATTCGTACAAATACCCGCCACGGTGGGTGCAATTCGCCACCAGCTTGTTGATCCTTCTAGTCCTGGCAAGCAGGCGGCTGAGTTTCTCAAACCCATGGTCGGGAAGCGTCCTATCTACGGAGCGAACTACTACTCGGGAGTAGTGTTGCCGTATTTTCCAGAGAATATTTTTGCCAATCGTTCTCCTCGCGTGGGGGTATGGACCAAGAGCAGCGAGACGATACGGCAGGAGAAACAGATGCTCGCATCCGCGTTCACGCCCGATTCCGTAGTCGTGTTCGGATCTGTGGACGCCCCAGACACAGATCCCGCTCATCGGCCGCCGCACGATCCGCTGGACGTGATGTTGGCGCGTGGATCCATGCACAAGACGCACATTTTCTGCGGCAAGATGATCTGGTTCTCAGGCTTCTTTCGGCAGGATTGCGTGATCACCTACGAATATCGACCAGATTCGCAATAAGCAGCTCTGTAAAGTTCCCACGACCTGGTAGACATGACGGCGTGTGCCGACCCGCCAAAGTCGCGAGGAGGCGCCGCGGATGGTCCGCATCTACGATGGCGCGAATGGCTGCCAGTCACTCGCATTTTGAGATTGAGGACTACGCTCGGCAGTGGAGTGTGCGACTCCCCGGGAGAACACCAAAATTGGACCTGGAGCTGTCTCTTTTCAACCGTAGCGGAAGAAACCGGCGGAAGCAGTCTCCCTGACTAACTGAAGTAATTGGTGAGCGCGCCGGGACTCGAACCCGGGACCCTCTGCTTAAAAGGCAGATGCTCTACCTACTGAGCTACGCGCCCCGAAACAGGATCTACGCTAAAGCCTGCGATGACTGTGGTCACCTCTAAAAGCGGTTCCGCGCAGCTCCCACTTTGTAATTTATCACATCGGCGGGTTACTGCGAGTAGAACCAGGACTCACTTCGTGGTGATCATCGCATTGCCATGAACGAAAAGGCAGCCGCAAGGGCTGCCTTCCCCTTCGGTTTCAGAACAGGCACACCCGCAGCTATCGAAGCGATAAGCGCAATACGCAATCACCGTTCCAGCAGCTTATCGAGCGTATCGAAAAACGCCGGATACGAGATGGCCACACACTCCGATCCGTCGATAACGGTCTCGCCTGTCGCGCGCAAGGCGGCCACGCTGAAGGCCATGGCAATGCGGTGGTCCCCATGGGGGTTGATCGTCGCGCCATGCAACTGCTGTTTGCCTGGAATCACCATGCCGTCTTCCTTCTCCTCCACGGTGGCCCCCATGGCGCGCAAGTTCGAGGCAACGGCCGCAATTCGGTCGGACTCCTTGACCCGCAGTTCTTGCGCATCGGCTATGACGACGCCCGATTCAGAATACGGCGCAATCGCGGCCAGCACCGGCAACTCGTCAATCAGCAACGCGCTCGTCGCGCCGCGTATTGCCGCTCCGCGCAGTTTGCCGCCGCGCACATGGATCGATCCCACCACCTCGCCGTTCCTTTCCGCTACGTGCAGGAAACGGATTTCAAGACCGAGCTGTGCGAGAACGTCCAGGATCGCCGACCGCGTAGGATTGAGCAGCAGGTTATCGACCACCAGGTTCGACCCCTGGAAAAGCGCGGCAGCGCAGAGGAAAAAAGCAGCGGAAGAGATGTCGCCGGGAACGGAAGCCTTGATCGCGCGCAATTGCTGCCCGCCCTGGATCGTCACGCGCTTGTCCCGACGCTCGACCGTGGCACCGAAGGCACGCAACGCCAGTTCGCTGTGATCGCGCGTTCGCAAGGGCTCTTCGACCGCAGTGGTTCCTTGCGCCAGCAGCCCCGCGAACAGTACGCAACTCTTCACCTGAGCGCTGGCTACCGGGAGCTTGTAGTCAATAGCGTGAAGCGGCTGTCCATGGACCAGCAATGGCGGCCGGGCTCCGTCCGAACTGCTGATTTGCGCGCCCATCCTGCGCAAAGGCTCTACTATCCGCGCCATCGGCCGCTTTCTGAGCGAATCGTCTCCCGTCATCTGGCATGCGAACGATTGCGCGGCCATAATTCCGGCCAGCATCCGCATGGTCGATCCGGAGTTACCGCAATCGAGCGCCTCACGTGGCCGGCTGAAAGGCCCGCCGGCAACTTCTACGCGATCTCCCTCCTGTGTCACCGCCACGCCCACCTGCCGCAAGCATTGCAGAGTACTGGCGCAGTCAGCCGCCGACGAGAAGTTCTCCAAGCTGGATTGGCCCTCGGCCAGCGCGGCCAGCATGGCATAGCGATGCGATATTGACTTGTCCCCCGGGGGTGTCAGGCTGCCATTGATGTTGCCGGCTGGAGCTACCGTCCGCTTTTGTCCGCCCTCGTTCATGTCTCTCCGTTCACTCTTGCAGGAAAACCCCGGCAAGGCCAGACCACCTTGTACGAATCTTCGTCCTCTCACTGCCGAGCGCACAGGCCGGCGCGTAGCGGAAAAGGGGCGCGGCCGCGCTGGCCTTAGCTCTCCGAAACAGGCTCCCACATGCACTTCCGAGCTCTTCCACTGCTAATTATCTTGCTGGGAACGGCCGCGGCGCAAACCACGACGATGCAGCACAGTCAGCTTCCATTGTCCGCAGCGGACGCAAACGCAACCACGTTTGGGTCGGTCACGGGCACAGTCGCCACGCTGGATGATCGCACGCTTCGTGACGCCCATGTGGAGTTGCGCAATATTATGACAGGCGCCATGCTGATCAGCACGACAGCAGCGCCTGATGGCTCTTTCCAAATCTACAACATCCCGCCCGGCACTTACGAGGTAAGCGCCTCGTCGGGCACTCACGAAGCCCGCGAGCAGATCGAAATCAGATCCACGCCGGTTTCTGTGAGGCTGCAGCTCGCGACTGAGTCTCATGAGCTTCCAGCCAGCACCATCTCTGTCTCTCAGATCAATGTCCCGGATAAAGCTCGCCACGAGTACGCCAGAGCGGAAGAGGCTTACGGCAAGAACAAGCTGCCGGAGGCGCGCGAACATCTCGAGCGGGCGCTTGCAAAGGCCCCGCGGTTTGCCGAAGCGCTCACCCTGCGCGGCATCCTTGAATTGAACCAGGGGAAGTTGCAGGAAGCCCTGAGCGATCTCCAACAGGCAGTCGCCGCCGATCCCGGCTACGCTCGTGCCTACATAGCGCAGGGTGCTGCCTTGAACCTCGCGGAGAAGTTCGACGACGCGATTCGCTCGCTGCAAAGCGGCGCCGCCCTCGCACCTGATTCGTGGCAGGCTTACTTCGAGCTGAGCAAGGCAATGCTCGCCAAGGATCAGTATGAAGAAAGCCTCAAATATGCCACGAAAGCCGCCGACTTGATGAGCGACTTCCCTCAGATTGGAATGGTGAAAGCGTACGCCTTGTTCGGAATGCACCGCTACCAGGAAGCGACCAGCGAATTAGAGCGCTTTCTCGCCCGAGAACCTTCCGGGCCGCAAGCCGAGTATGCACACGCCACCCTCAACCAGGCACGCGCTTTGATTGGCGCGTCGGCTGCCAAGTGAGACCACTGCACATCGGAAACTTCACTTGGCCGTTTGCTCCAGAAACCGCTTCAGCAGGATGGCGACTTCTTCCGGCTGCTCGAAGGCGGCATAGTGCCCTGCCTTCGGCACAATCTGCAACGTACTGTTCCGGATTCCGGCGCGCATTTTTTCCAGTTCTTCGCGCGGGCTTAAGACATCTGCCGCTCCGCCCAGAATCAGCGTAGGCAGGCTGATTTTCGAGAGGCTCGCGGTCGAGTCGGGTCGTTCCGCCATGCCACGCTGCACCGCGGCAATTCCCTGGGCCGTCGACCGCATCATGGTGCGCTTCGCTTTTTCCACGACCTCCGGGCGGGTCCGATACGTAACTTCGCCGAGCAACTTCGGCAACATGCTATCGATGTACTGTTCCGGACCTTGCTGCAGCACCTCTTCCGCGGCCTGTAGACGGGCTGCCCTGGCTTCGGCATTGTCGGCTGAAGCTTTCGTATTTGCCAGCACAAGCCCGGCCATGCGCTCGCGAAACCTTCGCCAGAATTCAAAAAGAATGTAACCGCCGATCGAACAGCCGATGAAAACCGCCTTCCCCACCTTCAGCTCATCGCAGAGTCTCACCAGGTCTTCCGCGTGTTTCTGCATTGTGGGGTTGCCGTCGCCGACCCCAGACTCGCCCAGACCCCGCAAGTCCGGCATAATCAGCCGGTACTTTGCCGCAAGCCTGTCCTGTACCGGAATCCAGAACTCATGACAAGACGGGAACGGGTGCAAGAGAACAACATCCGGACCTTTGCCTTCGGTCCGGTAGAACAGCTCAGCGTCGCTCGTGCGCAGCAGCATGCGATATCAAAAGCACCTTTGCAGATTTCACTCCCTAACAGGCTGCAGGAAATACTTCGGCGCGTTCTTCCGCAGCTTGTTAATCGCCGGGCAGGCTTTGCGCCTTCCCTGCGAGCGTACAATAGCACTTTCCGCCCCGATTCGCAGTTATCTATTCAGGCAGGGAGCCGCGCGGGGACCCTTCGCCGCTCTGCGAGTTGCCTGGCAACGGGTATGCGGCGGATTTTCCTTGCGTCCCAAATTGGCACTACTCTCCGAAAACGGGGCCAGGCACAGCCCTTAGCGCTGTGCACCCTTAACTTCCGGCAATTGTCTGGAGTCTCTATTCGCAAGCCATTCAGTGGGCGAGAAGCTTTATCCTGGCGAACTACTCTCCCGGCGGCTTACTTCTTCTTCCGCTTCCCCGGCAGAGCCGCCGGATTCTCGTGCGTGCGTTCGCGTATCTCCGCCCGCATGCCGGCGCCTAGTGAGACCGCATGCTCGCCGAACTTGTCGCGAAGTTTGTCGGCCACGTCCATCGCCTGCTGCCAGCGTTCGTCGCGCGCTCCCGGATCCAGATGCAATTGAACATCCGGCTCGGCAAACATCGCCGCCTGCACGCCAAGCAGCCGGATCAACGACCCCGGCCTGCAATTTCGCCGGAAGAGCTCGCGCACCACTGGCAACAGCTCGGTATCGATCTGGGTGGGGTGTTCGAGCGTGCGCGCCCGGGTAAAGGTGCTGAAGTCGGTATAGCGCAGCTTGAGCTGTATGCGGCGTGTATGCAACCCGTATTCACGCAGCCGCCGGCAGACTTTCTCGACTAGCTTGGCCAGTGTGGTCTCGAGCATCTCCCGATCTGAAACGTCAACCGAAAAGGTGTGCTCATGACTCACCGACTTGGGACCGGAGTCCTCGCCGATCGCTTCGTCAAACCATCCGCCGGCGTCGACCCCCGCTGCCTTCTCGGCCAATGCCACCGCCCAATCGCCTATCTGCTCCCGCAGCCGCTCGCTGCCGTAGCTCGTCAGATCTCCGGCTGTCTTTAACCCCAGCTTCAACAGATGTTCCTCGGTGACCTTTCCGACTCCCGGAATCTTGCGCACCGGCAGCGGAGCCAGGAATGTCCGCTCGCAGCCGGGAACTACCCACAGAACGCCATTGGGCTTCGCCTGATCGGAGCAGATCTTCGCCACCACGCGGGAGGTTCCGATGCCCACGGAACAGTTCAGCCGCGTGAATTCCTTCATCCGCGTGTGCAGCAAATGCGCCGCCCGCAAGGGAGGCCCGTGCAGCCGCTCCGTGCCTGTCATGTCGAGGTACGCCTCGTCGATCGACGCCATCTCTACCAGCGGCGAGAACTCTTGCAGAACCGCGTGCACGCGAACCGACTCCTGACGATATCGTTCGGGATGTCCGTCGAGGAAGATAGCATGGGGGCACATCTTGGCGGCTGTGCGCAGCGGCATTGCCGAGTGTATGCCGAATTTCCGCGCCTCATAGGACGCGGCAGCAACCACCCCGCGCTCGTCTGCCCGTCCGCCGACGATAACCGCCTTGCCCTTCAAAGAGGGATCGTACAGCTCCTCGACGGAGACGAAGAAGGCGTCCATGTCGACATGGAAGATGGTCGGCACTCAGCTCAGTTCCAGCTCTCAGCTCCCGCTTCGTCCCTAGGGTGTCCCAGAGATACCTCACATAACTAAGCACACCTCGTGGGTGTCATCCTGAGCGCAGCGAAGGATCTGCTTTTGGGGCACTTCAAAAAATAAAAGCAGATTCTTCGCTCCCCTTCGGTCGCTCAGAATGACACCCCTAACCGCTTATTGCAAGAACGCGCTACTTGGCAGGCATAACTTTCGTAGCGGCCTTTGCCCGGCCGCTCATCAATTCATTCACCAGCGCGTCGGCACGGTAGATCTTGCGAAGAGCTTCGATGATCGCCCGCGTGTCGACTTGGATCGCCCTGCCTTGGCGGTCGTCGTACTGGAAGTCCCACGAGAGCGATTGGATATTACCATCGAAGACGATGCCGACGACTTCGCCGTTTTTGTCAACCGCCGGCGAACCGGAGTTGCCGCCGATGATGTCCGGGGTCGAAACATCGTTATAGGGCGTTTTCAGATTCAGCGCCGCCTTGGAGTCAATCCAGGATTTCGGCAACTCGTATGGAGCTTGGTTGCCATGCCGCGCCGCGTGTTCAAAGGCGCCGCCGAGATTGGTGGAGTAAGGAATCGTCTTGCCGTTCTGCTGGTATCCCTTCATCGCGCCATAGCTTAACCGCAAAGTGAAGGTTGCGTCCGGGTACATATCCGTTCCCTGCACGGCAAATCTCGCCTTCGCAATCAGGGTGCCGCTGTCGCGCAGAACGGACTCCACCTCGTCGTCCCATTGCTTGCGGATGGCTCGTGCTTCCGGATCAATGTTACGCATCAGCACGATCAGCGGGTCCCTGCTCTGCTCCACTGCCTGCAAGCCGCCCTCGTAGAGCTGCTTGCGGTAACCGACGTCGTTCAGCTTTGTGTTCTCGATCGCTTCCTTGGCGACAACGTCTGGACTCCGTCCGCCCAGAACCTGCTTCACCACTGCATTCTCGGGGCCAAGCTTTTCCTGCATCAGCCGCAGGGACGCCGCCAGTTCCACCGTATCCAGCGCTTTGTGAACCGGAGCGGTTGAGAACAACTGCTGCTCCAGCGACGGCAGGCGCGCCTGGCCATACTCGCGAAGGCGCTGATTGTTGGGCTTCGGCTTTTCGGCGGCCACCCGCACCAACAGACGCGCCAAATGGGGCTCCGATCCGGCGAACCCTCCCAGAGTTTCAATGAAGTAGTATGGCGTAAAGAGCTGCTCTTCTCTTTGCACGGCCTTCGCGATTGCGTCCCAGGCTGCGCCGTATTCGGACTTCATCTTCGGGTTGCTGTCGACGGCTTTGCGCAGAGCTGCCTCGCCGTTCGCTTTATTGTCCATCAACTGCTTGTCCATGAGCCCGGCATAACGTCCTTTGTAAGCCTTCAGCGCGTTCTCATAGCCAAAGACATCGTCGGATGCGATGCGGAAGTTTTCCGTCGATTCCGCCGCAAACGTCTTTAAAGCCTGGTAGCGCTGCATTAGCGCTTCCAGCGTGAACGGCGTCTGCACGTCTCTCAGATAATTCAATTGTGCCAGCGTCAGCAGCCGCTCGGTCCGTCCCGGATTGCCGGAGACGAACACCAGATCGCCCTCCTTGACGCCGCCGTGGGAAAACTTCAGGTAAGCCTTCAGATATGCGGGCCGGCCATTTTCGTACACGCGAAAAAACGCTATATCGAGGTCATAGCGCGGAAATTCAAAGTTATCGGGATCGCCGCCAAAGAACGCGGCCCTCTCTTCCGGCACGAACACCAGGCGAACGTCGGTGTAGCGCTTGTATTTGTAAAGCTGGTACAAGCCGCCGGCGTAGAAGGTCACAAGTTCGCAGCGCAGCCCGCTCTTTCTGGTGCAATCGGCCTCGAGCTGGCTCATCATCTCGCGTTGCGCCTGCCCCGCTTCGGCGACATTCGTGCCTGGCTTCGCCGCGCCCTGCACCTGGGAGGTAACGTCTTCAATTTCTTGCAGCACGTTTAGCTCGAGCGCCGGACACTTCTTTTCCTCGGCGTTCGTCTTGGCCAGGAAGCCGCTCTGGATGTAGTCCTTTTCCTTGGTGGAGAGATCCTGAACACACTCGCGACCGACGTGATGGTTGGTGAAAGCGAGGCCATCGGCCGAAACGAACGAACCTGAACCGCCGTTGTTGAAGCGCACCGATCCCAACCGCAGATGATCGAGCCACGCCGGCGACGGCGCGAAACCATATTTGGCCTTGATACGCTGCACCGGCGCACTATTGAACAGCCACATCCCCTCATCCGCCACGGCCACTCCGCACGCCAGGTAGAGAACCACCGCAAGCGTCCCAAGCCTTCTCTTCATAACCTCCACCCTGGAATCTCCTTCATACACATCGACTGCTGCCCGATGACAAACGCCATATCATACGACATGACGCGTGACGCGGCTTGAGTCCGTCTTCTAGCGCACATCCCCCGGAAGATATATCCCACAAACTTAGATTGTCATCGCGAGCGAAGTCGAGCCACCTTTTGTTTCTGCCGCCGAAAGACAAAGGGTGGCTCCACTCCGCGCCCGAACAGCTTCTTGCTATCGAATGTAATGTCGGGTACGCAGCTTGGCTGCTCCGGCCACGGGCGCTCGGCGCTCCGGTCGCCATGACATCCACTTGGTGTTTTAGATACACCAACAAGGGAACTGCT
>Ga0181527_1000321_pt1 | contig 56550 bp, 43 predicted proteins | sample PEATcosm2014_Bin_30_FD_119762 | JGI IMG/M metagenome (GOLD analysis project Ga0181527, IMG submission 119762) | Peatland microbial communities from MTU Mesocosm Facility, Houghton, MI, USA - PEATcosm2014_Bin06_60_metaG | ecosystem: Environmental > Terrestrial > Soil > Wetlands > Peat | place...
CCAGCGAAGCATGCTGTCCAGTTTGGTGAGTTGCTCGGCGCGTTTCGTAAGAATCTGGTACATATGCCAGCAGGCCTTGTTCATAGTACCAAAGATTTCCATGATGAAATCTTTGGGCGCTTGCGCATGGAAAAGATCGCTCATTGAGTTTACAAAAATCATCTGGGGCTTTTTCCAGCTCAACGGAAGGCTGACAGTGTGAGGGTGCATAGTGAGTTTAAATCCGTTGCGGTAATTGGCCTGGCGCATGGCATGAAGCCTGCGGGCCATGCGCTCCGCATAGCAGTTCTTGCAGCCCGGACTGATTTTGGAGCAGCCGGTTATCGGGTTCCAGGTGCTTTCGGTCCATTCGATGCGGGATTTGGCCATTATCTATTTCCCGAGAATGTATTCTGCGATGCGTTTGGCGATTTCTCCGCCTTTTTCATTGCCTGCTGCAAAGCATAGGAGAAAAAATGGGATGTTTCTTGAGTTGCAAAGCGTTAGTGGGTTTTCCGCGACATAATTGCGGTTCTTCCAAACCCAAATCAAGGAAAAGTGAGTTGTCCGAATTATCGCCTTGCTCTCTTGAAATATAGCCAGTACCAGCAAATGCATCGATGTAAGCAAAATCAAAATGTTGTTTCGCCATTATTTTTGTGTATGCGGCAAGGTACTTGTGCAATCTGCCGAGTTTGTCAACAGTCCAATCACCACCAAAACAATGCTTCGATGGTTCGGGGACCTTCTTATGAGGAAGTTCAATCACTTTTCGTCGGCCTCAAGCCCGCGGGCAAGGCAGAAAGAGCACTGTCGAGGACGACAGTTGCGCACTACGGCGTCAGGTCTCTGTCGCTTGTTGATCTTTCGGGCCTATTTCAGCAGGCCCTTCATCAACGAGAGGTGAAGAATCACCTTCTTGAAATACTCCTCGTGGCAATTTCTAGGTTTGTTGGGATCACATCATAAAATAGCCTCCCGTAGGTTCAGTTCACAACCATATTGTCAAGAGTATTGTCGAGGACGACAGGAGGAAAATCAATTGGGCATTAGTCGCTCTGCCCCGCGTTAGGCCGGACCGCAGGGTGCGCCGGAGCGCAGGGCCATGGTGGCGGTGCGGCACCGAGGCCGACAGGCCGAGCCCGGAGGGAGGGCCGACCCGGCCTTGTGGCCGGGGAACGCCCGAACCAAGGTATGCAACTACTGAAACCTCTCTTCCGATGTCCTATTAATCAAGATATGGACTATTTAGTTTCTTATTAAGTATTTGAACAGTCCCCTTGTCGAAAACGCAAGCAGCACCGACCCCGCAATCAACACCACCGACAACGCATTGATCACCGGCGACACGCCGAAGCGGATCATTGAGTAAACGTGCAGCGGCAGGGTGGATGAACCGGGTCCGGCCACAAAGAACGTGATCACGAAATCCTCGAGCGACAGCGTGATCGACACGAGAAAGGCGGCGATAATCCCGGGCAGGGATACGGGCACAATCACCCGCAGCAGGGTCTGGGCTTCGGTGGCGCCCAGGTCGTAGGCCGCCTCAACGATCGAGTAGTCGAATTCGTCAAGCCTGGACGTCACGATGAGCAGGGCATAGGGCAGGCAAAACGTGGTGTGCGCAATGAAGATGGTGAGAAGCCCCAGCCGCATGCCGGTGAGCCCGAACATGATGAGCAGCGACACGCCGATGATGATTTCGGGGATGATCAACGGCAGGAAGGATGAAACCTGCACATAGTTCTTGAGCCGGAAATTGTACCAGTACATGCCGATTGCCGCGAGCGTTCCGAGCAGGGTGGACACGCTGGCGGATGAAAGTGCGATGATGGCGCTGTTGCCTACGGCGTGCCACAGGTCTCGCGAGTGAAACAGGAGATCGCCATACCACCGCAGCGAGAATCCGCTCCAGGTCATCGCCTTCGATTCGTTGAACGAGAACAGCACGAGCACGAGCAGTGGCGCATAGAAGAACACCATGGTCACCACAAACGCAAACAGCGACGTCCGTCTGGTGTCGTGTGCCATGATCAGGCCGGTTCCCTGGTTCGCGGCGTGTTCCGCGCCGCGCTGACCTGGAGATTAACAAACAGCACTACGCCGATCATGGTGATGGCGGTAAGCACCACGGAAATGGATGACGACAGGGGCAGGTTGCGTGACACGGTGAGTTCGCGCGCGATCACGTTGCCGAGCATGAACGAGTCCCGGCCGCCCACGAGCTGCGGCACCGCGTACTGGCCGAACGCGGGAATGAAGGTGAAAAGGACCGCGGTGATGATGCCGGGCCTGATATTCGGCAGCAGCACGCGTAGCATCGACTGGGTCTTCGATGCGCCAAGGTCCTGCGCCGCCTCGACAAGGGAAAAATCGAATTTTTCTATTGTCGCATAGAGCGGCAGGATGGCAAACGGCAGATACGTGTACACCATCACGACAATAACGGCGTACTGGTTGTAGAGAAATTGGAACGGTTCCGGAATGAGGCCCATTGACATGAGAAAACCATTGAGAAAGCCGTTGGTTCCGAGTATCGCGATCCAGGCATAGATGCGGATGAGGAAATTTGTCCAGAACGGTATGATGACAAGAAACAGAAACACGTTCTTATACCTGCTTCTCGCAATGAAATAGGAGGCGGGGAGTGCAAGCAGGAGCGTCAGGATTGTCGCCGTCGCCGATTGAAAGAGGGTCTTGCCGGCCACGACAATCAGGCCCCGGTTTGCAAGCGCGGTATAGGCGTCGAGGGAGAACTGCCACACGACCCCGCCGTATATCCCCTTTTTGAGAAAGCTGTACACAAAGATAACGGCAAGGGGAATAACGAAGAACCCGGTGATCCAGGCCGCGACCGGCATGGTGTAGGCAGGGCCGAAATTTTTCCTCACGGCTTTACAACCTCCACCACGTAACCGTCCTTGGGGTCCCACCACACAAACGCATCGTCGCCGGTGTGCAGTGTTTCGCCCTCTGCACACGCGCCGCCCTGCTGCACAAACACCTTTATCTGCGCGCCCGTGTTCGTCTTGACAAAGTACTTGGTGAGGAAGCCTGTGTAAATCGTCTCCTCCACGGTCCCGGCTAGGCAGTTCCCGCCGTCGCCAAGGTCCGGCCGCGCCCGGACGAGGCGGATCTTTTCCGGCCGTACCGTGCACTGCACCAGATCTTTGGCCGCAGCCCTCAAAGGCGCCGCGGCGCGGATCCGGCCCGCTTCCTTTGTCTCAATGGTAGCAACATCATCGTCCACCGTAACCACGGCGCCGGACAGAATGTTCGTCTCGCCGATGAAGGTCGCCACAAACCGGTCTGCCGGCCGTTCGTAAATATCGGCAGGCGTGCCGACCTGTACGATCATCCCTTCGTTCATGACGGCCACGCGGTCCGAAACGCTGATGGCTTCCTGCTGGTCGTGCGTCACGTAGATGAACGTTATTCCCACCTCGTCGTGGATCGCGTCGAGTTCGATAAGCATGTGCTGGCGCAGTTTTGCGTCAAGCGCGCTCAACGGTTCGTCGAGCAAGAGCACGCTCGGCTCGTTGATGAGCGCCCGGGCAATGGCCACCCGCTGCTTCTGGCCCCCGGACAACTGCGACGGCATCTTTGACATGTGCGAATCGAGCTTGACGAGCCCCAGGTACCGGTCGACCCGCTGCTTGAGCTCGGTGCGGCCCGTTTTCCGAAGGCGCAAGGGAAAGGCGACGTTTTCAAACACCGACAGATGCGGAAACAGGGCATAGCTTTGAAATACGGTGTTGACGTGCCGCTTGTTGGACGGCAGGCGGAGCACGCTTTGGCCGTCGAGCAGTATGTCGCCCCGCGTCGGATCTTCGAAGCCGGCGATCATCCGCAGCAGCGTGGTCTTGCCGCAGCCGGATGGTCCGAGCAGGGAGAAGAATTCCCCTTTTTCTATTTCGAAGCGGGCATCGTTGACGGCGCAGAAATTCCCGAAGTGCTTGCTGACGTTTTGTATGGTAACGCGGCTGCCCTTCACACTGAACCTTTCGGGGAAGAAACGGTACGGTCTAAAAATACATTTGCTCGGGAAACGGACCACACTCCATATAGTATTTTGGACGCATGATTTCAATCGTTGACTACAAAGCCGGGAACCTCACCTCGGTCAAGCGGGCGCTTGATTTTCTCGGCATCCCGTGCGTCATCACTCAGGACGAAAATGCGCTCAGGAAAAGCGACCGCATCATTTTCCCCGGCGTTGGAAACGCTGCGTCGGCCATGCCCGTCATACGGGGGCGCGGCATCGACGAGGCCTTGCGCGAATCATTCGTGCTTGGCACGCCCATTTTAGGCATTTGCCTCGGCACGCAAATCATTCTTTCCCGCTCCGAGGAGGGCGACACCGAGTGCCTTGGCTTGATTACGGGCTCGGTGAAAAGATTTTCGTTCAAAAGCACATCGCTTAAGATCCCGCACATGGGCTGGAATGAAATTGCTATCCGTCAAGGCCACTGCCTTCTCAGGGATATTTCCCGGGGCACGCAATTGTACTTTGTCCATTCATATTATCCGCAGCCCGACGATGAGGCCATGGTGTTTGCAACCGCGTCGTACGGCATCGAGTTTCCGTGCGCCATCGGCAGGCACAACTTGTTTGCCACGCAATTCCATCCGGAAAAAAGCGGTCCCGCCGGGCTGTCGATACTCAGGAATTTTGCCTCCTGGGAGCCGTCGGCATGCTGAGCAAACGGATCATCTCGTGTCTTGACGTTCGCGACGGCGCACTCGCCAAAAGCGTCAAATTCGTCAACACAAAGGACATCGGCGACCCGGTGACGACCGCGCGGCGCTATTATGAAAACGGCATCGACGAGCTGGTGTTTTACGACATCACGGCTTCGAGCGACAAGCGCGGCATCATGCTTGACGTGGTGAGCAACGTTGCCGCGCAGATCTTTATTCCGTTTTCGGTCGGCGGCGGCCTGCGGTCGGTTGAGGACTGCACAAAGGTGCTCCGCGCCGGCGCGGAAAAGGTAAATGTCAACACCGCCGCCGTTGCACATCCCGGGCTTATCACCGAGGCATCGGCCGCGTTCGGCGCCCAGTGCGTTGTGCTGTCCATGGACGTGCTTGCGGTTCCTGTTTCGAAAGACACACCATCGGGTTACGAGATCGTCACACACGGCGGCCGGACCCGTACGGGCATGGACGCCGTGCAATGGGCACAGCGCGGAGAATCGCTGGGCGCGGGTGAATTGGTTGTGAATTCGATCGACGCGGACGGCACGAAAGAGGGATACGAGATTCGGCTCACGCGCGCCATTGCAGAGGCCGTAGGCATTCCGGTGATCGCCTCGGGCGGCGGCGGAACGCCCGAGCACCTCTACCGGGTGCTCACCGAGGGAAAGGCGGATGCCGCGCTCGTTGCCTCCATCCTTCACTATGGGGAATACTCGGTGAGGGCGATCAAACAGTATTTGCGGGCCAAAGGTGTACCTATCAGGATGGTTTGAAATCTTGTCTTGTTCGCCTCCCGCGCTCCGCCCAATCGATCCACCTCGGCTTCCCGACATTCAGTATTTTATCGGTACCCATGAAGCCGGCAGACGGCCGCAGGCAATGGGAATTTCGGTTATTCCCCCGCGGAGGCTTTTATGTCTTCAGGCAAAGCGCCTTTTCCTTACGTGATTATCGGCGGCGGGCTTGCCGGAGCTTCCGCCATAGCCGGCATACGGGAACTTGACAAGAACGGCGCCATTCTTTTAGTGTGCAGCGAACCCCACCTTCCCTATCATCGTCCTCCCTTGTCAAAGGGGTTGTGGCTGGGCAAGAAGACCGTTGACGATATCTACGTGTACGCCGCGAACTACTATGAGGATAACGGGATAACCGTGGTCGGCGGCAACCCCGCCGCCTCAATTGACAAGAGCAACAAGACCGTGGCCTGTGCCGCCGGCGTGGAATACTCATTCCAAAAGCTCCTGATTGCGACCGGCGGCGCGCCAAAAACGCTCCCGGGAGGTCAGGCCGGGATAAGCTACTTTCGCTATCTTGACGACTACGTTAGCCTGCGGCGCGAGCTTGTTCCCGGAAAATCGGCGGTTGTTGTCGGCGGAGGATTCATCGGCTCGGAGATGGCCGCGGTCTTGTCGGCAAACAAGGTCAGTGTAACGATGATATTCCCCGGCCGCTATCCGTGCGAAGCCGTTTTTCCCGCGTCTCTCGGCGGTATGGTACGGGGCCGGTTTGAAAGCGCTGGAATACGACTTTTGACAGAGGGGAAGCCGGCCGGCTTCGAACTGAGCGGCAAACGACCGGTCACCCGGACCGAATCCGGCGAGAAAATCGAGTCCGATTGCATCATTGCGGGTATCGGGATCCGTCCGTCAACCGAGATTGCGGAGAAAGCGGGGATCTTATGTGACAACGGCATCGTGGTGAACGAGCAGCTCCAATCGTCCGCATCGGACATCTACGCCGCAGGAGACGTTGCGCGATTCCCCTACCGTATAGTGTCGTCGCTCATGCGTGTTGAGCACTGGGACAATGCACTGTCTCAGGGAAAGTGCGCCGGCAGAAACATGGCGGGTGCGCATGAGGCATACGTGCACATGCCTTATTTCTTTTCCGATTTGTTTGAATACGGCTATGAGGCGGTAGGCGACGTCAATGCCTCCTACAATACGGTTGAAGACTGGCACAAGGAATACGAGAAGGGTGTTGTGTACTTCGTGAAGGACGCCCGATGCGTGGGCGTGCTTCTCCTTAACGTGTGGGACAAACTTGACGCCGCGCGAGCGGTCATTAGAGACGGCGCGGCGGGGTCGGTGGCGGCGTTGCGCGGGGCGATTCGGTAACGCGCCGCGTAACGGTTTTGCCTTGCGGCGTCACTTTAGAGCGTGAGAAGACTTTCGAGAAGGTCGTGCAGGCCGGACACCATTGCGTTTCTGGCAACAGTGGCAGCAAACGGCGTGGTATTGAGCGCCGACCGCGAATTTTCGGCACGGATGACGAACTGATTGACAAGTGCTCCAGATGCCGCGGCTCTCACTTTTACCCTGAATTTTATCCTCGCCTTGATCTGCTGCGAAAACACCTTGTTCGTTTCCTCCACGGTGAGCTCGAGCATTTCCGCGTCGATCTGAAAATCCGCGCTTTTTTTGTCTTCGGCCAACGCGTCGAGCTCCCGAAACATGCCGCCAAGCGAACGTTGGAGGATCGCGCTCGGCAGCGGGTTGCAGAGAAGCGCCGACATCGTGAACCGTCCGGTGCGTGTCTCGCCCACCGTGTCGGAGCCGGCGTTCTTTCTCTTGTCCACAACATCGCCGACAACGAACTTCTTGGTAAGTTTGTGCGCAAAGATGTGCTGGTAGTCCTGAATGCTCGGATCGATTTGCACCGGCGCGCCAACTTCGCCTGCATACAGTATCGCGGGAAACAGCGCGATCAGGATAAATGGTCTCGCGCGTAATGAGCGGTTCATGTTATCCTCCATGAGGTTGTCGGCGCGACAATGAATATACACTGCGGCAATGCCGTCGAAAACGCGGCGCGGCACGCGAAAATCGGCGTGATGTCCAAAAACTAAATGGCTGCAGAGCATCTTGATCCTCACCGCGCCCTTATCACACATTGAAAAAGGAAGAAGCAGTACGCTTCTTCCTTTTTCAATCTCCACCTTCAAGGTTTCAGTCTCAGTACTTTGCTCCCTTGATCTGGGCCGCTTTCACGCGTTCCTTGAAATCGGCCTCAAGCAGCTTGAGCCTCTGATAATCTTCCTTGGTGTCGATCACCTTGAATTCCACCCGGCGGTTGAGCGCGCGGCCCTGAGCCGTATTGTTCGTGGCAATGGGCCGTGTCTTGCCGTAGCCGATTGCAATAAGCGTGGAATCCGGAATACCCTGCTGTCCAACCAGATAGAACCTCACGGAGGCCGCCCGTGCGGCGGAAAGCAGGAGGTTATAGCTGTCGTTACCGCGCGAGTCGGTGTGACCCTGAACCTCGTACCGCAGGTACGGATACTGCTTGAGGAAGGTCGCGATTGACATGAGCGCCGTGTACGAATCTGTCGTGAGCTCGGCACTTGCCGTCTTGAAGTTGATCGCGCGCAGCGCCTTGTTGAGCGCCTTCTCTTCCTTGGCCGTCGGCTTTGGCAGTGTGTCCGGGCATCCGTCTTCGTCCTTGTAACCGTTGTATGTCTCCGGCTCGTTAGGGCATTTGTCAAGCGTGTCTGGAATGCCATCTTTATCGTTGTCGTAATCCGGACATCCGTCTTCATCCTGGAACCCATCTATATCTTCGGGTTCATTGGGGCACTGGTCGAGCGAATCCGGCACGCCGTCCTGATCGTTGTCGTAATCCGGGCAGCCGTCGGCGTCCTGGAACCCGTCGAAATCTTCCGGTGCGTTCGGGCACTTGTCGACGCCGTGACAAACCTTTGCATACAGAGAGTCCTTATGCAGCTCGGAAACCCACGGGTCACAAAGGCTGTCTTTGTCAAGGTCCGGGATCGGGCATCCGTCTTTGTCAAGCATGCCGGTAAACCCGGCTGGAGGAACGAAGGGGCACTTGCTCACCACAGGCTGCGGTTTCGGAACCACCGGCTGAGGTTTCGGCTTGACGCCCCAGTTGATGTTGAGGCCGCCCGCCACTTCAAACCCTCGGTCCGGGGTGAACCACCAGTTGCCGATTGCTTTATAAGATGCCTGAATGGAAAAGTACCGGAAATTGAACCCTACCCCGAGAGCTGATGCCCATTGCTCGGGTCCGCCCATCACGAATCCCATTCGCAAAGGCAGAAAATTATGCAGCGTGGCCAACTCCGAGCCTATGGAGAGACGCGGAACGTAAGACCTTCCCGGTCCTGGAGTGAGATCCTGTTCGTAGTTCACCGCCACGTTGGCATAATCGGCCAGAATATAAAGCTTCTTGTTGTCGGCTTTCGTGAAATCGAAGATGCGTGCATAGCCGATGTTAAGTGAGAGCGGCAGCCACGTGGTGACCGCACTCGGAGCATTCGTCAGCGTGTCCGCGGAGGTGATATTGCCGACTTCGCCGGCCGCCCTGTTGCCGAACAGCGAATAGATCGCGCTGTCGTTTTTGGTGCCGTACGTATTGATCCCGCTTATGAGGCTGTACAAATCAAGATTGTTTTTCTTGACATCGTAGGTAACGGTTTTCACGTTGTTCGTCCAGAAAAGGACTCCAAGGTTCTGGACGTTGATGCTCAATGCGGCATTATCGTCGTACAGTATTCCGCCGAGGTCAACGCCGAGACCGTGGCCGTTTACCGGAAGCCCGTTGTCGAACATGTGCTTAAGATCTCCAATGTCCCACGGCCCGTGGAAACCGAGCCCAGCGGTCTGGACCGTAAAGTGGCCGTCCATTTTGATGACGTTATTCACGGAGTCGTAGGTGATGGACGAACCATTGGTCGATGACGCCTGCATCATGCTGTGACCCATCACATACTTGATGCCCACCCCGCCGGCGCCGTAGCGCAACTTGAAAAAATTCTGCAGAGCGGGAATGTTTACCGGCAAGCCGAGCTGGACGGTAAAATCGGTGGCCCAGATTCCGTCCTGATTAAAATTGCCGAAATCGAGCGTATTGCCGCGTCGCAAACCGTTGTTTGCGGAGAAAAGCATGTCCAACGGGGCCTCGGGAATATGCAAATCTTCGTCGAGGTGGGTTGTGATGTCGAACGCAAACCTTTTGTACGCAAACGACAAAAGCGACGCGCGGAACCCGCCGTAAATATCCACTCCGCCTTTGAGTTCGTTTGAAATTTGCTGCGAAGTCTGGTCAGGCGTCATGCCGTTGGTAATGCCAAAACTGTTTCGCATGACCTGCTCGATAAGCGCCTTTTCATTCGCGGTATCGGAGGGCCAGTGTGACAGAAAGCTGAACGGCGAAAGCGCGAGTTTGTCGCTCCAATAGCCGATGCCGTAATTGGTAATGGGCAGCAGGAGCAGGCCGCCCCACGGGACTCGATCGCATCCGAGGAGAGCGGGGTTCTGAAACGGGGCCTCCGGGGCCGAACCGGTGATGTTCCGGCCGGTGGTGGTACCGGCGCTGATGGGGGCATCGTCAACGGCCGCAAAAAGGAGTGCGGGCGCGGCAAACAAAACGGCGATTGCTACTTTTTGTACGGTGTTCATCACCCCTGTACCTCTTTCTATATGTCAATTGACATCGGGTACAAACCGATCCCCGAACGATTTCTATTTAACGGAAAAGAGCGAATCGATGCTGTTGACGCCGTCAACATGGATCCACGAATTCAGCTTCAGCCAGTCGGTGTTTAAGAGCGCATCGGGCGCTATGCCTCCCGCCGGTTGGGGTATGAAGCGAACTTCCCACCGCCAGCCCATCGTCTTGGCTCCCGAAATCTGGCCCAGTTCCTGGTCCGTGAGGGTAATGGTGTTCTCTATCGCCGTATTCGAATCTCTCGGCGGGATGAGCAGACCGTTACCCAGAAGGTCGAAAAAGCCGGTCGTGGGCTGATTGATCAGGTCGTTGAACTGATTGGTGTTGATATAGGCTGCATTGGTGGTGTCGACAAGCGGACCTATTTTGGACGAATCGGTGGTGGCAAGCGCGTACAACCGCAAGTACACATTGGTAAAGTTGGTGACCTTCACGTTAAAGGTCGCATGGCGGTCGGTCATGTCGTTTATTGTGTTGAGCAAGCCGCTTCCTCCGCTCAAATCGACCTTTGTGCCCCCGAGATCCATTATGGTCGTGTCGGCAACAGTCCACCACAGCGGTGCGACAAGGTTGTAATTAAAATGGCCGTGCAGGATCATTCTGCCTATGTACTTCGGGTAATCCGGGTCTGTCGGATTTGTCAAATCGTTTACAAGTCTTATGGCCGTGCCGCTGTCAACAGTCAGAGCCACTTTTACATTTATCGAGTCAGGATAGTTGTTGACCACTTTGGTGATGTCGATTGACCGATAGTAGACAGAATCGTTCGTCACATGGTTGAGGACCATGGCGGAATCGCTTTTTATAGTCGGATCGGTGACGCTCGCAACCTCGTAGGCGACATGCACCGTGTCAATAAACGCGCCGGGCGGAATGCCTATGTTGGTTCTTACCTTTGCCAGAACTTGCTGCAAAATGAAATGTCCGCGCAGCGAGTCGGTGACTGCCTTGCTCCACGGCAAGTTTACCGGTATGGTGCTCAGGTTGCTTGTGCGCTGATACGGGATCATACACGTGCCGTACATATCCGTGAATTTGAACGCCGTGGTCTTGATGACAAATGAAAGCGAATCGCCGGCAGACAGGACAACCTCCCTGCCGTAGCTCCCCACATTCACGAGATAATCAATCTTGGTGACCGACTGCGAGTCGGCGGGGTCCCATTCCGGAAACAGACGGTTCTGGGAAATATTATGCTTGTCGTAGGTGTTGGTTGTGTGCGGGGGAAACGATGCCCTCGTGGCAATGACGCAGTTGGAGGCGATAAGCGAGTCTTGGCTCGTGAGTCCTGTGAGACCACCGACGCTGTCGAGGGGCGGGGTCTGCATCTGGCAAAAGGAACTTGTCCACAGGTTGCGATGGATGACCGTCAGCAGCAAATCGATTCCCGTGTAATTGGACACCGAGTAGATGAAGAAGCCCTCGGCAATGTCAATATAGTCGACGCTCACGGTATCGGTGAGGTTGTACTCGTTTGTAAACGTGCGCTGGTAATTCGCCAGCAGGTAGTCGGTTACATCGACTTTCCGGGCTGTGAGACCGTCAAGGGAAAACATCACCTGAAGGTTGTCGCCTGCGGCAAAAGCGCCGCCGGTAGCCGGCGTGATCGCCATGGAAACCGGCGTGGTGCCGTTGATCACTTTGCCGTTGGCGTTGAATTGCGCAATGCCGGTTGAATTCGGCGCAAGGTTGTTGATCGTGGAGGTTCCGAGCGAGCCAAGCGTGATCTGCGCGGTGCTGAAATCTGTGGAGGAATTATTCGCAACCGTCACGTTCAGCGTCTGGCCCGAATCCATCAAGTCAATTTCATACACCCATTTGACGGTAACCGGAACGGCGGGTATCGCAACGACCGCGCCGGCCACGTACGGTCCGGTAAGCGGAACGGCAAGGGTTTCCTCCGGCGTGCCCGAAAGAGGGATCGGGCCGAACGCGTTGGAGTAATATTTGTCTTTCATGGTGTCCTTGGTTATCGAATACGTCGTGTCTTTCTCCGAGGGAAAACCAAAGGCCACTGTGTCGGGGATCTGCTTCTTGGCAGCAGTATCGTACAGCGGATAGGCCTTTAGGATCATCATTGTTGTGTCGATGCTGGCCACGGCGATGCTGTCCGGCAATCCCGGGCGCTTGATAGTGTCGTAGGTGGTGGTGGTCTGCACCTGTTTCTTGTTGAAGAAGATCGTGTCCATCATGGCGCCGAGAAGAAACTTCTTGTTGGCGGTAATCGGAAGGTCCACGCTTGACCGCCATTGGACATCCTTTGCCGGGTTGGAGCAGAACAACGCAAGGGCCAGAAAAACCGGAGTTATTCCGACCGCGGCTTTGAAAATCTTCTTCACCGTGCACTCTCCTTTCGCAACTGGACGCGCGCAACGACTTATCCGCGTAAACAAATGATTTTGAATCAGTCGCCTTATTGTAATAAGATAATATAATAAAACATTAATTGAGAGCCAATTAAATTTAGCTGCGCCACGCATTATCTGTCCGGACACCTTGGGTAATGCCTGCAAGTGTGTGTCGGATCGTACAAATCGGGAACCGGCTGAAAGCGATTACTCCTCTTGGGCATACCTACGAAAAGGGCGAAACCGCCGTTATTGGAAAACCCGAAAGTAGAGAGCAATCCGCATGCTCGTCGCTTTTGTCACTTCATCGCGCTCTCTATATTATGGCGAGGCCCAAGACCCTGGAGTAAAACCTGCATTCTCCATGACGCGGCCCGAGGTGCATTCACCCCTTTCCGCAAAACCGGCAATCAGGCACGTTGATCTATCGCGATTGAACTTCAACGAATTGCGACGGCAGCGGCCTTGTGAGGCGTATAGACCGCATGCGTGCAGTCTATGGTGTCGGTCCCTGCAGAGAAAAGCGCCGGTTCGACCATTGCCAGGACCATAAAAAGGACAGGATTGTGATGCAGGGAGATTTTTGGAACCACATCGGTTGGGTGTGAATTCATGACTTGACATGTTGGATGGGAGTGGCGCACCGCGACCATCGATCACTACTGCCAAAAATCACGAACCCTCTTGAAGCAACCACAATAGCAAAACAATTAGTTTTAAGAGATTATTTTTTCAATTTCCGCCACGTATCCTCAAGCCTCACCAGTATCTCCCGTGCAGGAGCAAGGTTCGGATTCCTCGCAAGAAGCTCCTTGAGGCTCGCAATCGGATGCAGCAGATCTTCCGGCGACGCGGCAAACTCAATGATCTTCTCGAAAGCCGTTTTTGCCTTATCGAGGTTGAGCGCGAGCACGGCGGCCAAAGCGAGGTTCACCTGGATCCAGAGCTCGTCGGGCTTTATCGACAACGCCTTCTCACTTGCCTCAATTGCCTTTGCGTAATTCCCCATCGTGTAATAGGTAAGGCCAAGGCTGCCCCATGCCCGTACATTGTCGGGTGCAAGCTCGATGGCCCGTTCGTACGCGCTCACGGCCTCCCCAAAATGTCCGATGTAGTAGGAGGCAAGCGCGAGGTTTCCCCATGATTCAGCGTTATCTTTTGCCAATTCAACGGCCTTGGTGAACGACGCGATGGCGTCTGCGTACCGTTCGAGCGACATCTGGATGTTTCCCCTGTTGACCCAGGAGGCAAGCCTGTCGGGCGAGACTTCCACGGCCTTGCCGTAGGCAGCCATTGCTTCATCGCTGTTCCCCATTGCCTCTGCGGCGAGGCCCATGTTGTGCCAGGCATCGGCGTTGCCGGGAGAATCCGCCGCGATTTTCTTGTACACGGCCACGGCCTCTGCAAAGCTGCCGGATGCATGAAGCGACAGGGCAAGGTTCGTGCGCGCGTTGGCCATGCCGGGCGCCACTTCGAGCGTTCGCGCATACAGCCGCGCCGCTTCACCGTAGTTGCCTTGCGCGTGCTGCGAGAGTCCCAGCGTGTACAAGGTGTCCTTGTTGTCTGGCGAAAGCTCCAGCGCCTTTGAAAGCAACTCGATGGCTTCGCCATGCCGGCTCTGATAATAGCTGCAGAGCCCGGCGTTGTGCCAGGATTCCCAATCGCCGGGCACGACCTTCACCGCCTCACGGTAGGCCGTCACCGCCTCGGCAAATCGCCCGGCCGCCTGGTGCGACACTCCCATGAGGCGCCACGCCGCTCCATCGGCGCGATTGACGGCCACCGTCTTTGCAAATGCGTCCACCGCCTCATTGTGCCGGCCGAGCGCCGCATACGAAACGCCGAGCGCATGCAACGCCTCATCCTTGTCCGGCGACAGGGCTGCTGCCTTGACAAGCGCCGCCACCGCATCGTCGTACTTCCCGCAGCCGGCCAGTGCCGTGCCTGCCTTGTACCAGGCGTCGTACGATTCCGGCGAAAGCCCGGCTGCCTTGACAAAGCTTTGGGCCGCGTCGCCGTATTTCTCAAGCGCAAAGAGAGAAAGGCCGTTGGCGAACCACGTTTCGTATTTGTCCGGCGCGAGCCGTGCTGCCGCGGCGAAGGGTTCCAGCGCGTCCTGATACCGGCCGAGCTCGTTGCAGGCAATCCCGCGGTTGTACCAGGCGATTTCGAACCCCGGGTTCGCTTCCGTCGATTGCACATACGCTTTAAGCGCCTGCTTGTATTTCTTCTGCGCGGCAAGCGCATTGCCGAGGTTGTTCAGAGCTTCAAAATGGGCGGGCTGGGATTTTACGGCCTTGTTGTACGCGGCAACGGCACCATCGAGGTCCTTTGCCTGCACAAGCGCGAGCCCCATCTTGTTGAACGCGTCGGCAAAGTCTTCCTCTAGTTTTGTTGCCTCTATAAACGACCCCACCGCTTGTGCCGGTTCGCCGGCGTCAAGCAGCGCGCACCCGAGACCGTACCACGCCTGTTCGTCGCGGGGAGAGAGCCGGGTGGCGGTTTGATAGGCGGCAACCGCATCGCTGAATTTCCCCTGCGCGCACAACTGCTGTCCGAGCAGCAGCGCCGCCTTGAGAAACGCCGGGTCCAGTTCCAGGGCTTTTTTGCACGAGGCGGCCGCGTCGGCCGCATTGCCGGCAGCCGCCTGGCTTACGGCACAATCGAACCAGCAGGCGGCATCGCGTGCCGAAACGGCAAGGGCCTTCTTGTATGCATCGATTGCCTCGGGATGCCGGCCGACGGCGGCATTGGACAGCCCGAGCATGTGCCAAACTTCGGCGACGCCGGCCTTGAGTGCCGCCGCCTTTCCAAACGATGCGGCAGCGTCCCCGAATTTGGCGAGGGCGAACTGCTCGGAGCCGAGCCCGTACAGAGATTCGTAGCTTTCAGGTTTGCATGCAACGGCCTTTGCAAACGAATCCTCTGCCTGCACGTGCCGCTTGAGCGCCGCATAGGAACAGCCCAGATTGTGCCATGCTTCGTTGCGGTCGGGCCTGATTTCCGCCGCCCTCCCGAAGGCCTTGATAGCCATTTCGTGCTGTTGCGCGGCGCCGAACGCGCTCCCCACCCAGCTGTAGCCTTCCAGCACAAGGTCCCGGAGGAGTTCGGATTCATCAACGTGAGGTTCGCATTTTTCAAGCTGGTCGAGCGCCCGCGAAAAGTCGGACGAGCGGTAGGCGCAGCTGGCGCGCCGCAGGCAGAGAATCGCCTGTTGGGACGAGCTGAGGGAGGCGCCCGCCGCACCGATGGACGCAAGCATCGCTAGCTCGGCGGATGACGGCTTTTCGCCGCTCCACGCAGGCTGTCCCTCCGTGGCCAGCAGGCCCGACGAAAGGGAATTGAAGAGACCCACCAGCTCGGGCCGCAGCACAGGCGCGAATTCCTCGGCAGCCGCAAGGATCCTTCCGGCAAGCACCTGGTTATACACCAGGCATTCGCAGAAATGGCCGGGAACAATGCGCTCCACCTCGCTCTGGTCGTACCACAGGAGGCTGGTGATGCAGCCGAGCAGCGCCGCTTCATAGCGTTCGTCAAGAAATCGCTTGTCGGGTGCGGCAACCTCAGTCTGGAGCCGGCACAACTGATCGTTGTACTGCGTAAACGAAGCCACGCCGAATTCCTTGATGATTCCGGAGTACGGCGCGGACACTGCGGTCGACTGATTGATCAGGTATCTCCGAAACAACTCGGCAACGCCGTCGTGCATCGTCCCGCCGGCCACAAACGGATAGTGCTCCGAAAGACGGAGAAGTTCGTCATCGACATCTCCTTCGGGCACCTTCCAGAGACCGGAGAGGATTTTTGCGTCGGCCCGGGTAAGCATGGCCAGGTGCACCACTCGCGTTATGGTCCGTTCGTCACGCACGGCGGCGCAGAACCGCATGACGATGGTTGCCATTTTGTCTCGGGCCGTTGCCGCCTTGCCGACTCCGTCCAGCACATCGGCCGCGATGCCGCCGTCTTTTGCATAGGTAAGTACGTCGCGCACCACCACGGGCACGCCGCCGGTGGCCTCTTCCACGCCGCTTATTGCATCCGCGCCAAGGTTGAGGTGAAGCGCCTGGTTGCATTCGTCAACGTCCCACCGGGAAAACGCCAGGTCATCGAAGGACACGGCACACAGGAGCTCCTCGGGAAACTCGTTCCGGTACGACCGAAGCAGCTTCTCGCGTCCGCTTACCACCGCTACCACCCTGTTCTTTCTGTCGAAAAGGCGGCCAAGAAACACCGACCGCATCCACTGGAGCACGTTGGGATTTGCCACCCGGTCGAGGTTGTCTATCGCCAGCAGAAGGGGACGCTCGGCGGAGAGCGTGACAAGCCCGTTGACAAGTGCCTTGGTGAGCCGGTAATCGGCGTTCTCAAACAGGTCGCAGTCTTCTTCGGGAAGCCGTTTTTCCTCCCTGAGCCAGCGCAGAAAGGCGGCCTCAGCCTCCTGTCGTGCCATGCGCGCGTGGGGGGGAGCGCCATTCACAGCATCGGCAGTTTGCGAAGCCGCCTTCTGAGCGGGCTGTTCCGACAAATCAATAGCCTCGTCGGTTTCGGGCTTCTTGAGCCATTCGTCCCTGCGCAGAGCGCTCACCACGGCGATCACATGCTCAAGCCGGCGCTCAACGTGGAGATATTCCGAAAACCTGTCCGCAACGCCCAGCGCCGGGTCGGTAAGTACGGTATGCAGGTAGTGCACCATCATCCTTGGCGTAAACGGAAGAACATTGCGGGTGAACAATGGGTCTTCGAAATCAAGGACAATCGTCTTGAGTCCTTTTTTTGTTTCCAACTCCACTTCGGCTGCAATGGAAACGCATTGTCGCACCATAGCGCTCTTGCCCGTTCCCGCTTCGCCGTAAAAAACAAAAACCTGGGGATATACGGTTTGCGATTCCTTTTGCTTCTTGAGTTTGAGTCCCTTTGGTTCCTTTGGCTCCAATGCAACGGCAAGAACGCTTTCCCTAAAAGCCTGGGAAAGCACTTTGCGTCCGACAAAAACATCCTTGGGCATAACGATCCATCCTCTCGGAGAAACAACGGCCATTCTGCAAAGAAAGGATTCCTTGCACCCGCAGCGTGCGTATACCGGAATGGGTGAATACTAGGACTATAAAATATAGATTTCTCAGCATGAAATTAAAACAGCTATTCGTGGATTTCAAAAGTTTTCGGGGGATGCGGCGTAACCGTCCCGGCCGTGATTCTTTTGGGGCCTTCCGATGATGTTGCCATGCCGCGCGGATATCCGGCCACCCGCCGTTGCGCGATGCGGTTTTTTTGTTTGCGCAAGATTGGACTTGCCTTCCGTTGAAATCTATTTTCTTTTAAATGAAGTATGTTACATAAGGAGGGCTGGATGAAACCCCTTTTCTACGGCGCCGCTATCGGCGTCGTCTGCGCATTGTTGGTTGCAGGATGCCTGTCGAGGCAGGCCATAGCCGTCAATGAAAAGCCGTCAAAAAAGGCTGCTGCTGCGCATGCCTCCGGCGGCAACGGCGATTCGTACGAAACGTCGGTTGTCATCAGCGGCGGCAAGGATTATACCGATGCCGTTGATTGCGAGTACGGTTTTGTGGCCAACGCCTGGGGGGTAAAAGACAAGGATTGGAAATTGGTGGAAAAGACAACCATGGTCGAAAATGGCAGGACCTACGACATGATGCAGGTTGAAATACCCAAGGTGGGAGAAAAGCATTTCTATTATTTCGACATCACCCACTACAAGAAGAAACGAAAATCGGCCGAGGGCGAGGCGGCGAAAGAGCAGGGTGAAACGCCAAAGCCGCCGCAAGCGGAGAAGCCCTTGCAGACGCCGCAACCCCTGCCTGCTGCCCAACCTCAATCGAAGCAGGACTCGGTGAAATCGCCGCAACCGGCGCCCGCTTTGGAACCCAAGCCCGCGCAGGACACCGTGAAGACCCCTTAAGACAAGGAGGCCTCATGCGGCAGGATTCCCTCAAAGGACGTTCCGCGCTTGTCACCGGCGGCGCACAGCGCATCGGCCGGCACATCGCCATTGCCTGCGCGGAGGCGGGGATGAATGTCGTCGTTCACTATCACAAATCAAGATCCGATGCCGAGCGTCTTGCCGGCGAACTCGCGCGCAAAGGGGTCTGCGCGTGGGCCGTCGGCGCCGACCTGAACCGCCCCGGCGGCTGCGAGGCCGTTGTGGGCAAGGCGCGATCCCTCTGCGGCGGTTCGCTTTCCCTTCTTATCAACAACGCGTCCGTGTTCCCCGAGCACTCGCTGCCGCTGGTAGCCTTCGTTGACATCGCCGACACCGTCCGCACCAATGCTTGGGCGCCCTTGTGTCTGAGCCGCGCCTTTGCGGGGAAGGCGCGGCGCGGCAGCATCGTCAATCTCCTCGACGCGCGCATTGCCGGAAACGACAAGAACCACGCCGCCTATATTCTTTCCAAACACATGCTGGCCACCCTCACAAAGATGTGCGCCATCGAATTCGCACCCGGCATCAGGGTAAACGCGGTGGCGCCCGGGCTGATTCTTCCGCCGGCCGGGAAGTCCGATGGCTACCTTAACAAACTAAAAAAAACGGTGCCGCTCCGGGCCCACGGCACACCGTGCGACGTGGCAGACGCGGTTCTGTTCCTTGCCCGCAGTTCCTTCATAACGGGCGAGATTATTTTCGTCGACGGCGGAAAGCATCTGCTCCGTTGCGGTTCCGAGTACTAAACCGGATCATTCATACCCTGGTGCCCATGGTATTTCCCCCTCTCCCGAAAGGAGAGGGGGAACGCGCCACTTTATGAATAATGTGCGTAATCTCCTTCTCTCCGAGCTTGCTGCGGTGGTATACTATAATAATCGGCCTGCTGCGCCCGGCTTTCGGGCGTTTCCTTTCATACAAACAATGCTGTTCGCCGGTGAACGGCACATTTTGACAAACAAATGACCAAATCCGGCCACACAGAAAAGAAGCAGCATCCTGTTGTGGGCCTTCTCCTGGAAGGCTCTTCGGTGGTACGCCAATCGGGCCTGTTTTTAGGTGCCGCAGAAGCGGCTCGCCGGCGCGGAGCCAGTATCATCTGCATTCCGGGAGGTACGCCGGGCGACCAGCCTTTCGCCGGGCCGGTATTGAGGAGTCCTTTATACGATCACGTGAGCTCGGCGGACGTCGACGGCCTTATCATTTCCGGAACATTCGGCGCCTCCGTTTCCCCCGAAACGTTCCGGAACTTCTGTAGCCGATACGCGCCGATGCCCCTCGTGAGCATCGATCAGGCGCTCGGGGACATGCCCGCGGTATTTGTCGATAAGGAATCGGGATTTCGCGACCTCGTACGGCATCTTGTCCGCGTCCACCGCTTCAAACGGATCGCATTTATTCGCGGACCCAAAGATAATCCCGGCGCGGAGCTCCGCTTCCGCGCTTTCCTCGAGGTGCTCACGGAATATGGGCTGGCGGCGGACCCCAGGCGCGTCGTGCAAGGCGATTGGTCCAGACAATCGGGTGAACGGGCCGTGTGGCTGCTTCTTGACCAGCGCAAAATCGAATGTGACGCGCTCGTCGCGGCCGGCGACGACATGGCGCTTGGCGCGCTTGCCGCGCTGGTTACCCGGGGCCTCCGCGTTCCCTACGACATCGCGGTAACGGGCTTCGGCGACATAGAGGAATGCAGCTACATATCCCCGCCCCTTACCACGGTGCGGCAGCCCTCGTACAACATCGGTATGCAGGCGGCGGAAATGGTCATCGATCTCGCCTTGGGGAAACAGGTGCCGCGCAGGGTGTTTTTGTCCGCCGACCTTCTAATCCGCCAGTCGTGCGGCTGCCCTTTCGGCGCGAACCTCCAGAAAATCCACGAACGCCATCGGATTCCCGAAAAGCATCGCTACGACGGATCGTTCCGCGCCGTCAGGGAGCGCATCGTCACCGAGATGGCTGCCGCAGTCACCGAGGCCTCGCCTCCGGAAAAGCAGGCCGGCGGAGAAAAGGAACTTGCCGGCCGGCTATACAAGGCGTTCTTTATTGACATAAAGGGAAAACTCACCGACGTGTTTCTGCAGGTGCTCGATGAAGTGCTGCGCGCCACCCTTGCCGGCGCCGGAGATGCCCTTGCCTGGCAGGACGCGCTATGGACCTTGCGCGCGCACTCGCATCCTGTTGTGTCGCAAGCAGAGGCGCGCCGCGCCGAGGAACTCCTGCAGCAGGGGACCGCAATGATCGCGGAGAGCGCGCGCCGGGCCCAGGGAATCGCCAAGCTCCGGGAGCAGTCCCTTTTGTCCATTGTTCGGAACATTGCGCAGACCCTAATGACCACGTTCGACCCGCAGCGGTTGCTTGAGGCGACGGCCCAGGGCCTGCACGCCTTGGGCATCGTGCACGGGCACATCGTTGTGTGCGGAGAAAGCGCCGAATCGCTGGTGCTGCCGTCCGTCGTGTCGGGCCCCCGGCAGCCTGGCGCGGTACTCGCGCTGTCGTTCGAAGGGCCGCACACCACACAGTATCCGCCGGCGGGACTCGCGTTTCCCGGAAATCAACTTCTCCCCCTGGGCATGTTCCGCCGCGAGCCGTTCTGCATGATGGCGGTCCCGCTTCTCGCCGGCAACGAGCTGCTCGGCTTTTTGCTCCTGGAAACCGGCCCGCTCCCGGTATACCTGTTCGAAATTCTGTCGGAACAGGTATCGAGCGCGCTCAACGCGTCGATTCTTGTAAAGAAAGTTCACGATCAGACAAGCGACCTCGCCCTCGCCAACCGCCGGCTCGAGTACGAAGTGTCGCAAAGAAAGAAGACGCAGGAGGAGCTGTCGGCGGCCAAGGAGGCGGCCGAAAGTGCGAACAAGTCGAAGAGCGTGTTCCTCGCAAGCATGAGCCACGAACTCAGGACCCCGCTCAACGCCATCGTGGGGTACAGCGAGCTGCTGGCCGAAGACGCGGCCGACAAGCATGACGTCCTGCTCGGCGCCGACCTCGGCAAAATCCGCACTGCGGGCACGCTGTTAAGGGCAATTGTCAATGACATTCTCGATCTGTCGAAGATCGAGGCGGGCAAGATGAGCCTCTACCTCGAGGAATTCGATATCGGCCTCGTCATGCGCGACGTCGCCGACGCCCTGAGGCCCCAACTTGCCGGGAAGCCCGTTGCGCTCGACACCGACTGTGAAAACGGCATGGGCACGATGTACGCCGACATCACCAAAGTGCGGCAGATCGTGCTCAACATCGTGGGCAATGCGGTCAAGTTCACCACGGCGGGCTCGGTACTCGTGACCGCAGCGCGCACGCAGGTTGACGGAAAAGACTGGTTCCGCATCCTGGTGAAAGACACCGGGATCGGCATGACCAAAGACCAGGCGGCGAGCGTGTTCGACGCCTTTGCCCAGGCCGACGCCTCAACTTCGCGGACCTTTGGCGGCACCGGGCTCGGGCTCGCCATATCGCGCAGCCTGTGCCGGCTCATGGGCGGCGATATTACGGTGTCAAGCGAGCTGGGAAAAGGGTCGGAGTTTGCGGTGGCATTGCCGGCAAGGGTGGAAGGAAATCCGGCATGAGCCTCATTCTCATCATCGAAGACAACGAACTCGACGCCGACATGCTGTCCCGGCGCCTCGCACGAAAAGGGTACGAGGTGATCACCGCGGCGGACGGTAAAAGCGGTCTGGCCGCGGCACGCGACCGGCGACCCGACCTTGTCATCATGGACATGGGCCTGCCGGTTATTGACGGATGGGAGGTAACGCGCCTGCTCAGGGAGTCTCCGGCCACCGCGTCGATCCCGGTGGTGGCGCTCACCGCGCATGCCATGGCCGAAGACCGGGCGCGCGGTCTTGCGGCCGGCTGCGACCGCTACGAGACAAAACCGCTCGAATTCGACCGTCTCCTGTCGTCAGTCGAACTCTTGCTGCACAAAGGCAGGTACTCATGAGCGAACAACCGAAAATTCTTGTCGTCGACGACATCCCGGACAACCGAGAACTGCTCTGCCGCCTCCTGTCGCGCCAGGGCCATGCCGCCATGACGGCGGCCAATGGGCTGGAGGCGCTTGAGTATCTCGCAAGAAGTCAATTTGACTGTGTGCTGCTCGACATCATGATGCCGGTGATGGGCGGCATCGAGACCCTATCGCGTCTCAAGGCCGACGATACGCTCCGCCACATCCCCGTCATCGTAGTATCCGCCATCGACGATCTCGACAACGTGGTAAAATGCATAGAGCTCGGCGCCGAAGACTATCTTTTCAAGCCGGTCAACAAGGTTATCCTCAACGCGCGGGTGTCGGCCTCCCTCGAAAAGAAACGCCTGCGCGACCAGGAGCAGGCATATACCGCTCATGTCAAGCGCGAGCTTGAGCTCGGCCGCCAGATACAGGCGGACTTCCTACCCGAAACGCTCCCCCAGCCCGAAGGGTGGGAAGTGGCGGTCTCGTTTGAGCCGGCGTTCGAGGTGGCCGGCGACTTCTATGACGTGTTTGCGATCGGCCCGGACCGGCTTTGCTTCGTGATCGCGGACGTGTGCGGCAAGGGCGTCGGCGCCGCGCTGTTCATGGCCCTCGTGCGAAGCCTCATCCGCGCGTACGCGGAGCAGGCAACGGGCGGCGACGGCGACATACTGCATGCCGTTGCACTCACCAACAGTTACCTCTTCCGGCACCACCGCCTCAAGAAAAGCTACCTGTTTACAACGCTCCTGTTCGGCGTGCTCGATACGAACCAGGGTATCCTCCGCTACATCGCGGCAGGTCATTATCCTCCTCTTGTCCTTTCGCCCGGCGGCGCCATCACGTCGCTCGCATTGTGCGGCCCTGCGCTGGGCATCCTCACGGATCCGGAGTACGCGATCAGGGAGATCTCTCTTGCAAAAGGCGACATTCTCCTCGCCTACACCGACGGCGTCACCGAGGCGAAAAACGCCGCGGAGGACCTTTACACAAAAGAACGTCTCGTTTCGGTCATGGAATCAAGGCCGCGCGACGCAAAGACCCTTCTGATGCGCATCGAGGCGGGACTGGCGAATTATATCGGCGACACCGAGCAGTCGGATGATATTACGATGATGGCGATACGGAGAATATAGGGGGAACCGCAATGCGGTGCCCCCCACACTAAAGGATTATTTTACTTGTAACAAACAATTTTCACATCATCAACAAACAACCTCACCTCTTTATCTTTCTTCGTCCTAACTTCCACATCAAATTCCTTTCCGGATCCCGGTACAAAGTCGAGCGGCAGCGAAATACCCGTCCATTTTTCAAATACATAGTCCGTATATTTCCCGGCCTTCGCGGGAGTAAAGTCCTCGCCCTTGAAATACGTCCATCCGCTCGCGCCAACCGGTTTCACGCGAAAGCACACGCTGCCCTCTCCCCGCACCCACAGGCCAAGGGAGACCGGCGCGGCAGTGCCGCACGATGAGGGGTTCGCGAGCCTGCACCGGGCCGCGGATGCGTTTCCCTTTGCCCTGCCGTACATTGCCAGGCAATAGGCCCCCGAGTGCGGGGCATTTGTGTCGCGAACAACGTGCACCTGCTTTACGCCGGAGACCCAGCCGTCCATGCCGTCCTCGAACCCGCCCAAGGTGCGGGCGGCGGCAGGCCGGTCGTGGTCGATCGTATCACTGTTTTCCGGCTTGTACGCGCATCGGCACAGGCGTGCGACAAGAGGCAAATGGTCCGAAAACCCCTCTCCCAGGTGATACGCCCCGAGCCGCGTGTGGCGCATCTGCCACCGGTATGGCGCGCCGTCCTTGAGCAATCTGCCGTTCCAAGTGAACGGAAAGAAAGAATTGTTGACATACGATATTCCGGCACTGTCGAACATCGAGGCGGGCAGAAGAATATGGTCCGGCGTTTCCGGCCTTCCCTTGAACATGGTGGTGAACCGCCGCGGCTGCGGCACGTCAAGCCATGGGTCGTAGTGCGCATGCCCGGTGTCGCCTGCAAGATCGTGTACCTTCTCGAACTCCACATACCGTTGCGGCGGGGTCTTTACCGTTTTCAGAACGTGATTGACGCCGGTGACTCCTCTGGTGTCGTCGAAACCGAGTGTATGGAATGTCTCGCATTCGTCATAATCCTCGTTGAAATCGCCGGCCACCACGTAGTTTGTGCCCCGAGGCAGCCCTGCCAGGCGCTCGGCCAGCAGTTTCGCATTTGCAAGCCGCGCGGATTCCTTGTGCGTCTTGGAAGGCCAGTGGCAGGCAAACACGGTAAGCGTGTCGCGGCCGAGGTAAATGCGGGCTTCAAGCATGTTTCTGTCGTGCGGCGACGCGTCGTCTGGTACACCGAAACTCGCCTCCGACAGGACCGGGAATTTCGAAACCACCACCGGCATGACGCTGCCTTTATCGGCCTTGCCGCCAAGCGCGTAATAGGGAAATGCGCACTTCCTCTCCGTAAGGGCTGCGCATAGTCCCTGCGCCGCGTTCTCGTTTTCTATTTCGACAAGCACGGCAATATCCGGGTTGATCGCCGCCAGCACGGATGCGATATTGTCAAGTTTGAGGTGATAGGTGTTGTTGGTCCAGTTGTGCTGGTTGGGTTTGTACTCGGGGTATTCGTCGCCGTCGTCGACCATGTCAAAAAGGTTTTCAACGTTGTAGGAGACGATCGTGATGGTGTCGGGGATTTTGCCGCCATAGTGCTTCGGCATGCCGATGCGGCCGGGCTTGTTCTGGCAAGCGAAAAGGAGTAATGCAATGAAACAAAACACAAGGCCGATAGGGTGATGTTTCATGATGAGAATATACAAAAATCGGATCTGAGGTGTGGAGAAGTTGACAGTTGAAGGTTGAATTGAATTATTAGCTATTCGCCTTCGCCTTTTCCTTCGCGATAAATTCCGCGATGGTGTCCACCGACTTGATGATGAACCGGCCGATGTTCTGGTCGTCGATGTGCACGCCGTAGGTGCGCTGCAGGGCCATCACGATTTCGAGCGCGTCCACGCTGTCGAGCTGGATTACGGGATTATTTTCGAACAGGGAAACGCTGTTGTCGATGTCCTCGGGTTTGACATCGGATATTTTGAGCGCGTCAAGAATCAGCTTCTTGATTTCCATCTTGAGCTCCGGAGACGGAACCGGCGTCGTTATGTCTGGCATCGCACTTCGATCTGTTAAGGTGGTTCGCCGTCTGCGGGGCGATCGGCGATCTTCTTATTTTATCATGGCGAGCAAGGTTTTGAAAAAAGATTCTTCTTCGTCCGCCCGGGCCCGGATCATCTGCCTGATCTCCTGCATTCTGTTGTCGCCAAGGTCCCGGTCCTTGCCGATGCGGGCCACAAACAGCGACAACTCGCGCCACCGGTCGCCGATGACCATGATTTTTTTCGACATATCGGCAAGGTCCGGCCTGACAAGCAGCTTGGCCGCCTCTTGCAGGAATGACGCATACATAAACCGGAACCCGCCGCCCCCCGTGCCGCGCTCTTCGAGGGTAATGTGGATCGACATGATGGCATGAGACAATGCGTCCGTGTTCCGGGCGATTTTCGGCCACGTGGGAATGTTGTCGGCAAAGCGGCGCATGCCCTTCACGCCGATAAACGGTACCGGCAATTTCACCATGTTGGCGGCCGCCTGCTTGATTCCCCGCACAACAGCTTTTGTGAGCACTTCTTCGCTGACGCCGCCTTTGGGTAGCGAGGTGATGTGAAACTGGAACCCCTTTGGCGCAAAATCGCTTCGCGCGAAACGCGCCTTGTCCAGCGAATCCTGCGCAAGGTTGGAAATGGACGGATAGTAGCAGTCGCTCACGAGGAAGGCCCCGTCTTCCTTGCCGATCACCACGATGAAATGCGCGTTGAAATGCACCCGCATATACGACGGAATATAATCCATGTAGAACATGTCGACCTGGACCGTGGTGGGAATGCCCTTGTCAAGGAGCGCTTCGAGCGAGGCGCGCGCCGTGTTTGGATCGCGGAATTTTTGAGTGGAAAACGCGATGCCGAGGCGTTTCCCGAGGTTTTTCCGCATGTCGCCGGGCCTGCTCCTCATGTCGAATACGGGAAACACCATGTGCGGGGTCTTGATAAACACGAAAAAAATGGCCCCGCTCAGGCCGAACACCATGGGCTCGCTCATGGTAAGGCCGTTGTGAGCCAGGAGCGCGGACAGCATCCCGGATTCGCAATGCGCGGCCATTTTATGTTGAAACTGGATCCGGCTCATGCATTCCCCCTGCCGATCTCCAGGACGGACAGGTACGGGTTGGCGGTTTTCCTGCTCGCAAGGCTCATGTCCTTTTCTTTCGGAACAACGAGCTGAAACATGTTTGCGACCGAAACCCCGAACACATCCGCATAGCGTTTCACTTCATCCACCGACGCCCTAGCAAATCCGGAAGGCGTCTGGTGTCTTATCACCTTGGCTTTTGAAATGCCGACCCGTGCCGCGATATCGGCCGGTGTCATATTGTACAAGAGCATATAATAGACCACCGGGGTTATCTCACCCTTTCTGAGCCTGTCCGTGCATTCGGTCTCAATGTTCCTGCGTTTTTCAAAAAAATCGTCGGAGTAATTCTTTACCAGAAATGCGCCGGTCTGAAGCGGACCGAACGACCCGTCGCTCTTTTCCACATAAAGAAGGAGCTGGTGCTGGTCGAAATCGACCCGGGCGTCTTCTTCTTTCACGGCACACCTCCGATCCTTGATGCGTCACATCGCCAGGAATAATGTTTCGCACGGAAAAATGAAAATAGAAAATATATTTGCCGTTGGAATTCGAAGGGAAAAATATGCGGGCAAGCTAAGAAACACGAAGAGCAAATGCTTCCGGATGGCTGAGCCGGGTGACCCCAAAGATGGTTCTGACGCGAGAACCAGACTTGGGCTGTGGGGCACCCGCGAAATGTCGCTGTACGGATAAGACTATGAGCGTGCTCCAAGAGTGTTTCAAGTTGAAACGTTTGGTTCGCCAAAGGCAATTGAAATGTGGTCTGTCCTGACTCATAATTCTCTGATCCTCAATCAGATAAACTAATTAACGTCCTTCTGCCTTAATAAATGGCATTCGTCTTGCGTCCTTATTTGCCAAACTCATTAAGGCTCAACGATCCACCTTATTTATTTTAAGGTTGTCATAGAAAAGGATATTTCATGAATGCCGAAAAACTCACCAGCATGTCCCAGGAAGCCGTGAACGGCGCCAACAAGATCGCCGTGGAAATGAACCACCAGGAGCTCGCGCCGCTTCACCTGATGCTCGCGCTCGTGATGCAGCAGAACGGCCTTGTGCAGACCATCCTTGACAAGCTGGGCATTTCCGCCAAAGATGCGGCGGAAGCCATAATCGGGAAACTCAAAAAGCTTCCTGCGGTCACCGGGAGCGGGGCAACCCAAACGTACATGTCCCGCGGTCTTACTCTTGTCTTTTCCGAGGCGGAAAAGATCGCGGCCCGTATGAAAGACGACTATGTGAGCGTCGAGCATCTCCTGCTGGCCGCTCTTGATAAAGACGATGATTGCCGGGAGATCGGCAACGCGTTCGGCATCACGCGCGCAAAACTCATGGACACGCTCAAGACGGTGCGCGGCAATCAACGGGTGACCTCGCCCGAGCCGGAGGCCACCTTCAACGCGCTTGAAAAATACTCCCGCGACCTCACCGACATGGCGCGCAAGGGGAAGCTCGACCCGGTGATCGGCCGCGACGAGGAAATCCGGCGCGTGATCCAGATCCTTTCGCGCCGCACCAAGAACAATCCGGTGCTCATCGGCGATCCGGGTGTCGGAAAAACAGCGATCGTGGAAGGGCTTGCACTCCGCATCGTGCGCGGAGACGTGCCCGAGGGCCTCAAAAACCGGTCGCTGGTATCTCTGGACATGGGCTCGCTCATTGCAGGGGCAAAATTCCGCGGCGAGTTTGAGGAACGGCTCAAGGCGGTGCTCAAGGAAGTTACCGAAGCGCAGGGCAGCATTATTCTCTTTATCGATGAGCTTCACACCGTGGTCGGCGCGGGCGCGGCCGAAGGCGCGATGGACGCCGGCAACCTGCTCAAGCCCATGCTCGCACGCGGCGAACTGCACTGCATCGGCGCCACAACGCTTGACGAATACAGAAAACATATCGAAAAGGACAAGGCGCTGGAACGCCGGTTCCAGACCGTGCTTGTGGACCAGCCCAGCGTGGAAGACACCATTTCCATCCTGCGGGGACTGCGCGAACGGTACGAAGTTCATCATGGCGTCAAGATCCGCGATGCCGCGCTTGTCGCCGCCGCGGTATTATCCGACCGTTATATTTCCGACCGTTTCCTGCCCGACAAGGCCATCGATCTCGTCGATGAGGCGGCGGCCGGCCTTCGCACGGAAATGGACAGCAGTCCGCGCGAGCTCGACGAGGCCGCGCGGCGTCAAATGCAGCTCGAGATCGAGATGACCGGACTCAAGAAGGAAAAAGACCCGTCGTCCCGGGAACGTCTTGACAAATTGAACAAGGAGCTTGCCGAGATCAGGGAAAAGACCTCCACGCTCAGGTTGCGCTGGGACTCGGAAAAGTCCCAGATCGCGTCGCTACAACAGATGCGGCAGAAGCTCGAGCAGGCAAAATACGAACTCGAAAAGGCCCAGCGCAGCTACGACCTCAACACCGCCGCGCAGATCCAGCATGGCACCATTCCCCAGCTCGAGCGGCAGCTTGCCGACGCGGAAAAAGCGCTCAAGGCGGGCAACGCCCGCAACGGCAACCGACTGCTCAAGGAAGAGGTTGACGAAGAAGACATCGCCGCCATCGTGGCGCGTTGGACCCACATCCCGGTGAGCAAGCTCGTTGAGGGAGAAAAGGAAAAGGTCCTGCTGCTTGCCCAACACCTGCACGAGCGGGTGATCGGTCAAAACGAGGCGGTCGACGCAGTTGCGGACGCCGTGCTGCGCGGACGCGCAGGCCTCAAGGACCCGCAGCGGCCCATCGGAAGTTTTATATTCCTCGGCCCCACCGGCGTTGGAAAGACCGAGCTTGCGCGCAGCCTTGCCTTCAATCTGTTCGACGACGAACACGCCATGATCCGCATCGACATGTCGGAATACATGGAAAAGCACACCGTGTCGAGGCTTATCGGCGCGCCCCCGGGCTATGTCGGCTATGAGGAAGGCGGCCAGCTTACCGAGGCCGTCCGGCGCAAGCCCTACAGCGTCATCCTCTTTGACGAAATCGAGAAGGCCCATCCTGATGTGTTCAACGTGCTTCTGCAAATCCTGGATGACGGACGCGTTACGGATTCGCATGGTCATGTTGTCAATTTCAAGAACACGATTATCATCATGACCTCCAACATCGGTTCCAATCATATCGTGGAGGCGAACAACAGGGACTACGAGGCCATCAAGAAAACCGTACTGGGCGAGCTCAAAAATCATTTCAAGCCGGAATTCCTCAACCGTGTTGACGAGATCGTCGTTTTTCACGCGCTTTTGCAGGACGATATTCTCAAAATCGTTGATATCCAACTCAAACGGTTTGCGGAACTGCTTGAGAACCGTTCCATTTCGATCTCTGTTGACAAGCACGCCAAGCTGGTGCTCGCCCAGACCGGGTTCGATCCGGTGTACGGTGCCAGGCCGCTTAAACGGGCCATTCAACGCGAGCTCGAAACGCCGATATCCCGGCTGCTGGTGTCCGGAGAATTGACCGACGGGAATGCGATCACGGTTTCTGCGGAGAACGATCGGCTTGCATTCAAGATCAGGGACGCATAGGTCGCCGCGATGATGACCGTGATTTCCGGCAATCGGGTTCCCATAAAGTCCTGGTGCTCCGCGGTCGATCCCGGCGCACTGGAGCAGGCGGTACGCCTGACCAGGCTCCCGTTTGTCTACGGCCATGTTGCCCTCATGGCGGACTGCCACGAAGGGTTCGGCATGCCGATAGGCGGGGTGATTGCCTGCAAAGACACCATTGTGCCCAATGCGGTGGGCGTGGACATCGGCTGCGGCATGTGCGCGGTGAAAACCGACATCCCTGTTTCGTCGATCGATACGGACACGGTCCGCACCATGCTCAACCGCGTGCGCGCAGTTATTCCCCTGGGGTTCGATCACCATACAAAAACCCAGCACTGGAATGGATTCGACGCTGCGCCGGACCTGCCGGTGATCGTCCGGGAGCTTGCCTCTGCGCGAAAGCAGATCGGCACGCTCGGCGGCGGCAACCATTTCATCGAGATTCAGGCGGGCGATGACGGCAGCGTATGGCTCATGGTGCACAGCGGAAGCCGTAACTTTGGGTACAAAATTGCCCAGGAGTTTCATGCAAAGGCGCTCAAATACTGCCGGCAGCGCACTATTGAATTGCCGGACAACGACCTCGCGTTCCTGCCCATGGATACGCAAATCGCCCAAGACTACAAGGCGGCCATGGACTTCGCACTTTCTTTTGCCGCGGAGAACCGCAGGCAAATGAAGGAAACGTGCAGCCGGATTATTCAGCTTGAGACCGGTTGTTCCCTCCTGCATGAGATTAACATTCACCATAATTTCGCGGCTCAGGAAACGCATTACGGGAGGACCCTTGTGGTGCACCGCAAAGGGGCGACTCGCGCAAACAAAGGAATGGAGGGAATCATCCCCGGCAGCATGGGAACATCGTCATACATCATTTGCGGGCTTGGCAATCCGGAGAGTTTCGAATCGTGCTCCCACGGAGCAGGAAGGGTGATGGGAAGAAACGAGGCGAACCGCAGGCTCACGTACGAGCAGGTAAGGCAATCGATGAAGGGAATCGTGTTCGACTCATGGCCGCGCGGCAGGAAAGGTAAAATCGATCTCAGTGAAGCGCCGCAGGCCTATAAGGACATTGATGCGGTGGTCGAAGCGCAGAAAGACCTTGTTGAAGTGGTGGTGAGGCTGCGGCCGCTGGGGGTGGTGAAGGGGTAAGGCGTTGAAGATTGAAAAGCAGCCCCCTAAATCCCCCGAAGGGGGACTTACAAAGAGTGCAATTTATTATTTCAGCGATTCTTCCAATAAGCCCCCCCTTCGGGGGATTTAGGGGGCTGCTGTCTGTCTCTTCAGAACCTCGCCTCAGTGATCACCTCGCCGTTCTCGCCCAGGAATCGAAGATAGTAGGTCGCAAAATACGGATCGCCCTGCGCCGCGACGCAGATAAACGCGGTATACGATTTTCCGGATTCAAGCGGATTTCCCGCGAGGGAATTTGAGGCAAGATCGCTTCTGAGCGCCTGTCCCTGTCCGAGCACTTTTGCCGCAGCCTCCGGGCTCATGATGATCCTGGCCGGATTTCCCGACCCGTCAAGCACCAGCAGGTGCGCGCTGTCGGTACGCAACGGTCGCGCGCCGTTGTTTTCAATCCTCACCGCAAACACGCCGATGTTCTCTTTCACCGAGGCCTTGTACGCGGGGGTATTTCCGGTTTCGTACAGGGGCTGTTTGGAGGCCGACACGGTAATGCCCGCATCGGGCTTGCTCTGCCAGCATTTCTTGTATTCCAAATCGCTCAACGTGATAAGCCGGTAACTTCCGGCGCAGCCCACCATGATCGGCAAAGCGGCAAGCACAAGGCTTCGGCGAGCAAAAGACGCGTTACAGCGTTTCATGTGAAATCCATTTTAAGAATGCCGGGTTGCCTTGGATAATGGGGAACGCCACGATGCAGGGGCATTCGTAGCTGTGAAGCTCCCGGGCGCGCGCGATGGCCTTGGGCGCCAACGACTCCTTTGTCTTGACGGTCAGCAGCGCTTCGGAACCCTGTTCGAGCTTCCCCTTCCACCGGTAGACAGATTCTATCTTATCAATTATGTTTGCGCATGCGGCAAGACGTTCCTTGACGAGCGCAGTCCCGATCTTCTTCGCTTCGCCCGCGTCCTGTGCGGTGATATACAGCATAACGGTCTTCATTCGGCGTTCCTTGGTACGGAAAAACTATATCGTGCGGGAGGCGACGGCGATACAGGCAGGCCCCGCTCGCCGGAAAAACACCTGTGTCGCGCTTACCGGAGTTTTTCCTGCTGCTCCGAAATTATTTTTGCCAGGGCGCGCAAGGGCACGGGTTTCTCGAAAAACGTGGCGTCGAGTTTCTGCAGTTTTTCTTCGGCGATTTCCGAAACATAGCCGGAAATCATGACCTTTTTCACCCGCGGGGGAGCCGACTCCATGAGCTGGAGGCCGTTAAAGCGGGGCATCTTATAATCGGTTATGAGAACGTCAACGGGGTTGCGCGCAATAAAGTCCTTTGCGACGACGGAGTCGTTAAACGTATGTATCCGAATTTCCTGAGCGATGCACAAGATGAAGGTCTTCAGGAGTTCGGTAATCTGTTCCTCGTCGTCGACCACGACCACTTCGAGCTTGCGGTTCATTTCCGCTGTCCTCTTTGTGAAGATATCCCGGTAATGCTATATTCTATCACTTATTCGACGGCAATGCAATGGTTTTCATCCGCGGCTTTACCCGCGCCCTGCCTCCATACTACTACGTTGGAGGACAACCTTTTATGATGCAACCATCCGCCGGCTTCTTCCCCTTTCACAACCTTTTGCCATGAACTCCCCCGCCGCACCGGCAACGCTTCCAATTTACGAGAAGAGGGATGAGATCGTTGCGGCCATCCGGGCGTCCCAGGTTGTTATCGTTGCAGGCGAAACGGGCTCCGGAAAGACCACCCAGCTACCGCTGCTGTGCCTTGAGGCCGGAAGCGGCCGGCATGGAAAAATCGGCATTACCCAGCCCCGCCGGATTGCAGCCACCTCGGTCGCGTCCTATGTGGCATCGCAGCTTGGGTGCGGCCTCGGATCATTTGTCGGATACAAAGTCCGGTTCAACGACAAGGAGTCTTCTGCAACGAAAATAAAGTTCATGACGGACGGCATTCTTCTTCGTGAATTGCAGGCCGACAGGTTCCTGGAGCGCTACGACGCGGTTATCATTGACGAGGTACACGAACGCAGTCTCAACATCGATTTTCTCATCGGTTACATCAAACGCCTCCTTCCCCGGCGTCCCGACCTCCGGGTGCTTCTATCGTCCGCCACGATCGACACGTCCCTGTTTTCCGCCGCATTCAACAACGCGCCCGTCATCACGGTTGCCGGCAGGCCTTTTTCCATCGACATCCTGTATCATCCTTTGGAAACCTCGGACGACAAAGGCGCTTCGTTTGTGGATGCGGCCGCCGGTGCGGCGCAGGAGCTCTTGGAATCGTCGGACGCGGGCGACATTCTGGTGTTTATGCCCACGGAACGCGACATTATCGAAACGAGGGACCTGCTCAGGGGGCGGGTGAAAGATCGCTGCCTCGTGTTGCCCCTGTTCGGTAGAATGCCCCTGTCGGAGCAGGCGGCTGTGTTCGGTCGTTTTGACAAAAGGAAAATCGTGATTGCCACGAACATCGCCGAAACGTCGGTGACCGTCCCCAACATCCGTTTCGTTGTGGACCCTGGGCTCGCTCGCGTCAAGCGGTACGATCAATCGGCGGGCATCACCCGTCTTGCGGTGGAGCCCATCTCGCAGGCAAGCGCCCGGCAGCGGTCAGGCAGATGCGGCCGCGTGCAGGACGGCATGTGCGTTCGATTGTATGCGGAAGAAGATTTGCTGTCGCGGCCGGCCTTTACGCCGCCGGAGATTCAACGCGCCAACCTGGGGCAGGTGATTTTGTCAATGGCATCGCTGGGTCTCGGGCCCGTTGAAGATTTTCCGTTTCTGGAACGTCCCTCCCGCCAGGCAGTGTCGCAGGGATACCGCTCCCTGGTGGAACTCGGCGCCCTCGACGAGTCCCGGAACCTCACCGCAACAGGCAGGCACATGTCCCGGTTTCCGCTCGACCCTGCGCTGTCGCGGATGATCATCGAGGCGCATCGCCTGCAGTGCATGGGGGATCTGCTCGTTATAGCCTCCGGCCTGTGCGTGCAGGACATGCGCGTGCGGCCTCCGGACAAAAGGGAACTTGCGGATGCGGCCCATGCGAGGTTTTGCGATCCCTTGTCGGATTTTCTGTTCTATATGAAACTCTGGGATGGCTGCGGCTTTTCATCGCACGAAAATATGTCCCTTGCACGACTCAAGAAATTCTGCAAAGAACATTTTCTCTCGTTTGCCCGCATGCGCGAGTGGCGGGACGTTCACGATCAACTGTCCGCGGTAATACCGCATGCGGCCGACCGGACGCCGGTCGGGGGTCCGGCAACGTACGAACAGATCCATCGCAGCATTGCGGCCGGTTTCATTTCGCATATTGGCAGGAAAAACGAGGATGGTTCGTACCATATTGCCAAGGGCCGCACGTCAACCATTTTCCCCGGCTCATCGCTCTACAAGAAAAAGCCGGACTGGATCGTGTCGTGCGAGCTCGTGGAAACGTCGCGTGTGTATAGCCGTACCTGCGCATCCATCGATCCTCTGTGGCTCGAATCGCTTGCGCCCCATCTTTGCAAACACCGGTACAGCGAGCCGTTTTTCGACGGGGAAACCGGCGGCGTGAAAGCCAAGGAAACCGTCACCCTGCTCGGACTCACCATAATTGCCGGAAGAACCGTAGGATATGGCAGGATAAATCCCCGCGAGGCAACGGATGTTTTTATCCGGGAGGGCCTCTGCGCCGGCAGGCTCATTTCCTCTCACAGGTTTTACACCCGCAACAGAGAACTTTACGAGCGCATCGAGTCTTTTCAGAAGAAGATCCGCGCTTGCGGCGTGTTTGCAGGTTGTGAAGCGATGTTATCATTCTATAAGGCCCGCCTGGAATGCGTCACATCGGTTCACGAGCTCAACGCCCTTATTCACAAGCGTGGTTCGGATGAGTTCCTTGTTATGAAAGATTCGGATGTTCTTCTCGGAAATCGCGATTCTCAGGCCGGGCTTTTCCCTGACGCCGTTACCATCGGCAACGCCGGGTTTCCGATTCTTTACGAATTCGATCCTTCGTCGGAACTCGACGGCGCCGCGGTCCGAGTCCCTTCGTCGGAACTCGCGCTTCTGAATGAAACGGTTTTCGATTGGGTGGTGCCCGGCCTGTATGAGCCGCGCATCCGGTTCCTTCTGGAAAGCCTGCAAAAATCAATCAAACACCAAGGCGGTTCCGTTTCGGAAATGGCGCATGACATTGCCTCGTCGCTTGTGTACACAGGAGAAGATTTTCTGGAAAGCGTTTGCAAATGCGCAACGGAATTGCACGGAATATCGGTTGGTCCGCAATCGTTGCCTATTTCCGATCTTCCGCCTCATCTCATGGTAAAGGTTATCGTTGAAAAAGGTAAGGGAAGAACGAGCTGCAGCAATGGGGAGTCCTGGAAGAAAAGCGAGGACAAATGGGCGAAAACGGACATTCGTTCCTGGGATTTCGGCGACCTGCCGCGGAAGGTGGAAATGATCCGCTCGGATCATGGATTTCCTGTTTTTGGGTATCCGTCTTTGCTCACAAGAGACGGCCGCGTGGACTGCGTTGTTTTCACTTCACCGGAAGAACAATCTGGGAATCATTCAAACGGGGTAAGGCGCCTTGCCGAAATCTGTCTGGAAAAAGACCTTGCCTGGCTTGAAAAGAATTTGATGTTCGACAGGAAGCTCGTGGCCTCGATTGTTCCTCAGGATAAGGCCGGCCGACTTACGGAAATCCTTTGTTCGCTGGTAACGGACCATTGTTTTTCGAACGAGAATCTTTCTTTGTGGAAGAAGTCGTCGTTTGATTTGATCATCAAGAAGGCGAGTACCGAGCTTTCCGCACAGGGAAAAAGGCTTAGAGAAGTAATTCCAGCCGTACTTTCAACCTATTTCGAATTGCGTTCACTGGTAAAGGCAAAGCTAAGAACCTGTAATTCAAAAAGTTATCTCACCGCCGCCAATGAGCTCCAAAGCGAATTGCGAGCATATCTCGACCGCCTCTTCGACAAGACGCTGAATTTTGATATGCTTATGCAGTATCCAAGATATCTGAAAGCCTTTGCAATAAGAATCCAGCGCGTCTTCTCCGACTTGGGCAAATACTCGTCAAGATACAGAGAGGCTATGCCCTACTTTGAGAAATCACGTGCGCTTTTCGCGGAAGCGGCCAACTATTCACCGGAAGATCGGAATCTTGCCCTCGATTTTGCCATGATGGTGGAAGAATTCAAGATTTCTCTCTTTGCCCAGCAGGAAATCAAAACAATCTTCCCGGTTTCGCAAAAACGACTCGATGAGAAACTGGCGGAATTGAAAAATCATCGCTTGATTTGAGTTTGGCTACTGTGGCTGAGCAATCCTCTCTGGCCACAGGCAGTGGTCCGCGCCGGAAAATTCCAAATCGTCTTCAGCTAATCTTTTGCGCAGGCAATGAATCGGATCCCGATTCGTGCTGGTACTTTTTTTGCTTTTGATTTAGTACGCCGGTTTCGCCCAGCTGCCGCAACGTGCCGGCGACCAACAATTATGATTATCCTTAACCCCGGATTTTTCAAAACATTTATATTATCTTGATCGCGCCAACCGCGAAACGTTTTCGTGTTTCGCCCAACTCGATGGAGACAGACCATGTGCGGAATAGTCGGCTACATTGGCAAACGCGAAGCGTTTCCCGTTCTTATTGAAGGTCTTCAGGCGCTTGAATACCGGGGATACGACAGCGCCGGCATCGCCCTTTTCGACAAAGGCAACCTTGTGGTGTGGAAGAACAAGGGCAAAGTTGCACAGCTCAGGGCTCTCGCGGAAAAGAAGGCGAAAAACGGCTCCACTATCGGCATCGCGCATACGCGCTGGGCAACACACGGAGTTCCGTCCCAGGCCAACGCGCACCCGCATATGGATGCGGCAAACAAGATCGCCCTGGTCCACAACGGCATCATAGAGAATTACGCCATTCTCAAGGAGAGGCTCAAGAAAGAGGGAGTGGAATTCAGGTCGGAGACGGACACGGAAGTGCTCGCCCAGCTTGTCGGCAAATACTACAAAGGCGATCTTGTGGGCGCCGTATCTCAAGCGCTGGCGGATGTGGACGGGACCTTCGGCATTGCCGTGATTGCCAAGGACAATCCCGACGTGCTGGTCGGCGCGCGGCGCGGTTCACCGCTCGTGGTCGGTGTTGGCGAGGGAGAATACTTTCTCGCATCGGACGCGAGCGCGATTGTGAAGTACACAAAGCGCGTCATCTACCTCAAAGATTCGAGCCTCGTGGTGCTCAACCGGCAGGACCACACCATCATGGACCTTGACAAAAAGGTCGTTGCGCACGAAATCCATCATATCGACTACACCGCCGAAGCGCTTGCAAAAGGCGGGTTCGCGCACTTCATGCTCAAGGAAATCTTCGAACAGCCGGACACCATCCGCAATGCCATGCGCGGACGCCTGCTCGTTGAAGACGGCAGCGCCCGGCTCGACGGGCTCAACCTGGTGATGCAGCAATTGCGCCAGATCAACCGCATCATCTTTGTGGCGTGCGGCACCTCGTGGCACGCCGCGCTCGTGGGTGAGCACATGATAGAAGAAATCGCGGGCGTATCCGCGGAAGTCGAATACGCCTCGGAATTCCGGTACCGTAACCCGATCATCGACCCGCACACGCTCGTATTTGTCATCAGCCAATCCGGCGAAACCGCTGATACGCTTGCCGCGCTGAGGGAAGCCGCGAACAAGGGCGCCACGGTACTCGGCATTTGCAATGTGGTGGGCTCTTCCATCGCGCGGGAGACTCACGGAGGCGTATACCTTCATGCCGGACCCGAAATCGGCGTCGCCTCGACCAAGGCATTCACGTCCCAGCTCACCGTTCTTGCCCTTCTCACCCTGCTTCTGGGACGAATGCGCAGGATATCCCACGACGAGGGAATTACGATTGCAAAAGCGCTGCAGGAAATACCTGATCAGGTGAAGAGAATCCTCAAACAGAACTCGGCGATACGACAAATCGCCAAACGATATTCAAAACTCAACAATTTTATTTATCTCGGCCGGTCCTATAATTTCCCTGTTGCCCTCGAAGGCGCACTCAAGCTCAAAGAGATTTCATACATCCACGCCGAGGGCTATCCGGCGGCGGAAATGAAACACGGACCCATCGCGCTCATCGACAAAGACATGCCGAGCGTGGTGATCGCGCTCAAAGACAGCGTGTACGAAAAAGTACTCTCCAATATCCAGGAAGTAAACGCGCGCGGCGGAAAGGTGATAGCCATTGCCACCGAGGGTGACAAAAACATCAGGAAATATGCGGCGCATGTCATTTACGTGCCGCATACCATTCCCATGCTCAGCCCACTCCTGTCGGTTATTCCTCTGCAGCTTTTGGCATACCATATTGCCGCGATGCGGAAGTGTGAAATCGATCAGCCGAGGAACCTTGCAAAAAGCGTGACCGTGGAGTGACCGGAGACTGAATGCAGGCTTCTTTCATCCATACGCCGCACGCACCCCAGCCGATTGGCCCGTATTCGCAGGCTGTCGCTGCCGGAGACTTCCTCTTTGTCTCTGGCCAGATACCCCTCGATCCCGCAACCGGCTCCGTTTCCGGCGACACCATCGTCCCGCAGGCGCGGCGGGCCCTGGGAAACCTCAAGGCCGTGCTCGCGTCCCAGTCGCTGGCCGCAAGCGCGATTGTCAAGACAACAGTCTTCCTTCGGTCCATGGCCGACTTTTCCGCGTTCAACGCCGTGTACGAGGAGGAACTTGACGGCGCAAAGCCCGCGCGGTCGGTCGTCGAGGTGTCGGGACTTCCAAAGAACGTCCTGGTAGAAATAGAGGCCGTGGCATGCCGCAGGTAAAACAGGAATATCTTGTAAGGCTTTCGCTTTTCGAGGGGCCGCTCGACCTGCTTCTTTACCTCGTGAGCCGGGCCGAGGTCGACATCACGCAAATCCAGGTGTCGCAGATCGCCCAGCAATATCTCGAATACCTCGACCTCATGCGCGAGCTCAACATCGACATTGCGGCGGAATACCTGTATATGGCAAGCACGCTCATCCGCCTCAAGGCCCGCGAACTCCTGCCCCCGTCGGAACAGGAACCGATCCCGGCCGAAGAAGGGATTTACAACAGAGAGCAACTTATTGCCCAGCTCCTCGAGTACAAGAAATTCAAGGAGGCCGCCCATTCCCTGCGGCATTTTGAGGCCGAGCAGATCGGCTGCTTTACCCGCGGAAACGCCGAGCCGGTTACGCCGCTTTCCGCGCCTGAGGACGGTTTGGCTGCCGGCGCGGTGACCGTCTTCGACCTGATCACCGCGTTCAAACGCGTTCTCGACCGGGCCGCGGCCAATACCGAGGCCCAGCAGGTGATCGGCCACGACATGGTGCGCATCGACGACCGCATCGAACACGTGCTCGGCATGATCGAGGCGGACAGAGAAATTCCGTTTGAAGAATTGTTCGCCGATGATGTGCGCAGGATCGTGCGCGTGGTCACGTTCATGGCGATTCTGGAGCTTATCAAGATGCAGGAAATCCTCTTCCGGCAGGAAACCCGGTTTGGCCGTATTTTTGTAAAGCGCCGCGCAGAAAAAGAGCCCCTCGCCGCGCCTCCCGGCGCCGCGCAGGAACTCTCCGCACCTGTCGAACCTGATGTTGACAAAGGTGATCAGGTCCCGCGAACGTGAATCATCCGGTTATCCGTACCATGCCTACGCACCCGCCTGTCAGCTCCTCCGAGAAAGTTGACAAACAGGATGCCTGCGGAAACTGTCTCCGTCCGCGTCCGCAGTGCATCTGCCGCGCAGTGGCACCTCTGCAATGCGCCACAAGAGTCCTTGTTCTTCAGCATCCGCAGGAACGGCACAAGCTGCTCAATTCGGCAATGCTGCTGCACCTTGCGCTGCCGAACTCCGTTGTGCGCGTCGGATTGTCGTGGCGGAGTTTTTCTCATGCGCTCGGAGGAGACGACGCGCCGCACGAGTGGGGTGTCCTGCAGCTGAAAGGCGTTCGGGAACCCACTCGCACCATCGAGATTTTTAGCCCAAAGAACCTGCTCTTGCCGAGAAAGAGCAGGTTCAAGGGAATCATCGTGATCGACGGCTCGTGGAAGCAAGCAAAAACGATCTGGTGGAGGAATCCGTGGCTCCTCAAACTGAACCGGATAACCCTGAACCCGGACCACCCGTCGCTGAGAGCGCAGGCAAAACAACAGGGCCTTGCCACAATCGAAGCGGTTGCGCTTGCCTTTGACTGCCTGGGAGAAAATGCCGCCGTGGGCGAATCGCTTCGAAAGCAATTTGAAGAACTGATCATCCGGCCCAACTCGGCGAATCATGGTTGACCCGACGCACTGCCATCCGGACATGAAAAAGGCCTGCGCAGATTGGAAGCGCAGGCCTGTGATTGCCCGGGATCACGGATTTTGGTGGAACAGCAAGCGCTATCGCATGGAGAATGCCATGATTTAGAATCTCCCCTGCTTGTCTTTTTCCCCGAGCATCTTCAAAAAGTCCTGATACGCAAGCTTGATTCCTTCTTCCAATCCTATTGAATGCCGCCAGCCCATGGCGTGCAGTTTGGAACAGTCCAGCAGCTTCCGCGGTGTGCCGTCGGGTTTCGTGGCATCGAAATCGATGTCGCCGCCATAGTCAACCGCATTCTTTATCGTTAGTGCCAATTCCCTGATGGTAACTTCTTTGCCCGAACCGATATTCACGATGTCGTTTCCGTCGTGTTTTTCCATGAGAAAAATGCAGGCGTCCGCAAGATCGTCGGAATAGAGAAACTCCCGCGTCGGATTTCCGGTCCCCCAAATCGTCACTTTTGGCGCCTGGGACGCCTTTGCCTCATGAAACCGCCGGATGAGCGCAGGCAGGACGTGAGAATTCAACGGATGGTAATTATCGTTGGGACCGTACAGGTTCGTGGGCATCACCGAAATAAAATTGGTCCCATATTGCCTGTTGTAGCTTTGACACATGATGATTCCGGCAATCTTGGCCAGCGCGTACGGCTCGTTCGTTGGTTCGAGTTTGCCAGAAAGTAAGCAATCCTCGGGCATGGGCTGCGGCGCAAGTTTGGGATAGATGCACGACGACCCGAGAAAGAGCATTTTCCTGACCTTATATTTCCAGGATTCGTTTATGATATTCATCTGAACCTGCATGTTGCTGAATATGAATTCCGCGGGATACGTGCTGTTGGCATGAATGCCACCGACTTTAGCCGCGGCGAGGAATACATACTCGGGCTTTTCATGGGCGAAAAAGACCTCGACGGCGTGTTGGTTTGTCAAGTCAAGCTCGCTCCGGTTCCTGAACAGGAGATTGTTGAATCCCTTTTCCCGAAGCTTACGGACAAGTGCCGAGCCGACAAGGCCGTTGTGGCCGGCGATGAAGATTTTAGAGGAAGTTTGCATCGTGTTCCCTTTGTGGATTAGAAAAGAGTCTTTCCGCCGCAATCACTTGACCAATCCTTAATTGCTGTAACCAAATCATATTTGAAGGAAAAGCCGCCCTGAATTAAATGTCTTGACGATATATTTGTGGAATTAACCAATTTGGCAACGCGGTCCGCATGCAAGCCAAGACTTCTCAAGAACGGCACATCGACTCTTTTCGCAACCGACACACCCAAGTTGACCAGGCTCTGAGGAACGCTTGCAAGTGGTACATGGTATCCAAGCGCCACATGAAATGCATTGCACACATCTTCCAGCGTTATTTTCTCGGGGTAACAGAAATTGTGCAATGAATATCCTTGTGGCCGCTCGATTTCTCGGACAATCAACCGGCAGATGTCTTTGACGTAACAGCAGGACTTAACGGTGTTTTTTCTTCCCGGATACACAAATATTCCTTTTCGCAATGCTTTGGCTATCCTTGTAAAGTTTCCTTTTTCCCCTTTGCCAAATATTACTGCGGGCCTTAGTATGGTCAGATGCCGCTCTGGACCCCCAAGGTACCATTCGCGATGGATGTATTCGGCTATGATCTTTGAAATCCCGTACGGGATGTTGGGGCGCGTAAGCGACTCCTCGGTTTTCTCTTCTTCATCGGGACCATAAACGGAAATTGAGCTGGTGAAAATTATGGTTCGGATATTGCGTTCCTGCGCAAAGGAGCATATGTGTTGTGCTCCGTTAATATTTGTGTCAAAATATTCACCCGCGGGGTGACCGGGCGTTTTATGGACCGCAGCAAGGTTTACTATGCAAGCGATTTCTGCCTTGATGGCGTCGGCAGGAATCTTGTTTCTAATATCAATTCTTACGTAGGAACATTTTCCAGACAATTTGTCCGGTTTCAGAATGTCTGCAACAAACACATTGCCGACATTTCTTTCGTCTTGAAGCATAGCGGCAAGATGGGTTCCCACAAAACCAGCCCCACCAAAAACAACGATATTCTTAATCTGTTTTCCTTTCGTTCACGCTGACCCACGGGGTTATTACATTGTCGGAAGGATTGTCCATACCGGAATGGAAATATTTGATTGGCGAGGACGTTCGGCCATTATTCGATCCCTTGCCCGCATGCACTTCCGGTTGGTTCCGGAATCCACCTTACTTCAATTGACCCTGGTCGAGGGAAATATATTCCGGCGTGGAGCTTAATGTGATAGAAAAATGGTTCTCCCTGATGTTAACACTTCCCCGCTCACCACTCCCATTCACAAATAGAAGGTTCTGCTTTGAGGTCGGCTGCATGTCAAGACCAACTTCATGCGGCGCCGCGAGTGTCCAGGCGGCAAGTTTGGTTGCGCCCGCCTTGTTCGTAAGAACCAGGACAAAATCCTCTTTGTTTTGCGTTTCGCACTTTTTGCGGATGCGAAAGCCGGGTAGTTCACCAGCGAGCGTCTGGAAAGACCGATAGGCCGGTTTGGGGGTTAAGTCAATGTTTACTGTTCCAAAATTGTGTTCGTTCTCGTTTGGATCTCCGCCATCGTTCTTCCAATCATACCAGATCGAGACAGGCACTCCACAGTACAGGTTTGACAACTGTTGACGAGCTATGAAATCCGCTTGAGCCTGAAGCGAAACACCTTTTGTGTACGTTGAGTATCCCCATTCTCCGCTTAGAATAGGCACTTCTTTCTTTTGCGGGTTGAGAGCATAGCGTGCGATAAGTTCTCGCAGGCGTTTGTAATCCGCGTCTGCGGTTTCGGGCGGATCCTTGGGGGAACGGTACGGATGCACACTGACGCCATCCAGATACGTGAGTATACCTGACTTCAGAAAACGATCGAGAAAGTCCCAGGAAAAACTTGCGGTTGCGGGTGCCACAATGGTGGCGCGAGGTTCAGCTTCGCGAATCGCTCTGCATGTCGCAATAGCAAGCGTAGTGTATTGTTCCACGTCCGGTTTTGGTTGCCCGAAAGTTATGTTGGGTTCGTTCCAAATCTCCCAAATAATTTTCCGACCTTGAAAGTGGCGGACTGCGGCAGCCGCCCATCTTCCAAAGGCGGCTATGCTGGCAGGATGTTGCGGCGAATGTGCAGAGCCATGCTGTTCCATCTTGCCGGTGATCGGATTCTTGGTGGAGTCTGTGCCCTCATAAAGGGGATTGGAGTAATCTAAGATGTAATATCCACGGAGCCCTCGCTGATCAAGGTTCACAGTCAAGGTGTCGTATGCCGACCAATCGTACGTGCCTTGGGTCGGCTCGGTTGCGGTCCATTCAAAATCCATGCGTACCAACTTGAACCCTGCTGCCGCGATCATATCTAAGTCATGTTCATGACCTCGCGTAAAGTGTATATTCACGCCACATCCTGAAGGCAGCACGGGGTCTGGAATTTGCGCGAAGGCAATGAGCGTTGTGGACAAACCGATGATGGCCGACTTTGAAAGCTTCATGTGCACTCCTGGTCTGACTAGCCTACCGGGTTGTTGTTTTGAAGGGTGACATACCGACGATTGCAGGCAAGCCGGAGGCGTGGAAATTGGTAACATGTTCTGTAGAAAAGTTCATCGCATAACTACCGATAGACCGGAGGCCCGTTCTTGTTGAAATCTTGAGTCATTTCGTCAATCAAGGTGCTGATTCTGGAACTAAACTGCTTCTCATCAAATTTTTCTGCATGCTTTCTAATTGCCAGGGGGTCTATTTGCGACACAACGTGTGATTCAAAGACCTTTATGGCGTGAATAATGGAATCGGCGGTCTGCGATTGAAAGAATACTCCCGTATTCTTTTCGGGATCAAATGAAGCACATTCGTTTGATGGTATTCCTCGCACGGTGTCAAGAACGCCTCCCCTTCCGAAAGCAATGACCGGCCTCCCGCATGCCTGGACTTCGAGTGGTGTGATTCCATAATCCTCAATTCCCGGAAAGAGCAACGCCTGGCATTTTTGAAAATACCGGACTTTTTGTTCCTCATCCGCCCATCCGGTAAATTCAATGTTTCTTCCTGCCTTTTTTCTCAGCGTTTTTTCAAGCGGACCAGATCCAACAATCGCCAATTTCTTGTCCGGCATTTCGTTAAACGCATCGATAAGTAGATCCACCCGTTTGTAGGGAACAAGTTGCCCCAGGGTCAAATAAAAGTCTTCAGGCTCACTGATACTAAACTGGTGCAGGTTGATGGGAGGATTAGCGACTACGGCCTTTCGGCGGTAAGCCTTTGCGATTCTCTTTGCCACATAATTCGAATTTGCAATAAAATAGTCGACCCTGTTTGCCGCGACAGCATCCCATTGCCGATACGTATGGAGAAAAATGCGGGCCAACTGCTTCTTCAACCTGCCAAGCCCTGCGTTGTCAAGATATTCAAAATAACGATCCCATACATACCGGGGTGGAGTATGGCAGTAACAAATATGGCAACTCTCCGGGGAGGTTATGACGCCTTTCACTGATATGGTATCCGAGCTAATGATCAATTCGTAGCCGGTTACGTCAAACTGTTCGGTAACAAAAGGGAAAAACATAAACATGTTTGTGTAGTTTTTTCGAAGCAGGGAAAACCGGTTTAATCCTGAAGCAACTATGGAATGTTTGTTTATGCGTTCGGAAATGCGCGCCTTTTCATAAAACAAAGTGAAAATGTCCGAATCCGGGAAAAGGTCGCAAAAAATCTCAAACACCTTTTCTCCACCCCGCATACCGTTGAGCCAATGGTGTAAAAGGGCGGTCTTCATGCGGCATCATTCCTCTGAAAATTCTTATACATGTTCTTCACTCCAGAGATGCAGTAAAGCTTCTGCATGGATTTTCCAGTCAAACTTCTGTGAACGGCGGAATCCTCTTTCTTCAAGTTCAAGCCTCAGCCCGGTTTCGCAGGAGAGTTTCCTGATACCGCTTGATATGCTTTCAACGCTCAAGGGATCAACATAGAAGGCTGCATCACCGCAGTATTCGCGAACAGCAGGAATATCTGAAGCCAAAACCGCCTTTCTGCAAGCCATGGCTTCCAGTGGAGTCAGACCGGCTCCTTCAAAAATTGAGACAAAAACATAGAATTCCGCCTTCTTCAGCAATGCTATGTACAAATCGTCGGCTGGAAAATGTACTATTTTGATCCGGTCGTAAATTGCTTCCTCCTTGATCGCAGCAATCAAATCGCCGTAACCATCGGATTTTTTTCCGCAAATATACAAATCCAGACTGACGTCGGAGCGTTTCATCGCTCTAACCAATCGGCAATAGTTCTTCCTGTGCTCTATGGAAGAAAGCGCGACAATGAAAGGCCTCGTTATATCCATCTTGTTCGCAGTTAGTGTCTTGGATGCTTCCTCATCACTTATGGGGCGGAAAAGCGAACGGTTTACCGAATTTAATGACACCGCAATCTTCTTTCTGCTTACTTTGGTGATAGTAATGATATCCTTGCAGCTCGCTTCAGAAACCGTCATGATCTTTTTCGACACCTTTGCGGAAATAAGCAGCAACACCTTCAAGAAATAGTTCTTATACCACTTGTTGGTTTTTGTTTTCCAGCGCGCCATGTCATGGATGGTAATGGTGTTGAGTCCCAAAAGCACGATGGGCGCAATATTGTTGGTGCTGTGCACAACGTTTAGCCCTTTTGTCAATTTGAGCGCAAGAATGTAGAAAGGCAAAAGCATCTGTTCGGCAACCCGCCTTACAATAACATTTTCTACCGCCGGCACTCGTAGCTGAATAAATCGAGGTGAATCAAAGAAGAACTCTGATTCTTGACATGACGGCAGAAAGATGAAATAGGTGTTCCTTTTGTCGATTTCCGAAAGCGCTTTGAGAACTTCGTAGGCATAGCGGCCGGTTCCCGCCTTGAATTTGCTTTCACCCATCAAATTTATTCCGATGTTCATGGTTGCGCCCGAAACGCTACTCTGTTTCCTAATCATCTATAGCGAAATCAAGACGGTATGCCAGGTTTTGGTATTCGATATTCGCACAGAATTCTTGCGGGTTCATCCCAAATCCAACAGTACCTTCCTAAAATCAAAGCCGACCTTTTTAATGTCATAGTCCGTCCGGACCTGCCAGCCGTTTTCGCAAATCTGTGCATATCTTGCGGGATTTCCAATGATTTCAATTATTGCTTTCGCAAGATCGGCGGCTGACCCTTCGCGAAACAGAAGACCGGTAACCCCATCCTTTACAAGTTCTTTTGTTCCCCCGCATGCCGACGCGATAACCAATCGGTGAGCATTCCATCCCTCAACGACGGTCCGCCCGAAGGTTTCAGGTCCGCCATGGCTGGATACGGATGTTGAGAGTACCGCATGATGATTCTCAAAGAAGTTTATGGGGTCAAGAATATCTTCTTGGAAAGTTATGTGTTGCGCAAGTTCCTTGCGCGAGACAAGTCGAATAATTTCTTTATAGTACCGCTCGTTGTAGCCTCGCTTTATTGCTATTGTCAAATACGCTTGAACTCCATGTTCCACCAGCAATCCCACGGCATTGACCGCCGTTTCCAGCGATTTCCAGCGGGATGGGATGCAGGCAAGGGACAGAAGAAAATCCTTCGCTGCACCAACCGGAGGCGCTTCCGTAAACCGGCTGGCGCTTTCAAACCCGTTCGGAATTACGGTAGTCTTCTTGAACACCGCTCCCGGCACCTTGGATGCAAGGAAGGAGCTCACGGAAATGAACCTATCAATGCTGCCCGCATTGGCGCGTAACAACAGTCGGGAGGTTTGCATGGTGTGACAACAATGCACAAAATGGCCACGGCCAAAGCGTTTTGCAAGCGCGGGGATCAACAGTAGACCTCTTGGCGTATTATTAACGACAACATCGGGGAGTGATTTTGCACAGCAGTCTGTTATCATCTCAACATGTTCGCGGACATAGTGCGACAGGTGATGGAGGTTATTCTTTGCTGGATTCGATGAAATGCGGGCAGTATGAAGACCTTTTTTCTTATACTCAAGTTCTGTATCAACATTAGAAACGATTGCACACACCTCATCCCCTGATGTTTGCAATTCCTGAGCAATGGATGACATGCTCTTTTCTGCGCCGCCAAATCCTGCGCAAAGATTTAGAACCAAGATTTTCAAGTCAGCCTCATTGTTTTTCTAGTAATAATGCAGGAACGGAAGGCTCCGTCTGCGATTCCGAGATTCTTTCGGCGGAACTGCTGCGACGGCACAGGTGTCCGAGAAGAAAGCCGTAAAACATGGCCATGAACCCATCCTCAATTCCATGCGAAGTGATGCCGATTATAAAAAACGAAAGAGCGAAAAAAAGCCAGTAGCGGTCTGAAAAAGTCCTCTCAGGAGACCTCCGCACAATACGCCAGAAGATCCAGGGAATCACCAATGTTCCCAAAATGCCGACATTGCCGTACAGGTAAAGGAAAAGGTTGTCACCGGGATTGAATTGGTCGGGTTCAAAATACATTTGACCGCCACCCATTGTTCCTAATCCTCTGCCAAAAATAAAGGATCCTTGATCGAGGATAAGTTTAAACCCCTGCGGCCACGTAGAACCCAAACGAGCGAACATGGACGCATACAGCGGATCTTGAATAACATCTTCCGATGCAAATGAGCCGGTTTGATTCTTCATGGAAAGAACAGGTAGTGCGATCGTCAATAGGAGCGGCACCACAAGGCTCCACCGCACGGCCAAACGCCCCAATCCTTTAAGAGAATAAATCATGCTTGCGATTCCAATAATAATCCAGCTCACAATAAGTGTTTTGACCGTTGTCAGCAAAAGCGCGCCTAAAACTACCCCCCATAAAGCAAACTGCGCCGGGGATTTTCTGCATTTAAGAAAAAAATACAGTCCGACAATAAGTATTTGATCGGCAATTTTCTGCGGACCGTTGGCAAACCCATTCAATCGATGCAAGACTTCCAACATCGTCCAATTATAGACACCCTGTATTTGTATATTTCCTATTGAATAGTTGAGATTATCCCAGGGAAAAGAAAAGAAATAATTAGCACCCAGACCGACTAGTGCCACCATTGCCATCAGGGTTATTGACGGCGAAGTGTTCCAAAGCCTTGCTTCGCAGTACCGGTAACACAGGAACCCGACAAGCAATGGCAACATTATCTTGAGCCCCATAATCCAAAGATTCATCGTGGGAGAAAATGCCATTGCGGTAATTGACGAAACCGATATTACGATCAGCCAGGGAACTGTGGACGGTGAGATTCTGAGTTTCTTCGCGGACGCAATTACGAATCCTACAACAATCATCACCATCATTCCATCTCGAAGGTAAAGCAATGGCGACAAATGCAGTAAGAAGAGAACATACCGGAGGGGCGCCTCGATCACATAGGTCCACAAGAACACGCAGATCAACACCCATAGTAGTGCGGGCGCGGTGAATTTCATGATCTCGACCTATTCAGAAGTGCGACATCTGTTGACGACCCCAAAGCGATACATGCGACTGCGTCTTTGGTCTGCTTTGCATTGCGCCGGAATCCTCCAAGCAAACCGTCCTTGTCGCCCCGCAAAGCGCTTGGCAAGCTTGTCCTGCCCGTACCTTGTTTTTTTTAATTCTGATGCGCCGTTCCTGCGGATTTTAGCCTTGTGTACAGCGCATCACCCAACACGCGACGAAAAACTAATTTGCATCGCAGCACGAATATGGACCAGGCAACAACCAACCAACTAACGTTGCGTTCGGGAAAATTGCTTCTGTAAACAAGCCAATGCTCCTTGAGGGCAGCGACGGCATGCTTCGGAGAGGAGGACAATCCGCCCAACTCGTACCGACAAAGCCGTGTATTAATCTTTGCAAACCTGTCCCCACGCGCCAAGGCGCGCAGCAACCAGTCATAGTCCATGGAATACTGGAATTTCGTGCTATAGGGATGGACAGCCAACAGTTCCCGGCGAATAAGCGCAGCTTGGTGGCAAACCGGGTTTCCCGGCGCTCTTTTGTGAACGGCACTGTGATCACAGTGAACCGGAATAGTTTCATCTCGCCCTTCAGCCAAGGCATCGCCATAAATTACGTCGGCGTCACTATTTTCCGTAATAGCGGAATAAAGGACTTTCACAGTGTCCTCGTCCCACAGGCGGTCTCCGGCGTTGAGAAAGATGACCCATCGGGTTTGCGAATAGGATATGCCCCTGTTGAATGCGTCGGCAATGCCGGAATCGGGTTCGGAAATTGACTTGGTTATGATGTCCGCATTGTTCTGCAAAACGGAAGCGGTCGAATCCGTCGACGCGCCATCAATTACGACATAGGCGAAATCACGGGAGCGTTGACACCGCAGGCTGTCAATGGTGTTTTGCAACGCATCGGCGGCGTTGCGACAGACGGTGATGATGGTGAGGAGGCTAGAGCCGACGCTGCTACTATTCACGAGAAGGTACGGCGTTTGTTGACATTCATGTTTGACAGCAGGAGCACTTTTGACTTTGGATATTTGGCGTTGGGTTCTTTCCGAAAGTGACCACTTGTCATAAAGACAAGTACAACTCTTTAGTTTTCTCCGCAGTCTTTTTCCATGAGAAATCGCCCAGTCTTTTTTTACCCCTTTCTACAATCGCTGATCTTGTTTGTTTGTCAAATAAGACTCGCAAAATTGATTCTACAAGTTCTTGCTCATTTCTTGGTTCGAAATACAATGCTGCGTCTTCTGCAATTTCTTGGAAGCAGCTTGAATTGCTAAGTACTGCAGGACAACTGCAAGCAAAAGATTCCAGTATGGGCAATCCAAAACCTTCATACAATGATGGAAATATGAATGCCGCAGCATTTATATAAAGCGATATGAGAACATGGTCATTTTCGAATGGTATTTGAATGAATCTACTTCTTACTCCATTGTCTTGCATTAATTCAAGTTCGCTTTGCTTAAAGTTCCCCCCACCAGCACACACTATGTAGAGGTCTTTGAATTTATTGGTTAATTGTCTTGCGGCCCTAACTAGAGTACCAAAGTTCTTATACGTGTTCCTTGTTCCGACAAATAACAAGTATTGTGCGGGCGCATTGGGTTCGATCGACTTAGTAACGACTTCCTTACCTTCAAATGGGGGCCCGAGGTGAATGACGGATATCTTGGACGCATCTACGTTTTTGAGGCGGATTAAATCATTTTTTGTGTTTTGAGAAATGGCGATTATCTTTGCCGCCCTCTTTATACATTCATCTTTATGTTTGTCTGTTCTGTTATCTGGAAAGCATTCAGGGTACAATTCATGAATCATGTCATGGACGGTTAAGACGGATGGTCTGTCATTAATAAATGCCAGGAAATAAGGATCGTAATACGTAGAATGAAAGATATCGAACGATTGAAAGACAGATTTCAATATGAAATCAAATTTGTTAATATTCCGTATGACAAATCCCCTGCCTTTTATGTTAGTTTTAGGGAGAAAGGAATGATGTCTTATTAAAGACATTCCTTCCAGATGCAGGTTGTTCGACAAAACGAGCGATAATTTGATGTCCAGTTCTTTATCACGATATAGCCGGTCTATGAGCCTGCAACAGTAACGTGAAATTCCTCCGTATTGCTGGAATGAAAATGCCTGGCCGTCAAATAGAATGCTTTTTGTGGACATATGGCTCAGGTTAACCCCTTTCAGGATTCCAGGCATGCAGCTTTCTCTTGTAAAACTCCATTATTATATCTGACCATTGGGAATAGTAATTTTCAAAACTGTATTTTCTTGCTTCCACGCTGGTGTTTTCGGCTAATTGAGATCTTAGCTCAACATTGTTCCAAACTTTCTCGATCTTTTCTGCTATATCTTCTGCATTGAATGGGTCACACGTCAGGCCGGCGCTGCCAATCTGTTTAGGCATTTCAAAGAGATTACTGCAGATCACAGGACACCCCAAATAGATCGCTTCAATTATTGGCAGGTTCGTTGGTCCCGAAAATGTTGGCATTACCAACGCCCAGGCACTCTTATATAGTGCGATAATGTCTTGATTTGAAACGTAACCGAGTATATGGCAGTTAGCTTGAACATTTAACTCACAAATAAGTCGCACTACGTCATGATAGTGATCTTTTGGAGAGCCCACAAGGACAATATCGACATCAATATTCTTGCCTTTAAGTATGGAGATTGCTCGTACCAAATTGCCATGATTCTTGTATTTCCAAAACTGAGCCGGATAAAACAAATACTTACCTGGTAACTTGAATTTTGCATTAATATAGGAATAATCAATTGTTTTATCATGCGATAGAATGTAAAAGGTGGGTATGTAATAGAGCGCAATTACTTCACCTCTGAGGGTTTGTCGATAGGAATCCTCGATATGCTTTTTCCCCAGAAGAGAGTCTGCCAATATTACTCCTGAATATCTGCAGATAAGGTTCTGCTGAAAAGTTCGAGTTCTTGTCTCGTTCACATCATATGCATCGGTATATTTCTGCATAACATCAAAAATGGCACTGATGGAAGGGATGGCAATTTCAGCTGCTTGCCAATCCTCCGCAAGATATAACATAAAATCCACACTTGCATCGAATACTTTGCGGTATTCAAAAGGCAAATATTTATTGATTCGGCGCCACATCGAAAGTCGAAGCCAAGGAAAAGGAAGTTTCGAAGACATTGCAACTTTTCTTGCAATATATTGAATCACATTCCCTTCTAGGTCTACGAAACTGAAAGAGTCGCAAAGGCCAGCATTTTCTCTGAAATATGCCTCCCATTCTTTCATGGGTGAAAAGCAATGCAAAGTAAATATTGGATTTAGTTTTCGGAATCGCTCGAGTACCTTCAACACCAACAGATTAACTTGATAAATACCACCGCCATAGGGAAAGGCGATTAACCACAGGCCGATCCGAACGGTGTTACTCTTCTGCATGAAACTACCTCCCCTATGTGAAAATCCGTGTGAAAAACGGTTTAAGTATCCAATTTACGACTCTCAAGAAGGCTCTCAGTATTACAACATCAATGCTATTAGCATATTGCCTAATACTTACTTCCTGCAACAGTCTTAATCGTACTAGTCGGATTTTCCAAAGAAGTACATAGTGTAGTCCCAGGCTCTTCACGATTTCGTTTCTATATTTTCTTGTGATCATTTGACAACCAAGAATGACGATTTGTGGATTTTTCACAATTGACTTATCAGATTGGTAAATGACTGCAACCACCTCGTCGCAATAGACTACCGGAAAATGCTTTGCAATCGTCAGAACGAAATCATCATCTTGCCATGATGGAAATTCGGGGCTTGGAAACCCAGCAACGTCAATGCAGTTCTTCGTGACCAGAATAGCAGGATATCCGCATAGCGATAGGTTTTTCAGGATTCTCTTATATGCATTTCCATTAATTCTTTCAAAGTTGCTTTCCACATCTTTCTTTGATCTAAATAGAAACCTGCCGTAAACCAGGGCGTCTGAATACCCGGATAGTTTTAGTGCGGAGATCCTGCTTGTAATGGAATTCTCAGTGAGTTCGTCGTCAGAATCTAGGAATGCGACATATGTTCCATTCGCAATTTTCATTCCTCTAATTCGTGAACCTTGCGCTCCGATGTTCGTTTCGTTTCTCAGGTAGATAATTCGCGATTCACGGTAGCTTGTGATAATTTCTTCTGTGTTGTCCTCAGAATTGTCGTCAATGACAATGATTTCAACTTCTTTATGCAATTGTTCAAGTATACTGTCAATACTGCGCTCAATTGTCAACGCTCTATTATGTGTGGGTATTATGACTGTCACTAATTCGTGTTTCACAAGTCGGCCCTGTGATGGTTATTTGAGAAGTGTGCATGTGTTTTCCGAATGTCTTCTGGCCAGCTGGAGCGACGCAATTGCATTGACACGGCTTACCCTACGCACGATGCCCGGTGTTTCGGTCGCGTGAACCGGCGCAGCGCCGACCCCACAATTGATTGTCATATTCTGCCATAAGCTCCTTCACGCATCTTGTTAGTCCATCGAATTGGACTGCCACTCCTCTTCACGAACTGTTTTCTCATGCCCAATCTAGACTTTTGAACTCTTGAATTTCCTTTTTATGAGCATGCAAATTCTCTGAATTGTATCCTCCGGTAAATTGCTAGCGGAGGGCAAGTAGAGGCCGTTTGTTGTTAGCCAATTACAGACTTCGTAGTTCCCCGTGCAATCGCATCCATAATCTCTTAGTGATTTTTGATTATGCATTCCATTAAAGAAGGACCGCGTTTCCACATTGTTTCTACTCAAATAATCCACTAATTCGTCTTTGTCTGCTCCATACTTGTTAGCATTTATGACAATAGCGTTCATCCAACACGAACTGATTGTCTCAGGGCCTTCTTGCTGAAATATTACTCCAGGTATATTGGATAAGCATTGGCGATACAGTTGGTTGTTCCTTATTCTCAACTGCCTGTACTCGTCCGCTTTCTCAACTTGAGCCAGGCCAATTGCAGCAATAACGTTGGACATCCGGTAATTGAAACCAATATCGGCATGAGTGTAATTACGACTTCCCTTAATCGGGAAACAAAGATTCTTAAAGTACCTTGCTCTGTTGTACAATTTGTCATTGTTTGTTATTACCATCCCACCTTCCCCAGTTGTAATATTCTTATTTGCAAAGAAACTGAAAGCAGCGACGTTGGAATAGGCCCCGGATTTGATTCCTTTGTGCTCTGCCCCATGGGATTCTGCTGCGTCCTCAATTATCAGTAACTTGTGTCTCTTTGCAATGTCTAATATTGCATCCATGTTGCACATAAGGCCAAAAATGTGAACCGGCATGATTGCTTTAGTCTTTGAAGTGATCTTGCTCTCAATTCTGCTGACGTCAATATTCCAGCTCTCTTTTTCTGCGTCAACAAAGACTGGCACTGCGCCAGTATAGCAAACAGAAAACGCGGATGAAATCATGGTAAACGCCGGGATTATTACTTCATCGCCTTTTCCAATACCTAGTGCGGCTAATGCCAAATGTAGCGCCACTGTGCCGTTGCATACAGCTACGCCATAGTTGCAACCACAATATTGTGCGAATTTGGTTTCGAATTCTGACACATACTTGCCTGCAGAGGAAATCCAACCAGTGGAGACTGCATCCATAACATACTTCAATTCATTCCCGTTAAGAAACGGCTCGCACACAGGAACGTACTGATTGGTTGGCTTCATACGGCTTTTCCTAATTTAATCTTTGATTTATCAATTGGATCAAACCTGGTTTTGTCTAACACCTCTGAGTATGGCCCTTGCTTTATTTCTATTATTTGCGATTCCTCAAGCATTTCCAACCCATGTCCTCCATGCGCAAGCATTATAATATCGCCCTCATTGACAATTTTACTTTCCAAATAGTTCTGGTCATTATCATAGAAATCGATCCTAATCCTGCCGGTTCTTACCACAAGGACTTCTTGTGTTAATTCAACTTTTCGTTTTACCATATTATGAATATGAGGCTTAATAACATAGCCTTTGGGTCGATTCATGTAGGCAAGTTGTTGAGAATAATCATCTGGTGTAAAGAATCGAATTCCCTCTTGGGTGAATGAGGATCTAATTATTAATGACATAAGGATATCATTGTGGCGAATTTCTTCTATCAAGAATTACTCCTTTTCAGAGTTGAATTAGTATAGTCGACGGGATTGAGGTAGGTCGAAATGTGGCGGAGACCGGATCGCTTATTTGTTTGTGCTCAATTGTGTAGAAAAGCACAGTTGTCTTTCGCTAATTCCCTTGATTTGATTATGCTTTCTATCCTTGACCCGAGGTAATTGATTGTTTTCAATTGAATAATAAGATGTCCCAAATTTAAAGTAATCATGTCTTTTAGAAACATTTTGGCCCGCACATATATAAAGGATCTCAAAAGCACAAATCCATTCTTGTTGATGTCTTTGAAATAGAGCATGGCTAGGTTTCTTGCCTTATACAGTCCTTCCCATCTAGGATCATTTCGATAATCCCTGTCGTGGTAAATCTTGGCGTTAAAACATATTCCTATTTGCATCTTGTGATAGCGCACACGCATTAAGTAATTATCGTCTTCTCCATACATAAAAAAGGATGGGTCAAACCCGCCCACCTTGTTAATGCAATTTTTCGTTAGCAGCCAGGCAGCGGCGTTGACGTACGTTGTTGGGTATATTGACCTTGTTTTGCTTTGAAGGATGTCAAAAATTGACTCGCACGTAAGGGATTCTTTTAGGCAATTTGCAAATTCGGCATCGAGGGCGGTACCGCACCCGTTAAAATGCAGAGGGCTAACCAAATCATATCCTGAATCTCGCTGCGCGTTGATTAGGTTTTCTATAGTATTACATTCGACTGCGGCGTCTTGGTTGAGGAGAAATACGTAGTCAGCACTTTGGGAAAGTGCTTTGCGAAGCCCAATATTGTTTGCGCTGCCAAAACCTCTGTTTTCGTTGGTTTCTATAAGCTCGACACATGAAAATTTCGAGCGAATCTGCTGGCAGGTACCATCACAGGACATGTTGTCTACAACGAAGATATGGGTTTTTGTGGAGCTGCATAGAAGACTATTTAGACATTTGTCTATCCATTTTGTTGCGTTATACGTGACCACAATTGTGTAGATACGCATACGTTAGGTTGCTAGAGACCGGCTAGTAGGGTGCTGTAATCAATATTTACCACATTCATCCATGTCCTGGTATGATAGCCGCATATGCCATCCAGCAGGCTTCCAAAATCAAATAGAAAAATATTATAGTTCCTTATGAAGAGCCTTTTTGCCAATGGCCTTCCTGAGCATCCCATTGCAACACATACTACGCAATACTCAGTCATATAGTCGAGTACCTTTGTAGTTTCTCTTTCAACGTCATTAATGGCATCGAAGGCATTTCTAGGCGGTGTTTTTATGTGATGAGCGTTGCCAAAGA
>Ga0181527_1000322_pt1 | contig 56462 bp, 46 predicted proteins | sample PEATcosm2014_Bin_30_FD_119762 | JGI IMG/M metagenome (GOLD analysis project Ga0181527, IMG submission 119762) | Peatland microbial communities from MTU Mesocosm Facility, Houghton, MI, USA - PEATcosm2014_Bin06_60_metaG | ecosystem: Environmental > Terrestrial > Soil > Wetlands > Peat | place...
GCTTGCCGACACCGGTTACAACCAGTTAATTGCTGTTGTGAAGGACCAATTTCCGAGCACCGACACCTTGTACGCGCGCATTCTGGTCGTCCCGCCGGTGCTGCCCTGTTCGATATCGGCATCCTACACCGCCGATACCCTGGCCAACGGTGCGCTCAACCTGGACACAAACCGCCGGCCGTTCACCATCGTGTTTCACGTGGAAGATCCCAACAACCCGCTTGTCGAACGCCATCGCGTGTCCCTCACGGAATCCAAAACACACGCCAGCAGCAGCTTCGATTCGGCCCTGGTGGATACGTTCGTGTATACCGTCGATCCCGCCCTGTACACGGGCTACGACACGATTATCGCGTCGGTAAACGACGGGGCGAGCGCGGACACGATACGGGTACGGCTGTATTTCGGCGCGCAGCCGGACACGCCCGCGGCCGTTTATCCCCTCAACTACGCGATTGTCACTGCGCCGAGCGTCGCCCTGTCGTTCTCGGCGCACGACCCGGATAACGACACTCTCGTCTACGACGTGTATTTCGGAAACGACCCGAATGGACTTTCGCTTGTCGCAACGTCACGCGACACGGTGGCCACCGTGTCCGGGCTGGTCTCGAACACCACCTATTACTGGAACGTCGTTGCGCGCAACTGGAAATCCCAGACCCAAAGCCGGCTCTGGCAGTTTACAACAGGCAAGGTGGACTGACGATGCTCGCACTACTGCTTGCCGCGCTCCTGCTTCTTGCCGCGGCGTTCTTTCTGTATCGCAAGGAAAAGCGGGAGGTCGCTTCCCTCCGGCGGGAGCTCGAGGCCGGGAACCGGCGCCACGATGCCGCCACTACCGAGAGGATCACCCTGAGCAAGGAGCAGCTCGAGACCGCGTTCGACGCGATAACCGACCTTATCTGCGCCCTCGACCCCGATTTGCGAATCACCCGTGTAAACAGGAGCTACTCGGAGTTCGTGGGCATACCCATTGTGGACCTGCTCGGCAAACGCTGCTGGGAGGTTTTCTGGGACCGGGCCGAGCCGTGCGAGCACTGCCCGGCACAGATGACGTTTGCCACCGGAAAGCCCGTGCTCAAGCACCAAGCCACCATGCCGCACAAAGACCGTCCGCGGTACTTTACGGTTGCGACCTATCCGGTGTTCGACCAATCGGGAACGATCCGCAACGTCATCGAACACGCCCGCGACGCCACCGACGAACAGGTGATTCTCGACCAACTCATCCGGTCCGAGAAGCTTGCATCGATCGGCACGATGACCGCAGGTATCGCCCACGAGATGATCAATCCGCTCTCGGGCATCTCGGGCACGGCGGCCAACATGCTGAAGATGCCTGACAAATACGGTCTCAATAAGAAAGGGGCCGCGCGCGTCGCCACGATCCTCGAATCGTCTGCGCGTGCGAGCGCGATCGTCAAGGACCTGCTCAGCCTGTCGCGCAAGGACGACGGCGCCTTTGTGTTCACGGATGTCAACAGCCTTGTTCTCAAAGCGATCGCGGCCGTGCGGCTCAAGGGCTTTGGCGCCGTGGAACAGAAGATCGCCTTCGACGACGCCGTGCCCCGCGTGCGGTGCGACCCCGCCAAGATCCAGCAGGTGATTATCAATCTCGTTACGAACGCGGTGCAGTCGGTGATTGATAAAACGGAGTCGCTGTCCCGCGATAACCGACCGTTTTCCGGGCTCATCCTCGCATCGACCCGGCAGGAAGGAAACGCGGTTCGAATTGATGTCTCGGACAACGGCGCCGGCATTCCCGATCACATCAAGGGCAAAATCTTCGACCCGTTCTTCACCACGCGACCGCCGGGTGAAGGCACCGGCCTCGGGCTTTCCATATGCCAGAAGATCGTTGACGAGCACCAAGGCCGCATTTTCTTCGAGAGCACCCCGTCACTCACCACGTTTTCGCTTGTCCTGCCCTCCCACGGGAAGGGCATCGGCGAGGCGGAGGAAGCCGCCTGATGTACCGTATCCTCATCGTCGACGACGAAGTGTCGATCCGTACCATGCTGCTAGACTATCTCGAGGGAACCTACGAGGTTGTCACGGCCGAGCACGCCGAGGCTGCGCTCGCGCTGTGCAGGGAACGATCGTTCGACATGGCGATATCGGACATCAATATGCCGGGCATGAAAGGGCCCGAGCTTCTCGCCGAAATCAAGAGGTTGTATCCGGCCACGCGCATTGTTCTGATCACCGCCTACAACGTGGACGACTATGTCCGCCTTGCCCGCAAAAGCGGGATCTCGAACATCATTCCCAAAACGTCGCCGTTCAACTTCACCGAGCTCGGTTCGCTCATCGACGGCCTACTCACCGGCGACATCTTCGGCCTGTCCCGCTACATGCTGCCGCAGTTTACGCGCCTGGGAACCTTTGAGGTCCGTTCCTCCCGCGAGGCAAACGGCATACGGGAGGAGGCGGTGGCCCTGCTCACGGAGAAGCTCGGCGTTGCCGGCGACATGCGGCTCATTCTGGACGAGATCATTACCAATGCGGTGTATCACGCGCCCGCCTTCCCCGACGGTACCGAGAAGTACGAGGAATTCTCCGATGTCACCCTTGCTCCCGCTGAATTCGTACACCTCGACTGCGGGTACGACTCGGAAAAATACGGCATTTCGGTCATGGACAACATGGGTCGATTGACAAAGGGTACAGTGCTCTACAAGATCGAACGCCAGATGTTGGGCGAAGGCGTGCTCGACGACTCGGGCAGGGGCCTGCACATGAGCAGGTTGTTCTCCGACAGGATGATCGTAAACATCGCCCCGAAAAAAAAGACCGAGGTCATACTCATCAATTATTTTTCCCCCAAGTACCGGGGGTACAAGCCGCTCTACATCAACGAATTGTGAGTGGAAACTCGCCACGGAGACACGGAGAGCTCGGGGAATACATAAACAATATATTTTATTTTTTCTTCTCCGTGGGCCTCCGTATCTCTGTGGTGAAAATTCTTTTCCGAGGGGGTTGACTCAATGATAAACCGGTGCCGCGGCAGAAAAATCAAGCTGCAGGGCTTCAACAGTCTCACCAAGTCGCTCAGTTTCAACATCTACGATATCTGCTATGCCCGGTCCAAGGCCTCCCAGACCGACTACCTCGATTACATCGACGAGGTGTACAACTCCAAAAAGATCCGAAGCATCCTCGAAGAAGTCACCAGAATCATCGAAGCGAACATCATCAACATGTCGAGCCAGGACTACGAACCCCGCGGCGCATCGGTGACCGTACTCATCAACGAGGGGCACCAATCGGTGCCCCAGGAGACCCTGGCCCATCTTGACAAAAGCCATATCTCCGCGCACACGTACCCGGAAACCAACCCCGTGACCGGCATGAGCACGTTCCGCGTCGACATCGACGTCACCACCTGCGGAACGATATCGCCGTTGCGCGCCCTGGATTTCCTCATCGACAACTTCGACTCGGACATCGTGCTGATGGACTACAAGGTGCGCGGCTTCACCCGCGACGTACACGGCCGCAAGATTTATCTCGACCACGACATCACGTCGATACAAGACTACATCTCCGACGAGATTCTCGACATCTATACCGCCTACGACATCAATATCGTGTCGGACAACATCTTCCATACCAAGATGATGCAGCGCAAATTCGAGCTCGAAAAGTACCTGTTCGGGTCCGAAAGCCAATCGCTCACGCCCTCCGCACGGTCAAAGATATCGAGCCTCCTGCGCAAGGAGATGCTTGAGATTTTCCAGTGCAAAAACATTTACTCGTACGACCTGTAATATGAACTCTCTCGGCCTGCGCCGTTCCCGGCATTCAACGCAACACGCCGAATGGCTTAACAGCGACGCCGGCTTTTTCTACACCATTAAGCGCCGCCTGCAGTTCGGCGCCACCAAGTACCAGACCCTCGAACTTGTTGACACAAACGAATACGGCCGGGTCCTCATCCTTGACGGCATTACCCAGGCTGCGGAGCGCGGCGAATGCTACTATCACGAGCCCATGGTGCACCCTGCCTTGTGCACGCACCCGCGCCCCCGGCGCGTGCTGGTGATCGGCGCGGGCGATGGCGGCATCATCCGAGAGGTGCTCAAATACCCGTGCGTGCAATCGGTGGACCTCGCCGAGCTCGACGAAGGCGTGATCGCGTTTTCCCGAAGGTATCTGCCCTCGCTCAACCGGGGCGCTTTCGACGATCCGCGTGTGAGCATTCACATCACCGATGGACGCAAATTCGTCGAAAGAAACCCGACGACATTCGACATCGTGATCATGGATATGACCGATCCGTTCGGCCCGGCGAAATTCCTGTATACCAGGGACTTCTTCCGTTCTGTGAAGCGGTCGTTCGTGGATTCCCGCGGCGTGTTCGTGATGCATACCGAATCGCCCGTGGCCCGTCCGCGCACGTTCGCAAGCATCCAGCGCACGCTGCGTTCGGTGTTCCGCCACGTGCGGCCGCTGTACGCGTATATCCATATGTATGCCACCCTGTGGTCGGTGACCGTTTCGTCGGACGCGTCGGACATGGCGTCAGTCGGACGCGCCGCGGTCGATAAGAAGCTTTCCCGGTACGGGATACACGACCTTCGGTATTACACGGGGAAAATCCACGAGGCCGCGCAGGTATCCTGGCCCCTCCTCGACGTGTTGCTTAACAAACGCGCCCGTATCCTCACCGACCGGCACCCGGATATTCCTGACGAAATAGCGCATGAATAAATCGCATGCTTTGTCCCTCCTAACGTATATTTAAAATCTTTTTTGCGTTTCCTTTTCAGAAAGGTGCATACAAGCAGTACCCCCTTATGGATTTTGGAAAGCTGAACCAGCTCGTTTCGGTTCACGGCACACCGTCGCTCTTCCTTTCGCAAAGCAGGCTGCGCGAGAGCTTTCGCGCTCTTGCATACGCCCTGCCCGGCGTCGAGCTTTTCTACGCAGTCAAGTCGAATGCGCAGCCGGAGATCATCGACATCCTGCAGCAGGAAGGCGGCTCGTTCGATATCTGCACCAACGGCGAGATCGACATCGTTCGGCAGTGCGGCGTAACGGCCGGCAAGTGCATGCACACCCACCCGATCAAGCGCGACGCGGACATCCGCTACGCCCTCGATTTCGGCGTCACGCTTTTCGTGGTGGACAACGAATTCGAACTCGACAAGTTCCTTCCGTACAAAGACCGGGCAAACCTCCTTGTGCGCATGAGCGTGCAAAATCCTTCGTGCATGGTGAACCTTTCTCATAAATTCGGGTGCGCGCCCACACAAACGTTTTCCCTTATTGCAAAGGCGCATACCATGGGCCTTTCCGTGGCGGGCATCAGCTTTCATGCCGGTTCACAAAACGAGAACCCGCTCAAGTACATCGAGGCGCTCGATTTCTGCCGCGACATCTGCAGGAAGGCGGCGCTCTCCGGCATTTCCCTCAGCATCATCGACATCGGCGGCGGATTTCCCATCAACTACTTGAACCCGGTGCTTCCCATTCAGCGCTTCTGCCAGCCGATCAACGAATATCTCGAACGCTATTTCACCAACTACCGGATTATCGCGGAGCCGGGCAGGGTGCTTTCCGGGCCGTGCATGGTGCTTGCGACGCGCGTGATGGGCAAATCCTTGCGCAGCGGCGTGTGGTGGTATTATCTTGACGAAGGGCTGTACGGTTCGTTTTCTGGCAAGGTTTTCGATCATGCCGACTATCCGCTGCTCGTACCCCGGTCGGGCGAAACGTACAACTCGGTGCTTTCGGGCCCCACCTGTGATTCGTTCGACGTCCTGTACGAGAACATCGCGCTGCCCCTGCTTGAAATCGGCGACGTGCTGCTGTTCGATTCCATGGGCGCCTATACGACGGCGAGCGCCACCACATTCAACGGGTTCCCAAAAGCGAAGATCGTTGTTATTGACTGACGGAAAAAGGTACAAGGAAGATTCACCACGGAGACACGGAGAACACGGAGATAATTTTTTAATCTGAATCTTGAATTTTCTTCTCCGTACCCTCCATGTCTCTGTGGTGATTTTTTTTCTTCGAACAAAGGAATCAACTATGGAAAACACCCCCCGGTACGAAACAGGAAGCAACTCGTCGCTGTGGCTGGAAAACCTGGTGAACGGGCTCGCGGGCATTACGCTCCGCGCCAAGCACGCCCTTCATTACGGGGCCAGCCCCTTCCAGAAAATCGAGGTGTTCCACACCTATGCGTTCGGCAAGGTGCTGGTGCTCGCGGACAACATCGTGCTTACCGAGCGCGACGAGCATATTTACCACGAATCGATCGCCCACCCGGCAATGAACATGCACGCGGACCCTCGCCGCGTGTGCATTATCGGCGGGGGAGACGGCGGGTGCCTCCGGGAGGTGCTCAAGTACAAGGACGTTGAAACCGCCCTTGTGGTGGAGATCGACAAGATGGTGAAGGAGGCGGTCACGGCGTATTTTCCATCGCTTGCCAAGTCTTTTTCGGACAAGCGAAGCCGCGTTGAATTCGCCGAAGGATGCTCGTATCTTACCAAATGCAAAGAAACGTTCGACGTCATTCTTGTCGATTCGTACGATCCGGGCGGGCCGGTGCAGTCGCTCGAAACCACGGGTTTCTACAAACTTGTATTCGACCGGCTCGACAAAGGCGGCATCGCGGTGTTCCAAACCGATTCGCCCACCATCCGGGCCGAATACCTGCGCTCCACCGTGGCCGCGATTTCGACGCTGTTCGCGGCGTATAAGCTTTACACATGCACCATGCCGTCGTTCCCCGAGGCCATTTGCAGTTTCGTCCTGTGCGCCAAGGAAGGCGCCGATATTGACAAATTCAATGACAAGCGGTATTCCTCGGTCGCCAAGCGCTGCACGTACTACAACCCGGACATCCATCGCGGGGCGTTTCTGCTGCCGGAATACATCCGAAAAATTATTGCCTGAATTCCTGAGCGGCGCGTTCCTCGGAGGTTCGCTGTGGCGACTGCTCGAAGGGTTGTATGCGTGCCACGTCGTTCCGCTGGAGTAACATGCCGGTTCTGGCCCCAATGTCCTGCCGCATCCTCATCACCGGCGTCACGTCCATACACGGCTGGCCCATCTTCAAAAAGTTCAAATCAATTCTCCCCGCTGACCGCCTGTTCGGCATCCGGCCGCCCCAGATGGCCGTCCCCAAGGACGCCAACGTCGCCTCGGTATGCATGACCGATGCGGACGCGCTCGCGCAGATCAATGCCGCGTTCCGGCCCACGCACGTGCTGCACGCGGCCGGCGTATGCGACCTTGATATCTGCGAGGAGAGGCCGAGGTACGCCCACGACATCAACGTGGGCGGCGCGAAGAACATCGTCGACATCTTTTCGCCATCCTGCTACCTCATGTACCTGAGTGCCGATCTCGTGTTTTCCGGTCACAACCCGCCTCCCGCCGGGTACTCCGAACAGGACAATCCCGAGCCGGTCAGTGTTGTGGGCCAAACCTATATGCGTGCGGAGAGGGAGATCAGCCGCGCACCTCGCCATTGCATCATGCGTCTGGGCTTGCCTATGGGCGGCTCGATACAAGGCGAAAAGGGCGCGGTGGATTTCATCGAAGGCAGGCTCAAGCGCGGCCTTCCCATGTCGCTGTTTCATGACGAATACCGAAGCTGCATTGATTGCTGCGAACTTGCCGATATCATCGTTGCGTTGCTTCTCAAGGAAACACAAGGGTTGTTCCACCTTGGCGGCCCGCATGCGGTAAGCCTCTACGAAATAGGCAAGCGCATACTTGAAAAGGGAAAGTACAAGAAAGAGGCGCTGAAGAAATGGTCGCGGCAGGATGATGTCAACGGACCGCCGAGGATCGGGAACGTGCACCTGAATTCTTCGAGAGTCGAAGCTTTGATCAGGAGAAGGATAAGAAAGTGGACTTTTTGACCTTTACCATCTATCGGACCAAATATTGAATACTTTAATTTCTTGTTAGTCATTACTAAAATCTACCAATATCTACTAAAATTAGTATTATTTGCTTGAGCGTTAAATTCGAATCTGGCGAGACCGATTCCCCGTACCCTGCTTCGATTTCATGTATTTTATTTTCATTCCACAAACCCGTATCATCACAAAGGATTGCCCCGCATGCACGACATGCTTGTCAAGCTCTATAATCTTCCCGGCGACTGCCCGGTCATAGAAAAGGCACGGGACCAGGACGTTATGATCCGCAAACCCATCGGCCCGGAAAAACACCTTGTTGTTGAGTGGGTGAAAACCAAATTCAACAAGGCGTGGTCGAGCGAAACGGACATGGCGCTCTGCAACCGGCCTGTCTCCTGCTTCATTGCCCTTACGAGGCAAAAGATCGTCGGTTTTGCCTGCTACGATGCCACGGCCCTTGGCTATTTTGGTCCCACGGGCGTGGATAACGGGTTCCGCAACAAAGGCATCGGCACTGCGTTGCTGTATGCTGCCCTGCAGGACATGAAACTCAAAGGGTACGGGTATGCGATCGTCGGCGGTGTGGGGCCTGCGGACTATTACAGGAAAACCGTGGGCGCGACTGACATTCCGGAATCTTCACCGGGAATTTGGAAGACGTGGCTGCAGGAATAAAGAGATTCACCGCAAAGGCGCAAAGTGAACGCAAAGCCGAACGTTGAAGTTTGACAGTTAGGAGATAAAGACTATTCGCAGGTTCTTAAAGACTCTTCCTTTGCCCTTCGCGTCTTTTGCGCCTCTGCGGTAAAATCTTTGAACGAATTCCGCTGCACCCGCGGCCGCCCGCATCAGAAAATCCTACGGTAGTACGTCTTCCGCTGGCACCCGTTTGCGCCCATCGACTCCTTGAACTCAATGAGCGTCCATGAAGGTTCCATGGGATCGATGCTGAAGGTGTCTGCGGATACTCCATAGTCGAAATAGCGGAAGCCTTTCTGGTTGCACCAGCGGATGGAATGCTCGATGAGGTAATTGACTGCAAACAGGTTGTGAAAATCGTACAGGTGCATGGTGTAAAAGTTGAGCACGCACTGCTTGTTGCAGGTAAAGAGCAATTCCCCGGCGATGGGCCGGTTTTCGAAGTAGGCCACAAACAGCGTCATCATGCCCGGCAGGAGCGATTCGATCTTTTTGAGTTCGTCAAGCGTGTGCGTGGGCGTCACGCTGAATTTCTCCTTGTTCTTGAGGAGAATCGGGTAGAACGCGTCGAAGTCCCTATTTTCCTCGATCCGCACGCCTTTGTTGACGGCCTTGTTGATTTTGTGCCGCGTGTTGCGCGAGAGGTCGTCTTTTCCGTGAATCACCGAAAAATCGATGACCGAGGAAAACAGGCTCGACAGGACGATGTAATGGTTGTAGTGCATGGCGTACTCGATGGATTCGTTGAACGTGGCGTTGTAGATCTGCATGGGCGGCGTGAGGTACACTTCCTTGATGAGCCTGGAAGCGCAGAAGCGGATGAACGCCTTCACAATTGCGTCGGCATCCTGTAAACCGAGACGCGCATTCACCACAAACCCGCCAAAGCTCGCCCCCAGGGGGCTCTTGAACATGTCGCCCGAGAGCCCGCCCGGCAGCACGGCAACGATCTCGTCGCCTTTGTAAAACATCAGGTGAAGGAATGTGAATCTTCCTTCCGGGTGGTAGTCCAGAAAGTCCTGCGTGTGAAACACGGTCCCGTTGTTGGAGGTCCGCACAAATGCGTTCCAGGCGTCTCTGCGGTCCGGGGTGTATGGAATAACGTTGATGGTTGCTTCTGCCATTGCATCTTCTTTCTTTTCGAGGGAAGAGACGGTCACCGTGAACTTTTGTACTAAGATAATTGATTTCCGGCTTCGAGCATACCGGAACACGCGCCGGCGGGCCGTCCCGGCCCGGGCTTCCGCCGCATTACTTGATAAAAGAGCTGTTGGCGGAACGCATGGTCTTGAATATTCGCCCCGCCATGACATCGTACCCGCGCTGATTGGGATGCAGATAGTCTGAAAAGTAAATTTGGTTCTGCACGGAATCGGGCAGTAGTGCCAGGGTGTCGAATACATCCACGAGCCACACGCCCCCGCCCCACTGCTGGCGACGGAGCGTGACAACCGAGTCGAGCATGCGATTGAAAACCGGAAGATTCGTTTTGAAAATTGAATCGCACCCCTGATTGAAATCACCTATGGTATCGGCCGGAAAAGGGACGGCGTTGAGTACGTAGATCTCGCTTCTGGGGTTCCTTCCGTGCATCGAATCCAGGGTCACGGCCGAAAAATTCTCCAGCCGGAAATACATGCCGTCAAAACCCCACGTGGGAAGCTCGTATCCTTCGTTCACGCCGCACATATAGATCCACAGGTCCGCGTTGGTGAAAGGGTGGTCCAGCAAAGAGTCGTAAATCTGAGCGCATGTTTTCCCGCCGACTGCAAGGCAGGAATCATCCTCCACTGGCAGAAGGTTCTGCGTTGTCAATGGCCCCTCGCACTTGACCTTCTTGTCGATTATTGCGGCTGCCCGAAGGGTGTCTACAACCATTCTGCGGAACCCGCCGAGGCCGGGTGTGCCATCAAATCCGGTCACTATGGAGTGCCCGATAAAACAAATCCTCCGCTGAAGCATGATTGACAAAGATGAAGTCGGCGTCACCGTCGAATCGCCGTGGGCATCGACAGCGGCAATCTTCCAATACCAGGTTCCCGTATCGAGCGTTGTGAGCGTGCACGCCGTGTCTTTTCCGCGGTACGCCTCGGCAAGGGCCGCGGGAGACCTTCCCGACCACAGTGAATAGGTGAACGTGTCGGCAACGCCGTCGGCGCGCCTCGCGGAAAAGGAAAGCGGGGTTGTCACCACATTTGAGTCGGTGGAATGCACCCAGGCGGTGTCCCGGGTTTTTGGTCCGCGTACCGTTACGGTACAGCGTACGGCCCCGAACCAGATGGTGAAGGTGTCTCGTGCCACCAGTCCGTCGTCGTCGCGCGCTCCTACGATTACTTTCAGCGGGGCGTGAATACTGCTTGTCAACTTTAATGTGTCGCTCGCGGAGCTGTCGCTGGTAGCGCCCGGGCCGGTGGTGGTCCACAGGTACTTCCGGATTGCCCCGTTTATATCGCTTGCCTTGACAACCACGACCACCGTGTCGCCCCAAGTCACCGACGTGTCGCGGATGGCTTGGATCACGGGCATTCCGAGGCGGACATGCACCACGGTTGAATCCATTGAGGACACCATGGTGTCCCTGTCGATTGCCTTTACCCGCACCACATGCCTTCCGGTGTCGGCAATGCCGAACCGCACCACGATGCGCCCCACAGCAGTGGTGTCCGCAAAATTCACGTTGTCTACCGCCCACACAAATGCCGTTATCGGGCTCTTGGTCGCGCTGGGGATTCCTTGCGCGGCAAGGGCAACGCTGTCGTTGACATACACGCTTGTGTCGCGGACGGCCATGGTCGCGGACGGCACGGGTTTGAGATGAACGGAAACCAGCGCCGAATCGACGTTCGATGCAAGGGTATCGTTGTCGATTGCCTCGACGCGCACAACAATGCGCCTGCCGGTGTCGGCCCTGCTCCAGGCGTGCGTGATGGAATCGCCGGCCGTCGTGTCCGCGAAATGCGTCCCGTCCAGGGCCCAGAGGTACTTCACGATATATCCGTTGGTGTCGGTCCCGCGCGCATGGAATACCACGGGATCGTTTATGTATACGGTGGTGTCGTGGACAATCGAAACCACCGGCGCATCGAGGTGCACGTAGATATGCGCGGAATCGATGTTCGACTCAAGCCGGTGACTATTGAGCGCCTTGGCAAGAACGAGATGCGGCCCCCACTCGCTCTTGCCGAACCGGACCGCGAATGAGTCGCCCGTCGTTGTATCTGAGAACAGCGTACCGTTCCGGGCCCAGATCCAGCGTGCCAATGTGCTGAACGTGTCGATGCGTGGCGCCCGCACGATAAGCGTATCGTTGATGGGCACGCTCGTGTCACGGATCGCGGCAATGCGGGGAGGAGTTGCAACAACCCGGACATGCACGGAATCCGGTGCGGACACAATGCTGTCGTTGTCCATGGCCGTCACCCTGACGACATGCGTTTGGCTGGTCGCGCCGAAACAATAAGTAAGCGTTCCGCTTGCCGAGGTGATCACGGTTGCCGCGGTATCGATCGACCAGCGAAAGGCAATGATCGAGCCGTTCGAATCCGCGGCTCGCGCAACAACAACGACGGTATCGTTGGCGAATACCGTAGTATCCTTGGTTACAAAATGAACCACAGGAGGATGAAGCAATACCGTAACGAACACCGTTTCCGGGTCGGACATCGTGTTGCTGAGGCCGAGTCCCTTTACAACGACGACATGCAGGCCCGTATCCCTGGTTCCGAAGACCAGGGTGCACGAACTGTCGTGCGCCGGCGATGTCGAGAAAAGGCGTCCATCCAGCCACCACAGGTAGTCGATTGCCCTTCCGCCGGCGGCGCCGGCGTGCGCGGCAAGGACAATTGAGTCCTTGACTGATACCGTCGTGTCTGAAACGATGGAAAGAACGGGCCTGGAAATGTTTTTGTCAAGAGGGTTCGAACAGGTGAATACAAATGAAAGTGCGAGGAGACTGCACAAGACGGAAATGAATCGCCGCCGCACGCTCGTTCGGCAAAAAGGTTCTCCGCTTGAAATCATGCTCGTTTTCTTGCCTTTGTATTCGTGCGTCCGGCGGTAGCCGCTTCGGGGCCGCGTTCCAGAGGAGAAACGGCACAGCCTCGCCACGAATGTTTGGAATACGTTCCAGCGACCCTAAAAATACCTTAAAAAGCGGGAAAGAACCTGTCTTTTTGAGGAGCATTCAGCAGGTACCGATAGGATAGTGTGAATCAAAAATCAATTATTTCATTCCCTGACCGCCGGACAATATATTTTCTTACATAGACATTACTTTTCTCTAACAACCAACTTTCTTTTTTACCGTGGAGGAACCGTATGGCCTTGATGAGCAAGACCGAACTGGTCAGGTTGCAGAAGTCGCTGGGAACGGACGAGAAGATTGCCAAGAAATTCAAGGTTACCCGGCAGGCTATTCACCAGCTTCGGCAGAAGTACGGAATCGAATCGAGATATGCAAAGAACCCGAAGCGCAACAAAGAGATGCTTTCGCTCTTCAAGGCAGGAAAGACCGGGACCGAAATAGCCAAGAAATTCGGCATGTCGGTCTCGCAGACGTACAGGTCTATAGGAGAAGCGCGGGGAAAAAGGAAGTGACCTCTTGCCGCTTGATTTAAGAAAACGCCGGTTTATTCTTCCACGACCGAGTGGACCCGCGACCGGGTTTGGGACGGTTGCGGGTTTCACGCCTTCGACGCCCCGGTGAGCAGCCTGCAAGCGCGGACATCGGGATTCACCTGATCGCAAAAATACTGCACTCTGTCACCCGATAATAGCTTTATATTTTGTCAGAAAATACTGGGCGTCCTTGATTGAATCCGACACGTTGTCGTACCCTGTCAGATCCAGTTCGAAATAGAATTGATTGAAATGCGCGTAAACGTTGATGTTTCCTCCTGCCTGAACCGCATACGAAGCATCGGAACTACCGAACGTGGGCACCGCCGTTGAGGCATTGTACTTGACGATAGTAGTATGAAATAGTGCAACGGCCTTTGCGCTTGTTCCAAGATTCATCATCCAGATCAGGCACGACAGGTTCGTGTTTTCCAGATGCTTGAGAGTAAACGTAACAAGACCTGCTTCTACGTACGGTTGGGCTGCGCCGTTAATCTCATTGAATATCGTTACGGTATCATAGGCGACATACTGGCTGCCGGAATCGGGAACCCAACCGTTGTACACCGTGGAGTCATACAGCTCCTTGAGCGAGACTTGGGGGGGGCCGCTTGGTTGGGTCGGCCCATTATTACAAACAATCATCAGAATAGCCGAACATAGGACCAGGCAAAACACCGAACTTTCATGCCATGTTCTTCCTTCGATTTTCATCGTTAGAATCCCTTCGATAGCGCGCAAACGCGATCATCTGGTGCCGGTGATGAAAGAAAATATAATCAAAAGGGCCTTCCTTTCCAGACTTTCTTGGATATATTATTGTAATTGAGATGGGTCACAATACAACGGTAGGTGTGGGGGCAACGGAACAACCTTGGGATCGTGTCTCCATCAAGCGGGAGAAGGCCATGAAAATTTCGCGCAGGTCGTTTTTGGAAAGTTCTGCTGCCGCCGCCGCAATGACGGCATCCGGCGGTATTGCCTCCATGGTTATGGCAAAGGAGACCGCCCTGGCCGCGGGTTCTGGAAACAAGTGGCCGGGAAGGATTGTGGTCAATTTCAATAAAGGCGCTGTCACGGGAACCGCGGGAAATCCTTCTTATGATCAAACTGTTGTTAAGAAGATGGTTGATGATTCAATACTGTTGCTGACCGGGGCAACAACTGTCGGCGATGCCTGGAAGGCCGTTTTTCCCACAAATGCAAGCGGTGCCGCCATGGTCACGCTGCAATCCAAAATCGCAATCAAAGTGCCGATGGGGTTTAATACCAGCCTTGCTGCGCCGAATCCGTATGTCGTCCTTGCAATTGTCCAGGGCCTTGAGCAGATGGTATTTAACGGTACTAATTTTCCTGCTGCAAACATTTCGATTTACGATATGATGGGAAGCGGAACCTTTAGCGCCTTGGGGATCACGGCCGCATTATTTCCTGGCGTAACCATTACCAAGGAAAGCGGCGTACAAAGTTACTCGGATGGCGCTGCATACACGCCGGTCGGCTCGACAACCAAGACCGTGAAAGGGTATACGGCAACCCTACACGCGAGCGATTTTCTGATCAATGTTCCAAGTCTTCGAGGCCACGCCGATTATGCGGGAAACGTGACATTGGGTTTCAAGAGCCATTATGGAACCTACAACCCCGATTATCATGACGATACCAACACACCGCCGTTCTTGAGTTGCATCAACTGCACCGGGCCAGTCTACAATAAAACGGTTCTCACCGTTCTTTGCGCCATATTCGGGCTGAACGAATCAAACGGGCCCGGCGGAAGTCCGCAGGATTATTCCACGTATGCAAAGACCGTTGATCCCACATCTACGACTATTGGGGCGAATACGCTTCTGATGAGCACTGACCCCATCAGCGTCGATATGCAGGCAATAAAAATAATGCGCTTGAACAAAAAGCCGGCGGGCGCGTACACGGTCGCCGATATGCCGCCCTACCTCAGGGCTTCGGCCGGCGTAACGGGCGCCTTGGCGACAATCTACAATATCGGAATTATCGATGAGACCGCAATGGATATCAGACGTATTATCAACGGGGTTTCTTCGTCGTCCGTTACCGGCCGAGTTTCTTTGCAAGGGGGAAATTCCTTTTACGGTGTCGTTGCATCCCCTATTCGGGGAGCCAACTACACGTTTATCGAATTCGGTGTACCGCGCGACCGCGCAGGCGATCAGGCCGTTATCCGGATTTTTGACTCAAAGGGAGCCCTGGTGAGGAGCATGACGCAAAAGGTTCTGGGCGTGGCAAACCATCGTGTATGGGACGAAACGAATGCAGCACGGGTGCCGGTCGCGCGAGGGACTTACGTTGTTGATGTGGCATGCGGTATGCAGCATATGTCAACACATTTTTCCATCATAAAATAGCTGACTGCAATAAACATGGTCTACCGCCGGTCATTGCGGCCATGTCTTGTCTTCCCTTTCGGAAAAAAAGAGACCCCTGATTCCAGGGGTCTCTTTTTTTAGTTGCAGCCTCAGGATTTGAAAGCCGGAGCGATTATAATACAGCTAAAATCTGTCTTTGTCTTATAATTACTGTTTTTTGAATGCTATAATCTAATAATGATATTGTTGCGATGCGTTCGCACGATGATGTCCGGTGCCGGTGCGCTGGCCTTAGAACTTGACCTGGGGCGCCTCTTTTGCAGCCGCCGCTGCCTCAAAATAGGGCGCTTCCTTGAAATTGCGCGAAACAAGACTGTAGGGGAACATCCTGATCGTCGCGTTAAGCATGCGCGCCGCTTCGTTGTACCGTTGGCGCGCAACGGAAATGCGGTTTTCCGTTCCGGCAAGCTCATCCTGCAACGCAAGGAAGTTCTGGTTCGCCTTGAGGTCCGGGTAACTTTCGGCAACAACCAGAAGCCGCGACAACGCCGACGTGAGCTGATTGTTTGCCGCGATCTTTTCCGATGGGGAAGCTGCGCCCGCAACGCTCGCGCGGGCCTTTGTCACTTCCGTGAACACCGTTTCTTCATGTTTGGCGTAGCCCTTGACGGTTTCAACAAGGTTGGGGATAAGGTCCAGCCGGCGCTGCAACTGGCTTTCCACCTGCGCCCATTGCGTTTTGGCGTTTTCGTCCAGTTGCACCAGGCGGTTCTTCCATCCTATGAATTGGCCCGCCACGATAAGCGCGAGGAGCACGACAACGCCGACGACGATCAATACTTTGTACCTTCCTTTCATATTCTCTCCTTTGTCTAGAGTTGATCGATTACGCGTGAAAGGGATTCGATGGCGCTCGAATAGGCCGGAAATACCGCGGCGACCGCGTTCTTGTCGCCGCTTTTGGCGGCCGCAAACGCTTCTTCAAAAGCCCGGCCGTCTATTCCGCAGGCTGTTGCGATTGCCGCAAATAGGGATTTTCCGTCCCTTGGAATAGGAAGTTCCTTCAGGTGAAGCAAGCTCTTGAAAATATGGGAAAAATCCTTTAAGGAAATTTCCAACAGCCTCCTGAGCCGCACAGGATCCCTCTTCGATTCAAGCCAACCCCGCATAAGATGCAGCCATTTGCCCTTTATTTCCCGCTCAATCTGAAGCCGCAGGTCTGCATGCTTAATCGTGATATCCTTGAAAACATCCTCGCCGAAGACGACAGCGTAGCAGTCTTTCATGGCAAGAAACTCTATGGGGAACGCATCCAGGGACCGCATGATATAATCCTTGTCCATGAACAGCGGCCGTGCGAATCGCTTTTTCATCCATTTTTCCTGGCAGGCGCGTGATTTTTCGAGCATGGCCAGGGAAAGGGACGAAAGGACGACCAGAAGATTGACGTCCGATTTTTTCGCGTCGAAATAAGGGCCTGCCGCGCTTCCGTACACGATAACGGACAGCAGGTCACCCGGGTAGCACGCTTTGAAATCGAGCGCCGCCTGGCGCGCAAGATCGATTGGATTTCTGATTGCGCTCATTGATGGACCTCATTTCCTTTTATCCGTTTTTTCACGCCGCGATCGTCTCTTTTGCACGCGCATGCCCGCAGGGGTTCGTTGACGCCTCGCGTCAGAAGCCGCGGGAAGCTCCGCCGCCTCCGCTGCCGCCTCCTCCAAACCCCCCGCCGAAACCGCCGCCCCCGAAACCGCCGCCAAATCCTCCGCGGCCGCTGCCGCGGCCGCCGGTGAAAAGGCTCATAACGATCATGGTCCAGAGCACGGTGCGGCCGGTCCGGGTTCCCAGCAGGAAGATCAGCGCGATTACAAAAAAGACTATGTACAGCGGCGAAACTTTTCCATACCTGGACAGCGGCTGGGCATAGGTGTTTTGGCGGGGCAGGGTGAGCGTGACGTTCTTCTCATGGCAGACCTCTGCGGCTATTTCGAGGGAAACATTGAGAAGGCCTGTGGAATAGTCACCGTTCTTGAAATACGGGACGCCCGATTGATCGAGTATTCTTCCCGTCTTGGCATCGTTGAGATACCCTTCCGACCCGTAGCCCACCTCGATCCTTGCTTTTCGGGGGTCGAGCGCAAGCAGTACCAGCACGCCCTCGTCCGATCCTTTCTTCCCGATTCCCCAGCGTTTGTAAAGCTCCGGCGCGTATTCGTCAATGGTGGCATTTTCGAGTTTCGGCAACGTCGCCACCACAAGGCCAAAGCCCGCCTGTTCCCAGAGCGCCTGCGCGACAATCGTTATTTTCTCGCGGGTCGTTTGGTCGACGACTCCGGCAAAGTCGGCCACGGCCCCGGAAGGACGGGCCGGATACTCCTGGCCGAAGACGGTTGCGCACACAACGGCCGCGCAAAAGGCTGCGTGGAACAAAAGGTCCTTTGTTCGTCGGATTGTGTTCATGGAGTTTCCGTGTGCGGAACCGCCGTGAGATTCGGGTAATAAATATAATTGCCCACGACGCAGAAGGCCCCCGATTTTGTCGAGGGCCTTCTGCGTCGCTCCTGCGGTTGCTTCACACAGTCGCGGGATGGCGACGAAATGGTTTGAGTGAAGCCGGAGCCCGGCGCGCTACCAGCGCCTGTGGCCCCTGCCGGGGAACCAGCCATGATGGTAATAGTAGTACGGCTGCCAGCCCAAATCCACGACAACGCCGGTCGGGTATTGCCAGTACCAATAATCGTTCATAAGAACCCATCCCCCTGAAGAAGGCACGGCCTCATAAACGGCGTTGGGGTCCTGAGCGGTTGCAGGAGGGGTAGCTTGCGGTCCGGCAGTTGCCGCCTCTTGCGACGGAACTGAAGCCGCGCCGGATTTTGGGGCAGGAGAAGCAGTACTTGTTCTCTCGTGCTTAAGGGCCGCCACAATAACTTTGTCTGAAGCGCCCATGGCTTTGAGCTGGATAATTTGATCTGGTGTGAGGGAATAACTTGCACTGGACGAGTTGATGAAGCTGATGATGACATCCTCGTTGGTTCCCGATTTGACAAGCTTGGTGAGATCATCGTATGGGCTGGACGCCCAACAAGAAACCGCAACCATTGCAATCGCGACAACACACAGAATCCTTTTCATAATTCTTCCTTCCGCCTTAACGTATTAAAACGCATATCCAAGCGATATCTCGGGATCGAAGCCCGTGGTCCACCGCAACCGGTCTATGGTGTTCTGATCAGGAGCGGGGTTACCGAATTTGCTCCAGGTGTATCCATAGCCGATCTTGGCAACCAGGCTCAAACCCCAGGGAGTAACCCACCGCTTGCCGATGTCGGGCCCAACCGTGATACTTGTTTGCGTGTATCCGGTGCCGGTATCGGCAAACCAATTGCGACCGTTTCCGTACGACCGGCCGCCATTGACAAAAACTCCTATGAAGCCGGAATTCATGCTTCTCGCCCAATGCCACCGGTAGGCCAACTCCACATTTTCTCCGTGAGTGTCCCAATCGGCATACCCCGGGTAATAGCTGCCTTCAACGACCAGCCCGTGTTGACGGTTGAACAAATACTCGTAGTTGAGTGAAAGGGTTCCCAGAAAAAGTCCGGCCACATCGAGCTGAACAGCCTGCTTCATCTTATCGGCGTGCGGCGAGTACCAATAATTTCTCCATACTCTCCTCCCCGGATAAACCACATACGGAGGCGGTGAAGCAGGATGGGTAACCGAGGCAGCTTCCGCGGGCGCCGATTGGGCCGGTGCGGCCTGGACAGTTGAACTTGTGACGACCCCTCCCTTATGCTTGATTGCCGCGATAATTTCCTGCGGAGAGGCTCCGTTTTCCCTGAGGCGCACGATCTGATCGGATGAAAGATTGTAGCTTGAGTCGGAGGCATTTATGAAGGCAATGACCACCTCTTCACTCGCGCCGGATTTGACCAGCTTCATCAGATCATCGTATTGCTGGGAGGCCAGCACACCCGAAACAAAAGCAAAAAGAACACCGCACAGAAATGATACACGTTTCATTGGAAACCCCTTGATGATGTCACCACCGGAAAAACATTTCTCCTCTATTTACCAAAAATACGTTCATACCTGGCAAATTGTTGAAGAATCGTTCATGCGCCACTCCCGACTTTTGAATCAGAGGTACCACCTTTCTTAGACACCTCTTTCCACCTCTTTGTTTCAATTTTCCTGCCAAGAATTGTGAGGCGGCCGGCTGCATAGTGCAAACCAAAATTGGCTATTGTTTTCCAAAAATAATATATTCTTTAGACAAACCCTTTCCAGCGCAGTTGCGGCACGCAGCGCGGCAACCGCCTTTCTAGGATTCTGATTTTCCGCCCTTAACCGGAGGTTTTTTCCATGAAACATTTTGCGCTGTATGTTGTCGTTGCACTGATGACCTTCACGGCAGGGTGCGGCCACGGCACGCACCGGTTTTTTGGAAAACTTGCCTATGTTGCCGGAACGGCCCAGGTATTCGGCAAGGCAAGCGGATCATGGGCGCCGGCGCAAAACGGCGCGTCCGTGTTCGCCGGCGACAGCGTGCGAACGTTGAAAGACGCCGAGGCCGTGGTCACGTTCGGCAATAACACCATAAAACTGAGCGAAAACACGTGCATCACGATTGGCGACACGGTTGACGGCCAGAACAAGCGGCTCATAGCGGTGCTCAACGCCGGCGGCGAGGTTCTCTCTGATGTTAAGGATATCAAAGGAAGCGGAACGCGCTATGAGGTGTGGACGCCCACGGCGCTCGCCCGCGCCGAGGGGACGCATTTTGTCGTGGAATTTTCCCCGCAACCGTATGTCACCCACGTCCGCGTCCTTGACGGAAGCGTGCGCGTGTTCAACCCGTTCCTCCCTTCCGCGCCCCCGGTCCTTGTGTCGCCCGGCTGCTACACGACGGTCGCCTACAATGCCGCGCCGGTTGCGACCGCGCCGATGAATTACGGTCAGTTTAAGAAACTGCAGCCCCTGGTGGGGCCGCAGTACTATCACGAATACGAAGTGAGGTTTAAGGTGAATCCGGACGAAATGACGTTGGATGCGCCCCTTGTTGTTGTACCGATAGTTTCCGCGACCGTGTTTGTGCCCCTTGGTCCTCCGATGCCCTTCGGGCCGCACGGGCGGCTCATAGTGCCAGGACCGTTTCTCTTGCCGCCAGGGCCCGGGATGCCGTTGCCGGGTGTTTCCCGCGGCGGCGTACCTGCCCCGCCCTTGCCGCCCGGTCCGCCAATTCATCCGATGGCAAAGAAGGGCCGGGTTGTTGCACCAGGACCAATCGTCCCGATACCGGTGCCTCACCCAGGAGTTGCAAAAGCGGCGCATGGCGGAGGCGGAAACGGTAAGGGCAGGCAAAAAGGCGACAAGCGCTAGGGTCGCGCGACGTCGCGCGTCGTTCATTCAAGAAACCTTTCAACCGTGACTTCCATTTTGAACCCCCAGGGAGGATGAACATGTCGCATCGCAAACCGTGTATCGCAAACGTCCCAATCGCGCTTTACCGCGAGACGGGAACCGCGCCGTATTTACCGGCGGCGCTCATCGTCGCTTTCTGCGCGTCTTTGCTATGCGCCCAGACCTGGGACACGCTTTACAAATCGCAATATGCCGTGTGGGTCACGCCGGATTACAATCTGGCAGGATGCACCACCTACAAAAACAACCTCGACTCGGTTGCCGCCGAACTGGACAAGGCAATCCCGCTCATCAAGCAGGATCTGGGAATCGCCCCGCCGGAAAAACCCCAGCGGGTCGAGATAGATTCCGGGTGCGGCGGCGGCTGTATGGGCGGGTGGTCGGCCGGCGGTGACGTGGGATACGCCCTGAGCGATTTTTTTGGACGGCCGCAGACCGGCGACGGACTCAGATGGATACGCGGCGTCATCATCGGAGAAGTGATCAATTCAACCACAGGCGCGGTGAGCGACAACTGGCCGCGGGATTGGTGGAGTGACGATGTCTGGTATTTCCCTGGTTTTGTTGCAGGCGAACTGTTGAAGCAGGCCGTTGATACCGCATTTGCAACGTATTGGCTCACTTCGGAGAAATATCCCACCTATCCGGTGTACAACACGTTCAAGAGCCTGCTGAATCAGTTCGGCTGGTCGTTTTACCAGAACCTGTTTGCGTCCATCCTGGCCGACTCGATGAAATGGGCAAACATAGGCGCAAACCCGTCACAAATCAAGACCGATTACGTCATAGCCTATTTCAGTCTTGCCGCTGGAAAGAACCTGGGCGGGGTTTTTGACTCCGACAAAGTGGCGAACGTGGATTCAACTGAGGTTGCGGCCATCATGGACGTTGAAAAAAGGCTTGTGATCGCCACAAAAAGCAAGCTGAACGTCGCTACAGCCTGGGCCGACTACAGAAAGGGAGATTATGAATCCGCAGACACCATCCTGAATCGGTTGGGAGTGGATGTCCGGTATGCCGGTCAGCAGCATCCCTTGGTCTTCGGCAACAAGATTCCAAACTCGCTGTCGCTATATTCGCTCTCGGGACAGAAGCTCTATTCCGGAATTGCCAAGGACCCGGCCGCCTGCCTGCCGGCGTACCGGCAGGCCGTCATTGCGTGCTACAAACTGGATGAGGAAGTCGTATCCATCAGAAAAATGTTCCTGATGCGATAGGAACAATGCGGCGTGTCTTGACAAACTGGACCGCCCGCGCCTTGTTCCCTCGGCGTGGAAGAATCAGTTGGCGGCCAGCACGCACCGGAATCCGTAGTAGTCGTGCGGGGGCTTAAACCTCGTCGGGGCGGGAAAGGAATAAGAGCGGAATCCTGAACTCATGATCGGAAGGTAATAAATATACCAGCACCCGCCGCGGGCCACTCGGAATGTACCCGTTGCAGGGCCCAGGGGATCGGTCCGGTTTTTCTTGTCGTACGCACCATACCAGTCGTTGCACCATTCCCACAGGCTGCCGGCCATATCATAGAGGCCGAATGCGTTGGCACGCTTTTGCGCCACCGGATGCATGGTGAAATTGCTGTTGCCATAGAACCAGCAATACCTTCCGTCAACCGTATCTCCCCAGTAATAGTCGGTTGTGGTGCCCGACCTGCAGGCATGTTCGTATTCAGCCTCGGTGGGAAGGCGATAGCCGTTCCTGCTGAAGCGGGTCACCAGGTTATCCAGCGATGTGCACCCGTTCCCGGGCGCGCCCGACAGCGACGAAAAAGAAAAGACCGTGTCCAAACCATGCATTTTGCTTCTTGCATTGCAATACAGCGCCGCGTCGAACCAGGTCACCGATTCGACAGGCAGGTCAGAATCTCCGCTGAAGTGCGACGGGTTGACATGCATCAGCGCTTGATATTGTTTTTGGGTCACGAGCGTCGTGTCGATGTAAAACGACGATACGGTTACCGTGTGCACGGGTTCCGCGATCCGTGCTTCACCCATGCGAAAGGTCCCGCCGGAAACAAAATGCATGCCCTCATATCGTCCATGTGGACCTGGGCGAACCTCTGCGGCGCCGCAACCGGTGAGCAGACATCCGGCTGCGAAAATGACGAGCGCACGGTTCAATCCCTTTTTCATTGCGGAAGATGCACGATCTTTTGTTGAAGCCGAAACCGGCGATTTACATGGGATTCGACGGCACACCGACATGTTCCACGGGCGTCATTGCACGCATGGCCGCAAGACAGGGCACAAGCGCCGCATAGCACAGAGCGGCAATATAGAAGTTGATGGAAATGCCGACATAAATTGAGACAAATACCGCGACCGCAGAGCTCAGAACTCCGAATATCCCGTTAAGCGCCCAGTACCACGGCGTTTCGGCAGCCGCAGACGATTTGAGCATCTTCATCCCGGTGGGAAAAAAGAACCCCAACAAGAGCCCAAGCGGAAAGATCGTGGCGACCGAAAGCAGGATCTTGTTCATAACGGGCGCGGTGATCATATTTGCCATGAGCCCGGTTACTCCGAACCTCAGCGCGATGATGCCGAGGGCCGAAACAACAGGAAGCGCGAAAACCCAGCGTGAATGGACAAACGGCAACCGCTCGCTGAGCAGGCTGCCGATGCCGGTGCTCGCAATAATGGTGAAAAGCAGGATCCCCAGGGCATAGACCGGATGTCCGAGAAACACCGACAACCGCTGGATAAGCGCAATTTCCACGCACATGAAACCTGCGCCGATGAGCGAGAAATAAAACGCGCCCGGCCACACGATTTTCGCGGGGGCTTCCATGTTTCTTCCGAGGCGGGGAGCAACGACAAGCGGGACAACGATAGTGGCAATTGTCAATATTGTCAAACACAGTATCAATCCGAGGAGAATGATCGTTGCCACCGCATTTCCCTTCATTATCCCCGAGCCCGCAGTCAGGACATCCTTGATGCGGCTCAGCCTGAGCATGTTGAAGAAGTACGGTTTCTCGTCGGTGGAGGGATCAAAATTGTAAGGCTTGTCGGCGATGGCGTCACGCAAGGCGCCGGGCGATCGGGCGGAAATGATGTCGCGAAGCGTCGGGTTATCTGGGGTTCTGCCCGGAAGAACGGCAACGGTGAAGCGCAGGGCTTCCGCGGCCTTTGCAAGCGCGTCAATGTCCTGCGCGGTAAGCGGCCGCTTGCCCACAATGAGCGTGGAAATGTTGTCTGTGGTTGCCAGGGCGATATGGCGCGAAGGATCGCGCGCTCCCGATTGAAACAGCGCCGCCATGGCAAGGCTTATGACCCTGCCGGTTTCTCCGAGATCGTGCGGATCATGCCACCGCGAGACCGTGAATATGCCGTCATCCTTGAGACAGCCGAGAAAGACCTGCCAGCCTTCCACCGTGTACAGGGCGTTTTCAGACAGGGAAAAAGCGCCTGCGCCGGTTGAAGCCCAGGTGTCGATGAGGGACATTTGTATCGTCGAATAGGTTTCTTTGGTCCTGGTGAGATAACTTCTGGCTTCGTCGGCCACGAGCGTGACGCCCGGGTGATTTGCAATTCCGGCAAACTCCCGAAATTTGTTCTTGACGATGTCGATAAAAATTGGATTGACGTCAATCCCGGTGACGGTGTCGTGCCCGAACAGGATCGCACTCTGAATATCCCTGCCGCCGCCCACCCCGATGACGCAGGCCTTTCCCTTCGGCCGCACATAGTAGGCGATGTTGGTGATATCGTAGCGGAGATGGGCGATGTCTTCCAATGAAGAAAACCGACGCAGCGTGGTTGCGGCGTCGCCGTCAATATTCATGTAATATTGAAAGATCTTTTCGTCCTGCGGCGCCGTGGAACTTGCGCCCCAGTATTGCGGGCGGGCCATGATGCCTTTGTAAAGAGCGACCCGCGAAAAGGTGTTCCACCGTTCCATGAGCAGCGCCATGGGGTTCTGGATGACATTTTTCGCGACAAGCGGCCGTATCCCGTAGACGGTCGTGGAATTGACAGCCGCAACCGGCACCAGCACAAGGAGGCCGATGGAGCAGAGGCGGCGGTACCTGAATGAAGAATCTTTCCAGGCAAACGCGAGCGCCGCGCAACCGGCCACGGAGGCGCAGCAAAGAATGAGGCTCGGGGCATCCATGATCCGCAGCCCCCCGAGGACGAACAGGCAGCCGAGCGAAGCGCCGACAAGGTCGCTCGCGTACAGTCTACCTACGGGAAACGAGCTTTTTGTCAAGACAGCGCTTACCGCGATCCCGGAAAAATAAAACGGCAACGAGCAGGCAATGCTCGCAAAAAGCAATACACAAAGACTCATGATCGACGGCACGAACGAAACCGGCAGGATGCACAGCACGATCAGCGAAAAGGGGGTTACCAGCATGTACCCTAGTGACGATTTTGCCAGGCTCCCCGCAAGTTCTCCGGCGGAAAACCACCGCGGCCGCATATATACCATCACTGCACCGGCCGTCATACCGAGCATCGCGGTTGACACAGCGAAAAATGCGAGGTGGTACCACGTGATGACACTTAGCAGTCTGGAAAGTGTGACCTCCAGGGCAAGGGTTGAAAAAGCGATCAAAAAGGTTCCTAAATAAATGTGCATTCCAGGCCCCGTTCTTGAGTTGTTGTCTCCGAATATACTTTTTTGCCGGGCTGGCATTCGGTGCGCAGCGCAACTTCCGAGCGTCCTGGCGCGCGCAATCACCATTTCCGTTTCAGGGAGTCAAATTCAGGTCTATTCCTCAATTACGTTTGCCGCTGATTTCATCACCTCATGGAACACCGTGGACAGCGGTGTTTACTCCGTAGCGGTAACTAAAATTTCGACCACCATGGTGGCCCTGACCGGCGACAGCTCCCACTATACCGCGACCGTATGGGAGGATGCCTTCGGAAACATCAAGCCGCACCGTCAGCATTGACATGCGCAACTTGTGTCATGGTGTATACTTTGTCAATGTTGAACGCGCCGGCAGCAGGAAAACGCGATCGATTACGATTGCCCGCTGATTGGTCTCGGGGAGCAATCGAGTTCTTCGATCCGGGTCGGTCTAAAACCGTCTCCCGATTCGAACAATCCTCTGTGAAACAACCTCTTGAACATATACACTCATTACAACTGGTCATAAGGGGAAATTATTCTTGCCGAGAAACTTCTACCAATTTATCTTTGTCAGTGAACGGTCCCGAGTAACAGAATCCACGCTTTCACCATAGGGAGGTTTCATGTCGTTGCGGAAAACCGGTGTTCTTGTCCTGTTGATGCTGTGCCTCGTTGGGTGCGGTAACCAATATATGAGGAAGGTTGAGACTCGTCCGGTGATTGCCCCTGATCCGTCCAAGGCGACACTGGTCATCTATCGCAGCACAAGCTACGGATTTATCAAGGAAATCCATAATTACGTGGACAAAGCCTACGTCGGCACCACCAAGGGTAAGTGTTACTTTGCCACCAAGGTCGATCCCGGCACACACTATGTAATTGCTGATGCAGAGAACAAGGCTTGCGCGAAGATCAATTTTGAGGCAAACAAGGTGTATTACCTCAACCAACTGATCTTCATGGGAATCATGTCCGCCAGGACTGGTTTCAACGGATCAAATCCTGATGATTTCGAGAACCAGAAGAATGAAATGGATTATGAGATCCTGAATCCCGAAGAAAAAGGCCCGTCTCTTGACGAAAAGGATTACACCCAAACCGTCGCCGATTTTGAAAAAGAAGACAAGGAAGACCCAAACAAACACAAAGATACCGACAATCTCAAAGGGTATTGATTTGCAAAGGTACGTCTTGACAGTTTACCTGCTTTGCATTCCCGATGTTTTTACGCATATTTTCACACAGCAATCGTTTGTCCGCAAGCTCTTGGAGAAGTACATGATTTTTGCCCTCGTTTCAATGTAGACTCCAATTACAAAACGCTGTATATTCTTGGGTGCGGCAGCCAGCCCGAGAAACAGGAAGTTATGAAATCACTCATAGTTCGTCCGGTCTTCCTTTTTCTGTCTGCAGTGCTGTTCAATGGCGGCGTTTGTTTCCCGCAAACTGCAGGCGTTACGTCCGGCGCAATCTATACACTTGCATCCAAAGCAAGCGGCAAATTGCTGGATGTCGCCAATTCCTCCACGGGTGACGGCGGCAATGTGGATACCTGGACCGACACCAGGTCGGATGCCGAGCGGTGGCTCGTCAATTCCCTTGCGAACAACCTCTATACCTTGACGAATGTTGGGAGCGGCAAACTCCTGCACATTGCCGCGGCGACACCTGCCAACGGGGTGAACGTGGATCAGAACGGTAATACAAATGACAATACGGTTGAATGGAGCATCGTTGATGCGGGCGGAGGCTATTACCAATTGAACACGGCAGCCAGCCAGAATTTCCTACTCGATCTATTGAACGGAACAAATGCTAATGGCGCCGATGTACAGATATGGCAATCGAATTCCAGTGACGCGCAGCAATGGTTGTTTCAACTGCAAACATCCCAGAGCGCCGCACCCGCGGCCGGAATCGCAGATCAGGTTTTTTCGGCATGGAAGACAAAGTTTTACTCCACGGACGCGACGGGAGGGTATGTCAACGGCGAAGGTTTCTGGGGCGTGGCGGAGATAATGGAGATTGTGGACGACGCCTACGAAGTCACCGGCCTTGCCAAATACAGGGACATGTTCGATGCGATGTACAACGGATTTATCGTCAAGCAGGGCGCGGACTGGATGTGGGATGATTACAATGATGATATTACCTGGGCGGTCATCGCTTGTGTGCGCGCCGGTCTGCTTACCGGCAACCAGACCTACCTTGCGAAGGCCAAACAACAATTTGACGAAATGTATGCGCGTGCATGGACCGCCGGTTACGGAGGCGGATTGTTGTGGAAGGAGGGACTTACCACGAAAAATTCCTGCATCAACGGTCCGACGATGGTCGCGGCCATGTATCTGGGACAGGCAACCGGAGACACCACATACTTTGCAAAGGCAACGCAGATTTATGCATGGTCTACGCTGTATTTACTGATGAGAAGCACCGGCAAGGTGAACGACAGTTATGATGGAACGGTGGGCAACTGGAGTTCCACCTACAATCAAGGGACATATCTGGGCGCTGCGGTAATGCTGTATGATCACACCAAAGACACCACGTACCTCGACGATGCCATCAAGATAGCGGGCTACACTCAAAACACCATGTTCCAATCGAATGTCATCAATTCGGAAGACGGCCCTGATCTCTGCGGTTTCAAGGGAATTTTCATGCGGTATGCCCGTCGCTACGTGGTGGACCTAAACAAGCCCGACTACATACCCTGGCTGCAACTCAACGCAAGAGTGGCCTATAACAACCGGGATACGAGCGACATTATCGGCACCTTGTGGGGAACCAGGGCCGCCGATACCGCGCACTATACCGCATTTAGTGCATCCACGGCCGTTTCACTGATGATCAATTGTCCTTTGTCTACAATGGTCACCAGGAACGCGTACGCGACAATTGAAGCTGAAGACTTTGATTATTTGAAAGGAGTCATCGTTGAGCCAACCGCCGACGTCAGCGGCGTTGACCAGCTTGGTGGCATTCAGGACGGATACTACACCGCATACATGAACGTGGATTTTGGTTCAACCGGCGCCGCGAGTGTCGAGTTCAGAGTGTCGAGCTCCACAGGGGGTGGAAGCATTGAAATCCGGCTTGGCGGTCCAACCGGCACATTGATCGGAACTGTTACCGTCACGGGTACGGGCGATTGGAATACCTACACGACTGTTACGGCTCCGATTGCTCTAACGAAAGGATTGCAAAACATCTATCTGGTTTACAAGGGATCCGGCTATCTGTTCAACATAAACTATTTCAGATTTATTGAACAAAACGCCGCCGGTGCGCAAGCCACTATCGCGCCCCATGCAGAAACCGTTGCAATGTATCCCAATGCTGCAAGCACTCAGTTGCACATAAATCTGGGCGGCCTACAGGCGAAAAGGCTTTTGATAGTTAATACGCAAGGCCGCATAGTGTACCAAAGCGGTAAGAATACCTCGGGTATCATACTCATTGATGTTTCGGGTTATCCAAAGGGTGTGTACGTTGTTACCGCGGCGTCAAATCAGCGAAGCGTCAGCAAGGAGTTTGTGTTGAAATAGGTGAGTATCAATGCCAATCACTCTTGTTACTTCAGTTCCCTTCCTGCGTTCCACATGTTTTCACGCATGTTTTCCCATTTTCGTGGCAGCGGGGGGCCTTGAATAGCAATCGGGTTCTTCGCTCCGGGTCGGTAAAGAAATATATGCGTTGACGGGGAGAGCGGACCTGGCCGGCTACCGCCGGACGACAATTCTGTTGCTAAACTGTCCGAACGTCCCGCGTATATTTACAAAATACACTCCCGGCGCAAGCGAGGCCGTTGGGACAAAAAAGGATCGTGCAAAACCTTTCCGGCAAAAGACCGTCTCGCCGTTTGCAGCTACGACTTCAGCTGTATACACCTGCTCCCTCGGAAGCTCAACCGAAAGCCGCGTGCCGAGATTCGTGATGGCAGCCGCAGACTGGCTTCGGCGCACGGCAGGCGCCCCGACATTCAGGCTTTGGTCCCAATTGTATACCCGAACGTAATCGACGATAAGACTTTCCGGAAAAACGGTGGTGTTGTCACTGTTGCCATCGAAATTGCCGCCCACAGCAAGGTTAAGAATAAACCAGAATTGCTTGTCAAATGGCAGGCCCGGGTCGCTGGTCCTGCAAAGGGTCCCGAAATTCACGCTGTCGCAAAACCAGCGTATCGAATCGGTAGTCCATTCCGCGGCGTAGACATGGAAACTGTCGTGAACGTTCCCATTGGGCAATGTGTACTGGTTAAAGACGTCGAACCCGGGAAAGTGGTACGACCCGGACGTCCAGTTCGGCAGTCGTCCCCTTCCTTCCATTATATCAAGTTCTCCGCATGCGGGCCATCCAACCGAACTGAAATTGGAGCCGAGCATCCAGAACGCGGGCCACATTCCCTGGGTGATGGGAAGGCGCATGCGAGCCTCCATGCGTCCGTACACAAAGTTCCTTTTGTTCTCCGTGTTGAGGCGGCCGGAGGTGATTCCGCCGTTATTGTTTGCAACGATGATCAGGCAGCCGTTTTTGACGAATATATTGGAATTTGCCTGATCGTGTCCGCTTGTGTAATGTTCCTGTTCGCCATTGTCCGGATTGTTTGATGGATCCACCGACCAGTTACTCTCGTTGAGCGCGGTGCTGTCGAATTCGTCGGACCAGAAGAGCTTCCACCCCCCTGCCGTAGCGTTTGTCAAAATGGCAGCCACAAGAAGTGCTGCGAAGCGCAATGCTGCAGTTCTCAAAGATGCCGGGCAAAACATTTCTACCGCCTCTCTTGAGTTGTTAAGCGCTTAGAATTGTGGATTAGCACCCCTGTAATAATAAGGCTATTTGGCCCGCTTTGCTTCAACTATCTGATGATTTTCACTTGAAGATTTTTGCTCTGGGTCAACGTCTTGTTCGGATCGGCGAAGCTCAATCTAGAATCATAAGCGAAGAGTATACATCAAATGTTGAAATCCGGTCCTTTTGTATTTATATTACACTTTGGGGAGGAGGCCACCTAAACCAGAGGGGAAGTTATGAAACTTTTTTCTGCGGTGCAACGTCTCGCTGTTGCCGTGTCTCTTTTCGCCGTACTTTTTCTTTGTTTTTCCGCCGATTCGGCAATCCCGGCCGGTTATCCCGGTGTGCCTTTTTGTTGTGACACACTCAAGGGGCATTACCAGCAAATCCCTGGCATAGTTAAGAGTGTGTTTTTCGACTCGGGCGGGAATGGAGTTGCATACCATTACCCCGGCGGCAATCAGGGCGGTTCCATGCGTTTGAACGCAGCCGGACAGCAAATCCAGGCTGATTTCCCTGTAAGCATGCAGTCATATTCGGGCAACGATTGGGATGTAGTGGGATATGGCACTTCTGATCAGCATGATTCGTCTGTTGGTGCAGTGCCTACTACGTGGCATCTTTCGTGGATCGATGCTGCCAGCCCCACCGACCCGGGTGAGTGGCTCAAGTATACCGTCCATGTCAATGTACCAGGCATGTATTACGTTTCCTGGAAACAAGCCACTGCAAATGCCAATGGCATCGAAGCGCTTACATATTACAACGGCACGTCGGTAAAAGCGGATTCAATCAAAAACATCCCCGTGTGTATAACACCTCAAGGATGCCCCGAAGTGTGGCACGCATGGACAGTCAATCAAAACGTGGATTCCGTGGTGCTCGATACCGGACTGCAGGTCGTTCAGTTGGCTTTTATATCTGGCAGTTGGAACTTTGACTGGATGGATTTTGTTCTCCATGCCCCTGCCAATGTCATGCAGACAGGCATTGCAGGCCGTCAAGAATCCGGTGCGATGAAAGTTAATCCCGTGGAGAACAGCCTCAATGTTTCCTTCAGTCTTGCGCAGGCAGGCAGGACATCATTCTCCATAGTGGACTGCAGGGGCAGACAGGTCGGGAACCCGGTCACAAAATTCTTGATGTCTGGGACGCAATCGCAAAGTCTACCTCTTGGGAAACTGTCTCCGGGTGTTTATTTCATGCAGATGGAACATAGCGGGATCATGTCGGAATCACGGTTCTTTATTACACGGTGATGGACATTGCAAGAAAGAGGGAGAGCAGGTTAGAAAAAGCTCTCCCTCTCACTTCTGATTACTCAAAATTTCAGGTTTTGAGCCGCCTCTTTAGCCTCGACAGCAAGGCCCAAAGGGTCATTGACAAAGGAGCCTTTGGGTTCATTCAAAAGCCGTTTGACATCCCTGTTTTTTCAAAAGCGGTCAAGGATGCACTGTCAGCGTAGCCTCAAAGCACTATCCTCGAAGCATCCCATTAATTGTCATCCTTGTTCGCTAGACTGCTGGACCCCAAGCTACTGGACCGCATACAATATGAAAAGCTGTTGTCATCATCATTGAAAAAGATTGTGACCGAAATGAATGTCTTTTTTGACATTTCATCGCGTATGCCGATATTGTATGTCCACCAATCTTCACCCGTTGGCCCAACACTATCAGGAACACCCAACATTCCTTTGATTTGCATTTGGGTCATTTCCTTACATTTTGCCTCAAAATTTGCTCTTGTATAGATGTAAGTCTTTGGGAAGATGCCGGTAGTCGTTGACTCATCGCTATTGCAGTCAACATTAATGAATGTGATGCTGACGAGAATTTCCAAGAGAATTGCGAAAGAGTACTTTTTCACACGCATGATTCGACGCACTATATTCAAGGTAAGAGTCTTGTGCGGTAAACGAATGTTTACTAATGCGTACAGGAATGCATGGTAACCGGCATTCCTGCCACGAATAGTATATGGTAAACAGTGACGCAAAGCCCGTGCCGCATTATATTTCGTCAATTATTGTAGTATTTGAACGTCGTGGCTGCCAAAAATTCCGATAACAGCGAATGTATATTCGGTTTTGCAAATATTGGTATGGCTCGGGGTAACCGACAGCGCCTAGTATCCCCGAGGAACTCAGCATTGGAATGATATTTGCTCTACTAAGAGGGGGTTGCAAAGCTGTTTGGAAAGTGCGAATGTGCGTTAATTTCAATAGATCGTACCCAAAATTTGGGAGCTTAGCAATTGCCTCACGCAAAACATTTTCATTATGGAGAACCACATGAATAAGCCGAATGGTCCGGTCGAGCGAATTAAGATTGGGCTGGTGATTGGATTGTTGATGGCCTTGACAGGATGTGTGGGGTACGTGCGTGGAGGATATTATGGTGATCCGGTGATAGTGCCGGAGCCTGATCAGTATCTTTTTATCGGCGACTATCACAATGGGCACGACGCGTATAATTATAGTCACCGTGGATCTGAAAGTCGCGGTGCGGCACACTCCAGCAAAACTCAAGGGAGAAAGCGATGAACCAATCAAAATGTTTTTGCAGGCTTTTGACTATCGGATTGTTGGCGGGTGTCTGGAATATTTTGCCGGCGGACCTGCATGCGGCACAGTCGGATGAAACGCAAAAGAAACCAGCGGTCGCTCAACGGTTGTTCGCATCGCCGGATGAGGCCGTAAAAGCCTTGCGGGCGGCTACCGAAGCCAAAGACAAAGAAGCCTTGAGCGAAATCTTTGGTTCGGAAGTCAAAGAACTCTTGACTGGCGATGAAGTGCAGGATGCGAAGAATGCGCAGAAATTCGCCACTGTCATTGCTCAGAGCTACACATTTGTGAAAGAAGGGGATGACAAAATCATTATTGAGGTCGGCACGGACAATTGGCCGATGCCGATTCCGCTGGTGAAAACAAACGGGCAATGGTATTTCAACACTGCGGCAGGTAAAGAGGAGATCATCAATCGTCACATCGGGAAGGACGAACTCCACGCCATTAGCGTTTGCCGTGCTTACGTGACAGCGCAACAGCAATATGCCAGCATGAACCCGGACGCAAGTCAAGGAGTAAAGTACGCGCAGAAATTCAAAAGTACGCCCGGGAAAATGGACGGCCTCTATTGGGCGTCAGCGGACAACATAAAAGCTAGTCCCTTCGGGCCGTTAGTGGCGGAAGCCGAGGGTTGTGTCAGGAACAAGGGTACGGGGCCGCAACCGTTTCACGGTTATTATTTTAAAGTTTTGACCCGGCAAGGCAAGGCTGCGCCCGGCGGAAGCATGAATTACTTGAGCCATGGTAATTTGACGATGGGATTCGCCTTGGTGGCGTATCCGGCGCATTGGGACAAGTCGGGCATCATGACATTTATCGTCAATCAGAAGGCAGAAGTTTTTCAGCGGAATCTAGGTGAGGAGACTTCCCGCATTGCGGGGGCGATGAAGGAATACAATCCGGACAGCGAATGGACGCTGGTAAATGATGAGGGAGTAAAGAGCGCAGTGTCCGAGAAATGATATGGATGCTAGGACTGACCCAGTCAAGATTGCGCATCGTCACTTTGAAAACAAGAATATGAAAGGACACCAATCATGCTATTCACTATTGCCGCGATTTTGGTAATATTGTGGCTTCTGGGTATGATAACGTCCTACACTTTGGGAGGGTTCATTCACATTCTTCTGGTAATTGCATTAGTGGTTATCGTGTTGAGAATCATAAGCGGCAGGAAAGTCTTATAATCGATCCGCAATCCTATGCTAATAATTGAGAAGGGGAGAAAAGACCACGTACAAGGTGTGGTCACTTCCAGGTTCCCGGCTGACCCCCTCACCAATCCTGTTTTGGGGCACTTTCCGGGAAAGCCATATCCAATAGGTGCGACATGGGATATACGGGGTACGAATTTTGCCATCTTTTCTAAGTATGCCACGAAAGTGGAGTTGCTGCTCTTTGAGACCAACAACGCTCCCTCGCCTACCGCCGTTATTCCCTTAACTGAGAAGACCAACTCCGTCTGGCATTGCTATCTTCGCAATATCGGTCCGGGCCAGCTTTACGGCTATCGCGTTTACGGGCCCTATGATCCGGAGAAGGGGTTACGGTTCAATCCCGCAAAAGTTCTCATCGACCCATATGCAAAGGCGCTTTCCGGAAAAATCCAGTGGAATGACGCCCTGTATGGATATCGGATCGGCGATCCTCGGGCGGACATGTCCTTCGATGGCCGTGACTCCGCACCGTTCATCCCCAAGGGCGTGGTAATCGACCCGTCGTTCGACTGGGAAGGCGACCGGCTTCTCGAAATTCCCTGGAACGAAACAATTATTTATGAACTCCACGTCAAAGGCTTTACACAGCAGAACCAGCAAATCGACCCGGAAAAACGGGGGACTTTTGCCGGGCTTTCCTCGCCTGGGGCGGTTCATTATCTCAAGAAACTCGGTGTTACCGCCGTGGAGCTGCTTCCGGTGCATCAGGCCGTTGACGACCGCGTGTTAGTTGACAAAGGATTTACCAACTACTGGGGTTACAATACGATCTGCTATTTTTCTCCCGATAGCCGGTTTTCCAGCTCCGGAGACGGCGGCGGACAAGTCCGGGAATTCAAGAAAATGGTGAAGGCGCTGCACAAAGCGGGCATTGAGGTCATTCTCGACGTTGTGTATAACCATACCGGAGAAGGCAACCACTTCGGGCCCACTCTCTCCTTCAAAGGCATTGACAATCTATCCTACTACCACCTCGTTCCCGAAAGACCGCGCTACTACATGGACTTTACTGGCACCGGCAACAGTCTGGGGATTACGCACCCGCACGTCATGCAACTGCTTATGGACAGTTTGCGGTACTGGATACTGGATATGCATGTGGATGGATTCAGATTCGATCTGGCCGCCACCCTCGCACGAAAATCCAACGGCATCGACCGGCTGTCAACCTTCTTCGACATGGTACAGCAGGATCCGATCGTCTCGCAAGTTAAACTGATCGCTGAGCCCTGGGACCTTGGTCATGACGGATATCAATTGGGCAAATTCCCTCCTCTGTGGGCCGAGTGGAATGGGAAATACAGGGATCTGTTCCGACGGTTCTGGAAGGGTGATGCATGCCTTGCCGCGGAACTAGCGCACCGGGTTTCCGGATCGAGCGATCTTTTTGGAGAAAACGGACGTACCCCATGCGCAAGCATAAATTACGTCGTAAGCCACGACGGATTCACTTTGGATGATTTAGTGAGCTATAACGTAAAGCACAACGAACTCAAGAGAGAAGGCAACCGGGACGGGAGCGAAGAAAACCTGAGCTGGAACAGCGGGACCGAAGGACCCACCCACGACCATTTGATCGGCGAGCTTCGCGAACGGCAGAAGAAGAACTTCCTCGCCACACTATTACTCTCGCAGGGAGTTCCTATGATTTGCGCTGGCGACGAAAGGGGACGAACGCAACTGGGTGACAACAATCCATACAGCGAAGACGATAAAACTAGTTGGATCGACTGGAACCTGGACGACAAACAGAAAGCGTTGCTTGCCTTTGTTCAGAAGCTGATACAGGTGCGCCGGAAACATCCGGTGTTTCGCCATAAAAAATATTTCGGCGACGTACGACTCGGAAAAAAGCAGGCAATCTTTTACAGCGCTGCAGGCGATGAGATCAACGTATTCAATTGGGAGCAGCCCTATATCAATTCTATCTCTCTATTACTTAGGGGTGATGCGATTTGGGACTTCGAAGTGAATGGAGATCCAATCAATGACGATTCTTTTCTGCTGCTTTTCAATGGCGATTTCAACCCGGTTGATTTCAAACTTCCACCCTCCGAACAGCCGTGGGAAGAGGTTGTAAACAGCGATGCAAGAGAATCCCATGGCTTATCGGGCAAGCTGGCGACCGGGGGCTCGCAACTTCGCCTGGAAGGTCGCTCGTTTGTTCTTTTGTGTGAAAAGCGCATTGAAGCATCGCAAGAAACGTCTGCGCAGATGAGGAGCAAAGCTGATGAAGCCCTAAAGCGCGAGATTGATGGTTCGAAAGCGCAGCAACATCGTTCTCAATCGATCGGCAAACAATCCCGAACCTAACCGCACCTCCAGGCAAAAAGGCCGGGGAAAACCGGTAAAAACGCCGACAGCGACCGCTCCCGGTTTGACGCTATTGAGCCTTCTCAAATGCAAAGCAAATGAAATCTTGTTCCCCTAATTGACTTTCAGCAAAACCTTCAAATATCGACAGGCCCCGACGGTCGCCTCCACCAAGTAGCTCCCGGGGCCAACGCTCTTCCCCTGAGAGTCCTTTCCGTCCCAGACAATAACCAGTTTTGCCTAATTTCTGCCAGAAAACACTTTTTGTCAAAGGGGCTTGTAAAGGGGAGAATTGACAGTATATTATATAAGGTGGGAGAAGTATTCCCTTTAATCTGGAGGCGCAACCATGAAAAGTATTGTCATGTGGCCAGTGCTATTGATGGCTCTTGCCTGGCAATGCTGGGCGATTGAGATCAGCCCTGATACGGTTTTCACGTCATCAAATTTCATGGGAGACACAGGGGCGCAATTTTCCATTAAGAATGTAAGTGCTGTTGACACTGTCTTTATCGATACATCATTGCTTCTATTATGTTTTGCCTAGTTCCGTGAATGATAGTTTCTTTGTCGCCGTTTTTGAAACAAATGTGCAAAGGAGTTATTCAGGTACTGGCAGTGGCGGGTTGCAGAATTGCGTTATGTCAATTGCGCCTAGGGATTCATTAGTTTTGGTGAATACTATGATAGGTTCGTGCATTTGGTGCGTTGGCGTTCAAGCTAGCAATGATTTGGACCAATGTATTCTCAAGGCAACCTTCGTTCCGAACATTGGGGCTAGGGATTCTTTAATATTGATTGGTCCAAGGATCAGCAGTGGAACAAAGCTCAAGAGTGGCTCCATTTTGCCAGTACTCGCCAAGCAAACTGCACCAATGAAACTGTATGATTTGTCTGGTCGTTGTGTTGACAAATTGTCGGTCAGAAAATACGGCGTGTACATTGCAACCTATGGACAGGGAAATCTGGTGAAAAAGTTGATGATTGGGGATTGAGGGGCGAAGGTGAATCATGAAGAGACCTTGGAACCAGCGTTTAATATTTACGAAATAGAAACATTTGCAATGCCAGAAAACACTTTCTGTCAAAGGGTCTTCAAAAGCGGTGGATAGACAGTATATCATGAGCGTGAGGACGCTGCCTCAGAAGCTAGTGTATATGTGCCATCTTGTTGGTTCTTGCGTGCGCGGGCATATGTTTTGGGCAATGAGTAGCAATTGATTCTCGTATCACGAATAGTTCTTTTGTAGGCTAGACAGGCCTTTCTGGTCAGCAGCATAAAGCCTATTGAAAACTGTTTGAAATAATCACAAAACAAGCTGAACACCGTTAGAAATCCGCAACCAAGTATGTAGTTCCACCCGCTGTTCGAGCCGAGCTATTGACAAATGAGTTAATTCCGAAAGAAACCGACATGAAAACATGGAGAAAATGCTGCAGAGGAGTTATTGTTGTCGCAGCACTTTTCTGCGGTTGCTTTGACCCCTTTTTTCCTCCAGCGGGCGTGCCCCTGAGTGTTGGCAGCGGACGAAGCACGCCTGCCGGTGTGGTGCAACAGTTGTTTCGCGCGTACGAGACCAGACAAATCAATTTGTTCATGGACCTCTTTTCACCTGCAAAAGATTTCAGGTTCTACGTGTCGCCGAGCTTCCAGGCCGATTACGCCAAGGAACGCGGCGGAAGCGCCACTTTGGAAACCATAGACTCCATGTTCAGCTATGTGCGCCAGACGTTAGGGATTACCGAGATGTACTATTGGACCTACGATGATGAGATTGAACTCACCGGCAATATGTTCACGCAAGCTGAAGACATCATATATTCGTTGCCACCGCAGCCCATTGACACCAATGCCATCAACTACTCAGGGCGGCAAATTCAATTTTGACTTTTTGCCACAAGGACACGTCGGAAGTCTTGGACACAATGATTGCTGTTGCCAAGATGATTCCTATCCCTTCGGCACCAGAGAATAAGACCCTTTGCGCTTTATGTCCGTCACCTGGTTCCAGCTTGCGGGGGATAGTGACGGCGGCAATAGGCACACACATTAGAAGCGGAGAATTTCGGGATAAGAGGGCGCTTACAGCTTTGGAAAGTCTTTCTGATGACAAAGACAGCCTAGTCAGAAATACGGCCAACGCTGAATTAGAGAAAGTGCAGAAACTACAACCGAGGGTGGAGAAATACTTATAGGGAATTTACTGTCCATCCAAAGCCATAGGGATGGTCGTCTGTGCGATCCTTGTCTCTATTGATGTTTTCACATTTTCGTAGTCCCCCGGTAGTCCAAACAAAAAGAAGTGCCACGGAAAGCTTCCAAGCTGAATATTTTCCTTGGAAAAACGCCCCGTTTGAAACTCCCTGCATTCTCATGGTGCCCTGTTAATAAATTGGCAAAGGACTAAAAAGTGTCCAAGATGTGTCCAAGATTAGGGAGTTTCTGGGGGTATTGTAGGGTATTAGCACTGTGGAGGGAAAAATAAAAAAACCCCTCAATATGCCTTATTTCTGCAAAAAAACAGCATTTTTGAAGGGTTTTTTGGCTGGAGTGGAGGGATTCGAACCCCCGACCCAGTGGTTAACAGCCACTTGCTCTGCCGACTGAGCTACACTCCAGCAAGCATGGAAACTAAAAGAGAAATAAAAATATATCCCCAGTACCGTGTTGTCAAAATGTTTTGGTCCTTGGATTCGGCTCCATTGTAGTATTTTTCTGGCTTGATGAAAACCCAACTCGTCATCTTTTCACTCGTCTTCCTAGGTTTGTCGATTTCCGGCCGGGAGCGAGCCATGCCTCATACTATCCCTGTTGTCGTTCGCACCATTACCCACGACACCGGAGCATTCACGCAGGGTCTGTTCTATTACAAGGGCCTCTTATACGAAAGTACAGGGCTTTACGGACAATCGAGCCTGCGCATTCTCGATGCAAAAGACGGTAGTATCCGAAAAACCATTCCCGTGCCCGATATTTTCGCCGAGGGGTGCGCAAGAATGGACTCCTCTCTGGTGCAGCTTTCCTGGCGCGAACAAGGAGCGCCCGTCTACAGGTTTCCATCGCTTGAACTGAGGAGCTCGCTTTCGTATTCGGGCGAGGGCTGGGGGCTTACGGCCGATTCTGCATTGTTTTATATGAGCAACGGCAGTGATACTCTTTACGCAAGGGATAAGCGGTTCGCCATAAGGAAGAAGATCCCGGTGACTTTTATGGGCAAGCCCTTGCAATTGCTGAACGAGCTTGAGTACGTCAAGGGTCTCATCTATGCCAACGTATGGTATAGCGATTCCATTTTCGTGATCCAGCCAAGGACCGGCGTTGTCATCCGGCTGATCGATTGCACATCACTTGTTGCGCAAAACGCGGCGCCAAGCAATCAGAATGTGCTTAATGGCATTGCCTATAACCCCGAGACACGAATATTTTACATCACGGGAAAAAGATGGCGGTATATTTTTGAAGTAAAACTCTAACGGGGCTCTTGCGAATCATGTTGGTGCGAATTGGCGGACTCGGGTTCCACGGAGCCGGATGTCCAGGATATACGCCCTTTATTTCGCATTCATCAACACAGCCGCATACCCTGCGCCAAAGCCATTATCGATGTTTACTACCGTTAGTCCCGACGCACAGGAATTAAGCATTGCAAACAGCGGCACTAGCCCTCCAAGATGGGAGCCGTAGCCTACGCTCGTGGGCACCGCAATTACCGGGCAGGCCACAAGGCCTGCGACTACCGACGGCAGCGCGCCCTCCATTCCCGCGACAACGATGATGACCGACGCATCATGCAACTCGCTTTTGTGCGCAAAGAGCCGGTGGATGCCGGCCACGCCCACGTCGTTGAGAACGGTACAGGGATGACCGAGCACCTCCACGGTGCATTTTGCCTCTTCCACCACCGGAAGGTCGGCAGTGCCTGCGGACGCGATCAAGATTGTGCCCTTGACATTGTCTCGTCTCTTCCAGTGCTTCGCCTTCCTCCAGAAGCACCTTCCGGACCGGTTGATCTCAACGCCCGGGATTTCCTTTTCGAGGAGATCCAGCGTGTCGGTTGACGCACGCGTGCCAAATACGGTTTCGTCGTGCGCCATCATGTTCTTGGAGATATCAACCACCTGGTGCGATGTCTTGTTCTGGCAGAAAATGACTTCCGCGTATCCTTTTCGAAGGGCGCGGTGGTGGTCCACGCGGGCGAACCCCATGTCCTCAAACGGAAGTCCCGACAGCCTATTCATGGCATCTTCGATGGACACGGACTTCTCCGCTACCGCTTTCAACACTTCTCGCAGGGGGTCGTGTTCCATGGCGTCCCTTTTTGTCAATCTTTATGCGTTACCGTTCTGTAAAGTAGAGGATGACCTGTTTCCTTAGTGAACCAGGTTTCCTTAGTCGAAATATACATGATGTTACTTTTCGCACACTACCCGCTCGAACGCTTCTTGTATTTGACCGGATGACGTTGCACCGAAAATGCTTGTCCGAACAGAGGCCGCCTCGGGAAGCCCCTTGATATACCATGCTGCATGTTTCTTCATATCGGCGACCGTTCTTCTCTCTCCGTAAAGCTCCCTGAACCTCCTCACGTGCTCGCGGGCCGCACCCACCCGCTCCCGGGCGGTAGGAAGATGCACGGGCCTGTGAGCCAGGAAATCCTTGATGCGCGAAAAGATCCAGGGGTTACCGAGCGCACCCCTGCCGATCATGATGCCGTCGCATCCGGTCTGCTCGAACATGTTCTTTGCATCCTGTTCGCAGAGGATGTCGCCGTTGCCGATCACGGGAATCGGCACGGCTTGCTTTACGATAGCGATTCTTTCCCAATAGGAATGCCCGGAAAATCCCATGGTCTTGGAGCGCGGATGCACGGTAATTGCGCTCGCCCCGCACGCGTATGCCGCTTGCGCAAACTCGGCATCCACCCAATGGCCTTCACTCCAGCCTGACCTGATCTTTACCGACACCGGCAGGGACGTTGCCTTCACAAGCGCTTCCACCAGGGCGGTAAAGAGCCGTACGTCTTTGAGCAGCGAAGCCCCGCCGTTCTTTCTTACTACCTTGGGAACAGGGCATCCGGCGTTGAGGTCGATAAAATCGGGCAGTGCGGTTTTCTCCACCTGTTCCGCGGCGGCCGCCAGGCGATCCGCCGTTGCGCCGAACAGCTGAATGCCGATGGGCCGCTCCGCCTTTTCAAAAGCAAGGAGCGCGCCTGTCGCCTTCGATTTGTAGTAGAGACCTTCTGCGCTCACCATTTCAGACATCACCACATCTGCGCCATATTCCTTGCATATGCCTCGGAATACAGTGTCAGAAATTCCAGCCAGAGGCGCCAGAAACAGCTTCTTGCCGCAAAAATCCATATTCGCAAAATACAACACCGTTGATCGGTCAAGGAACGCGTCCGGCATTTTGCTTGTTTCTTACCTGATTTCATTCGATGCCGGCGTGTGGAAAGCTCGCAGGTGTGCTGGCCGCGGCCGGATGAATGGCTCGGCATGCTCTGCCCGCTCGGAGCGGGGGGAGCATGTGGATAAGAAACAACTGGTTTCTACGGCCATAGATCAATCACCGCTACTTGCCGCGGGGTTCTTCAATTATTTTATTTGCTTGGATTCGCACCACGAACAAACGGGGACATTTTCGCTATGAAGGTATTGCACGACGTGACCTTCTCTTCTCCTCCGACGCTGCTCGCGGCATGGCCGGGCATGGGAAATGTGGGTCTCATTGCCATGGATTATCTCAGGCGTCACACAAAAGCAGGGCTTTTTGCGGAAATCGACATGAGCCCGTTTTTCATTCCGGAGTCTATTATTGTCAAGGAAGGGATAGCACAGTTGCCCGAGATCCCCTCGAGCATGTTTCACTACACCGCGAATCCGGATATCATCATCTTCGAAAGCAATGCGCAGATCGGCGGCAAGGACGGCATTACCATCATCAAGACCATTCTTGATATCGCCCGCCAGTACAAGGTATCGCGGATCTTCACGGCAGCCGCGCTCGCACAGCCCATGAGTTATCAGGCTACGTCCGATGTTCTTATCGCCTGTTCGAGCACGAGCCACCTCGACTCCATCAAGCATTTCGGAGTCGTGCCCATGCCGGATGGATACATTGCCGGCCTCAACGGCCTGCTGCTCGGCGTTGCAGCGTCGCGCGGCATAGATGCCGCGTGCCTCCTTGCCACCATGCCGTCGTACGCGGCGAACATGCCGTACCCAAAGGCGTCGCTTGAGATTGTCAGAGTTTTCAGCAAGGTGTTCTCGCTCGATCTCGATGTTTCCGAGCTTACCGCAAGCGTTGCCGAGATGGACCAGCAAATGGCCGCCATTGAAGAGCGCATCAAGCAGCTGTTCCCGTCCGAAAAGGAGCAGGACGAAGAAATGTCCCAGATCGACGAAGAGAAGGTCCCGCATTATATCATGGAAAAAATCGAGAAGCTGTTCAAAAAAGCCGCGTTGGACCGGTCTGCGGCCCAGGAGCTCAAGAAGGAACTTGACAAATGGAACCTTTTCGAACTGTACGAAGACCGCTTCCTCGACCTGTTTGAAGACTCGGGCGGCAAACAGTAGCCGTTTCGCCTGTTCCCACCTGAATCCCATAGTCGGTCGCTAACTTCGAAGCTTGTTGCGGGGTCTTTCAATCTGCGCTAGTGCCTCGAGCGCAGTGACGGCTGGAAGGTCGCGTTTGGCAATCTTTCGATGTCGTACACAACGCCGTTGCCGCCGCTCGTAATGCGCACGGGAAAAAAGCCGAATCCGTTTGCGCAATACGGTTGCGGTCTGGAAAGAAAACGGAACACATTGTCCATGCCTGCGAGATCGTTGCTCACGTAAACCGCAACCCCGGTAGAAACATTCTGCATCACATCCGGCCTGGTGGCGGCCTCTCTGAACATGAATATCTTTTGCGATGCCTTTTCTCCCAGCTGGTATGCAAAGTACCCGGCGGATCTCCCGCAGAGAATAACGGCCGCTCTCTTTTCCATGCTCCTTACCGTTTCAAGGGTACCTGCTCTTGCGCAGGCAGTGGCGCGATCGGCTTGTATCATCCTTACCGTGTTCGGGACCAAGTCTCCTCGAAATCCGATGCACACAAGAAGGCAACACAAAGCTATGGCGATCCATTTTCCGGGTGACAGGTCAAAAAGAAGAAGCACCGCATAAAAACACAGTACGAGCATTGGAAAGGCAAAGAACCGTACCTGTGTTATCACCGGGCTTTGGAGGGAGAGCAGCCAGAAGAATAAAAAGGGCAGGGCGGCAAGGACCGCCATGAGCAGGTGCTCGGCGCGCCGGGTCTTAATCACAAAATAGCCGAGGCCGGCAAGGCCGGCCAGATGTACCGGCAGATAGAAGTTTGCCGCCAGGTCGCTGCCGGTTGCCCCCCAGAACTTTCCAAAAGGCACCGGAAGGACCCCCAGCGTCTGCCAGTAGTATTTCGTCATGTCCATTGAATAGGTCAAGCTTCCCGAAATCCTCGCGTCAAAAAGCGCCCAGATAACCGGCGCAAGCAGGGGAACAAACAGCCACCAAGAAAAGCTCCGGTCTCTCTTTGCAAGAGCTACTGCCGCAAAGATCGGGGGAAACAACCACGCCTCGGGCCGCAGCAGCCCGGCGCACAGCAACGAAATCGTGGTTGCAAGTGTCCACGTGTTGACAAAAAAGTATACCGCCGCAAGGGTGAAAAAAAGAAACGGCAGGGGCCAATACGCACCCAGGATGAACTCCGGAAGTACTATCTTGTTGCTAACCAGGAAGAGCGCAAACGCAACGAGTCCCGCCCAACCGGGCTTTCCGAGCTTCTGGAACAGTTTCATGAGCAGGCCCAGCACGCCTGCGCCAAAGCAACATGTTATCGGATACAGCGCTGCCTGACCGGCGATCCCGCACAGGAATGCAAAGAGCGGCTTGGGAGTCTCAAGAGGCAGTTTGAACCTGTGACCAAGGTAATTGAGCCACATTATTTTGTAGGAAAAATACGGATCTTCCCGTTTGCCGCCGAGCAGCGCGGGGAAAAGCAGCAGAAGCACCAGGGCGCCTACACAAACGGCAAGAAACGGCCAGTCCGCCTTCCAGGAAAATGTGAGTTTTTTCTTCATGCGCAGCCTGCTTGCTTTTGGAGCATAAAAGACCCGGAAAGTGCGACACTATAATTCTAGTTGTTTCGCAGGCAAAAATCACTACTATTCTTTCCGCCGTGCCACAGGAAGGCGCGGGGTTTTGCGGGATGCCCTGTTCGGTTGCCGCGAACACTTCGTTGTCCTTGCAAGGTCGTGGCCATAGTTTCCGCAGAAAAAAAATAGTATAATGATGGTACGATACATTCCGACTCGCCCGGGGATCGGAGGCGTGTCCTCCTGTGACGCCCGGAACCAAAGGACCGATGCAGCACAACGACAGTCCCGCGTATCACCCGTCAATGCAGGGAAACCGCCTGCACCCGGGCCGAGTTGCCATCTACCTCATCGTGTTTCTACTGGTTGGATCGACGCTCTATGCCTACTGGAATGTTGATAGATGCGATTTCATCAGTCTTGACGACCACCAATACGTTTCGAAGAACTATCATGTGATGTCCGGGTTCTCCGGGGCGAACCTGCTGTGGGCCTTCACCACGTTTGAAGCCGCCAACTGGCACCCGCTTACCTGGCTCTCGCACGCGCTCGATTGCCGGCTGTATGGCAACAAGCCTGCAGGACACCATCTTACCAGCCTTGTGCTGCACATCCTGAATACCCTTCTCCTGTTCTTCCTTCTCAAGTCGATCACCGGTTCGCTCTTGCCAAGTGCATTCGTTGCCGCATTATTCGGAGTTCACCCGCTTCACGTTGAATCGGTTGCATGGGTGTCGGAGCGAAAGGATGTTCTGAGCACGCTTTTCATGCTTCTCTCCTTGCTTTGTTACTCATCATTCTGGTTTCACAAGAAGCGACGCTTCTATGCCGGAGCCCTCGTTCTGTTCGCTTTTGCCCTCATGTCAAAACCCATGGTTGTCACGCTTCCCTTTGTCATGCTTCTTCTCGATTATTGGCCCCTTGGCCGGTTCGGCGCAAAGGCCGGACCCAACCAGTCCCTGGGCGAAAGTACCTCCCACAGGAATGTGCTGTTCCTACTCGCGGAGAAAACGCCGTTCTTTGTTCTCTCGGCCGTTTCGTGCATCGTAACGATCCTGGCGCAACACGCGGGCGATGCCATTGTGAAGGCGGACGAACTATCCTTTCTGCACCGACTTGCCAATGCAGGCGTGTCCTACGCAGGCTATGCGGAAAAGATGTTCTGGCCGGCCCATCTCGCTTTCTTCTATCCGCTTCCCGCTGCGCTGCCGTCGGCATTTGCCTTGTCGGTTGCCTGTGTCTTTCTCGTCTCTGTGACGGGCATCGCACTGGTTGCAAGGCGAAAACTGCCCTATGTGTTTGTGGGATGGTTCTGGTTCCTTGGAACTCTCGTACCGGCCATCGGCATTGTCCAGGTGGGATCTCAGGCAATGGCGGACCGATACACGTATGTTCCGCTTGTCGGTCTCTTTGTTGCCGTCACATGGCTGGTATATGATTTCTCCGTACGGCACCGGTCGCTGCGGCTCCCTGCCGTGATCTGCTCCGTTATCGTGCTTGCGATTTTGTCTTTGCAAACGCGCGCTCAAGCCGGTTACTGGAAAGACGATCTTGCGCTGTCAAATCACGCGCTGAGAGTCACACAAGACAATTTCCTCGCGTACGGCATCAAGGGAAATTTCCTTCTCGACCGGAAAAGTTATGCCGAAGCCGCGTACTGCTTCCAAAAATCACTCTCTTTCCGGCCTACGCAAACCAGCCCCCGGCTCAATATCGGGCTTATTCTCCTGCGGCAGGGAAGGCCGAGGGAGGCAATTGCCGCTTTCTGCCAGTTGCTTGCCCAGGATTCCACCAGCACACTTGCGAACCTCGATTGCGGCAATGCCTATGGAATGATCGGTGATACGCAATCCGCCATCCGGTGCTTCAAACGCGCCCTTGCCAAGGAACCGCGCTTCCCTGCGGCTTTGCACAATCTCGGCGCAACGTACGCCGCCATGAAAGATTATCAGGATTGCAGGCGCTATCTCCTGGAAGCGGTCCGTGCAAATCCGGACGATGCCGAATCGTATCTTGAGCTGGGGGATTGCTGCTGCTACGACAGTGCCGCGCAGGAAGCCATTGGGTGGTATATGAAATCTATTACGATTGTCCCTGGCTATGCCGATGCGCATCGCCGGTTGGCAAAGGCATACCGGCTACTCGGCAGGCAGGACCTTGCCGACAAGCAATTGACGGTGGCAGACTCGCTGTCGGCGCTCGAATCCAAGACCCAAAAACCATAGCGAGCAGCCATGTGCATCACGTCCGCGAAAAGTCTTCATCTTCCGTTGTTGCCCCAGAGCGCGGTTCGCGCGATTGTTCTCGCATCCCTGGCCCTGTGCACCCTGTGGGTGTACTGGCCGGCAAGAAACTTCTCCTTTGTTAATTATGACGACGACGAATATGTCTATGACAATCCCCGCGTGCTGTCGGGCCTCACGCTCAGCAATGTCTGCTGGGCCTTGTGCACAACGTCTGCGGCCAACTGGCATCCAGTGACATGGCTTTCTCTCATGCTCGACCGTGACCTGTACGGACAGGCGGCGGGCGGGTATCACTTCACAAATGTGTGTTTGCACATCTTCAACGCATTGCTTCTCTTTTGGGTACTTTTGAATATGACGGGCGCGCTGTGGAGAAGCGCTTTTGTTGCATTTCTCTTCGCGCTTCACCCCCTGCACGTGGAATCGGTTGCATGGATTTCGGAGCGCAAAGATCTGCTTTGTACATTCTTTATGCTCTTGAGCCTGTGGACGTACTGGCGGTATGCCAGGACCCACGGCGCTGCTCTCTATGTTCGCACGCTGATCTATTTTGCCCTCGGGTTAATGGCAAAACCCATGATCGTTACAGTGCCTCTTATCCTGCTTCTGCTGGATTATTGGCCGCTGAATCGCCTTGTTCCCTATAGAACAAATCAAGCTGCGCGGAGCCAGGGCTGGCGCTTAATTGTGGAAAAGATTCCTTTCGCAGTATTGTCGGCTGCGGCATGCGTTGTAACTCTATTAGTCCAGAAGACGGCCGGCTCCATGACCGCATTTCCCTTGGGGATTCGGCTTTCAAACGCCATCCTGTCGTACGTTCGATACATCGCACACACTGCGTGGCCTGTTCACCTTGCTTTCTTCTATCCGCTGACGGTAACCGTTAACATGACAAGCGTGGTTGTTTGCGGTTGTGCTCTGGTGGGAATTTCTTATGCTGCCGTCAGAGCAATGCGAACCGCTCCTTGGTTCTTCGTTGGGTGGTTTTTTTACGTTGTCACCCTTCTCCCGGTGATCGGCATCGTTCGGGTCGGTTCGCAATCAATGGCCGACCGGTACACCTACCTGCCGCTTATCGGCCTGTTTGTCATTGCGGCGTGGGGCATCGGGCAACTTGTCAAAGGCGGCATGTTCCGCAGGATAATCACAGTCGCTGGCGCGGCGTTGTTACTTGCCGTTGTTTCGGTCTCCGCGCGGCAACAAGTCGGCTGCTGGCAGGATAGTACTCATCTTTTCCGCCACGCATTGGCCGTTACCAACGGGAACTATCTCGCTCATAATAACCTTGGCAAGGTTCTTTATGCACAAAACATGCCGGACAGTGCGCTGGTCCATTTTTCAGAAGCGCTTAAGATTCTTCCAGATTATCCTGCGGCCCTGTACAACGCAGGATTCACAGTGAAAGAACAAGGAAAACTGCAGGAGGCGCTTCCGTATCTTCGGAAGGCGGTTCTGTTGGATTCGAACTACGCTCACGCTTTCGAGTGCCTGGGGGAGACGTATGAGATGCTTGGCCTCGAGTCGCTGGCGGTAGCCACGTACCGCAGGGCAATTTCTTGCCAGCCCGATGTTTTCGCTCCGTGGTTCAAACTGTCCGTTGCGCTTTGCAATCGCGGCTCTTTGGATTCTGCAATTATTTGTTTGGACAGCGCCCTCCTGCGCCTACCCGCGAGCTGGGAAGCACACTACTATCTCGCAGTGGCCTACCTTAGAAAGCACAATGCGGATAGCTCTTTTTTTCACATAGCCCAGGCATTAAGACTAAATCCCTGCTCGTGGAAGCTCAACATGTGCCTTGGAGAGGAGTTGTTTAGAAGCGGCAGGATCTCGAGCGCCATCCGGTTCTATTCACGTGCTATCAGGCTCGCTCCGGATAGCACCCAACCACGGCTCGATCGTGGGACCGCTTTTGCGATTCATGGAGACCTGGATTCAGCCATTTGGGATTTCAAAGGCGTCTTGGCGAGGAATCCGGGGTCAGCCCAGGCACACTATTATCTTGGTCAGATCTATGCACGTTCTGGCATGCAGGATTCCGCCCTTTTTCACGCGCGTCTGGCAAAGCTAATTAACCCGAACTATCCGGGCTTTGCTGTTGAACTGGGTCCCTTGTTTGTCCCGCAATTGCACAGCAAGAAAAGAACCGACGTTGAGCGACCGCGGCCTGTCCGCTGAAGGGGTACATATGAACTTTAGTTCTTGTCCTCCGACAAAATCGGGGCCCGCTAATCGTGCGTAGTGGGCAAGCAAAAAAAGCCCCGCCTCTTTCGAGGCCGGGGCTTTCTACTTGAAACTCTGTTACGCTGTTACTTCCAGCTCGGGCAGTATCTCGACAACGTTGCGGTGCAATACTTTGAATTGGTTTGATCGATTGCACCATAGTCTGTGCCCGCAACTGCCGATCCAAAACTATTAGCTACCGCCGCTTGGCCTACAAAAGCAGTAGCGCTGGCAGAAGGCATTGAATAGGTGAACCACCTGCTCGAGGACGGCACATCAACGCCCGCAGAGTCTCTCAGGTAAGAAAACTGCGTTACATACTGGCCCCTCTCCGCCTGATATGCCAACTGACCGGTGTAAATAGCGGTCAACTGCGTTGGAAATTCAGACGCTTTTGCCTTCTGGGATGCATCGAGAAATTTGGGAATCGCAACTGCGGCAAGAATGCCGATGATGACGATCACGACCATTAGTTCGACAAGGGTGAATCCCTTGGTTTTGTTGCGTAGGAATCTCATACAAAGCTCCTTCAAGTTGGGTTTCCTTTGAAATAACTCACTGTTGCAATTGCGGTTGCATGATGTGGAAATCATGCAAGGTCAAAACCCTCCTTTCCTGAGCATCACAGCTCCGCTGGAGATCAGGACTCTATAGATAATATTAACTTGAATGCGTTGTATTGTCAAGAGTATTCTTATTCCCGGCTGATTTCTTTTCTTCCCGGATGTTGTGCAGAATGTACTGCCATCCCAGCATCGCCGATCTGGTTTTGAAGAAAAGGAATTTCATCGTAACCTTTGAAACATGAAAATCCGGGAATGAATCAACCACCGCAGGCAAGAACCCCATTTCCCGTATGGAACGGTATCCATCACGACCCGTATAAATCCAAACGTCCTGACTGCGCAACGTATCCCTGGTTTGGATGCTGTCCAGAAGCGGAATCGTGCGTCGAGTGTAGAACTCTATGGAATGATCCTGAGCGCGATATCCGAACACACGATCCAAGGGCACATGATTTCGGCGGATGCTCGTTGCTGCGTTGCTGCCGCCCTGAAATGACATGAGCTGAGGGAAAAGGTGCAGGTTCACCACAATGTTCATTCCGAAGATGGCCCAAAGAGACGGCAAAACAAGTCGGGCAAACGGTGAACGCTTCTTTGAAGAGAACCGGAACGTTGCAGCGCAGGCCGTAACCGCGAGAAGCCATACGACAGGGTTCTTGCATGGGAAGAAGACGGTCATGCATACAAGAGCAAAAACCCACATGAGGATGCAACAGACCTGCTGGGTGTGTAAGAATATGCGGTATGCTTTCTTCTCGTGTGGCGCGTCAATCAGCTCGCACATTGTCTTTGCCGTTAGTATCGCCGCCAGCGGAAAAATCACAAAGATGTAGTGCGGCAATTTGTAATGAGAGCACGACAATGCAACAAAGGGAAAAACAGTTCCTCCGAGAAGCAGCAGGTCGTTTGCGTTCGCCGGATCGAACCGGTTCTTGATTGCCCTGACGGCATGATCGCCGATGCTGTAGTAGGCCAGTAGCATCCACGGCAGGAACGCCCAAAGGAAAGTATGGACAAAATAGAAATATCCCGAAGTGTCGCGCCACGAGCTTTGGCCGGTGATTCTTCCAAAGCTTTGGGTCCAGAAATAGAACCGGATGCCGCGCCACCCGTATTGCGAATACAGGCCCCACAGCATGGGCATGAGCAGAAACAGCACAATAAGACCGCCCACCGGCCAGTACCATTTTAAGAACATCCGGAACCTGCGTTTTCCCGCCACGTAGCTCCCCACGGCAAGAACCGGAACCATAAGGCCGATGGGGCCTTTGGCAAGCATGGCAAGCGCGACGCCGAAAGTTCCTCCGAGAAAGAATGCGGCCCTTCCGGTTTCGATGAACTCCGCTATCTGCCACACGGAAAAGACAACCGTTCCAGTAAGAATTGCGTCGGTCCGGACATCATTGGTGAAGAAAATGATCCCTTCGCAGGAACAAAGAACGGCCGCGGCAAGTACGCCTATTCGCCTATTGTAAAGGAGTGCGCCCAGGCGGTAGGTTGCGTAGAATCCAAGGAGCATCATAAGGAACGATGGGATCTTGTAGCTCACCGTGGAAACGCCCAGGACTTTAAAAGATACGGCGGAAAGGAAGAAGAGCAGGGGCGGCTTGTCGAGATATCCGGCCGGTTGGAGCAGCGAAGTCCAGAAGTGCCTGCTCGCGGCGATTTGGCAGCTCATGGAGGCATATTGGGCTGCATCAATGTCCATGACCGTAACGGACAGGCCCGCTCCGTAGACGAGTGCGGCGCACCCGGCAAGCAGGATCTTCGTTCTCAGGGAAATGTTTTCCATGCGCCGTTGTATCGAAATGGCTGGTTTGTCGGTTCACCGTAATATACCAAAAGGGGCCGATCGATTGGCGTTTTGGATGTCTTTCACTGTTTGATGGGGCGCTTGAACTGCCGGAGAAGAACGATGCGTGAACACAAAGAAAGAAAGGGATCTTTGCGTCAGGATTCCTGGGATTTCTTCAGGATTATATAGAGATGTTCAATCGGAAGCGTACCGGACCGTACCGACATGTGCGATGTCATGGATGCAACTTCCCACCCCTGTTCTCCCATTTTGCCGAGATAGTTAAAAAGTGTAACATCCGCCCAATTCTGCTGCTGCTTGCCGTTTATGTAATGGATCTTCCACGAGATTTCCCGCGGTAGCACAAAACCGAAGATTCCTTTGCCGTACTTTTCCGCGATCAAGAACTGGTATTCCCATTTTGTCATTGGAAAGCTCCTGCAAAGGAGATAGCCGCTGTTTCCTCAATACTATATAATTATGAACGCCGGCATTCAAGGCAAAATTGGCGAATTTTTTAACACCAGGGGCCGCACACTTCTCATTGACGCTCCGTCGTAGTATATTTGTCATTGTTCAAAACCAGTTATTTTGTGTGGGCAGCCGCCCTAGCTCCTTGTTGAAGGAAAGCAGCTGCCGTTGTGTTGGGCCGTTTGCATAACATGGTTCAGCAAGAATATAAAAAGGCTTGCAATGATTACTTCAACTCTTCTTACGCGAATCGGCATTTCGCTGGATGCCGCGGGCAAGGGAATTTCCGAAAAACATCTCATTGTCTTTGAGAAAAAAAGCCTGATCCTTATTTCCGTTCTGCTGGTTCTGTTTGTCACCCTGGTTTCCTTCAAAATTCACTATTCCTCTGTTGCTATTTGGGATGCCTTTTTTCCTTCGTATGGCGGCGCGCAAACCGCGTCAAAGGTCCTTTTCGGCTCGCCGAAATTCATCAGAGTCGACGAATGGCTTACTGCCACTCCTTTCTTTCTATCCCAGGCGGCGAATAATTTTCCTGTTGAAAATTATTCCTTTGGCCCTAAGAAAGTGTCTCTTCTCATCGGCCTTCCGACTTCCCATTTTTCAATTTTCTTTCAACCTCAATACTGGGGTTTCTTTGTCTTGCAGATAGAAAAGGGGTTCTCCTATATTTGGAATTACGGAGCGTTCAGTCTTATGATAAGCTCGTTTTTGCTGTTCATGTTGTTAACAAAGAATAATCTGTTGCTTTCAGTTTTCGGATGTCTGTTCTTGTTTTTTTCCAGCTTTGTCCAATGGTGGAACCTTTCGACCCCGAGCGTGGTCCTGTCCGCATTCAATTGCATCTTGATTTCTTCTATTTACGTTGTATCATCCACAAAACGTCTCACCATGATCATAAGCGCAGCGGCCTTATTTCTTTTTATTCTGAATTTCTCATTGGCAATCTACCCGCCCTTTCAGGTCCCGCTGGGCCTGCTTATGATCGCCGTGCTAACAGGGTATTTTGTCAAGAACCTGAAGCGCGATGTCGTGATGAAACACGTTGCGCTGCGGTTATGTTTGTTGGGCGCATGCTTCGTTGCGGTTATCATAGTTGCCTGTTTCTTCTATACGGATTTAAAAGAAACTATTGCATTGACCATGAATACGGCATATCCCGGAAAACGGATATCAAGCGGAGGAGGGTTTGGAATAGACCGGTTGTTTTCCGGGTTTTACGGCATCTTCTTTAATGAACAAAAATTTCTCTGGCTCAATGTTTGTGAAACAAGCAGTTTCTTGTTTTTTTTCCCGGTGATCGTCACGGCAGTACTGGTTGATGCCATAAAGGGGAAATATGACCCCTTGCAGCTTGCGCTATCCGGGTATTTGTTGTTTTTGACATTCTTTGTCGTTGTTGGGTTCCCGCCAATCCTTTCAAAGGTGACATTGTTGACTTTTGTTCCCTCCTATAGGGCCGTCATTGGAATAGGGGTCGGTTCTATTATTCTGACCGTTGTCTATTTGCATTCGAAAAACAGCGCGATTCGTTTTAGTCCGAGCAAGAACATGATCTTGTTCGTCATTCTATTGACGTGTTTCGCAGTATATGGATTGTATTTAAACTCAAGAACAAACAACTTCTTCCAGGTATGGCAACTTGGTCTCATTAGTGTGTTCTTCTCTTTGGCTGTTTGCTTGCTCTTGAATCATAAGACGCTGCTCTTTTGCCTTGCAATCCTTGTCTATGTCGTTCTCTCAACCTATTCCGTTTATCCGATCTCCCGCGGTCTTGGCTTTATTATTGATAAGAAGCTTTATCACGCTGTGAAAAATATCGTTGTCACAGATCCTCAGGCCAATTGGATTGTATACGGCGATGAAATACAAAGCGGATTCGTTGTGGCAACCGGAGCAAGGGTTTTTAATGGAACAAAATATGTTCCAGATATGTCGGCAATGAAGATACTGGACCCCTCGGGGAAAAATGAGGCCATTTACAATCGGTTTGCACATGTGATGGTACTCAATCGACCGGAAGTTGACAAAGTGAATTTTAAGCGATTCTATGAAGACAGCTACGGAATAGGAATAAGTCCATTTTCTCAAAAGTTAAGAGACCTGAAGATCAAATATCTCCTGATGCCGGACTATCCGGGCTATTACGATGTTGAGGAGGGAAAAAACAAGGGAGTCGTTCCAGTTCTGAACATGCCGATTGACCACTATTGGGTCCTGGAAATAAAAGGCGATTGACGCTTGACCGGATCTTCGTATGATCTGTCAGAATATCCTCTCTGAAAGAAGCATGTCCTGCTTTCGTCCATCCTACCTCGGAAAATTGTGGATCTTCCAGGACCACAGCCACCCTGCGTCGAGCGTGTAGCGGTAGGTCTTGTCCCAAATGCTCCTCCACAAAGGGAACTCGGTGTAGGGATTGTTGTCGGTAATTACCGGAGCGCCGCTCGCAAATATCCTCAGCGCGTCCGGGCCCATGAGATAAAGGCTCTGTACTGCTTCGGGGGTAAGAGGCCGCTGTTCCCACTCGTTGACGTCCGCTTCAACGGATCCGCTGCCCAAAACCTCGCGGAGCCTTGCAATGCTTGTATCCGGCGGGACTGCGGAACCCACCATATAAAATCCTGCGTTGTGCGGGCCGCCATAGACCCAGGTTGCGGGGAAAACGCTTTGATAGGTCTTCATGATCATCCGTACCTCGGAAAAACTTGCAGGCGGTATCCACAGACACATGATGCCGCCGCCGGCCAGATGGCCACGGCACAAGTCGAAGAATTCCCTTGTGTAAAGGTTTACCGTGCCCGCGCTCCAGAGCGGAGGAGCGGGGTCCATGGTTATTACGTCGTAGGTTCGCCTGCTCATAAGCAGAAAGTTCCTGCCGTCATCAACGTAGTGCCGCACCCGCGGATCGGCAAGCACCCGGTCGCCGTTTGCATGAAAATATTTGAAGCATTTGTAGGTCTCGCCGTCCAGCTCCACGACATCGCAGGAAATGCCTTCGTGGGTCCATGCCGATCTGAGGGCCGTGCCCATGCCGAAACAGATAACAAGAATGCTGTGCGGATCACGGTGGAGCGCCAGCGGCAGATGTGCCATGAGCTTTGCTTCCGTGCACAGCCTGGTCATGCCGATGCCGTTGACAAAAAGCTCCTTCGTGAGCGGGTCACTGGTGATGCCGAGCGCCGTGGTAGTCGCGGCTGCGCGTTCCCGATGGTGGTACAGAGTAACCTGGGCGGTCCGATCGCCGTACACCTTATGCACCGTTTTGCCGATTGCCGCCAGAAATGGATCTGGAGAAAACAGCGCGGCTGCAGCTATTGCCGCGACCGCCGGCACGGCGGAAAGAAGAGCCCTGCGGCGACCGGCAACCAGCAGGATCGCCGCGCCGAGAAGCGCATTCATGCCTGCCAGAAGAATCATGGTTCCCCTGGTCCCAAAAGTGCCGATCAAAAGGAAACCGCACACCAGCGATCCTGCGATGCAGCCAGCCGTGTTGGCCGAGTAGAGCCGACCCACGCCGCGCCCTGTTTCGTGCTCCTTTACATAAAGGGATGAAACGACGGGAAACATGAGGCCCAGCACCAGCGTCATGGGCGTTACGATAAGAAGCGGCACGGCGACAATATTAGACAAGACGAGGTTCTGAAGAAAGGTGACGGGCTCGAACCGGGCGAGAAAATACATGCCTGCCACGCCGTAGAGCGCCACCGCAAGCTGCAGCCAGCCGAAAAGCTTGAGGCTGTTGTTGATTTTCCGGATGAGGATCCCTCCGGCGAGGCTTCCCAGGCCGATGCCGAGAAGATAGAACCCGAGCATCATGCTGAAAGCGTAAATGGAGGTTCCCAACTCGATCTGAAACATGCGTGTCCAGACGATTTCGTAGGAAATCGCCGCAAACCCGCTCGCAGCGTAGGCCCAAAGGATGAGTTTTCTGTGTGTCAAGAGTGCTGATCCGGTCTTGGTCCCGTCGGTCCCGGACGTTGCGGGGCGTTCCTCGCCTGCAAGCTCTCGAGACATTCCGAAAGCAAACAACGAAACAACAAGGTTCAGCAGGGCCGCGCTGTAAATAGTTTGCCATTCCCCCCAGGCGCCGATGGCATACAGCCCGCTGCCGACAACGCCGATAAACGCGCCGAGCGTATTCGATCCGTACAGAATGCCGATGCGCCGTGAGTGTCCGCTTTGAAAACGCTTGGTATACGCGCTCAGGATCGGAAGCGTTCCGCCCATGAGGCTTGTGGGAACAATAAGCAGCGCCACCATGAGAATCGATTGAAACAGCGTGAGGAGTGTCCGGTGTCCCGAAGCCAGCGCGTACATCACCTGGTACAGAGGAGCCAGGTGATCGAACACCGATACCAGCGCGACCGCCGACAACGCCACACCCAGTTCCAGAAAAGCGTAGAAGCGCAATCCGTTTTTCACCCGCCCCGTGATCCGGCCTATCGCAAAGCTTCCGATTGCCAATCCGGCCATAAAAGCCGCCAGAATAACCGACGTCGCATATACGGTGTTGCCCAGGACCCGGATCAGCATCCTGAGCCAAACCGTCTCGTACACAAGTCCGCTTATTCCGGACAGGAA